>Ga0209818_1000236_pt1 | contig 12807 bp, 7 predicted proteins | sample NCAS200_FD_187517 | JGI IMG/M metagenome (GOLD analysis project Ga0209818, IMG submission 187517) | Agricultural soil microbial communities from Utah to study Nitrogen management - NC AS200 (SPAdes) (version 2) | ecosystem: Environmental > Terrestrial > Soil > Agricultural land | place: USA: Utah... | reverse complement strand
AGCCCGGGCGAGATCGATTCTGCCGGCGTATGACCGCGCCAGCGGCCGGCGCAGGCGATCCACCAGCGAGCGGAGCGAGTCGGGCCGGATTGGCAGCACGATCGCCCGGGCACCCTGGGAGGTGACCACCAGCGCAGCCGACATCGAATCCAGGGTCTGGTAGTCCACCAGGGCGGCACCCGGTGGGAGTCGCCGTCGCAGCTCCTCGAGTCCCAAGGTCCGGACACCACCGACCGAACCTGCCTTCCCTCCCGCGGCCAGCGCCAGCGATGCGGCCTTGCGGCGTTGTGACCACGCGGCCAGGTCGGCCAGATGCCTGGGCGTGGCGTTCCGCCGAAGCAGGATGGCGACGGCGCCATCGAAGGCCGCGAGCTGGCCGTGCCGGAAGCGGGCTCGGTCGAAGTCACGGTCGAGCCGCGCGGTCATGCCCTCCACCACTCGCGCTGCGCGATCGTACGCGGTGAGCGCCTGATCCGGCAGCGAGGATTCGGCCAGCGCGTCGCCCAGCGCCAGCTGTGACAGCAGCACCGCTTCGGCGGTGGGATGCGCCGACGCCATGCCCGCGGCCTGATTGAGGAGTCGGAGCCCGCCGGCCCGGTCGTTCATGCCGAGGCGGCTCTGGCCCTGAAGTCTGCGTGCGCGGATGAGCTCGTCAGTGAGGTTTATTCGCTGGGCCAGGCTTTCGGCTGCTGCCGCCTCGCGCAGTGCGGTTCGCGGATTCCCGTAGCGCAGCAGCAGCTCCGCCAGGGCGTTGGTCGCGAGCGCCGCGCCATGCAGATTGCCTTGACCAGCCTGTTTCCGCGCCCACGCCCGGGCGATGGTCACCGCTTCGTCGCTGCGCCCCGCCGCCGCGAGGATTGGGGGGAGCATAGGTACATCCAGCTGGTTGGACATGACGCTGTCGTGCGCACGGGCGGCCACCTCCGCGCTGTCGGCAAGGCCGAGGTCCTGGTAGACGCGAGCCAGGCCGGCCAGGTTGAGCGAGCGTTCTTCCAGGTCTAGTGCCGCGCCTTTGCGGTAATAGAGCAGCGCCCGCGGCAGGTCGCCGATCCGCTCGAAGTACCCACCGGCCCAATGATGACCACGCTCCTGCTCGTCGACCACACCGACCATCTCGGAAAACGCTGCGTTCGCCGCGGCCGGCCAACCGGCCTTCCACCGGATGAGCGCGGCATCATGCAGGCTCATCATTCGAGGCTGCGCGTGCCGGAGCGGCCGGGTCAGCTCGATGAACCGGTCCGCGGCCCGGGCAGCTTCGGCCATGCGCCCCAGTCCTTCATAAACGTGGGCCAGGTTGTGGTAGGCCTCCGCCAGGAAATACCGGTCTCCGACCCGAGTGCCCATCGCGATGGCCCGGCGCAGATCGCCTTCCGCTTCGGTATGGCGCCCCAGTTTCTCGTAGACCCGACCTCGAAAGCGATACGACTCCTGCTGCATCATGGGAGTGCGGAGGCTGTCGGCAATCCGAACCGCCCGGTCGAGATGGAGCAGCGCTTCGGTCGGCCGCCCGGCATCGCTCAACCCCGAGCCGACGGCGCGCCGTGCGCCCCACTCCTCCCACGGGCTCCCTGCCGCCGAAGCGATCCGGAGGCGCTCCTGAACCCGCTCGAGAGAGGCGGCAGCGTCGATAGCGGGGGCTTCCGCTCGAAGGCCGGGGCGGCCGTCGCGCTCGACCGCCGCAGCCAGCGCGCGACGGAGCTCTGCGGCTTTCACCGTGTCGCCTGCCGTCGCCAGAGCGTTCGCGAGGTATGAATAGAGAATCAGGCGGTGTAACGGGTGCTGCGACCGGGTGATCCCCTCCTCGACGACTGCCCGCGACTCTTCGACCTGGCCGAGGGACCGGAGCCGTATGGCGCGGCGCAGCCACGGCTCGTGCAAGGCAGGCGCGGCGGCGGTCGCACGCTCCAGGTATTCCAGAACCCGCTGGTGCCAGATTCGCCGAGGTGTCAGCTCCACCGCAATCGAGGAGAGAAAGAGCGCCGAGCAAGCGGTTGCCTGGTGGCTTTGTTCCAGCTCAAGGAGGCCGGGTGCCGCGGCGGCGGGATAGCCAGGGGGTGCAGCGGCGACCAGCGCAACACACCGGGAGAAGGGTCCTTCACGCAGCGCGGCTTCGCGTGCGTACTCAGCCCGCAGGTCGGGGCGAAACTGCGTGACGGCGATGTAACCGTAAACGGCAGGCAGGAAGGCCGGATCCGCCGCGAGCGCCTGGCGCAGGAGCTCGGCCTGGCCCTCGCGGTCCAGCAGCGCGGCACGGTCCTCCGCGGCCAGCCACAAACGCCGCGCCAGCGCCGAATCACCGGCGCCGGGCGGCGGGCCAAGCAAGGCAACCAGGAGGAGTGGAAAGGCTAGCGTGCGACCCTCTGGACGCTGTCCGCCAGGGCGTGTGCATGAGTGCCGATCACGCCCGGGAGCGCCGCGGCCCTCCGGAGGTCCGCCAGCGCGTCGGCCACTCGGCCGAGCCGGAGCAGGGCCTTGGCCCGGTAGAAATGGGCCTCGGGCCGGTAAGGCGTGTCGCCCAGCGCGATCACTCGCCCGAATCCGGTCTCTGCTTCCTCCGGGTCTCCGCTCATCAGAAGGCTGGCGGCGAGGAAGAACTCGGCCGGCGCCGAATCCACTCCGGCCCGGAGGGCGGCGCGCAAGGCGGGCGCAGCCTCGGAGTAATCCTCCGACGCATATGCGGCCATGGCCTTTCCGAAGAGAGAATCGGCCGAGGCGGGCTGATCGGCCCGGACCGGCACTCCCAGGTACAGGGGAGCCTGCCCAACCGCTCCCAGGCGGGTCACTTCGGCTGAGGGCCGGGTCGAGGGCAACAGCAGCACGGCCGCCAAGCCGGCAGCCGCTGCCAGGCCCAGCCCGGCACCAAATGTCACCCAGGAACGACGCGCGGGCACTGCCTTGACCGTGGGCAGAGTCGCGCGGATCGCTTTGCCCAGCTCGATCGACTGCTGGCACCATTCGCAGGTCAGGAAATGAGCTTCAAACTCTTCCTGATCGGCGGGCGATAGCCGATTCATCAGGTAGCGTTCGACGAACGCCCTGTCCTCAAATTCCTGGCACGCCGGCATAGGCTTCATTCTGATATTCCCGGGCCGGCAATCGCCGGCGGGGCCTCCGTTAGCTGTGTCGGGCGGGCCGCCGTTCCGTGACCCGAAGCCTCGAGAAACACCTTCCGGAGCCGCTCCAGGGCTCGCTCCTTCCGCTTCCGCACCCGGGGAGAGGGCTCGCCGGTGCGCTCGGCCAGTTGCTGAGGGGTCAGGCCTTCGAAGAACGAAAGCCGCAGAATTTCGCGGTCGCCTGCCGAGAGCTGTCCCAGCGCCGCTCGCACCCGAGCGGCTTGCTCGGCGGAGACCAGCGCTCCCAGCGAGTCCTCCTCACTGGCCGGCTCCTCAGCCGCAGCGGTTGCAGCAAGGCGTTGCCGGGCTCGCAGCGTATCCACAATCACGTGGCGAGCGATCGCCCGGGTGAATGCGCCGAGGCTGGCGGGATCCTGCAAGCGACCCTCCCGAAGGGCCTGTACCAGACGGACCATGGTGTCCTGCGCGACCTCATCGGCGAGATCGGGGTCACGCAGGTCGTGCAGCGCCATAATCCGGATGCCGGATCGAAGGCGGCTCAGCTCCTCTGGAGTCGGGTCGGAAGCGATCTCGGGCATTCTTCTCGGGGTAGAGCGAGAATGTATCGCGACCACCCGCCCCCGGTAAGCGTGGACCGTCACCCTGAGCCCCTAGCCGCGAGCGCGCCGGGCGAGCATCTTTTCCATCCATGTCTCAACTCCAGGAACGCCTCAATACCGGACTCGCCGGCCGCTATACGCTCGAGCGCGAGCTGGGTGAAGGGGGAATGGCGCTGGTGTTCCTGGCCCGGGACCTTCGTCATGAGCGCAGGGTCGCCCTCAAGGTCCTCCGGCCCGAGATCTCCGCCGAGATCGGGGCCGAGCGGTTCCTCCGGGAAATCAAGATGGCGGCGGGGCTCACCCATCCACATATCCTCCCGGTCTACGACTCCGGACAGGCGGAGGGGCTCCTCTTCTATGTGATGCCCAACATGGAGGGGCGCTCGCTCCGGGAGCGGCTCGATACCGAGCGCCAGCTTCCGATCGACGAGGCGCTTCGGATCACCCGGGAGGTCGCCTCCGCGCTGGACTACGCCCATCGCCAGCGGGTGGTGCACCGGGACATCAAACCGGAGAACATCCTGTTCCATGAAGGCAACTCCATGGTGGCGGACTTCGGCATCGGCAAGGCGCTGACCGGCGCCGCCGGCGTCACCCAGGCCGGCCTGGCCATCGGAACCCCCGCCTACATGAGCCCGGAACAGGCCGGCGGAGAGGACATCGACGGCCGCAGCGACATCTACAGTCTGGGCTGCGTCCTCTACGAGATGCTCTCCGGCGAGGTGCCGTTCACCGGGCCCACCCCGCAGGCCATCATGTCGAAGCGGTTTCTCTCCCCGGTGCCCCACGTGAAGGCGATGCGGGATGTGCCCGACGGGCTCGACGCGGTGGTAACCCGGTCCCTGGCCCGGTCGCCGGTGGACCGCTTTCAGACGTCGGGGGAATTTGCCGCCGCGCTCCGGCCGGCCACCGCCACCCACCGCACCCCGGCCGGCGCCGAGCGCAGCGCGCCGGCGGCCAAGGCGGTCGCGGTGCTCCCGTTCGCCAACATGAGCGCCGATCCCGAGAACGAGTACTTCAGTGACGGAATGACCGAGGAGATCATCGGCGCGCTGTCCAAGGTGCCGGGACTCCAGGTTGCCTCGCGGATCTCCTGCTTCTCCTTCAAAGGGAAGGAAGTGGACATCCGCCAGGTCGGGGAGAAGCTGGGAGTGGGCTCGGTCCTGACCGGGAGCGTCCGGAAGATCGGAAACCGGATCCGGATTACCGCCCAGCTCGTCAACGTGGAGAGCGGCTACCAGCTCTGGTCGGAGACCTACGATCGCCAGCTGGAGGACGTCTTTGCCATTCAGGACGAGCTGTCACGGGCCATCGTCGACGCGCTCAAACTCAAGCTCGGCAGCGACAGCGATCAGCTGGTGGTGCCCACCAAGAACCTGGAGGCGTACAATCTCTACCTGAAGGGGCGCTTCTTTTTCTTCCGGTTCACCGAGCCGGGGCTGCGGAAGAGTCTGGAGCTGTTCCAGAACGTGCTGCTGCAGGAGCCGGGGTACGCCCGCGCCTATTCGGGTATCGCCGACTGCTGGTGTGAACTGGCGGATGACTGGGTGGCCCCGGACGACGCGTACCCGAGGGCCAAGGCGGCGGCGACCACGGCGCTGCGGCTCGATCCCGACCTGGTCGAGGCGATGACCTCGATCGGCAAGGTGCTCTGCTGGTACGAGTGGAATTTTTCCGACGCGGAACAGCAGCTGCGCCGCGCCGTGTTGCTCAACCCCAACTACACCGAGGCCCACTGGACCTTCGGGAGCGTCCTGCCCGCGGTCGGGGCGCTGGGCGAAGCAATCGCGGAAATGCGGAAGGCGATCACCCTGGATCCGCTGCACCCGCACCACAGCCGGTGGCTGGGTCGGTTCCTGCTCTTCGCCAAGGACTACGACGCGGCCATTACCCAGAGCCAGAAAACCATCGAGCTCCACGCCGACTACTTCCACGCCTACCTGGACACCGGCAGCGCGTACCTGGCCCAGGGTAAGCCGGACCAGGCGCTCGAATGGTTCCAGCGGGGCCAGAAGCTGGAGTCGAGCGTCCGCTCCTATGATGCGCTGATCGTTCGGGCGCTGGCTCCACTCGGACGACGGGAGGAGGCTGAGGAGATCCTCTCCCGCCTGGAGTCGGAGTCCCGCCAGCACTATGTCCGGTCCGAGGTCCTCGCGATGGGGTATGCGGCGGTGGGGGAGCTGGACAAGGCCTTCAACCTCCTGGAACGGGCGGTCCAGGCCCGGTCCGCCGGGCTGATCTACCTTCACCTGGATCCCGGCTACGAACCGCTGCGCGCGGATCCACGCTTCGGGGCCCTTGTGAGCAGGATCGGTCTGCGCTAACCCGCGGTTCCACGGCGACGTCATATGACCGGGTTCAAACTGGCCGGGGGCCGAGCCCTGGATCCGCTCCTTTTCGTGACCGACGCGGCCCGGCTGCGGCGACGGGTCGGTCCGTGGGCCCGGACTTGCCTCGCCGCCATTCGCGACGCCGGCCACACCGTATTCGATCTCGAGGGAGAAGCCCGGGTCCACCGGGCGGTGGCCGCGGTACGCCGGGCGAGCCTCGATCCCGGCCTGGCCGGGGTGGTCCTGCTCGGCGGCCCGACGGTGGTACCCACCCGGATCGTGGATTCGCTTCCCGCCGCACTCCGGAAGCAGGTTCAGGGCGTCGATGATCCCGACGATTTCTACGTCTGGAGTGACGAGGCCTATGCCGATCGTGATGGGGACGATATCGCCGAGCTGCCGCTCACCCGGGTCCCCGACGGAGGTTCCCCGGGGTTCCTGAAACGGGTGCTCACGGCGGGGGCGCCTTCGGGCCGCCGTCCCTCCGGCTACCGCAACATCCATCGCCCCTTTGCCGAGGAGATCTACCGGTTGCTCGCGGCGCGGCGCCCGATGGTACGCTCGGCGCGAGCCACGCCCCGGAGCATCGGTCCCGGCACGGTACGCGGCGACCGGGTCTACATCATGATGCACGGCTCACCCTTCGACGGTACTCGATACTGGGGTGAGACCGCCAAGGCACAGCCGCTGCTCGCGGTTCGGCCTCCAAATATCGGAAAGGTACCCGGCGCCACGGTGTTCACCGGCTGCTGTTGGGGTGCGATGGCATGGTCGCCAATGGCCAAACAGGCCCTGGGCGGCGTCACCGTGCGGGCCCGCACTCCCGCCGGTTCGCTCGCGCTCCGCTTCCTGGCGCAGGGAGCCCGGGCGTTCGTCGGCTGCACTGCGGCGCACTATTCTCCGACCGGCCGTTCCTACCGCGCGGCCGGTGGACCGATGCACATGGCGTTCTGGAAGCACGCGCTCTCGGGTAAACCACCGGCGGAGGCGCTGTTCGAGGCCAAGATCGACTACGCCCTGTGGATGCGGAGCCAGCGGATGACGCCGGAGAGCCGGGCGATCGGGTTCAAGGTGTTACGGGAGTATGCCTGTCTCGGGCTGGGCTGGTAGGAGTCGCCAATGGCCAAACGGAAGAAGGAACGCACCGACGTCGGGAAAACCGCGTCGCTGGAGCGGCACTACAAAAAGTACGCTTCGGCCGGCCGGGTCGCCCGCGGTGTCAGGGCTGCGAAACCGGCTGCAGGGCGGGGACGGATCGTGCGGGCCGGTCCGGCCGCCAAGGCGGTCTACCTCGGCCCTACCGGGGAGATCGAGATCAGCCAGGGGTAGTTGGTAACTCAGGAGGGCCATCACATGCGGTATCACGCGGGAATTCTCTGCTTCGCCGCCCTGGCCGGTGGGTGCTCGATCGGGCAAACGCCGCCCTCCGGGTACGACGTCGTCATCGCCAACGGAAAGATCGTCGACGGAACCGGGAACCCCTGGTTCTACGGCGATGTCGGAATTCGCGGCGACCGCATCGCCATCGTCACCCGCTCCGGAGCCCTGGACTCGGCAGAGGCGTCCTCGCGGATCGATGCCCGCGGGCGCGTCGTGGCGCCGGGGTTCATCGACATTCAGTCGCATTCGTGGAATCCGCTTCTGGTTGCCGACGGGCGGGTCCTGAGCAAGGTGACCCAGGGCGTGACCAGCGAAATCCTGGGTGAAGCCACCACACCGGCGCCTTCCAACCCCAACATCGACTCGCTCTACTCTCCCAGTGATCCCGATGACGCCAGGATGCTTCCTGAGCTGGTGAAGTTCCGCGGTGCGCGCGGCTTCGGGGCCTGGCTGGATGCGATGGAAAAGCACGGGAACTCGGTCAACGCGGGAAGCTATCTCGGCGCGACCACGGTCCGGGCGTACGTGATGGGCCAGCGGCCCGGAGCGCCCGACCCCGCCCAGCTGGATACGATGCGGGCGATCGTGCGGAACGCGATGCGGGATGGCGCGTTCGGCCTCTCGAGCTCGCTCATCTATCCGCCGGCTTCGTACTCGGGCACCGCGGAGCTGATCGAGATCGCGAAGGCGATGGCGCCCTATCGGGGCTCGTACATCACCCACATGCGGTCGGAAGACGACTCGCTCTTCGAGGCCATGGACGAAGCCTTCCGCATCGGCCGCGAGGGCGGCGTGCGGGTCGACATCTATCACCTCAAGGCCTCGCTGCGCCGCAACTGGAGCAAGGCCGCGGCCATGGTGGCCAAGATCGATTCGGCCCGCCGGTCCGGCTTCGATGTGGCCGCCACCATGTATCCGTATCCGTTTTCCGGAAACAACCTCGGCGAGTGCTTTCCGGACTGGGCCTCCGAGGGCGGCCGGCTCCAGGACAACCTGAAGGATGCGGCAGCGCGCTCCCGGATGCTGCGCGAGATGACCGACCCGACCGGTGCTCCGCTCTGTCAGATCGAAGGCCCGACAGCCTACATGATCGCCAATTTCAGGCAGCCTCAATTCGCGAAATATGAAGGCAAGCTGCTGAGCGAGATCGCGAAGGACATGAACAAGCCGTGGGCGGAGACCATCGTCGAGCTGATCGCGACCGAAGGCCGGGACCTGTCGAAGATCAACTTCACCATGTCCGAGGATAACGTCCGCATGCAGCTGCAACAGCCGTGGGTCGTCATCGGGACCGATGCGGGCGGAGTGGATCCGGACAGCGCCCGGCGCCTGGTGCATCCCCGCGCCTATGGAAGCTATCCCCGCATTCTCGGTCGCTACGTTCGCGAGCTCGGGCTGCTCACGCTCGAGGACGCTATTCGCCGCATGTCGTCCGCCGTGGCGGCGCGACTCGGTCTCCGGGATCGCGGCCTTCTCCTGGAAGGCATGTTCGCCGATGTCGTCGTCTTCGACGAGAACACCATCATCGACCTGGCGACACCCGACAAGCCGCACCAGCTGAGCAGGGGGGTCGAGCAGGTCTTCGTGAACGGGGTCCAGGTGCTGAAGGATGGCGTGCATACCGGTGCTACGCCCGGGCGCGCGTTACGGGGTCCCGGCTACGGCCACTGACAGGCGGTTCCGCGTCCTCGCGTCCTCCGCGTCCTCCGCGTCTGGCGCATCCCCTTCCTCCACGCCATTCTATGGGCAGCCCCCGCCTTCGAGGTCCCCATGCTGCTGCCCGTCCTGGCGCTGCTGTTGCAAGCCGCCCCCGACGCCCGTCTGGTCCGCTACCCCCACGTCCACCAGAACAAGATCGCCTTCACCTACCTGGGCGACGTCTGGACCGCGGCTACCGACGGCAGTGACATCCGTCGGCTTACCGTCCACACCGCGCGGGACGCCTGGCCCCGCTTCAGCCCTGATGGGAAGTGGATCGCCTTCTCCAGCGGGCGCTACGGCAACCTCGACGTGTTCATCGTTCCCAGCGAAGGCGGCCAGCCCACCCGGCTCACCTGGCACTCCGCCCCCGACCAGGTGCTGGGCTGGACCCCCGACGGCACCCGGGTGCTCTTCCAGAGCCAACGGGGCGAGCGCTTCGCTCCCATGCTCTACACCGTGGACCTGGCCGGCAACCTCCCGGTCTCAGCCGGCGCCGACATCGGGGTCTTCGCCAGCTATTCCCCCGACGGCACCAAGCTCGCCTTCAACCGCAAATCCCAGGTCTACTGGCGGAAGGGGTACCGGGGCTCCAACCAGAGCGACGTCACCGTGCTCAATGTGGGGAGCGGGAGCTTCACCGACCTCACCGACTTCAACGGGATGGATTCCTGGCCGATGTGGGGCCGGGACGGCTTCATCTATTTCGTGAGCGACAAGGACGCCAACGCCACCAACCTCTACCGGATCTCGGAGCGGGGTGGGGCACCGGAGCGGGTCAGCAGCTTCACCGCGGGTGACGTACGCTGGCCGGCGATTTCTTCGGACGGGAAGACCATCGCCTTCGAGCACGACTTCGGGCTCTGGCTCTACGACGTCACCGCGAAAACCGCGAAGCAGGTTCCACTCCGGATCAACGCCGAGGTGCAGGAGAATCTCACCGAGAGCCGGAGCTTCAGGTCCGAGGCGGACGACTATTCGCTGGCGCCCAGTGGCCGACGGATCGCCTTCTCGATCCACGGCGAGCTGTTCACCGCTCCGGTGGAGGAGGGCGACCTCCGCCAGATCACCGGCGGGGCGGCTCGTGACGTGAATCCGGTCTACTCTCCCGACGGCACCCGGCTGGCCTGGGTCTCGGACTCGAGCGGCCGGGAGGAGGTCTGGGTGGCGCCGGCCGAGGGCGGCGCGCCGGAGCGGATCAGCGACGTGGATGCCCTGAAGCAGCAGATCGTCTGGTCGCCGGACGGGAAGGGACTGGCCTATACCGCCTCGGACAACAAGCTCCGGCTCTACGACTTTGCCAGCAAGCGCACCACGGTGCTGGTGACCTCGGCGTTCGGGGGGATCGGAAGCCCGGTGTTCATCCCCAATGGGGAGATGCTGGCGTACACCAGGCAGGACCAGGATCGCACCAGCGACATTTACATGGTGGCGGCGACCGGAGGGCAGGACCACCGGGTGACCTTCGACTCCTATAACGACGCGAGCCCGCGGTTCTCCCCCGACGGCGCCACGATCTATTTCCGGCGCACCGAAGGCGTGCAGGGCGGGTTAGGAGGACCGGCGCTGGCCCAGCTCTGGGCCGTGGGGCTGGAGAAGCAATCCCACGACCCTGACGATCCCGACGACCGGCCGGTGGCGGATTCATCCCGCCGGGTCGGCTCGGCCCGCAACACGCCGCCGCGCGGGGTGGCGATCGACTGGCAGGGACTGGAGCGACGGACCCGGCGGCTTACCAACATGCCCTTCTCGGTGGCCGATTTCGCGGTGGCCCCCGACGGCCGCAGCATCGTCTTCGCCACCCAGGAGCAGAGCGGAGCCCGCACCGGCGTGGCGCTGTTCACCATCGGCACCGACGGCCGCCGGGTGACCAGGCTCGCCTCGCTGGGCGCTCAGGGTGATGACGACGCGCCCGCGGGGCCCGGCGGTGGCGGCGGCGTGGGCGGGCTGGCCTTTACCCAGGATGGGCGCACGCTCTATTTCCAGCGCGGTAATGGGGTGTACGCTTTGTCATTGCGAGGCGGCGCAGCCGCCGAAGCAACCTCGCCGCCTGCCGCAGGGACCCCCCGCAGAATCGCCTTCACCGCCCGCGTGAACATTGATCTCGCGGCCGAGCGGAGCCAGATGTTCGAAGACGCCTGGCGCACCATGAAGTACCGGTTCTACGATGCGGCCATGCACGGCAAGGACTGGGATGCGATGCGGGCCAAGTATCGCCCGCTGCTTGCTCATGTGGGTGACCGGGACGAGCTGCTCAACATCGTGAACGAGATGATCGGGGAGCTCAATGCTTCGCATACCGGGGCCGCCAATCCACCCGGGGGCAACGCCGGCGGCACGGTCACCATGCACCTGGGTGTGGCCCTCGAGCCCGACTCTCGGGCAGGGCGCTACAAGGTCACCCACATCTTCGAGGGCGGCCCGGCCGACAAGGACTGGGTCAAGGCCTCGGTGGGCGACTACCTGATTTCGATCGACGGCATTCCGGTCAAGGCGGGCGACAACTACTGGAAGCTGCTGAGCCAGCGGCTCAACCGCCGGGTCACCGTGGCCTTCAATCGCCAGCCGGTGGCGGAAGGAGCGCTGGTCTCCCGGATCGATCCGGTGCCGGTGGGCCAGTTCAACCAGGTCCGCTATGACAAATGGGTGGACGACCGGCGGGTCATGGCCGACAAACTCTCCGGCGGGCGGGTCGGTTACCTCCACATCCAGGCGATGAACCAGCCTTCGCTCCGCAAATTCGAGAAGGAGCTTCGGGAGAATCGCGACAAGGAGGCGCTGGTGATCGATCAGCGCTGGAACGGGGGCGGGAACATCGAGCAGGAGCTGCTCCAGATCCTGGTGCAGCGGGAATACCAGGTCTGGCAGCCTCGCGGCACCGAAGTGAACAGCCGGCCCTTTGCCGGCTACTTCGGTCCCAAGGTGGTGCTGCAGAACTGGCGCTCGGCCAGCAACGCCGAAATGTTCCCGGCCGGCTTCAAGCAGCTGGGCCTGGGCCAGGTGATCGGCGAGCCCACCGCCGGCGCGGTGATCGGCACCGGGAGCTATTCGCTGATCGACGGCTCCACGGTGCGGACGCCGGGGGTGGGTGTGTACCTGGCCGACGGCAAGCTCACCAACATGGAGAACTACGGAGTGCAGCCCGACATCCTGGTGCCGCACCGCCCGGAGGACGAGCTGGCCGGCCGAGACCCCCAGCTGGAGCGGGCAGTTCAGGAGCTGCTGAAGAAGCTGGGGGAAAAGCGGCCCCGGGCGCTGACGCCGTGAGGTGGGGATCAGGGGTTGGGTGATGGGGGTTGGGGTGCGCTATGTTTAGCGCATCTCTCCTAAGAACCTGACTTCCTGATGCCGACTGCTGAACGCGCCTGTCCGGCGTGCCAGACCCCGCTCCCCGAGCAGGCACATTTCTGCCTGAATTGCGGGACTGCAACTCCAACCGATCCGGGAACTCCGCCGAGAACTACGGCGGCCCATGACACCGGTGAGCTGGCCCGGGTGCGGCGTGCCCTTTCCGCCACCTACAAGGTGGAGCGGGCGCTGGGGGCCGGCGGGATGGCCACGGTATACCTCGCCGAAGACGTAAAACACCGGCGCAAGGTGGCGGTCAAGGTGATGCGGCCCGAGCTGGCCCAGACCCTGGGGGCCGACCGTTTCCTTCGTGAAGTCGAAATCGCCGCGCAGCTGAGCCACCCGCACATCCTCCCGGTCTACGACTCGGGCCAGGCC
>Ga0209818_1000230_pt1 | contig 13067 bp, 7 predicted proteins | sample NCAS200_FD_187517 | JGI IMG/M metagenome (GOLD analysis project Ga0209818, IMG submission 187517) | Agricultural soil microbial communities from Utah to study Nitrogen management - NC AS200 (SPAdes) (version 2) | ecosystem: Environmental > Terrestrial > Soil > Agricultural land | place: USA: Utah... | reverse complement strand
GCCACCGCGGTGGTGAAGAGCGGCTGGAGGTAGATAAAGCTGGTGACCAGGGTGGGCGAGGCGCGGCGGAGCGACCAGAGATTCAGGAAGTAGGTGACCGTGGTGGGGAACACCACCATGTAGGCCAGCCAGAGCCATAGCCGGGGAGTGAGCGCCCCCTGGTTCACCGAGTCCACCGCCCCGATGCCGAAGGGGAGAATCCCGATCAACCCGGCCAGGGTGAGGCAGAACGCGACCGTCACCGGGGCGTAGCGTTCCAGCATCTCCTTGGACAGCAGGAACGCCAGGGCGTTGAACGCCATACCCGCCAGAACCAGCAGGTTTCCCAGCGCGACGCCGGATCCCATCGAGACCCGGTCGGGGCCGATCAGGTACACCGTTCCCAGCGCGGCCACCGCGACCCCCAGCCATTTGAGCGGCGAGGGCCGGTCCCGCCGGAGCAGCCAGCCGAAGACTACCGTGAAGATCGGGATCATCGGGATCAGGATCGCGGCGTTGATGGCCGTGGTGCGGGTCAGCCCCAGCAGAATCAGGAACTGGTTCCCCGCCCCGCCCAGGATTCCGAGCAGGGTGAACTTGACCCAGTCTTCGGTGTTCCGGGGTGCCTTCCCGCCGATGATCCGGTGCGCCGCAAAGAAGGCCGCAGTAGCCACAATCATCCGCATGGTCACGATCACCGCCGCCGGGACGATCGGGAGCATGAACTTCCCGACGATCACGCCACTCGCGTAGATGATCTGGACTACCAGAAGTGCCAAGATGACGGGCATTGCCCTTTTCTTTCAATGACTTATGATTGAATGGTTGTTCAGTCAGTAACCGCGATCCTGGAGGATTCCCCGATGAAGGAAGCTATCCTTGGAGCCGCGATCGACGTAGTCGTTCTGCATGGACTGAACAACTGGACAGTCGAAGAAGTCGCCAACCGGGCTCACTGTGCCAAGGGGCTGGTCAACTATCACTATCGGTCCAAACAGGAGCTGCTGGTCCAGGTCGCCCACACCATCCGGGACGACCGGTCCGCCCGCCGGCTCGCCGCCATTCAGATTGCCGGAACCCCAGCCCTCGACCGGCTCTGGGCCGCCCTTACCGGGGAAATCGAATCGGGGTGGTTTGCCGCCTGGATCAGCCTGCTCGCGGCCGACGGCCTGCTCCGCGATGCCGCCCGAGTGACTGAGCGGGACAGCCTGGCCTTCGCCGAGGGACTGGGACGGGCTCTCGATCTGGGCGACCTCCTGGTCCCCCGCGCTGCCCTGATCGACGCCGCTCTCAACGGGCTCCAGCTCGGACTGCTGCAAGGTGGCTCCCCCAGGACCATGGAGGAAGACTACCATCGCTTCTGGCTGACCGTGCTACCCTAAGGTCACCCTGAGCGCAGCGAAGGGGCCGATCCCCACACGGAGATCGGCCCCTTCGGTCACTTCGCTCCCTCAGGGTGACGGGATTACTTGATCCCCGCTGCCGTCTTGATCGCCCCCTCCTGCCAGAACTGGGCGGCCAGCGGCTTCTGCCGAGGCCAGACTTCCGCCAGGGTCTCCGCCTCGTAGACCCGTCCGTTCTTCACCACGTACTTAAGGCTGGTGGAGTTCCGCAGATCCGCGAGCGGGTCCCGATCCAGCACCAGAATGTCCGCCATCTTCCCCGCCTCGAGAGTGCCGAGGTCGCCGCCCATCCCGATCGCTTCGGCGCCGAAGATCGTGGCGGTCCGCAGGACGTCGTGATTGCTCATCCCGCCCGACCCCATGGACCAGAGCTCCCAGTGGTAGCCCACCCCCTGAAGCTGGCCATGGCTCCCGATGCCGATCCGGGCCCCGTTCTCCACCATCCGCTTGGCGAATTCGGCGTGCTGCGGGAACACGTACTCCTCCTTGCGAAACCATCCCCCGGGTCCCGGGCTCCCGCCCGAGCCGGTGCCCCGCCGACGTGAGCGGGTGTCGATCGCGCTCTCCGGAGTGAACCGGCGCAGCTTGGCGTCGTCGTGCACGTTCTCGGTGGCGTAGTAGTAGTTCTCGCCAAACGGCCCGCCGTACGACACCAGCAGCGTGGGAGTATTGGTGGTCTGGGACGCCTTGAACAGCTCGACCACGTCGTTCTGGATCGGTGCGATCGGCAGGGAATGCTCGATACCCGAATAACCGTCGAACGCGTGGGTGAGCTCGAGCTTGTAATCGAGTCCTCCCTCGGTTGTGGGCATGATGCCGAGCTCCTTCGCCGCCATGATGATCCACTGGCGCTGCTGCCGATTGCCCGCCATGTACATCTTGAGGGTCTTGGTGTCCCAGTACTGGCTGTAGCGCTTCATCACCGAGCGGGCGTGATCCAGGTCGCGGATCGTCTCGCCATCGGGAAGGCCGACTCCGGGGCCGGTGGTGTAGATCCGGGGCCCCAGCATCCCTCCGGTTTCCACCCGGTCCAGATAACTGAGCACGTCGGTGCTCTGGGTCTGGGGGTCGCGGGTGGTGGTCACCCCGTAGGCCAGGGTAGTGAGATACTCCCAGTGCTGGGCCGGGTGAATTTCCCAGACCAGGTTCTGGGCGTGATAGTGGGTATCCACGAAGCCGGGCAGCAGGGTCTTCCCGGTCACATCGATCACCCGGGCTCCGCCGGGGATCGGCACCGACCCTCTCGCTCCCACCGCGACGATGCGGTTGTCCCGCACCACCACGTCGGCGTTCTCGATGATCTCCTTCCCCTTCATGGTGATGGCCCGGCCGCCCCGGAGCACCACCGCTCCCTTGGGCGCGTCGCGGGCGGAAAGCACCTTGATCCGGATTTCGTCGGGTTTGTAACCCGGCTTCTCCCGCGCTTTGGCCTGCGCCGTCGAATCCTCCCGGAGGTGGGCCAGCCGGGCGGTCAGCGAGTCGGGCACCTTCGCGCCCGCCTTCTTCAGGCTGTCCACCCGGGCATTGAGCTTCTTGAGACTGTCGGTACGGGCCGTGGCCAGCTTGGTGCTGTCGGCCTTGGCCTTATCGGTCGCCTTCTTGACCGAATCGGTGCGAACCGAGTCCGCCTTGAAGAAGTCGAGCCGGGTCTTGAGCGAATCGGGCACCGCCGCGCTCGCCTTGGTGAGGCTGTCCGCCCGGGCGCCCAGCGTTTTGAGGGTGTCGGCTCGCGCGCCGGCGCGCCGGGTGCTGTCGGCCTTGGCGCGCTCCACCGCCTTGAGGCTGTCCTCCACCGCCTTGGCGCGGTCGAGATTGTAGGTGATGAACGCGTTACCGATGGCCCAGTGCACGGTGCGGCCGTCGGCTCCCCAGGACGGGAACTCCCCGCCTATGTCGGTGAGCTTCTTGACCGGCACCGCTCCGCCGGACACCGACACGGTGGTCACCGGACCGCCGACTACCGGGACGATCACGGTGTAGATGTCGGTGCCCGCCCGCACCACCGCGAGGTCGCCCTTGGGGGCCATCAGCACCGCGCTGGCGGGAGGGGGCCCCTGCGCGCCTTCCATGGGAATGCTGTCGACTATCGTGCCTTCACCATGGAAATCGGTCGTGCCGATGGTGGGACCGGGCGTTCCGGTCACCCGCACATGCTGCTTGATGTCGGTGCCGTCCCACCGGAAGGAGACCAGGCCCTCGGCGCTGCTGTGGGCGAAGATCCGTGAGGTGTCCGAGGTGAAGTGCAGGCCGGAGCGGGTGCCGGTCGGTGCGATCAGGGTCGCATCGGAGGGAACGGTCGCCTGAGCGGGAACCCAGACGAATTCCGCGCCCAGGGTACCGCCGATTTCCCGGGCGTCCCGCGCCGCGCCCCGCGCTGCCGCGATCCGGGTCCCGCTGGGGGACCACGCCAGGTTGTAGTAGACCGAGGGAACCCGGGTCAGCTGCACCGGCCGGGCCCGGCCGCTGCCCTCCACCGAAATCCGCATGATGTGGCCGCCGGCCGCGTCTCCCCAGCTCGCCCACGCCAGCGCCTTGCCGTCCGGCGACCAGGTGGGATGGAATTGCCCCACCTCGGCGGGATCCACCCGCCTCGGCGTTCCGTTGGGAAGCTCGGCCAGGTACAGCCGGTCCAGCGCGGTGAACGCAACCCGCTTCCCGTCCGGCGAAACCACCGGATTGCGGATCTGCCGCGCGGTCACCATCGCCGAGGTATCGACCCGGTAGGCGAACTTCACCTCGGGTCCGATCTCGAGCTTGACGTTGGCGCTGAAGGGAATCTTGGTGGCGGTCCCTCCCGCCACCGGAATCCGCCAGATCTCTCCGCCGTAAGCCGCAATGACGTCACGGGAGTCGGGGGTGAAGGCATAACCCGGCAGCACGTCGAGGGTGGCCCGCGACTCCTGGTCGTCCCGCTGCACCGGATACGCCAGCCAGCGCTCCTCGCCGCTCACCATGTCCCGCAGCAGCAGACCGGTGTCGGTGCGGTGGCGGGTTCCGTAGACCAGCCACTTGCCGTCGGGCGATACCTGGGGCCTGAACGCCGAGCCGTAGCGGGCGGTCATTGGGCTGGCGGTACCGGTCTGCCGGTCGTAGCGCCCGAGCTGGTACTGGGGCAGAATCGAGTTGTACTGCCAATCGCCGTTGCGCCACGCGAACCAGATGTAACGGCCATCGGGAGTGAAGGAGGCGCCGATCCCCTTGAGGGTCGCCGGCTCCCGGAGCACCGGCACCCCGCCGCCGCCGTCCACGTGCCACATCTGGATTTTGGACGCGCCGCCCAGCCCACCCGAGCGGCTGGCCGCGATGTATTTCCCGTCCGGCGCCCACTCGGGCGAGACGTAGAGATTGTTGTTCCCCTGGGTGATCTGGGTGGTGTCCTTGAGATCGAGGGTCAGGGTCCAGAGGTTGTCGCCCCCGCTCCGGTCGGAGACGAAGACCACCTTCTTGCCGTCGGGGCTGAAGCGGGGCTGGGCGTCGAACGCCGGTCCGCTGGTGAGCCGGGTGGCGGTGCCGCCGGCGATCGGCAGGGTGTAGAGGTCGCCCAGCAGATCGAACACGATGGTCTGCCCATCGGGACTCACGTCGAGCGAGAGCCAGGTGGCCTTGGAAGTAGTGAACTCCGCCTTCCGGGTCGCGTCGAGCGGGAGCGGCTTCCGGGGCGGCGCGCCCGGCGCACCGGCGGCGGGAGCCTGGGCCGACAGCGGCGCCGCGGCCAGGAGCATCGCTGCGCAGGCGGCGAGATTCTTCGCTTCGCTCAGAATGACTGTAAGGTTTTTCATGGGGCTCACCGGATCCCGGCTTGGGCGTTCGGCGCGGAATGGCGCCAGGTCTGATCGGAAAGCGGCTTCTGGCGGGGCCACACCTCGTCGAGCGAGTTCCCGTCGTACAGCCGTCCGTTCTTCATCACGTAGCGAATGGTGTTGGTGTTCCGGATGTTGGCCAGCGGATCGGCATCCAGAATCACCAGATCGGCCAGCTTGCCGGCTTCCACCGATCCGAGATCCTTCCCGAGACCGATGGCCTCGGCGCCGAGGATGGTGGCAACCCGGAGCGCGTCGTGCGGCTTCATCCCGCCGCTCGCCACCGCCCAGAGCTCCCAGTGATAGCCCAGGCCCTGGAGCTGCCCGTGGCTGCCGATGCCGGCGCGGCCACCGGCTTCCACCAGGTCCTTGATCCAGGCGGCGTGCTTCGGGAAGGAGTATTCCTCCTTCATGAACCATCCGCCCGGACCCGGGCTCCCGCCCGCCCCCTGGCCCCGGCGCCGCACCTTCTGGTCGAACTCCTCCGGGTGGCTGAAGCGCTGGAGCTTGGGATCGTCCGCCGGGCTCTCGAAGGTGTAGAAGTAGTTCTCCGCCCAGGGACCGCCGTACTGCACCACCAGCGTCGGGGTATTGGTGGTCTGGGTCTCCTTGAAGAGCGCCGTCACGTCGCCGTAGGCCGGCACAATCGGCATCGCGTGCTCGATGCCCGCATAGCCGTCCATGGCGTGGGTCATGTTGAGGCGGTAGTCGAGCCCGCCCTCGGTGGTCGGCATGATCTTGAGCTCGCGGGCCGCCATAATGATCCATTGCCGCTGCTGACGGTTCCCCGCCATGTACATCTTGATCGTCTTGGTGTCCCAGTAGTCGGTGTACCGCTTGAGGACGCTGCGGGCCTGCTCCAGGCTCCGGATCCGGTCGCCGCTGAAGACGCCCGGCCCGGTGGAGTACACCCGCGGTCCGATCATCGAGCCGGTCTCCACCCGGTCCCCATAGGTCACCACGTCGCTGGTCGCGGTCTGGGGATCGCGGGTCAGGGTCACGCCATAGGCCAGATTGGCCAGATAGATCCAAGGTTGCTCCCAGTGGAAGCCCCAGGCCGGCCACATGTGGGCGTGGGTGTCCACGAAGCCCGGGACGATGGTCTTCCCGGCCACGTCGATCACCCGCGCGCCGGCGGGGTCGGCGGCCCGCGGACCGATGCTCACGATCCGGTTGTTCCGGATCACCACGTCGGCGTTCTCGACCACCTCGTAGCCCCGCATGGTGATCACCTTGGCGCCGCGGAGCACCACCGTGCCCTGCGGGATGTCCCGCTCGGCGCGCACCACCACCCGGCGCTCTTCGGGGCGATACGCGGCCGCGGTGCGGGTCGCCGAATCCGCGCCGATCCGCCGCAGGCTGTCATCAATTGCTTGAGCCCGATCCAGGTTGTAGGTGACGAAGGCGTTACCGATCGACCAGTGGACGGTGCGGCCGTCCGCGCCCCAGAACGGGAACTCACCGCCGATGTCGGTGAGCCGCCGCACCGGCACCGCGGCGCTGTCCGGCTTGCTCACATTGACGACCGGCGTGGGCCCACCGGTCTTCGGCACGTGCACCACGTAGAGGTCGTTGCCATCCACCACCAGGGCGCGATCGCCACGGGGCGCCATGATGATCGGCCCGGTCGGGAAGCCGGCCGGGATCAGCTCCTGCGGCTCGTCCATTTCCCGCGGCATGATGATGTCCGACCGGGTGGAGCGGATCCGGTTGGTCGGAATAAAGGGGAGCGGCCCGAGCGCCCGCAGGTGCGGCTTGACATCGGTTCCGTCCCACCGGAAGGAGACCAGCCCGGGGCCGCCGAACTCGAAGGCGTAGATCCGAGTGGTATCGGCCGTGAAGTGGGGCAGGAAGCGATTCCCCACCGGCCCGATCACAGAGGCGTCGCCGCCGGTGGCGGGGACCCAGACGAACTCGGCGCCCGGGGTCGGGAAGAACGGATCGTAGGATTCCTTGAAGTCCCGGGCCGCCGAGCGGACCGCCAGGATCCGGCGGCCATCGGGAGCCCAGACCAGCTGCTGGTAGAGCGCCGGGGCCCGGCTGATCCGGACCGGTGCGCCGCCCGCGGCGCTCACCCGCATGATGTGACCGCCGTCGTTTTCCCAGGTGAGGTAGGCGATGGCGCTCCCGTCGGGCGACCAGACCGGATTGTACTCGCCCACGTCGTTGCTGCTCACCCGGCGTGGGGTGCCGCCCGGAAAATCCATCAGGTAGACCCGGTCCAGCGCGCTGAACGCGATCCGGCGGCCGTCGGGGGATGCGACCGGGTCCCGGATCTGCTTCACGCTGAAGGTGGCGCTGTCCGCGATCCGGTAGTCAAAGGCGAGCCGGGGACCCACCGGAACCTGGGCGTCCACGCTGAAGGGGATCTTGACCGCGGCGGTGCCATCCACCGGAACCCGCCAGATCTCGCCGCCATAGGAAATCACGATCGCGCGGGAATCCGGGGTGAACGCATAACCCGGGAGCACGTCCATGCTGGCCAGCGACTCCTGTTCATCCCGCTGGATCGGGTGGGCCAGCCAGCGCTCCTCGCCGCTGGCCAGCTCCCGGATCCGGAGCCCGGTTTCGGCGTCCTGGCGGGAGCCGTAGGCCAGCCACTTGCCGTCTTTCGACAGCGCTGGACGGAACGCCGAGCCGTAGCGCGCCGACATCACGGTCCGGGTGCCGGTCTCCCGGTCGTACACCCCGATCTGGTACTGGGGGAGCACCGCGTTGTACTGCCAGCCGCCGTTCCGCTGGGCGAACCAGACGTAGCGGGAGTCCTTGCCGAATGCCGGGCCCAGCGTTCGGGGGCCGGTCGGGGCGCCCATCTGGAGTCCGTGCCCGCCGTGGACGTTGTAGAGCCAGAGCTTTTCGGACGAGAACGGCGTGCTCTTGGAGACCACGATGTACTCGCCGTCCGGAGTCCACACCGGGGAGAGGTAGCCGTTGTCCACGCCCTTGGAGATCTGGAGGGTGTCCCGCCCGTCGAGCGACACGGTCCAGACGTTGTCGTCGCCGTCCCGATCCGAGACGAACGCCACCCGTTTCCCGTCGGGGCTGAACCGGGGCTGCATGTCGTGGGAGATGCCGCTGGTGAGCCGGGTCGCCTTGCCCCCGGTGACCGGCATGGTGTACAGATCACCCAGGAGATCGAAGACGATGGTCTGGCCATCGGGACTCACGTCGAGTGAGATCCAGGTCCCCTTGTTGGTCGTGAAGGTGGCGAAGCGGTCGGGCTGAAGCGGCAGACCCGGCTTGGGCAGCTGGGCCTGGCCGGCGGTGCTGACGAGTGCGGCCAGGGACAGGGCCGCGGCAAAGACGCGCATGAAACGGCTCCGCGAGGTGCGAGGATGTTGGGGGCGCAAACACTGGAAAATACCCTACGTGCGGAAGGGACGCGCGGTTGCGCCGTATGTGAGGCGGAGGATAAGCTATCATCTCGGGCCGAATTCCGGAGGGCTGATGACCCGAAGGTGCGCCTGGTGCTGTCTGGCCCTGCTCCTGGGGCCGGTTTCCCTCCTCGGGGCGCAAGTCCGGCTCCCCGACGTGAGGACCGCGGCCCGAACCCCCTGCCAGGTTCACCCGGAAGCCGGTGCCGCCACCGCCGACCTCTGGCTGGATGCCCGGTCGGCCCTGGAGAGCACCAGCGCGACCGACTCCGCTCCACCCACCCTGCTGATCCAGAACTGGCGCCGCAACCTCGCCCCTAACCTGCGGCTTCGCTGGGAGCGGCGGGATACCTCCCAGGTAAGGACCCGGAGCCCCTTCTCCGAGAAGACCCCCGGCAACCTGGAGCGAAGCGGGTACATCCAGTGGCGCTGGAATGGATTCATCTACTACGGTCCCGGGGCCGATCTGCTGCTTTCGGAGCGGTTTCTCAAGACCCACTGTTTCCGGCGCGAGGAAGGGCGGGGGGGCACCGCCGGCCTGGTCGGGCTCGCCTTCGAGCCGCTGCCCAGCCAGAACCTCCCCGACGTGGCCGGGATCCTCTGGATCGATCCGGCGGAGCGGCTGCTCCGGCACTTGGAGTACACCTGGATCAATCCGCCGCTCGAGGCCCGCGCCCCGGCGCTGGGCGGGAGGGCGGATTTCGTCCGGCTGGCCGACGGCGGGTGGATCATCCAGCGCTGGAACATCAGGATGCCCCGGCCCTCGGATGCCCCGGGGACCGGGTACGGCGGGTACACCGATCAGGGAGGTGAAGTGCTCGCGGTCGGCGCGCGGCGGCGGCCCCGGCAACCGGAATGAGGCTACCGTCCCTCGAAACGGCCCTCCAGACTGCCCGGCAGACCCTGGCGCGGTTCCCCATGGCCATGCTCTCGGGCTTCGTCGCTGCAGTGGCCGCCTTCCGCATGATCGACGGACCTGCCAACGAATCCCAGCCGAGGCTGCTGGCGACCGGGGTGCTGGGCCTCGCCCTCTTCACCGCGTCGGTCACCAGCGCCGAGCGGCGAGGGGTGGCGCCCCGGCATCGCTGGATCGTGGATCTGGTGATGGCGGCGGGGCTGGTCCTGCTCTACTACGCCTCGCTGGACTGGAGCGCGGATCATGCGGCGCTCTGTTTCATCCAGCTGCTGGTGGCGGGACACCTGCTGGTGGCGATCGCGCCCTACCTGACCAGCGAACGGCTGGACGGCTTCTGGCAGTTCAACCGGATTCTCTTTCTCCGCTACCTGACCGGCGCCTTCTATGCGGTGGTGCTGTGGGCGGGGCTCTCGATCGCGCTGGCCGCGGTGGACAAGCTGTTCGGGGTGGACATCGACAGCGAGATGTACGCCCACCTGTGGGCCTTCCTGGCCTTCGTCTTCCACCCCTGGTTCTTCCTCTCCGGAGTGCCCCGCGATTATGCGGAGCTGGAGACCCGCGACGACTACCCCACGGGGCTCAAGGTCTTCACCCAGTTCGTGCTGATGCCGCTGGTGGTGATTTATCTCGCGATCCTCACTGCCTACCTGGGCAAAGTCATCATAACCCGCACCTGGCCCACCGGCTGGATCGGCTACCTGGTCTCCAGCGTCTCGGCGACCGGGGTGCTAGCGCTGCTGCTGGTCCATCCCTTGAGGGAGCGGGCCGACAGCCGCTGGGTCAACGGCTACGGGCGCTGGTGGTTCGTCGCCCTGCTTCCGTCGCTCGCCATGCTGCTGGTCGCGATCGCCAAGCGGGTGGGGCAATACGGGGTCACCGAGCAGCGCTATTTCCTCCTGGTCCTGGCGCTCTGGCTCCTGGGGCTCGCGCTCTATTACGGGATCACCGCCTCGCGCAACATCAAGCTGATCCCGATGACCCTTTGCGCGGTGGCGCTGCTCACCACCATGGGGCCGTGGAGCGCCTACGCGGTCTCCCGGCGGAGCCAGATGAACCGGCTCGACGGTCTGCTGGAGAAGAACGGGATGGGGCGGGCCGGAGATCCCACTCCGGCGCGGGGCACCGTGCCGGTCGAAGACCGACGAGAGATGAGCGCGGTGTTTCACTATCTGGCAAAGACCCATGGGCCGGAGGCCGTCGGGAGGGTGTTTGGATTGCCGGGCGATTCGGTGCTCGCCTGGGCCGACACCCTCCAGCACGTCCGGGACGACAATGTTGCGTCGCGCGCCATGGGCAGGCTCGGGCTCCGGTACATGAACCGGTGGGAGCGACCGGAGGGAACCGGGACTCACGTCTGGGCCCAGCGTCAACTGCCCCGCTCGACGCCGGTGGCCGGCTTCGAAGTCGCGCTGACCGTGAGCCTCCCCTCCACCGGCTGGATCGGCACCGCCACCGACTCGCTGGAGTACCGTCGGGTGGAGGGCATGGTGATGATCAGGCGGGACAGCACCGACTTGATTTCGCTGGACGTGGCCGCCGCGGTGGGGGGCTTGCTCAATGCCGACTCGCTCCAGGGAGGCGCCGGCGTCATGCTCACCGAACCCATCATGATCGAGGGCGAAGGGGGCGGATACCGGGTCCGGCTCCTGCTCGACGCGGTGTACGGCGAGCTCAAGGACCTCCGGTTCGTCTGGCAGTCGGGGTCGGGGATGTTGCTCGCTGCAGGATTTCGATGAGGAGAGCGGACAGCGGATAGCGGGAAGCGGGAACTGCCCCGATTCCGAGCGGGCGCAGGGAGCGGGCTGACGACGGGGGCGCTGGTGAGCTTCAGAACGAGTTATGACCTTCGGAAATGAGAGCGAACCTGGGCGCTCCCCGGAGGCCAGCCCGCCCCAAGCCCGCCGAGAAACGATGTACGCCCCCCACGCATCCCCACTCACATGCCCACTCCATCGCTGCTCCTGCTGACCGCGCTGCTGCTTCCCCAGCAGCCCCCGGTCCGCGAAATACGGCTCGGCCCTCCCACCGCCACACTGACTCACGAGTTCACCCAGCTCCGCGGGGTGCGGGAGCTGCCCGACGGGCGACTCCTGGTGAGCGACCGGCTGGAGCCCGCGCTCTACGTCGTAGACCTCAGGACCGGGCGGGCGACCCGGATCGGCCGGGAGGGATCGGGACCGGAGGAGTACCGGATGCCCAGCACCCTGCTTCCCCTCCCGGGTGATTCCACCCTGCTGGCGGATGAGGGGAACGCCCGTTTCATGATCATCGGTCCCGACCTCAAGGTGCATCGCTCGATGCCCACCCAGCGGCCCGGGCTGGTCTACTCTCCCTGGCCCCGCGCGACCGACCGCCAGGGCCGGCTGTATTTCCAGGTTCCTGCCTGGGCGTCCGGCCCCGAGGGCATAGAGGACGACTCGGTGCATGTGGCCCGGCTCGATCTCCGCACCGGCAAGCTCGACACTCTGGCTCGGGCTCGGCGCCCCACCGAGCCCCGGGTCAAGTACGGACTCCCCTACGTCGGCTTTGCGCCCCAGGACGTCTGGCAGGCGACACCAGAGGGGCGAATCGCCCTGGTGCGCTCCAGGGACTACCACGTCGAGTGGCGGGAGCCCGATGGCCGGGTCACCCGCGGGCCCGCGGTCGCCTACACAGCGGTCCCGGTGACCGAGCGGGACCGGGTGGACTACATGCGCACCTTCCTGGAGAACTCCGGCGTGGGAGGCCGGGGGAGCGGCAGCAATAATCCCACCGGGATTTCCCCGACCCCGGACGAGATGCTCGAGCCCGCGCGGGTCAAGGCGATGGCGGCGCAGAATCCCTTCGCCGCCACCAAGCCGCCCTTTACCGACGTGATGCCCCGGGTCGGTCCCGACCAGACGCTCTGGGTCGAGCGTTCGATGCCCGCGGGCGCTGCCCGGACCTGGGACGTCTTCGACGCCTCGGGGCGGATCACCCTCCGAGTGGTTCTCCCGCCGGGCCGCCGGCTCCTCGCCGTCGGCCGTACCGGACTCTACCTGGCAGCGATCAATGCCGACGGCCTGGAGGCGCTGGAGCGCTATCAACTACCCCGCTAGTTGACAGATCGCCCGGCCGGGGCCATCTTCTACTAAACAATTAGTAGGAGAGCCAGATGAGCCTGCGGCTGAGCGATCGCGAGCTGGACGTCATGGTGGTGCTCTGGGCCCGGGGCTCCGGCACCGTGACCGAGGTGCGGGAGGCGCTGCCCGACCCGCTGGCGTATACCACCGTGCTCACCGTGCTGCGCACCCTGGAGGAAAAGGGGTTCGTGGGCCACGAGGAAGAGGGCAAGGCCCACCGCTACCTCCCCCTGGTTGCCCGGGAGCGGGCCGGGAAGAGCGCGCTCACCCGCATGGTGGACAAGCTCTTTGACGGGTCTCCCGAGCTGCTGCTCACCCAGCTGGTGAGCGATCGCAAGCTCTCTCCTCAGGACATTCGCAGACTTCGCAAAATCCTCGACCAGCGGCTGAAGGGAGGCGCGCGATGATTGCCTCGTGGATGGGGTATGCCCTCGTGGTTGGGCTCCTGGTGTCCCTCGCGGCCTTCGCCGCGGAGCGAGCCCTCCTCCTCGGCA
>Ga0209818_1000227_pt1 | contig 13171 bp, 10 predicted proteins | sample NCAS200_FD_187517 | JGI IMG/M metagenome (GOLD analysis project Ga0209818, IMG submission 187517) | Agricultural soil microbial communities from Utah to study Nitrogen management - NC AS200 (SPAdes) (version 2) | ecosystem: Environmental > Terrestrial > Soil > Agricultural land | place: USA... | reverse complement strand
GTTCACGAAGATCGAGATGATGAACAGCGAAGTCAGGTTGGTGCGGATCTTCTTGAACCAGAGCAGCTGGCTCACGAACGCATTGCAGATGATCATGGACCAGCCCGCCCACCACATCGGCCCGAAGGCCCGCCGCCAGAAGGTGGTCTGCTCGAAGGTGTTGCCGCTGTACCACGCGACGAAGTACTCCATCGCATAGGCGTAGAACAGGATGGACCCGGTGAGCAGGGTGAGCTTGGCCAGGTTGTCGAAGTGGTACTCGGTCAGCATGTGCTCCAGCTTGAGCACCTTGCGGAGCGGAATCAGCAGGGTAAGCACCATCCCGATGCCGGAGTAGATCGCTCCGGCCACGAAATAGGGCGCGAAGATCGTCCCGTGCCACCCCGGGATGATGGACATCGCGAAATCCCAGGACACCACCGAGTGCACCGAGAGCACCAGCGGGGTGGCCAGCGCCGCGAGGTAGAGGTACCCCCGGGAGTAGTGCCGCCACTGGCTGTCGGCCCCGGTCCACCCCAGCGAGAACAGCTTGTACACCGACTTCCGCCACCCCGAGACCTTGTCACGGACCGCCGCGACGTCGGGCACCAGGCCCACCACCAGGAAGGTGGTGGAGACGGTGAAGTAGGTGGTGATGGCGAACACGTCCCAGATCAGCGGCGACTTGAAGTTGGGCCAGAGGAACCGCTCGTTGGGATAGGGCAGCAGCCAGTAGAACACCCACTGGCGCCCGATGTGGATGATCGGGAAAAGCGCGGCGGTCATGACCGCGAACACCGTCATCGCCTCGGTGGAGCGGTAGACCGCGGTCCGCCAGGGCGACCGGAACAGGAAGAGGATGGCCGAGATCAGGGTGCCCGCGTGTCCGATGCCGATCCAGAACACGAAGGTGGTGATGTAGACGCTCCACATCACCGGCGGGGTGTAGCCGGCCAGGCCCAGTCCCTCCTTGAGCAGCATCACGAAGGTCAGCAGGCCGATCAGGAACATCCCCACCGCGCCGAACAGCGCCATGTAATAGCCCCGGCTCGGCGTCTCCAGCGTGGCCAGGACGTCGCGGGTGACCTCGGCGTGGGTCTGGGTCGGGTGGTGCGGCTCGGCGATCGCCGTCATCCCTCAGGCCTCCGTCCGGTGAAGGACCCGGGCGAGATAGGTCACGCTGGGGCGCACGTTGATCTCCTCCAGGACGTGGTAGCGGCGATGGTCTTCCTTGGCCTGGCTCACCCGGCTCGCCGGATCGTTCACGTTGCCGAACACGATGGCACCCGAAGGGCAGGCCTGCTGGCAGGCGGTGACCACATCGCCGTCCCGCAGGGGCCGGTCTTCGAGGCGGGCCTCGTGCTGGGCCCCCCGGATCCGCTGGACGCAGAAGGTGCACTTCTCCATCACCCCGCGGGACCGCACCGTCACCTCGGGATTGAGCTGGAGATCGAGCGGCGACTCGAACGCCCGCTTGGCGTAGGCGAACCAGTTGAAGTAGCGGACCTTGTAGGGGCAGTTGTTGCTGCAGTAGCGGGTGCCGACGCAGCGGTTGTAGACCTGGCCGTTGAGGCCGTCCGCGGTGTGATAGGAGGCGTAGACCGGGCAGACCGACTCGCAGGGCGCGTTCTCGCAGTGCTGGCAGAGCATGGGGATGTGCCGGGTGCTCACCGGCTCGCCCGGCTCGGTGCCGCCCTCGAAATAGCGCTCGATCCGCATCCAGCTCATTTCCCGGCCCCGCACCACGTTGTCGTAGCCGACCCAGGGAATGTTGTTCTCCGAATAGCAGGCGGTGACGCAGGACGAGCAGCCGGTGCACTTCGCCAGGTCGATCACCATGCCCCAGCGGGGATGCTCCTCGGCGTAGGCCCCCAGCCGGGTCTTCTCGACCTGCTTCTCCCGGAAGCCGGCGATCGCCGTGAGCTCCCGCTCGGTGTTGATCTCGTGCTCCTCGATGCCCACCTGCTTGAGCGATTCCTCCACCGAGTAGCCCTGCCGGGCGTGAGCCAGGGGCATCGCTTCGGCGATATGACGGCCGAGCTGGCGGGGATTGCCGTCGGTGCGGGCCAGCTTGCTGAATTCCCGGGTCTTCTCCAGGTCCACCCGCACGCTCACATAGGGGAGGAATCCGTTGCCGTCCCGGGCGGGGAGCAGGTCAAGCACGTTGACCCCGACCCCGCGGGCGTAGTCGCCGTACTCGGTGTGGCCGAGGCCCAGCGGCATCGCCACGACGTCCTGGCGGATCCCGGGATAGACGTACACCGGAGCCGCCACCGAGCCGTGGGGGGAGCGGACGTTGACGATCTCTCCGTCGCGCAGGTCGAGCCGCCGCGCCGTCTCGGGGTTGAGCTCGACCCAGGAGCCCCAGGTGATCTTGCTGACCGGATCGGGGTTCTCCAGCAGCCAGGGCCGGTTGGCGCCCCGCCCGTCGGTGTACATCGAGGACGGGAACGGCAGCAGGACGAATTCGCCTTCGCCGTCGAGGGCCGGCGCGGTGAAGGCCGCCGAGCTTCCGGCCGCGAGCCTCACTGGGGGCGCCTGGGGCGCGGCCGCGTCGTAGATCCCGCCCCGCTGGAGCGCGTCCCGCCAGGCCTGACCGCCATCCGGCCCCGGCTGGGCGCCCCAGCGTTCCCGGAGGAGTGCCTCGTAGGACGCAGCGCCGAACCGGGCCAGCGCACCGCCCGCGCGGGCGGAGACCCGGAGCAGGACGTCTCCCGGATGCAGGGTGTCGAACACCGGGGTCATCACCGGCTGCATCAGGCCGCGCACCCCGGCACGGGGGCGGAGATCGTCCCAGCGCTCCAGGGGATGATGGGACGGGAGCAGCAGGTCGCAGGCCGCGGCGGTCTCGTCCAGCACCATCGAGGTGCTCACCTTGAGCGGCACCTTGGCCATGGCTTCGGCGAACTTCGCGGACTTCGGGAGCGCGTAGCCGGGGTTGGCGTCGTGCACCAGGAGCACCGCGATCTGGCCGGCGTTCATCGCCGCGATCAGCTCCTCCATCGCACCGTAGCCGTCGGAGGAGGGGATCCCCATGCCGAACCGCACCGTCTGCCCCACGTTGCCGGCGACGTAGTTGAGCAGGTTGACCGCCGCGGCCACCTCGACGGCGCCGCGATGCTGGGCCCCGATCCCCCCGGCCACCGCGAGACTGGGCGTCGCGGAGATGAACTCCCGGGCCAGCCTGCGCACCAGGTCGGGGGTGAGCCCGGTGACGTTGGCCACCTGCTCGGGAGACCACGCGGCCAGCGCGCCGGAAAGCGCGTTGGCATCGGCCGGCGCGGTGGTGCGCTCGCTCAGGATGACGTTGGCCATCCCCAGCGCGAGCGCGGCTTCGCTGCCCGCCGCGATGGGGTGCCACTCGTCGGCGTTCATCCCGGTCAGGTTCATCCGCGGCCCGGCGTAGACCAGCTTGGCCATCCCCTGCCCCGAGAAGCCGTGCGCGGCGGCAAAGCCGCGCTGCTGCTCCACCACCGGTCCCCAGGTCTCCAGGAAGTCGGCGCCGAAGGAGACGATATGGCGCGCCGCGGCAAAGTCGTACCAGGCCACTTCGTCCCGGCCGAAGACCTGGCGATTGGCGGCTCGCTCCGGCGTGCGGTCGAACGGCTCGTAGCGCACTACCCGGCCACCCAGCGCGCCGGTCCACTCGGCGAGGAGATCGCTCAGCGTGCCGGGACCCGCGCCGCTGATGACCGCGACCCTGCCCCCCGCGGTTCCCAGCGCGGTCGCGACCCGGCCGATCGCATCATCCCAGGGGAGCGACTTCCAGGCGCCGCCCTCGCGCACCATGGGCCCCTTGGTGCGGCCGGGATTGTAGAGACCCTGGAGCGCCGCCTGGCCCCGGTGGCAGAGCGCGCCGGCGTTCACCGGATGATCGGGGTTGCCCTCCAGCTTGATGGCGCGGGCTTCCCGGGTCTTCACGTGAATGCCGCACCCCGCGGCGCACTCGGTGCAGGTGCTGGCGTACCAGGTGGGAATTCCGGGAACCTGATTCTCGTCCTGGACCAGGTAGGGAATCAGCTTCTCCACCTTCTTGGTGGAGCACCCGGACAGCGCGGCGGTCCCGGCACCGGAGATGCCGAGGACGGTGAGGAATCGACGCCGGGAAAATTCTGAGTCGTCGGACATCAAGGCTCCAATGGAGAGCTATCCGGCCTTAGTAATGACATGCAGTGCAGTCCCGATTCACGCCCCGCTCAAGGTGACAACTGATGCAGAACCCCATGTTGTTCACGTTGTTCACTCGCCAGACCTGGGGCATCCGGGCGACGTCGCCGTGACAGGTCTGGCAGGCGTTGGGTCCCATCGCCTTGACGTGGCGCATGTGGGGGAAATGGGCGTGGCGCGCGATGGTGTGGACCCGGACCCACTCGAGTTTGGGCTTGCCCACGGCGCTGTCGGCCCAGAACTGCCGCAGCTTCCGGATTTCCGCGCGATCGGTGCTGTCGGTGCCGCTCACCACCAGGTGACAGCCCATGCAGGTTTCCACCGACGGAATTCCCGGCTCGGAGGACTTGTCCACCGAGTAGTGGCAGTACTGGCACTGCATCTTGTATTGGCCGGCGTGGATGTCGTGCCGGAAGAAGATCGGCTGGCGGGGACCCCGGAGGTTGGACGAATCAGCGACGGAGAGCTTCGGCGCCGTCACCGAGTCGGCGGGCGCCGGGGCGGGCTGGGCCGCGGTGCGCCGGAACCCGGGGACCAGCGCGCCGAGTGCCGCCACGCCCGCCACGACGCCGACGATCACGAGCTTCCGCATACCGGTATTCCGTCGGGAAAGGTGAACGACCCGAGCGCCCGGGTCGGCGCACTCTTGTGAAATCTTTCACGAGGGCCTGCTGGATGCAAGTCGCGGCCAGACCCGCCGAGACGGGGCGGAAAATAGTGCCCTGCATCGGGTTGGGACAGGGGCGGAAGGCTCATTCCTGCCCCTCGGGCGCGGGCTCACCACCCGGCAGCCTCCCCACCTCGCGCAGATGTTCCGGCAGCTCGAACGGGGTGCCCTTCCGCTCGAGGTAGCGCACCGTTTCCAGCGACATCGCCCGGAGCAGCGAGGCCTCCCGCCAGTCGAGGCTGGCGCGGAACAGCACCTCGCGCACCGTGCGCATCACCGCGTCGGGCCGCCGGGTCTTGAAGAACTCGATCGCCCAGAGGGCGCGCTCCCAGTCCCGGAACAGCAGCTCGATCCGCGCGCTGGGCGCCGCGGGCGCGGCGTGGCGGGGCGGCTTGAGCGGCGCGCCCTCTCCGATCCGCGCCAGCCAGGTCTCGTAACAGAGAACTCCCACCGCCTGGGCCAGGTTGAGCGAGCGATGCCCCGGCACGGTCGGAATGGTGACCAGCGCGTGGCAGTGATCCAGCTCTTCGTTGCTGAGGCCGCGATCCTCCCGGCCGGCCACCAGCCCGACCACGCCCTCGCTGCCTCGCCGGGCCAGCTCCGCCGCCGCCGCGCGGGGCCGGAGCACGGTGCGCTTGGCGGAGCGCTCCCGCGCGGTGAGCGCGGCCAGCCAGGTGCAGTCCTCGGTGGCCTGGGCCAGGGTGTCGTGGAGGGTGATGCGGGAAACCAGGTCGGCGGTGTTGTGGGCGATGCCTTCGATCCGCCAGGGGTCGAACACCCCGGGCTGCACCAGCCGCATCTGTTCGATGCCGAAATTCTTGGCCAGCCGGACCGCGCCCGCGATGTTGACGATGTCCTGCGGCCCGACCAGAACGAGAATGGGCGGCGGAGCCGGCGGGGTCACCCTTCTCCCAGGAAGCTCGTGTTGACGCCCTTGGCTTTCAGGGAGGCGACCAGGCCGGTCTTCTCGGCCGACTTGAGATAGGCTTCCTTGGGCTCGATGGCGCCGGACTCGACCAGCTCGAGCAGCGCATCGTTGAGCGTCACCATGCCGAGCTTCCGGTTGGTCTGCATGATGGAAGGAATCTGGAAGGTCTTCCCTTCCCGGATGAGGTTGGACACCGCGGGAATCGAGAGCAGCACCTCGCGCGCGGCCACCCGTCCGCCCCCCACCTTCCGGCAGAGCACCTGGGCCACTACACCGCGCAGCGATTCGGAGAGCATCACCCGGATCTGAGGCTGCCGGTCGCTGGGGAACTGGTCGATGATCCGGTCCAGGGTGGATGCCGCGGTGGTGGTGTGCAGCGTTCCCAGCACCAGGTGCCCGGTCTCGGCGGTCTCGATCGCGATCGAGATGGTCTCCAGATCCCGCATCTCGCCCACCAGCACGACGTCGGGATCCTCCCGGAGCGCGGCCCGCAGCGCGGTCTTGAACGAGCGGGTGTGAATCCCCACCTGCCGCTGGGTCACCAGGCAGCGCTTGCTCTGATGGACGAACTCGATCGGATCTTCGATGGTGATCAGGTGATCGCTGCGGGTCCGGTTGATCAGGTCCACCATCGCCGCGAGGGTGGTGGATTTCCCGGAGCCGGTCGGCCCGGTCACCACCACGAGGCCGCGATTCAGGTTGCAGAGATTCTGGACCTCCCGGGAGAGGCCCAGGTCTTCCACCGTGCGGATCTCGCCGGGGATCTGCCGGAACACCGCCATGGGGCCATGCCGGTCCCGCCCCGCGTTGCAGCGGAACCGCGCCACCCCCGAGATCTCCCAGGCAAAGTCCTGGTCGTTGTCCCGGCTGAAGCCGGCGTAGTCTTCCGCGGTCATGATGCTCTGGAGCAGCTGCTCCATCCGCGGGCCGGTGATGGGCGGCTCGTCGAGGCGGAGCAGCTCGCCGTCCTTCCGGAGCAGCGGAATCGCGTCGCTCCGGAGGTGCAGATCCGAGCCGCCCAGCTCGACCATTCGTCGCAGCAAACGTTCCATTTCCTTGACCCATTCGGCGGGAAGCGGCCCGTTGCCGCCGCGGCTCGCGGCCGCCGGCGCCTGCGCCGCGGCACCGGAGGGACGGAGCGTGGCGCCGCCCTCGGGCGCGAGCGCCACGGCGATGGGGCCGACCGGACTGGCGTAGTCGAAGGTGAGCCCGGCTCCGCCGCCGACCTGCGCGGCCACCTCGGGCGGAGCAATTTCGCGAAGCAGCCCGGTGACCTGGACTTCGGTGAGCGGATCCTTGGTTACCGGCTGGAGCTGGCCGCCGCGGGAGAGTCGAACCGGCTGCCCCGCGCCCAGCACCAGCGCTTCGGCGCCGTGCTGCGTCATGGCGGTGAGAAACCGGTCAATACGTGGCACGGGCGCTCAGCTCGAGGGGGAGACCGCGCGAACGTGGGCCCGGTTGATGTACCGGGCCGTGTCCGCGACGTGAAGGGCAAAGAACCCTGCCCCGTGATTCAGAAAATCGATCGCCCGAGTGCGGGTCGGCGGCAGCTCGGAGCTGACCGTGCCGGTGTACTCGCTCCCGTCCGAGAGCTCGACCTTCAATCCGATGGTCCGCGCGGCATGGATCCGGTCCGGATCCCGGGTCGCCTGGTCCACGACTACCGCCAGCACCTGGGCTTTTGCAATGAAGATGGTGTGTTCCTGCTGGTCGGTCAGGGCGAAGAATCCTTCGTCCCGGTTGAGCACGTCCTCGGGGGTTTCGGGTCCCAGATGAATCGACGCAAATGGCAGCAGATGAAGAAAACCGGAGAAGGTACGCCCGCCGGTGGCCTGCACCTCGGCCTTGATGCGAACGGTGTCGCCCCAGTCGCGGGTCCCGGTTTCCGCTGTGGTCATGTTGACATCACAAGCTGTCAGGAGCAGCGGGTCGAGGCAAGGGTCGAGAGGGCTCAGCCGCGGATCTCAACGCCCGACCGCTGCTCGGCCAGCCGAATGGGCTCCAGGTAGTCGGCCTGCTCCCCCAGCGCAGCCCGGGCCTCGTGCAGCATCGCGCCGGCTCGTTCCATCAGGGGAGCCGGAAGACCCAGCTCCTCCAGGAGGCGGAGGCAGATCCCGGCGTCCTTGTCGAGCAGCGCAAGGCGAAAGGTGCTGGGCCAGCTGCCGGTGAGGACCCGCTCGGGGACCAGTGCCTCGCTCACGAAGGAGCGGCCGCTGGAAGCGTTGAGCGTCTCCACCGCCACCCGGGGCGGCACGCCCGCCTTCACCAGTGCAGTCAGTCCTTCCCCGAGTGCCAGAATGTTCACTCCCAGCAGCATGTTGTTGACGGCTTTCATGGCGTCGCCGGTACCCAGGGGACCCATATGCACGATGCGCTTGCCGAAACCGGACAGCACCGGCACGGCCCGCTCGAAAACCGCCGGATCGCCGCCCACCATGACCGTAAGCGTGCCGGCTTCGGCACCATTGGTCCCTCCGCTGACCGGCGCATCGGCAAAATCCACGCCCAGGGGAGCGAGCTGCTCGGCGATCCGCCGGGTCGTGGCGCCATCGCCCGAGGTGCAGTCGAGAAAGAGGGTGCCCCGCGCCAGGCCGGCCAGCAGCCCGTCGGCGCCGTCGAGCAGCGCGAGGACGTCGGCCGACGTGGGGAGACAGGTGATGACCACCTCGGCGCCCTTCGCCGCGGCCCGGGGCGATGCGGCGACGTGCGCGCCGTGCTCCGCGGCAAACGCCTGGGCCCGGTCCGCGGTCCGGTTCCATACCGTGAGCTGATGCAGCCGGGCGAGCCGGGCGGCCATGGGGCGGCCGATTGCTCCGAGTCCTAGGAATGAGACGCGCATTGTGTTGATGGGCTAGAGGCAACAGGCAACAGGCAGCAGGCAATATACTTTCCCCTTTCCCGTTGCCTGTTGCCAGTTGCCTGTTGCCTGGTATTGTCTCTCATGCCCCTCCGCACTTCTCCCTGGGCGCTGACGCTCTGGCTACTCGCCGCCCTGCTGGTGCTGTTCGTGGCGGGGCCGCTGCTCCGGCTCTTGTTCCAGGCCAGTCCTGCTTCGCTGGGCACCGCGCTCAGCGATCCCGAGTTGGTCGCCTCCATCTGGCTCACCATTCTCACCGCCACCGCGGCGACCCTCCTCTCCGTGCTCCTCGGGGTCCCCCTCGCCTACCTGCTGGCTCGGGTTCCCTTCCCCGGCCGCCGGATCGTGGCCGGGATCGTCGAGCTCCCGGTGGTCGTGCCGCACCCGGTCGCCGGCATCGCCCTGCTGCTCTTTCTGGGCCGGCAGTCCCCCATCGGACAGGGACTCGCCACCCTGGGGCTCGAAGTGGTGAATCGCATCCCCGGCATTGTGGCGGGGATGCTGTTCGTCTCGGCGCCGATCGTGGTGAGCGCGGCGCGGGAGGCCTTCCGCGGCGTGGATCCCAAGCTGGAGCGGGTGGCGCGCACCCTGGGCGACACCGGCTCTCAGGCGTTCCGGCACGTCACCCTCCCGCTGGCCGGACGGGGCGTCGTGGCGGGCGCGGTGCTCGCCTGGGCGCGGAGCGTGAGCGAATTCGGCTCGATCGTGATCCTGACCTACAATCCCAAGGTCGCCAGCATCCTGATCTACGACCGGTTCACCCTGTTCGGTCTCCCCGCGGCGGTGCCGGCCGCGGTGGTGCTGCTGCTGATCGCGCTCGCCGTGTTCGCGCTGGTGCAGGTCCTCGCCCCCGATAGAGCGGAGCACCGGTGATCCGGCTCGAGGGCGTCACGGTCCAGGTCGGGAACTTCAGCCTGGAGGAAGTGTCCCTGGTGGTGCCGGCCGGCGGGTACGGGCTCATCATCGGCCCGACCGGCTCAGGCAAGACCACGCTGCTCGAGGCCATCGCGGGGCACGAGCCGTTGCGACGGGGCCGGATCGCGCTCCGGGATGAAGACGTCACTACCGCCGCGCCGGAAACGCGCCGGGTCGGATTCGTCTACCAGCACTATCACCTGTTTCCTCACCTCACCGTCGGGGAGAACATCGGGTACGGGCTCCGCCGGGAAGCGCCGGATGCGCGCGCCGGACGAATCCGGGACCTGTCGGAGACCCTGGGCCTGGTGCCGCTCCTGTCCCGTTCGGTACGGGGACTGTCCGGCGGAGAGCAGCAGCGGATCGCGCTGGCCCGCGCCCTCGCCCCCCGGCCCAACATCCTCCTGCTGGACGAACCCTTCGCCGCGGTGGATCCGGCCACCCGACGAGTGCTCCGGCGCGAGCTGCGTGCGCTGCATGAGCGCGAGGGCATCACCACGCTGCAGGTAACTCACGACTTTGAGGACGCGATGCGGCTGGGCGATGTGGTCGCCGTGCTGGCCGAGGGCCGGATCGCCCAGTCGGGAACTCCCGACGCGGTGTTCCGCTATCCCAATTCGGCGTTCGTGGCGGAATTCATCGGGACCGGGACGGTGCTGCGGGGAACCGTGGAGCGGATGCAGGATCGGGAGGATCCCGCCGCCCGGTTCGCGGCCCGGTTCCGTTCCGGCAGCCTGTCGCTCGAAGTGGTGGCGGAGCGGGAAGGGGAAGCCTATGCGGTGATCCGCCCGGCCGATCTGCTGCTGAGCCGCACCGAAGGCCACGAGCCGGCGCCCCGCAACCGCTTTCCGGCGGTCATCGTCCGGGTGGAACGCGGCTCCGCGGTGGCGCAGGTGCACCTCGATGCTGGAGGAACCGCGCTGGTCGCGGCGGTGATGTCCAGCACCGCCGAGGAGCTGGGGCTGGCGCCCGGTGTCAGCGTGGCGGTCGCGATCAAGGCAACCGCCATTCACCTCATTTAGTTCGCTCCCGCGGTCCCACCAGGCGGGCCGGGCGAATCGCCTTCTCTCCCAGCTTCTCGTTGATCCGGTCCACCGCGCGGGACAGGCTGCGATCCCGGCCGGTCTCCGGCGTGGCGGCCGGCGGCAGCATGCTGAATTGCGCCGGTCCCTCCGACCCGGTCATCGCCGAGAAAGAGACCCCAAGCAGCCGGGCCGCGGTGCGGCGGCGGGAGCGGAGCCCGGCGAGCAGGGCCCGCGCCACCTCGAAGAGCGCCCGGTCGGTGCTGAGCGGCTCCGGTACCGTGCGGCTGGCCTGCCGGGTGGTGAAATCGTGATCGCGGAGCTTCACAGTGATGCAGCCGGCCCGGAGACCGTCGCTCCGGAGCGACGCGGCCAGGCTGGTGACCAGTCGAAGCAGCCGGGTCTCCAGCGCGTCATCCGACACCAGATCGCGGGAGAAGGTCTCTTCGTGACTCATGGACTTGGAGGCCGGGCTCGCGTGGACCCGGTCGCCGCCGTGGCCCCGGATCCGCTCGAAGAGCCAGCGCCCGGTCCCGTCGCCCAGCCAGTGCTCGAAGCTCTGCTCGTCAACTCTTAGCGCATCGCGGACCGAGGTCAGGCCGTAGCGCTTGAGGGTGGCCTGGAGCTTGGGGCCGATGCCGGGAATGTCGGCCAGGGTGTGGTCGGCGAGGAATTCTCCTTCTTGACCGGGCGGGACTATGAGCACTCCGGTCGCGCCGGTGCCGGGACGCGGCTTGGCCCGTTCGGCGGCGAGCTTGGCGACCAGCCGGTTGGTGCCGCCACCGATCGAGACGGTGAGGCCGGTGGATTCGCGCACCGCTTCGCGGAGCCGGGCCGCGGTCCCGGCCAGCGGCTCGCCACGGTAGACCTTCTCGGTGCCGGAAAGATCGAGATAGAACTCGTCGATGCTGGCGGCTTCCACCACCGGGGCCCAGGTCATAAGCACCGAGCGAATCTCCCGGTGCTTCACCCCGCAGGCTTTGCCGGGCACCGGGACGAAAGTCGCGCCGGGACAAAGCCGCGCAGCACGGGAGATCGGCATCCCGGCGCGAAGCCCGAAGGCCCGCGCTTCATAAGAAGCCGAGCAGACTACCCCTCGGCTGTTGGCTCGGCCTCCCACCACGAGAAGCCGGGCCTTCCCGGCGCCCTCGGGATCCACCAGCCGGGCCACCGCCACGAACATCGCATCGCAGTCGGCGAGCAGGATTCGGCGGGGGGCGGGCGGCATGGCAGAAGCGTCAACGGTCAACGGTCAACGGTCAACGGGTGACTTACCCCGAACCCACCTCGGATAGCTTGCCCGTTTGTCTTCACGGTATTAACTTGCTGGCTGACAAGCAAGTTTCTGCACTCCCCCTTTTCTGGGGATACGACGGCATGGCTCGAACTACCAAACCGGATTCGCGCGAGCGGGTGCGGGATGCCGAGCGGTCGAGGGAGTTGATCCTCGACGCGGCGGGGCATCTCTTCGCCGAGCGTGGTTACGAGGAGACTTCGCTCTCGGACGTGGGTAAGCGGGCCGGGATGTCGCGCGCCACGCCGGGCTACTTCTTCGGCTCCAAGGCCGAGCTGCACCGGGCGGTGCTGGAGCGCTGCTTTGCCGACGTGCGCCGCGCGGTGCGGGAGGGCAAGGCGCGGGCGCTGGCCAGCGGGCAGACTCCGGATGTGATTCTCGCCGGGGCAGTGGCGGATTACGCCGACTTCGTCGCCGCCCGACCCAACTTCGTCCGGCTGATCGAGCGCGAGGCCCTCTCCGACCGCACGGTGCTCGAAGGGATGCCGCTCCGGCTCGCGGTCTGGCAGGAGGCGCTCGCCGCGTTCCGCCAGGAGCTCGGTCTCGACATCTCCGATACCAGCGAAGCGGCCCACCTGCTGCTCAGCCTGGTCGCGCTCACCTGGTTCCCCATTGTGCACGGGGGAACCTTCCTCAAGGCTGTCGGTCTCGATCCCCAGGCTCCCGATTTTGGGGAGCAGCGCCGCCGGCACATCACCACTCTGCTACTCGGCGCGCTGCGCGAGCGGGCGGGCAACACTTCCACCTGGTCCTGACCATGACGAACCTGATGACGCCCCCCGCCGAAAAACTCCCTTCGGGAGAGCCGCGGCCGGTGCTCGCCACCGAGCAGGAAGCCCGCGAGGTCGCCGAGGCCGCGCGGGAGCGGGAGTGGGCTTCCAGCTTCGTGAAAGCGCTGTTCGAGGGAAAGCTGCTGCTCGACCTGGTGCATCCCTTCCCCGAGCCGACCCCGGAAGACGTCGCCAAGGCCCAGCCATTCCTCGACAAGCTCGAAGTCTTCCTGCGGGATCACGTGGACTCCGACCGGATCGACCGTGAAGGGAAGATTCCTCCCGAGGTGCTCCAGGGACTGCGGGAGATCGGCGCGTTCGGGATCAAGATCGCGGAGGAGTACGGCGGCCTCGGGCTTTCCCAGCTCATGTACACCAAGGCCATCGCGCTGGTGACCAGCGTGGACGGGAGCCTCACCGCTCTGCTCTCGGCCTCCCAGTCCATCGGGGTCCCGGTCCCGCTCAAGCTCTTCGGCACCGAGGCCCAGAAGAAGAAGTACCTGCCCCGGATCGCCAAGGGACAGATCTCGGCGTTCGCGCTCACCGAGACCAACGTGGGGAGCGATCCCGCG
>Ga0209818_1000221_pt1 | contig 13411 bp, 11 predicted proteins | sample NCAS200_FD_187517 | JGI IMG/M metagenome (GOLD analysis project Ga0209818, IMG submission 187517) | Agricultural soil microbial communities from Utah to study Nitrogen management - NC AS200 (SPAdes) (version 2) | ecosystem: Environmental > Terrestrial > Soil > Agricultural land | place: USA... | reverse complement strand
GGGAGGTCCGGGTGCTCCCGAATCAGCGCCGCCAGCTGCCCGAGCGCCGCGGTGGCCCGCGGACGCAGCGTCGATTCGCCGGTATCGAAGAGGATCTCGGCGCCCAGGCTGACCTGGATCTCCCGCTCGTTCTCGGTCACCTTGAGCGGTCCGTCATCGAGGAGGACCACAGCCACCCGGTCGATGGCGGCGCCGTACCCGGTCTCCGGCGACTGGGTGAGGCTGGTGAACTCGAGGGTGGTCGAGTCGACCGCCGCCGTGAACACCCACTCTTTCGGCACCCAGCCCATGCTTTGTCCGGTCTTCCCGGTGGCGTCGAACACGAAATCGGCCGAGTCGCCCGCCGCCCTCACCCGCATCGGCTTTTTGGCGGGGCCACGGACGGTATTGCCGGCCAGGTCGAACGTCACCCGGTAGCGCTTGCCCGCCTGGGTGGCGAAGGTCTGCGCGATGCCGCCGCGGACGTAGGGCGGGGTGGCCCGGCTCCGGGCGCTTCCGTCGAGATCGATGGCGTAGGTGCCCTCAGCGGAGCGCCAATACCCGGCGCCCACGAGATCAACGCCCTCGCCGGTCACCACCCAGCCCGGCAGCGCGGTGGATCCGCCCCGAAGATTGAGGAAGGCCGGGGTGCCGGGTCCCTCCTCGAAGCTGCCGTTCCGGATGAGCCCAGCCGGCCGCTGGGCGAGCGGGACCGCGGTCAGAAGGCAGAGCAACGGTGCCGCGATGAGTCCGGAGCGGGTGATAGTCGCTCTGGTGGCCGGGAGGGCAAACATGACGCGGAAGATAGCGCAACGCGTATACTTAGGGCACGTCTTATTCAATGCGAGGTGGTAAATGACCGTATCAAACGTGGCAGAGCACGAACGCATCTGGGTGGAAGGCCTGAATCGAGGGGACGTTTCCGCTGCGGATGGGGTCTTCGCAAACGACTGTACCGTGCACATCACAGGAGTCGCGCAGCCGATTCAAGGCGTCGCGGCGTGGAAAGAATTCGTGACCGGGCTTCTAACCGCGTTTCCCGACCTGCACTTCACCATCGAAGACCAGCTGTCAGATGGCCCTCGGGTGGCGATTCGCTGGCGTGCGACCGGAACCCATCGCGGCCCCCTGGGGCCGGTGCCTCCCACCGGTCGGTCGATCACGGTGGATGGGCTGATTATTGATCGCCTTGAAGGTGGTATTGTGGCCGAGCGCTGGGAGCAGTGGGACCAACCGGGCATGCTGCAGCAGCTTGGGCTAGCCTGAGCGTCACTCCCGCCCCTGGCGGCTCCTTGGCGATTACTCTCCACACCGCGGCGCTATCGGACGCCGACGACATCGCCAGCCTCCTGGGGGCGTCATGGGCCGACACATATGGGTCCTTGCTGACTCCCGACCAGCTGAGCGCCGTTGCCCGGGAGTGGCATCATCCGGATGGTCTGCGGCGTCAGATCTCCGATCCCCGCATCGGATTTCTGCTGGCCCGTACAGATACCGGGGTTCTTGTGGGCGTCGCGACCGTCAGGCTGTCAGACGATGGGGCAACCGTCTCCGTGCTTCGCCTCTATGTTCTTCCCGAGCACCAGGGCCTGGGCATCGGTTCGCAGCTCCTCGACCGCGCACTCGCGGCCTTCCCCCCCACGCCGCGAATAGAGCTTCAGGTGGCGGAGGGAAACCCGGCGGGGCTCTCCTTCTGGGTGAAGCGTGGTTTTCGGGCTTGCGATCATGACGAGGCGCGAATCGGGGATCTGACCCTCGCGCTCATTTCAATGGAGCGGACCGTTGACGCTTCCAGCGAAACGGTCGATGAATACAAGGGTAGGATCCTTGGCTACCAGGCTGGGGCCGACCCCCTTGTGCTCCAAGCCAAAGCCCCGGATGTCCTTGCCGCGCTCGTCGAGGGTCTCTCAGCCGAACAGCTCGACCAGCGACCGGTTCCGGGGAAATGGTCTATTCGAGAAATTGTCGCGCACCTCGCTGATGACGAGCTCGTCGGCGCGTATCGCATTCGCCTGATTCTTTCGGTGCCGGGCACGGCCATTCAGGCGTTCGATCAGGATGTGTGGGCACGCACGGGACGGTACGGTACGCTTGACATTAGCGACTCGCTGGCGCTCTACCGCACCTTGAGGTTCGCAAACCTGAAACTCCTGCAATCGCTCACCGCCCAGGAATGGGACCTGTCCGGCGTTCACGCCGAGCGTGGCATCGAGTCATTGCGGGACATCGCCAGGTACTTTGCCGGACACGATATCAATCACTTTCGGCAAATCGAGTCGATACGGCGCCGACTGGAGACGATGCGAAATTGTTAATCGCTACCTTGGCAGGCTTCGCGCGTCGGCAGGGGTCACCTTGACCTCGCCGAGGTTGAGTGCCCGAATCGCGCTCCCGATCTTGCCGAGGTCGCCGATCACTCTCCAGGTCAAGGCAGATTGCGGAACTGATTCAAGGTGACAGTCAGATGGCTGGTGCCGCCGAGGTTGCGCACCATCAGAAAATGCCTGCCGTCCGGTGCCACGTCGTACACCTGATGGGTCAGGTCGGCGAGGTAGTTCCGATCGGAGAAGAGCAGGGTTCGCCGAAGCACTCCGAACACCGGCCCCGGGCGCACCGTTGCGGCGAGCAGCGCCGCCCCGCTCCGGTAGAACAACTCATTGCCTCGCGGTGACCAGACCGGCTCGGTGCCGCCGTCCAGCGAGATCGGAACCCGGGCTCCCATTGCGGGGAATGACTGGACGTAGACTTCCGCGCGCCCGGACTCGGTCGACACGTAGGCGAGCCAACGGCCATCCGGCGACAGAGCCGGCGCAACCTCGTTGGCCGGGTTTTGCAGCAACGGCACCGGCGAGCGGGTAGAGTCGAGGCTGACCAGCCAGATATCCCGGCTTCCGGATGGCGCTACCGTGCGGAGCAGGGCCGACTGGCCGTCGGGGGTGAAGACAACCTCCCAGGGCTCGAGCTGGCGCGCGCCCGGTAACGACACCGCTGGCCCGCCGCCCTCCGCCCTCGCCACTCGCACGTCGGTCGTCCTGCCCCTCACACGCACATAACCCACCCGTTTGCCGTCGGGGCTCCACGCCGGCCGACTCGCTCCACTGTCCGGGGACAGGCGCGCCAGCACACCCTGTGCCCGGTCGAGCAACCAGATACTCGCATCCAGCACAAGAGCGACCTGCCGTCCATCGGGCGAGAAGCGAGGGTCTTCATAGGTACCGATCCTGGGATGGTACCGTTCCGCCCGGCCGCTCCGGTCCACCAGCTCGAGCGTGCGCGGTGCTGTCGAGGAAGGAGCGCGCACGATGATGCCGTTGCGGGAAACCGCCATTTGCGCCACGCCAAAGTCGACCCGCACCGGCTCCGGAATGATGCTGGGCTCTCCCGAAGGCGCCCGCCGCTGGAGGTCGAACGGCACGGCGCGCACCAGGCCGTCCGGACCGGCATACACCAGGTGACCGGTGTCGACGTAGCGAGGATCGCTTCCTGCGATGTGCAACGGGGTCATCGTCTTGCCTCGCACATCGAGCACCGCGAGCTCGCTCGCCGAGTCGCGCTGGACGGTGAATAGGATGCCGCGGTCGCCGGGCAGGGCATGCGGGAAATTGAAGGCTTCGGCTTGGCCGCTGGCGAGGAGCGTCGTCACCTGACCGCCCGGCGCGCACTCCCGCAGGCCTAACGAATCGGCAATCACGATAGCGTTGCTTTCCATCCAGGTGGCGATCGCCGCCCCTTTGCTCTCGCAGATCGTCTCCGGCGATCCGCCCGTGACGGGCGTTCGCACGATCCGGGTGCCGGCTCGGAAGCCGATCCAGCGCCCATCGGGGGAAAAGAACGGATACTGTCCGTTGTCGCTTCCGGCGACGGGCACCGGCTCGGCGCGGTCCAGGGAACGCAGGTAGAGGCGCCGGTGGCCGGTGGAGTCCTCGCCGTTGTACGCGAGCAGCGTCCCATCGGGCGACAGCGCCATCACCGACAGGATGGTGCCGGCGTAGGCCGCATCGTCCGGCAGCAGGATGTCGAAGCGCTGTACGGGCGCTCCCGGGGATGCCGGCCTCGGCCGCAGGGTGTTGAACCCGATGAACCCGACGGCGGCGAGGAAGAGGGCCCATGGGAGCCAGGCCTTCGCACCCACCGGTACCGGGACTGGTCGGCGCAGGCCGGTGGAGCCAGGGGCCGACGTGAACCCGGGATTGCCGAGTGCTGCCGCGAATTCCGCCGCGCTGGCGAAACGATCCGCCGGGAGTTTCTCCAGCGCCTGGAGGACGGCGGCTTCGACGTTGGCGGGAATTGTCTTCCGACTGGCGCTCGGAGGCTCCGGCTCGCCGGTCAGCACCTTGGCCACGATGGACTGGGCGGTGGGTCCGGTGAAGGGTGGTGCTCCGACCAGCATTTCATACGTCACAGAGCCAAGCGAGTACACGTCGCTGCGGGCGGTGATCTCGCGCTCCCCCATCGCCTGTTCGGGACTCATGTACTGGGGCGTGCCGATCGACATCCCCGTCTCGGTCATCCGGGTGCCACCGGCTTTGCTCGCCGCGAGCGCGATGCCGAAGTCGGCGACCAGGGCATGGCCGTCGTGCAGGAGGATGTTTTCGGGCTTGATGTCCCGGTGGATCACTCCCTGGCGGTGGGCGTAATCGAGGGCACTCGCGACCTCGCTGGCGAGCCGCACCGCCTCCGCGATCGGGAGCTGCTTGTCTGCGCGGATCCGGTCGCCGAGCGACTCCCCGCGGACGAACGGCATGACGTACCAGAGGAGACCGTTGGCCGCGCCCGAGTCGATCAGCCCGAGGATGTGGGGATGCTGCAGGTTGGCGGTGGTCTTGATCTCCTGGAGGAACCGCTGGGCGCCGATGATCGCGGCGAGCTCGGGGCGAAGCACCTTGACGGCGACCTGGCGATCGTGCCGTTGGTCGTGGGCCAGGTAAACCGTGGCCATGCCGCCGGCACCGAGCGCACGCTCGATCGAGTAGCGATCGGCGAGGGCCGTCTGGAGGAGGAGTAACTCCGGCGGGAGCTGGGTGTCACTCACGAAGCAGAAGATACGCGGCTACAGGCCGGGCTGCTGTAAAGGCTGACCAGGCGCGCAGGTAACCGGCAGGCTCAGAGCCTGCTCGAACCTACGGTGGAGGGAGAGGGCTCGCCCAACGGCCTAACTGGGCCCCCCAGCAGTACATCTCTCCTTCCCTGGTCAGGGCGCACGAATGCTGGTTTCCCGCACTGACGGCGGTGACCCGTGCGGGGACAGCCACGCGCTGCGGTGCGCGCACGCGTAGCCCCCCGGCCGTGTCATACGCCTCGATTCCCTCGAAAGGGGCGCCGGTCGGCACGCTTCGGATTCCCCATTGCCCAGCTGGCCCCAGCGATTGCCACCCCAGCAGTAGAGGGTGCCCCCGGTCGTCAGAGCACAGGTATGGGTTCCCCCCGCGGACAGGGCCACGAAATGCAGGGAGTCCGGCGCCGCCAACTGGGCGACGACTCGAAGAGCCAGCAGCGCCGCGAAGCTCAACTCGACCCCGAGTGGGAGATCGTCTCCGGCATCCTCACCCCAGCCAGAGCGCCTGACGCGAGGGTCAGCGCCCCGACCGCTCCAATTGCGGCGCGCATGCCGAAGCCATCCGCAAGAAGCCCCGCGACCAGAGCGCCGGCAACATAGCCGGAATCCCGCCAGAACCGGTAAATACCCAGGGCCGAGCCCCTCCAGGATGGATGGGCCACGTCACCGATGGCAGCGAGGAGCGTCGGGTAGACCATCGCCGTACCGACGCCCAGAACTGCCCCGGTGACGAGCCACATGGCGAATCCCTCGACCGCAATCATGGCGGTGAGAGCGGCACCCTGGACCACCATACCGCCCACGATCAATCGCTTGCGCCCCACCCGATCGCTCAGCGCACCGGTCCAGATCTGGGTGATCCCCCAGGCGGCCGGATAGATGAAGGCCAACACACCGATCTGGCCAACCGACAGGCCGGCCGCCGCAAAAAAGAGCGGGAACAGCCCCCAGGCCACTCCGTCGTTCAGGTTGTTGACCAGCCCGACCTGACTTGCGCTGGCGAGCGCGGGGTTCGACCAGCTCACCCGCGCCACGAGCTGCCGAAAAGTCACCTCACTGGGACGTGGGTCTCCCGGGGGCTGCAGGGTCGCCTCGTGGCGTACGTGCCCGATGGTGTCACGAATCAGGAGTTGGGACACCGCCAGACCGAGCGCCACGAACCCGATGCCAAGGTAGAAGGGCTCCGGGCGGAGCCCGAAACGGCTCGCAATTTCGCCGGTGGCGAGTGCCGAAAACGCGAGGGCAAGGTATCCTGCGAATTCGTTCAGTCCCATCGCGAATCCGCGACGCTGGGGGCCAACGAGGTCGATTTTCATCAGGACCGTCGTGGACCAGGTCAGGCCCTGATTGATGCCGAGGAGTAGGTTTGCCGCAACGATCCATGACCAGGTCGGCGCCCAGATGACGAGCAACGGGACGGGAACGCCGATCAGCCACCCCGTTACCAGAATGCGCTTCCGCCCGAAACGATCGCCGAGTCGGCCGGCGAGCAAGTTCGAAACCGCCTTGGCGAGCCCGAAGGCAACGATGAATGAGAGCGCCGCACTTCGCGACGCGAGGCCGAATTCCTGTTCGGCCAGAAGCGGAAGCACGGTGCGCTCCAGACCGACCATCGCTCCGACGAAAGCGTTGACGAGCACCAGCAGCCAGAACTGGGTCCAGTTTGCCCGAAGTCCGAGCGTGGGCTCCAATGCGCGCCGATTTGTTGACAGGCTCGGGGCGCTGCTCACCCTCCGTCCCGCCCCAGATTCATCAGGCGCGTTCTCTCGGCTTCCGGAGGACGCGGTGGGACACCCTGCAGCATGAGGTCCACGAAGGCGTCACGGTCATCCACGCAAAAGGCCCGGTTGAACCGTCGCTCGAAGCCGATGGTGGAGGATGGCTTACCGCTCAGGCCCCGACCGCAGACCGAACCTGAGAAGGCCCCCGGCAATATCTCGAGGTGGTCCGGTAGTGCGGCCAGGCGCCGGGCGCTTTGGAACAAGGCTTGCGCTCCGTCGACGGCGGTCGACGCCAGCTCGGTGCGCCCCATATCTCCCACCATCAGGGTGTGGCCGGTGAATACAAACCAGGGTTCCGCCGCGCGAGTACGATCGGTGACGAGGAGGCCGAGATGCTCTGGCGTGTGCCCCGGAAGGTGCCAGATGTCGACCAAGACATTCCCCACCTCGAGCTGGTCGCCCTCCTCGACGGCGCGAAAGTGATGGGACGCGGCATCGAGATAGAGGTCCGGCGTCTCGACCGGGTCGACTACGGCCCCGGCCTGGCGCCCGCCACATCCGAAGAGGTATGAGGCTGCGATGGCGGGTTGCGCGTGGAGAAACTGGCGCAGGATCATCCGGCCACCTCGACGGGCAGCCTCCGGGCGCGCCAATCGGGCAGTCCCTCCCCGGCGCGCCGTGCGCGATAGCCTCGCTTGCGGAGCAGGGTGACTGCTTCGAGAGAGTAAACGCAATATGGGCCCCGGCAGTAGGCGATGACTTCCTTCGCCCTGGGCAGCTCCTCCATCCGGCGCTTGAGCTCAGGGACGGGAATCGAAATTGCGCCGGGGATGTGGCCGGCCTCATACTCGTCCCGGGGTCTGACGTCGATCACCGTCACTCCATCCTCCCGCATCAGTCTGCGAAGCTCGGCAAAGGTGACCGGCTCGAGCGCGTCGCGGCCGTCCAGGTAGAGCTGGGCTATATGCCGCACCTCGGCGAGGCAGGTGCGGCCGATCTCCTGGAGGTTTCGGACCAGGGGACCGACGCTGCCGTCCGCGAGGCGGTAGTGGATGAAGGTCCCCTGACGGCGGGTCTCAACCAGGCGGGCGTGACGCAGGGTCCGCAAATGCGCACTCGCGTTCTTCAAGGGTGTCGCCGATTGCTCGGCCAGCTGCTCGACGGTCTTCTCACCCTGGGCGAGAAGATCGAGGAGCTCGATCCGCTTCGGGCTCCCCAGGGCGTGCCCGATACGGGCAAACTGTGCGTAGAGGGCGTCCTTGAATTCCCGGTGCGACATCGCGGCCTAGCCTATTATTCGCTGGGATTATAGGATATCCCAGATTCCCGGCCGGATCAAGCGGACCGTGAAGCCGATCGTTACCCGTCTCCCCGATCGGAGGGACGCCATGGAATCCGCCCTTTCGGTATTCTCCCGACGAACCTCGCGTAACGCCCTGCGTGTCAATAGGTTGCGACGCACTGTCGATGCGGACCGGCCCCATTCGTCGTCTGGGTAGAGCGCGGAGATGCCGGGCTTACAACCAGGGAAAAAGGAAGCGAGGCGACCATGCGGTTTTTGATGATCGTGAAGGCAAGCAAGCAGTCGGAGGCCGGCGTCATGCCGACCGAGCAGGAGCTGGCGGAGATGGCGAAATACAACGAACAGCTGGTCAAGGCGGGCGCGATGCTCGACGGCGCGGGACTGCATCCCTCGCGGGAAGGCATCCGGGTCAACTTCGACACCGGCACGCCCCGGGTGATCGACGGGCCGTTCGCCGAGACCAAGGAGCTCATCGCCGGGTACTGGCTGGTGCAGTTCAAGACCAAGCAGGAGTGCATCGAATGGGCCAAACGGGTGCCGTTCAAGGAGGGCGAGGTCGAGATCCGGCAGCTGTTCGAGCTGGAGGAGTTTACCCAGGGCCCGGCGATCGAGCATCACCGGCAGCTCCAAGACGCGATCAAGAAGTCGTGAGGAGACAAGCCATGCGATACATGTTCCTGGTGACCGAGACCAAGGGCGGGCAGCCGCCGCAGGCGCTGATCGATGCGATGGAGGAAGCCCGCAAGCAGGCGGTGTCCGATGGCGGCATGATTTCGACCGGTGGCCTGGCGCCCCCGGAGCAGGGCGCCCGGGCGACGCTCAAAGGCGGCAGGCTCACGGTAAAGGATGGCCCGTTCGCGGAGGCCAAGGAGCTGGTCGGCGGCTACGCGATCATGGAGCATCCCACCAGAGAGGCCGCGGTCGAGGCTGGACGCTGGCTGATGGAGATGCACCAGAAGTACTGGCCCGAGTGGGAAGGCTGGGTCGACGTCCGCCAGGTGTTCGAGGCGGCCGAGGTCCAGCAGGCGCACGGGTGAACGAAGACGCTGTCCGCCGGTCGATCGATGGAGTCTGGCGGATCGAATCCGCCAGGCTCATCGGCGGGCTGGTACGGATGGTGAAGGATGTCGGGCTGGCCGAAGACCTGGCCCAGGACGCGCTGGTGGCGGCGCTCACGACCTGGCCGGCGTCCGGTATTCCCGACAATCCCGGCGCCTGGCTGATGCAGACCGCCAAGCGCCGTGCCATCGACGAGCTGCGCCGGGGCAGGACGGCCGAGCGGAAGTACGGCATGCTCGGCTATGAGCTGGAGCAGGCCCAGGCCGTGGCGCCCGACTTCGACACGGCCCTCGACGATCCCATCGGCGACGACCTGCTCCGGCTGATGTTCATCGCCTGCCACCCGGTGCTCTCGACCGACGCGCGCATCGCGCTCACCCTGCGGCTGGTGGGCGGGCTCACCACCGAAGAAATCGCGCGGGGATTCCTGGCGCCGGTGCCGACCATCCAGCAGCGCATCGTGCGCGCCAAGCGCACCCTGGCCGAAGCGCGAGTGCCGTTCGAAACCCCGCGGCCCGACGAGCTGGCGCGGCGGCTCGCCTCGGTGCTCGAGGTGATCTACCTCGTGTTCAACGAGGGCTATTCGGCCACGACGGGTGACGACTGGGTGCGTCCCACCCTCTGCGACGACGCGCTGCGCCTCGGCCGCATCCTCGCCGGGCTCAGACCAGACGAGGCGGAAGTGCACGGCCTGGTGGCGCTCATGGAGCTCCAATCGTCGCGGCTCAAGGCGCGAATCGCGAAGGACGGCACCCCGATCCTGCTCAACGACCAGGACCGGTCGCGGTGGGACCGGGTGCTGATCCGCCGAGGTCTCGCGGCGCTCGCGCGGGCGGAGCGGCTGGGCGGGTCATTGGGGCCGTACGCGCTCCAGGCGGCGATCGCGGCGTGCCACGCGCGCGCCAGGGCGCCCGAGGACACCGACTGGAGCAGGATCGCGGCGCTGTACGACGCGCTGGGCCAGCTCACCCCGTCGCCGGTGATCGAGCTCAACCGCGCGGTGGCGCACGCGCAGGCGTTCGGCCCGGCGGCCGGCCTCGAAATCCTCGACGCCATCCGCCGTCATCCGGCGCTCGCGTCCTACCACCTGCTGTACGCGGTACGGGGCGACCTGCTCGCCAAACTGGGAAGGACAGACCAGGCGCGAAGGGAAATCGCCCGGGCGGCGAAGCTCACCCACAACGCGCAGGAGCGGGCGCTGCTGCTGGCGCGAGTGGAGCACATCGACGACCGGTAGCGTCAGACGGCCGTGCTGTAGCTGACTCGCAACCCACAGCCTGTGTCTCGCCCTTGCAGGCTGGCCGTCTCCCGGGCATGCGACGGGTTATGCGGACGTGGACGGTCGGACTCGTGTTCGCTCCTCTCCGGGTTATCCTCGGTCAGGATACCACGGTGGTTGCTCCGCCCCCGCCGCCACCGGCCGTGGCGGACTCGCTCCGCTGCGGCTTCTGTAACCGGCCCAACGTGTTCTTTGCGATCGTCGAGGGACCCCTGGGCCAGGCCCTCAACAACCGCTTCAATGCGTGGGTCCTCAAGGACACCACGTCCTACGTCAGCAGCGAAAGCTGGCGGCGCAACCTCCGGGGGACCTGGGGCTGGGATCAGGACAACTTCGTCGTCAACATGCTGGGGCATCCCTACGCCGGGTCCATCCATTTCGCGTGGGGGAGGAGCAACGGGCTCGGCTTCTGGGGCAGCACCCCGTTCACCTTTTTCAATTCGGTCCTGTGGGAGTACTTCGGCGAGACGACCCAGCCCTCCATCAACGACCTGGTGGATACCGGGCTGGGCGGTATCGCCCTGGGCGAGATGTTCCACCGCATCGCCGCCACCATCCGCAACAACGAGATCGGCGGGGGCGGACGATTCCTGCGCGAGCTCGCCGCGCTCCCCTTTGACCCGGTCGGCACCGTGAACCGGGGACTGCGAGGCGAATGGAGCCGGCGGGGCCCCAACCCCATCGAGCATAACCCGCTGGCGACGCTGCTCCGCACCGGCGGCGGCGTGGGGATCGTGCGCGCGCCGGGCTCGCTGCTCACCAGCCTCCGGGAGGCCGAACTCTCCTCGATCTTCTTCGCCGACCTCAAGTACGGCGACGCCTTCATCGACACCCTGCGGGCGCCGTTCTCGGCCTTCACCGCGCGGGTTCTGTTCGCGCCGCGTCACGGCGGGCTGACCCAGCTGATGGGCGAGGGGCGCATCGCGGGGGCAGATATCGGCCGCAACGAGGGGCATCGCCATCAGCTCGAGTTCGGCCAGCGCTTCGAGTACCTGAACAACGGGGCGCTTCAGTTCGGGGCCCAGACCCTTCAGCTCGGCCTGAGCTCGCGGGTGCGACTGGGCGGAAAGTTCTGGCTGCGGACCCGGGCGATGGGAGACGCCATCGTGCTCGCCGGCATCAATGCCCCGGGCGCCGGCACCGGCATGCGCGAGTACGACTTCGGGCCCGGAGCCGGCGGCACCTTCAGCGCCGGGATCGAGCACGGCGGCGTGCCCTACCTGACCGTGCGCTATCAGCCCGCCTGGATTCACACCATCGACGGCGCCGACGCCAACCATCTGATGAGCCTGGTCGGTGTCGAGCTCAGCATTCCAGTCCTCTCCCACCTCGACCTGGTCGTCCACAGCAACTACTACGACCGGGTCAGTTACTACGCCGACGGCACCCGGAGCCGGCGCCGCTTTCCGGAGCTCCGGGCAATGGCGGCGATCAAGACGGCGCGCCGGGCAGCCGTCGAGCAATAGCTGACCATAGGTGTGTGGGCTGATTCCGGAATCTCGTCCTGCCATGTGTGGGAGTCACACCTCATGGAGGAGAATCATGCAAGTCAAGGATCCAGTCTGCGGCATGATGGTCGACGACCAGAACGCTCCGGCCCGCTCGACGTATATGGGCAAGACCTACTATTTCTGTAATGAGGACTGCCAGAAGACGTTCGACGCCGATCCCGGCCGGTACACCTCCGACGAGCGAGCGGGAGCTACCAGCAGCTAGTCAGAAGCAATGTCGCCCTGAGGCACGCAGTGCCGAAGGGGCCGATCTCAACTCGGAGATCGGCCCCTTCGCTGCGCTCAGGGTGACAATGCGTCAGCGATGAACTGCTTCATGCGCTGCTCCAGCACCGGAAGCGGCACCGCGCCGAGCGCCAGAATCGCGTCGTGGAATGTGCGCTGGTCGAACTTGGTACCCAGCGCCGATTCCGCTTCCCGCCGGTGCCGGCGGATCTGGATCTCGCCCAGCTTGTAGGCCAGCGCCTGGGCCGGCCAGGCGATGTAGCGCTCCACCTCGGTGGTGATCTCGTGCTCCGACAGCGGGGCGCGCGCCCGCAGGTACTCCATCGCCCGCTCCCGCGTCCAGCCGAACTGATGAATGCCGGTGTCGATCACCAGCCGGCAGGCCCGCCACATCTCGTAGGTCAGCCGCCCGAAGTCCTCGTACGGGGTCTCGTAGATCCCCATCACGGTGCCGAGCCACTCGGTATAGAGACCCCATCCCTCGGTGTAGCCGGAGAAGGACGCTCCTCTTCGGAACGGCGGCCGCTCCGGGCCTTCCAGGGCCAGCGCGGCCTGGAAGCTGTGGCCCGGGGTGCATTCATGCAGCGTCAGCGGCGGGATGGTGTACAGCGGCCGGGCAGGGAGGTTGTAGGTGTTCATGAGACACGACTCGAGCCCGCCGCGGCCCCCGGTATATATGGGGGCCAGGTTGTCCGGCACCGGCAGGATCCCGTGCCGGTAGCGGGGCAGAAAGCCGATCGTCTGGCTGAGTTTCCCGTCGGCCTTCTTGGAGATGTAGGCCGAGTAGGACAGCAGCTCCCGTGGCGTCCTGGCGTAGAACTGGGGGTCGGTCCGCAGAAACCGGAAGAACTCCGCCATGCTCCCCTTGAACCCCGCCCGCTCCTTGGTCGCCTCCATCTCGGCCTCGATCCGCGCCACCTCCTCGAGGCCGATGTCGTGGATCTGCCGGGCAGTGAGCTTCAAGGTGGTGAACTTCTCGATCATGGCCTGGTAGAAGGCGTTGCCGTCGGGCAGGTCCGCCGCCGCCAGCGTGGTCCGGGTCCTGGGCAGATACTCGCTGCGCATGAACGTCAGCAAGCGGCCGTAGGCCGGCGCCACCACCTCGCGGATCACCGTCTGTGCCTCGGCGCGCATCGCGGCCTGATCGGCGGCGGGAATGCTCGCCGGCATCCGGCTGAACGCCGCATAATGCGGGTTGGTGGTGTCGGCCTGGACGTAGGGCTCAATCGTCTTGTCCCGGCCCACGGTCGAGACCCGGGGGACGGTGTAGCCCCGCGC
>Ga0209818_1000220_pt1 | contig 13444 bp, 13 predicted proteins | sample NCAS200_FD_187517 | JGI IMG/M metagenome (GOLD analysis project Ga0209818, IMG submission 187517) | Agricultural soil microbial communities from Utah to study Nitrogen management - NC AS200 (SPAdes) (version 2) | ecosystem: Environmental > Terrestrial > Soil > Agricultural land | place: USA... | reverse complement strand
TGGAGCAGACGTGGAAGGGAGCCCGGGTCTCGGCCCGGATGGCTGCCCGGACCCGCTCCGCGGTCCCCACCGGGACCGTGGACTTGGTGACGATGACCTTGGACTCGTTCATGTGCTGGCCGATGGTGCGGGCCACCGACAGCACGTGCTGGAGGTCGGCGGAGCCATCCTCGTCGGGCGGGGTCCCTACCGCGACGAACACCACCCGGCCATGCTCCACCGCGGCGCCGACATCGGTGGTGAAGCGGAGCCGGCCCTCGGCCTGGTTGCGCTGCACCAGCGGCGTGAGCCCCGGCTCGTAGATCGGCAGGTCGCTCTGGGTGAGCCGGGCGATCTTCCGGGCATCCACATCGGCGCAGACGACATCGTTGCCGGTCTCGGCGAGACAGGCGCCGGCCACCAGCCCCACATAACCGCTGCCGACTACCGTCACCTTCATTTCGAGGCGGCCCGCCGGAGTGCGTTCCGGGTGTCCACGATGGCCCGCGCGTTCGCGGCGATGAGGCCGTAGTCGAGCGACGAGTGATCGGTGACGATCATCACGCAGTCCGCTTCCTTGATGGTGCCCGCGGTGAGCGGCGCCGAGGCGAAGCGGTGACCGTCCTCCTCGAAGGCCGGGACGTAGGGGTCGTGATACCCGACCTTGGCGCCCTGCTGCTCCAGCAGCCGGATGATGTCGAGGGCGGGACTCTCCCGGAGATCCTCGATGTCTTTCTTGTATGCCACGCCCACGATCAGGACCGAGGAGCCCCGCACCGCTTTGCCCAGCTCGTTGAGCGCGTCCCCGACCTTGCGGACCCAGAACACCGGCATCTCGGTATTGAGCTCGCCGGCCAGGTCGATGAAGCGGGTCTTGTAGTTGAGGCCGCGCATCTTCCAGGCGAGGTAGTGCGGATCGATCGGAATGCAGTGCCCGCCGAGCCCCGGGCCGGGGGTGAATTTCATGTAGCCGAACGGCTTGGTGGCGGCGGCGTCGATCACCTCCCACACGTCCACCCCCAGCTTGTCGCAGACGATCGCCATTTCGTTCACCAGCCCGATGTTCACGCTGCGGAAGGTGTTCTCCAGCAGCTTGACCAGCTCGGCCGCCTCGGTGGTGGAGACCGGCACCAGGGCATCGATGGCGGGCTGGTAGAGCGCGCAGACCACTCGGCGGCAGTCGTCGGTGATCCCGCCGACCACTTTGGGGGTGTTCTTGGTCTGATACACCGGATTGCCGGGGTCCACTCGCTCGGGACTGAAGGCCAGGAAGAAGTCCTTCCCGACCTTGAGCCCGGTGGACTCGAGGGCCGGCAGCATGATCTCCCGCGTGGTCCCCGGGTAGGTGGTGCTCTCCAGGATGATCGCCTGCCCCGGCCGGAGCACCTTCTTGATGGTCTCGGTCGCGGCCACGATGTAGCTGACGTCGGGGTCCTTGAACTTGGACAGCGGCGTCGGCACGCAGATCGAGATGGCGTCGGCCTCGCGAAGCCGGGAGCCGTCGGTGGTGGCGGTGAACCGGCCCGAGGCCAGGATCTCCTTGAGCTGGGCGTCGGGCACGTCCTTCACGTGGGAGTGCCCCGCCCCCAGGCCCTCCACCACCCGCTGGCTGACGTCGAAGCCCAGCACGCGGTATCCCGCATGGGCGAGCTCGACCGCGAGCGGAAGGCCCACGTAGCCGAGCCCGATGATGCCGAACAGCACGTCCCGGGATTCGGCCTTGCGGATCAGGTCTTCGGCCACCGATTTGGTTGCATTCGCCACGATCAGCCGTCCTTGGTCGTCAGGTGTAGAAGTCTCTCACGGCGTCCACCACCGCGTCCTGCTGCTCGGCGCTCAGCTCCGGGTACACCGGAAGGGAGATCGCCTCCGCAGTGGCGGCTTCGCTCACCGGCAGGCTGCCGGGGCGATAGCCCAGGAACCCGAAACAGGGCTGCAGATGGAGCGCAAGCGGGTAGTACACAGCACATCCGATGCCGCGGGCCTTGAGGTGCTCCAGGAGCTGGTCCCGCCGGGGAACCCGGAGGGTATACTGGTGGAAAATGTGCTCGTTGGCCGGGTCTACCGAGGGGGTAGTGACCGCGCTCACCGACGCGAAGCGCTCGGTGTAGGCCACCGCCTTGGTCCGCCGCGCGGCGCTCCACTGCGCCAGGAACGGCAGCTTGGCCAGGAGCACCGCGGCCTGCAGGGTGTCGAGCCGGCTGTTGGTCCCCACCTCGTCGTGATGGTACTGCCGGGTCCCCCCGTGAAGCCGGAGCCGCCGGGTCCGCTCCGCCAGGGCGTCCTGCTGGGTGAGGATCATCCCGCCGTCGCCCCACCCGCCCAGATTCTTGCTCGGGAAGAACGAGAGAGTCCCGGCCCAGCCGGTTTCGCCAGCCATCCGCCAGGTTTCGCCGATCCGGCGCCGGGCCCCGATCGCCTGGGCGGCATCCTCGATCACCGGGATTCCGCGCGGCTCCGCAATGGCGAGCACCCGCTCCATCGGGGCCATCTGCCCGAACAGGTGCACCACGATGATGGCCCGGGTCCGCGGGGTGATCGCCGCCTCGATCGCTTCGGGGGTGATGTTGAAGGTCACCGGATCGATGTCCACGAACACCGGCCGTCCCCCGGCATTGTGGACCGTGCCCGCGGTCGCGAAAAAGGTGAAGGTGGGGACGATCACTTCATCCCCCGGCTCGAGATCGAGGGCCAGCAGCGGCAGCAGCAGCGCGTCGGTGCCGCTGGCGCAGCCAATGGCGTGTTTGGCGCGAGAGAGCCGGGCAATCTGCTCCTCCAGCTCCGGCACCTCGGGTCCCATGATGAACTGCTGCCGGTCGATGACCGACTGGACCCTGGCCATGACGGCGTCCCGGATGGACGCATGCTGAGCCCGAAGATCGAGCAGCGGGACGTTCACGGACTCCTCGGTGGGTTACGGGTGACGCAAGTCAATACAGGAGAGGAACTTAACCGGGATCACTTCGGCGGGTCAACCAGGGAGAGCCGGCCCGATTCCTCCCGGTACCGGGTCCCGCAGGCGCTGCAGGTCGCCGCTCCGCTGCTGGGGTCGAGGCGAACCCCGCAGCGGCACATCCAGCCGGCCTGCCGGGCGGGTACCCCGACCATGAGGGCGAACGGCGCAACGTCCCCGCGCACCACCGCTCCGGCACCGATGAAGGCATACTCCCCGATGGTGACTCCGCAGATCACCGTGGCGTTGGCGCCGATGGTCGCGCCCCGCCGGACCAGGGTGCGGCGGTACTCGTCCTTGCGGGAGACCTGGCTGCGCGGGTTCATCACGTTGGTGAACACGCAGCTGGGGCCGCAGAAGACGTCGTCCTCCAGCTCCACCCCTTCATAGATCGAGACGTTGTTCTGGATCTTGACGTTGTCGCCGATACGGGTGCCCGACATCACCACCACGTTCTGACCCAGGTTGCAGCGGGCCCCGATCACCGCCCCCGGCATGACGTGGCAGAAATGCCAGATCTTCGTGCCGGGGCCGATGGAGGCGCCGGCGTCGATGTAGCTGGATTCGTGGGCAAAGTACTCGCTCATGACAGAATTTCGGGTTGAGTGGTCAGTGGTCAGTGATCAGTGGTCAGGGGCGGTGGTCAGAGAGGCGGTCACTGACCACTGACCACTGATCACTCGTCACTGGCAAGGTACTCCCCCCTGCTCCCGATCACCTTCACCTCCGGCTCCAGCGTCACCCCGAACCGTTGGGCGACGGTGGCGCGGGCCCGGGCGATTAACCCGCGCACATCCGCGGCGGTGGCGGTGCCGGTGTTCACGAAATAGTTCGCGTGCATGGGGGAAATCTCCGCCCCGCCGATCCGGGTCCCCTTGAGCCCGGTCTCCTCGATCAGGCTCCCGGCGGTCCAGGGCCGGGACCAGGCCGCCGGCGCCGGGCCGCCCGGGTTCTTGAAGACGCTGCCGCAGCAGGGCTGATTGAATGGGGTGCCCTGCTGCCGCCAGGCGAAGAGCTGCTCGACTTCGCGGTCGAGCGCCTCCCGGGATCCCGAGCGCAACTCCACCTCCGCCTCCAGCACGATCAGCCCTTCGAGGCCGCTTCGCCGGTAGGAAAAGGGAATCTCACTAGCGGGCAGGGTCCGGATCTCGCCCGCGCGGTCCACCACCCGCACCTGGCGGGTTACGTCGCTCCACTGACCGCCGTGACAGCCGGCGTTCATGTACACCCCGCCGCCCACGGTTCCCGGTACCCCGACCATCATGTGCAGTCCCGCCCAGCCCTGCCCCGCGGTCTTGCGGGCGGCGAGCGGCGCGGGCAGCCCCGCCCCCAGCCACCAGCGCTCCCCGTCGTTGCGGGCCTGGTCGAGGCCTTTCCCCAGCCGAATGACCAGCGCGTCGAGGCCGGCGTCGGGCAGCAGCACATTGGAGCCGAGGCCCAGCGCAAAGACCGGGATGCCGGCCCGGGTCGCGAGCCCAAGCGCCGCGGCGACGTCCTCGCCCGACGCCGGCAGCACCACCGTGGCGGGTCCGCCGATCCGGTAGGTGGAATAGCGCGCCAGCGGCGCCGCCTCCTTGACGTCGCCCCGGATGGCCCGCGCCAGCTCCGCGACGAACCCCGGGTCGCGGGCGCTCATCCGCTGGACTCGGCCACCAGACTCCGGGCCAGGGCGTGCCATTCCTGGAGGGAGCGCACCTCACCGACCCGGCTCTTGACCGCGATGATGGCGTCACAGGCCGCGCTCGCCGCCGACATCGTGGTGGTATAGGGCACCCGGTGCTGCAGCGCCGCCCGGCGGAGGATGTAGTCGTCCTGCTGGGTCAGCTTGCCAAGCGGCGTGTTGATCAGCAGCTGGACCTGTCCCGAGACCACCAGGTCCACCGCGTTGGGGCGCCCTTCGTACACCTTGAGCACCCGTTCCGCGGGGATGCCGCGCTGCCGGAGATACCGGGCGGTGCCGTCGGTGGCCAGCACCTTGAACCCCAGCTCGTGGAACCGCCGGGCAATCGGGGTGACCGTCCCCTTGTCGTGATCGTTCACGGTGATGAACACCGCGCCGGAGAGCGGGAGCGGCCCGTCGGCGCTGGCCTGCGCCTTGGCGAAGGCCATCCCGAACGAGTCGGCGATACCCATGACTTCGCCGGTGGACCGCATCTCCGGCCCCAGGATCAGGTCCACCCCGGGCAGCTTGTTGAAGGGAAAGACCGCTTCCTTGACCGCCACGTAGGGCTGGGCGGTGTCGTCGGCCAGGCCGAGCTCTTCCAGGGTCTTCCCCACCATCACCGCGGCGGCCATCGACGCCAGCGACACCCCGGTGGTCTTGGACACGAAGGGCACGGTCCGGGAGGCCCGGGGATTCACCTCCAGCACGTACACCACGCCGTGCTTGATGGCGTACTGCACGTTGAGCAGGCCCACCACTCCGATCCGGTCGGCAAAGGCGCGGGTGTAGCGCCGCATCTCGTCCACCTGCTCCTCGGTGATGAGGTAGGGCGGCAGCACGCAGGCCGAGTCGCCGGAATGGATGCCGGCGTCCTCGATGTGCTGCATCACTCCACCGATCACGCAACGCTGCCCGTCGGCGATCGCGTCCACGTCCGCCTCGAAGGCATCCTCGAGGAAATGGTCGATCAGCACCGGGTGGCCCGGCGCCACCCGCTCGGCCTGGGCGAAGAATTCCCGCATCGATTCGGCGTCGTAGGCGATCTGCATCGCGCGCCCGCCCAGGACATAGGAGGGGCGGATCAGGACCGGCCAGCCGATCTTCTCCGCCTCCCGGACCGCGTCGCCGTAGGACATCGCGGTGCCGTTGGGCGGCTGGGCGATGCCGAGCTCCCGGACGATCGCCTCGAAGCGGCCCCGGTCCTCGGCGGCGTCGATGGCCTCGGGCGGGGTGCCGAGGATGGGCACCCCTTCGGCCTCCAGGCCGCGGGCCAGGCGGAGCGGGGTCTGGCCCCCGAACTGGACGACGACGCCGAGCGGGCGCTCCAGCTCGACGATCTCGAGCACATCCTCCAGCGTGAGCGGTTCGAAGTAGAGCGCGTCGCTGATGTCGAAGTCGGTGGACACCGTCTCCGGATTGGAGTTGACCATGACGGTGCGATAGCCGAGCTGGCGGAAGGCCAGCGCGGCGCGGACGCAGCAATAGTCGAATTCGACGCCCTGCCCGATCCGGTTGGGTCCGCTTCCCAGGATGATGATGGTCCGGTCTCCCTGGGGGCCGATCTCGTTCTCCTCGTCGTAGCTGGAGTACAAATAAGGCGTGGCCGAGGGAAACTCGCCGGCGCAGGTATCCACCATCTTGTAGGCCGGCCGGATGCCGAGGGCGTGGCGCCGCTCCCGGATCTCCTGCTCGCTGATCCCCGACAGGTCGCCCAGCTGGCGGTCCGAGAAACCCATCCGCTTCATCCGGCGAATCTCCGCCCGCTCCTCGTCCTCACTTCGCGGCTTCGCGCCCTCGCGTCCCCGCGTCCACTCCACCTCCGCCTCGACCAGCTCCGACATCTGCCACACGAACCAGGGATCGATCCGGCTGCATTCGGCGATCGCGGCGACCGGGATTCCGGCCTGGAGCGCCCGCTTGACCTGAAACAGCCGCTCCGGCGTGGGGGTCCGGATGGCGGCGAGCAGTCCTTCCCGCGAGGTATCGCTCAGCCGGTCGTCCGCCGGGGTTTCGCCGGTGGTCCAGCCGGCCCGGCCGATCTCCAGCCCGCGGAATCCCTTCTGGAGCGCCTCCTTGAAGGTCCGCCCGATCGCCATCACCTCGCCGACCGACTTCATCTGGGTGGTGAGCCGCGGATCAGCGGTGGGAAACTTCTCGAACGCAAACCGGGGAATCTTGACCACCACATAATCGAGCACCGGCTCGAACGACGCCGGGGTGACCTTGGTGATGTCGTTGGGCAGCTCGTCCAGGGTGTAGCCCACCGCCACCTTGGTGCCGATCCGGGCGATCGGGAACCCGGTGGCTTTCGAGGCCAGCGCCGAGGAGCGGGAAACCCGGGGATTCATCTCGATCACCAGCTGCTCGCCGGTTTCCGGATTCACCGCGAACTGCACGTTGCAGCCGCCGGCTTCCACCCCCACTTCGCGGATGATCCGGCAGGCGGCATCGCGCATGGTCTGGTACTCGCGATCCGAGAGCGTCATCGCCGGCGCCACGGTGATCGAGTCGCCGGTGTGCACCCCCATGGGGTCGAGGTTCTCGATGGTGCAGACGATCACCACGTTGTCGGCCCCGTCCCGCATGACCTCGAGCTCGAATTCCTTCCAGCCGATGATGCTCCGCTCCACCAGCACCGAGCCCACCGGAGAGAGCTCGAGCCCCCTCCGGAGCATCTGCTCGAACTCCTCCCGGTTGTAGGCGATCCCGCCTCCCGATCCGCCCAGCGTGAACGAGGGCCGGAGAATCGCGGGATAGCCGGTATGCTCCACCGCGGTGAGCCCCTCTTCCACCGAGGTCACCGTGACCCCGGGCGGCGTCGCCAGTCCGATCCGCCGCATGGCCTGGGCGAACTCGTCCCGGTCCTCGGCGATCCGGATGGCCCGCTCATTGGCGCCGATCAGCTCCACGCCGTAACGCTCCAGCACGCCGCTCCGCTGGAGTGCCATGGCGACGTTGAGCGCGGTCTGACCTCCCATGGTGGGGAGCAGCGCGTCGGGCCGCTCCCGCTCGATGATCTTCTCCACCCACTCGGGGGTGATCGGCTCGATGTAGGTCCGGTCGGCCACCTCCGGATCGGTCATGATGGTGGCCGGGTTGGAATTCACCAGGATGACCCGGTAGCCCTCCTCCTTGAGCGCCCGGGCCGCCTGGGTGCCGGAATAATCGAACTCCGCTCCCTGCCCGATGATGATGGGCCCGGACCCGATCAGCAGGATGGAGGAGAGATCAGTCCGTCTGGGCATCGAGGAGATCCTGAAGTGTCTGGTCCAGAGGGATGCGAGGCACCCACCCCGTGGCGGCGCGAAGCTTGGAGGCGTCGCCCACCAGGTGAAGAATATCGGATCGCCGGGCAAGCGCCGGGTCGTACTCGGCGATGATCCGGGAGCCCAGCAGCCGCTGCATCCCGCTCAACAGGTCGGCCAGCCGGTGCCCCTGCCCCGACGCGATGTTGTAGGTCTCGCCGGCGCGCCCGTGACTCAGCAGGGCAAGATAGGCGGTCGCCACATCGCGGACGTCGAGGAGATCCCGAACCGGCTCCAGGTCGCCGGTGTTGATGGCGGGTGCGCCGATCCGGTGGGCAACCGTGAGACGCGCCGCCAGGGCGGGCAGCACGAACCGGCCGTCCTGGCCCGGGCCGGTGTGGGGGAAGGGTCGCGCCACGATTACCCGGAGGCCGGCGCGGCGGGCCACCTCGACCGCGGCCAGCTCGGCGCCCGCCTTGCTTGCGGCGTAGGGCGAGCAGGGGGTTACCGGATCGACCTCTCGCCGCGGCACCCCGGTCCCCTGACCGTAGACTTCGCCGGTCGAGACCAGCAGCAGCAACGGATTCCCGTCGAGCAGCGCTTCCGCGAGCCGCGCGGTTCCCGCCGCGTTCACATTCCAGGCGAGCCCGGGATCGCGGCGCGCTTCGCCGCCCGACGCCAGCGCGGCCAGGTGCACCACCGCATCCCAGGTCCCCTGCACCGCCCCGCCCACCGAGTCGGGTGCGCAGAGATCGAGCGGCCTCCAGTCGATACGCGCCTGCTCCTCCGCGGTAAGCACCCGGGAGGCTCCGCCGGCCGGTCCCCGGGTTCCACCGACCGTGTGGCCGGCGTCGAGCAGTGCCCGGGCCAGCCAGCCGCCGACGAAGCCGTCGGCCCCGGTGATCAGAACGTTCACCGGCGGCGCGCCAGCCGCTCGAGGTCGGCGTCCACCATCATCCGCACCAGCCCCGCGAAGTCGACGGTGGGCTCCCAGCCCAGCTCGGCTTTCACCCGGCGCGGATCGGCCAGCAGGAGGTCCACTTCGGCCGGCCGGATGAAGGCGGGATCGGTCACCACATACTTCCGCCAGTCGAGACCGGCGTGGCCGAAGGCGGTCTCCACCAGGTCGAGCACGCTGTGGGCGGTGCCGGTCCCGACCACGTAATCGGTCGGCACCGGGGGCTGGAGCATCCGCCACATCGCGTCCACGTAGTCGCCGGCGTAGCCCCAGTCGCGGCGGGCCTCGAGGTTGCCGAGCCGGAGCGAGGTGGAGAGGCCGAGCTTGATGCGCGCCACCGCGTCGGAGACCTTGCGGGTGACGAACTCCATCCCCCGGCGGGGCGATTCGTGGTTGAACAGAATCCCGCTCACCGCGTAGAGACCGTACGACTCGCGGTAGTTCACCGTGATCCAGTGGGCATACACCTTGGCGACGCCGTAGGGCGAGCGGGGATAGAACGCCGTCCCTTCGTGCTGCGGACTCTCCCCCACCTTGCCGAACATCTCCGACGAGCTGGCCTGGTAGAAGCGCGCCTCCGGCCGCACCAGCCGGATCGCCTCGAGGATGCGGGTCACTCCCAGGGCGGTGAATTCCCCGGTAAGCACCGGCTGGGTCCAGGAAGTCGGGACATAGGACTGGGCCGCCAGATTGTAGACCTCGTCGGGCCGCACCTCCTGCATCACCACGGTGAGAGAGTGCTGGTCCAGCAGGTCGGCGGTGACGATCTGCACCCGGTCGAGCAGGTGCTCGATCCGCTCGAAGCTGTGATGGCTGGTCCGCCGGACCATGCCGTAGACCTCGTATCCCTTTTCGAGGAGCAGCTCGGCGAGGTAGGAGCCGTCCTGGCCGGTGATGCCGGTAATGAGCGCCCTAGGCATGCCCGGAACTCCTGGTGGGACGGTAGGACGGGAGGGCGGTAGGACGGTAGGAAGAGGCGGTTACCTGCCGTCCTGCCGACCTACCGTCCTGCCGTCCCCGCCATTGAGCTAGGTCGAGCGTTGGATTATCTTTCAGGGTTCTCATCTATGCCTTTAACGGAGTTCCGACTCATGGCTCGCGTGTGTACCGTCTGTGGCAAGGGGCCGACGACCGGCAACCATGTGAGCCACGCCAACAACCGGGTCAAGCGCCGCTGGTATCCCAACCTCCAGACCGTCCGCACCATGGTGGCCGGCGAGGTGAAGCGGGTCCGGGTCTGCACCCAGTGCATCAAGGGAAACAAGATCAAAAAGGCGAGCTGACGCCGCCGGCGCCGGCGCTCGGGGCTGCAAAAAAGGGGACCAGTCGGTCCCCTTCGTCGTTTCCCGGACCGCGCGCCGGATCACTCGGCCAGCAGCTCGATCCGGGCGATGTCGGCCCCGTCTCCAACCCGGTGCCCGAGCTTGAGGATCCGGGTGTAGCCGCCGGGCCGGGTGGCGAAGCGGGGCCCGATTTCCTTGAAGAGCCGGCCCAGGATTTCACGGTCGGGAATCCGGCGCTCGACCTGGCGGCGGGCGTGGAGGTCCCCCCGCCGGGCCAGGGTGATCAGCCGTTCGGCGTAGGGCCGAAGCTCCTTGGCCTTGGCCTCGGTGGTCACGATGGCGTCATGCTTGAAGAGGCTGGCCGCCATGTTGCGCAGCAGCGCCTTCTTGTGGGTGGCGGTGCGGGAGAGCTGCCGCCCCTTGGCGCGATGCCGCATTACGCGCTCTCCCCATTGGTGCTGGCCGCGTCGGCGGCCGCGCCGCCGCTCCGGACCACCCGCAGCTCACCCTCGACCTCTTCGAACGCCATCCCGAACCGGAGTCCCTCGCGCTGGAGCAGCTCGGCGATTTCGGCGACCGCCTTCTCGCCCACGTTCTTGACCTTGAGCAGCTCTTCCTCGCTGAACTCGACCAGATCCCGCAGGGTGCGGATGTTGGAATTCTTGAGGGAATTGAGCGACCGGACCGAGAGGCCGAGGTCGTCGATCAGCCGCTCCAGCTTGAGCCGGAGCCCGCCGCTGATGCTCACGCCTTCGGCGGGCAGGGCCCGCTGCTGGGGCACCCGGCCGAAGTCGATGAAGTAGCGGAAGTGCTCGGTGGCGAGGGCCGCCGCGTAGGCGATGGCGTCCTCGGGGCTGATGGTGCCGTTGGTCTCCACCATGACGGCGAGCCGGTCGTAGTCGGTGCGCTGCCCGACCCGGGTTTCGCTGACGGTGAAGTTGGCCCGGCGGACCGGGTTGTAAATGGCGTCGATCCGGACCGAGTCCACCGGCATGGAGCGGTCCACCACGTGCATTTCCGACTCGACGTAGCCGCGGCCCTTGTTGACGTACAGGTCGCAGTTCACGTCCTTGTCGTCCTGGAGGGTGAACAGCAGGTGATCGGGGTTCACCACCCGCACCCCGGCCGACTCCTGGATGTCCCGCGCGTACACCGGGCCCTTGCCCTCCCGGCGGATCCGCAGAATGGCCTCATCCTTGTCCTCGTCGAGGACCAGGGTCAGCGCCTTGAGCCGCTGAATGATCTGGTGCACGTCCTCCAGCACCCCGGCCACGGTCTGGTGCTCGTGCACCACGCCGTCCATCCGGAACGCCCACACCGCCGAGCCGCGCAGCGAGGAGAGCAGCAGGCGCCGGAGCGAGTTGCCCAGAGTGTACCCGAAGCCGCGCTCCAGAGGCTGGAGGCGGAATTCGGCGATGTTGGGGTTGTCCTCCCGCTTGGTCATCTCGACCATGTACGGGCGAACCAGGCCGGTCATGTCAATCGTCATGCGCAATCCATCCCGGGTTACTTCGAGTAAAGCTCGACGATGAGCTGTTCCTGCGCGTTGATCGGAATGCCGTCGCGGGTCGGGAGCATGGTGACCCGTCCCGCCACCTTGCCGGTGTCCACCGACAGCCAGGTCATCGGCGCGCCGCGGGTCGCGCCTTCCAGCGCGATCTTGACCGGGACCAGGTCCCGGCTTTCCGGCGCCACCCGCACTTCCTCGCCCGGCACGACCCGGTAGGAGGGGATGTCCACCCGCTCCCCGTTCACCTGCACGTGGCCGTGGCGTACCAGCTGGCGGGCGCCCTTGCGGTTGGTGGCGAACCCCATGCGATAGACGATGTTGTCCAGCCGGGTCTCCAGGGCAATCAGCAGGTTGGTGCCCTTCACGCCCTGCTCCCGGCTTGCGCGATCGAAGGTGTTCCGGAACTGGGTCTCCGAGAGCCCGTAAATCCGCTTGACCTTCTGCTTCTCACGCAGCTGCCGGGCGTACTCCGACATCTTGCGCCCGCCCCGCCCGCTGGTGGCCTGGCCGTGCTGGCCCGGCGGATACCCCCGCCGCTCGACGGCGCACTTCTCGGTCAGACAGCGGGAGCCCTTCAGGAACAGCTTGGTGCCTTCGCGGCGGCAGAGCCGGCAGGCAGGTCCGGTATATCGGGACATGGCTCAGACCCTGCGCTTCTTGGGCGGGCGGCACCCGTTGTGAGGAATCGGGGTGACGTCCTTGATCGAGACCACCCGGAGGCCGACCGAGGCCAGCGCCTGGATGGCGGACTCCCGGCCGCTGCCGGGACCCTGCACCAGGACATGCAGCTTGCGGACGCCCATGTTCATCGCCTCGCGACCGACGTTCTCGGCGGCGACCGTGGCGGCGAAGGGCGTGCTCTTCTTGGAGCCCTTGAAGCCCGCCTTGCCGGCGGTCCCCCATGCGATGGTGTTGCCCCGCATGTCGGTGATCGTGATGAGCACGTTGTTGAAGGTCGCCGAGATGTGGGCGATGCCCTCGGACTCGACGACTTTCTTGCCCTTCTTGGCCACCGGCGCCTTGACGGGCGCGGCGGGCGGGGCGGGCGGAGCGGCCTGGGCCGGCGTTTCGGGATTGGTCATAGGTTACTTCTTCGTCGCCTTCTTCTTGCCCGCGATGGCGCGGCGCGGCCCCTTCTTGGTGCGCGCGTTGGTATGAGTACGCTGGCCCCGGACCGGCAGGCCCTTCCGGTGGCGAGAGCCCCGGTAGGTGCCGATGTCCATGAGCCGCTTGATATTCATGGCGATTTCGGTGCGCAGCGCGCCTTCCACCTTGGTGCTCCGCTCGATCAGCTGGCGAAGCCGCGCCACTTCGGAATCCGAGAGATCGCGAACCCGGGTATCGGGCCCGATCCCGGAGTCGGCCAGCAAGCGGTTGCTGGTGGGCCGTCCGATGCCGTAGATGTAGGTGAGTGCGATTTCGATGCGCTTCTCGCGCGGAAGATCAACCCCGGAGATACGAGCCATCGTTAACCCTGCCGTTGCTTGTGCTTGGGGTTGCGCTTGCAGATCACCCGGATCACGCCCTGGCGCTTCACCACTTTGCAGTGCTCACAGATCGGTTTGACGCTCGAGCGCACCTTCACAGAAATTTCTCCCAAAGGCGTTTGATGAGGAGCACGGAAGTATAGGCGGCACCCAAACCCCACGCAAGGAGCTAGATCAAGCAATCTCAGCGAGTTGGCTGGGGGAACGGGGAACGGGGAAGACCAGGGGAAGCTTGGGGTGGCTGGCGAACAAATACCGAACAAAATCCTCGCTAGATCAGCTCCGCGTGGGGGAGACGCCGGAAGGCTTCTACCAGCCGGGGATCGAAGTGGGCGCCGGCCTGCCGGTAAATCTCCGCCAGCACCT
>Ga0209818_1000213_pt1 | contig 13630 bp, 11 predicted proteins | sample NCAS200_FD_187517 | JGI IMG/M metagenome (GOLD analysis project Ga0209818, IMG submission 187517) | Agricultural soil microbial communities from Utah to study Nitrogen management - NC AS200 (SPAdes) (version 2) | ecosystem: Environmental > Terrestrial > Soil > Agricultural land | place: USA... | reverse complement strand
CGCTCCGCCGAGGGATTGCCGGTGCCGGGCCATACCACGGTGAGCATCTCGTTCTGATACGCCGCGCTGCGAAAGACGCGAAGGACGCGAAAGACGCGAGACGCGGAGGACGGTGCCCGGTGGAACCTTTCCCGTTGACCGTTGACCGTTGACCGTTGACGCAGTTCCCGCTCACCGCTCACCGCTCACCGCTCACCGCTCACGCTCCCCGTCGGGCAATGGCCAGGGCCCCCAGCACCGGGTCCAGCGCCGCCTCGACCGGCGCGGTTCGGGGCAGCTTGCGAAGCCGTTCCAGCACCAGGGGGCGGAGGGCCCGCTCCGGCTCCAGGTTGCCGCCGGCCAGTGCCACCGGTACCGCGGTCTTGCCGGGAAACTTCCCGAGCATGGCGCGCACCAGCGCGACCAATTCGTCCGCGGCGGCCTCGACGATCTCCAGCGCCACTGCATCGCCCCGCCGGGCGGCGTCGAGCACCGTGGGGGCGGCCGAGGCGATTTCGCCCGGTTCGGCCCCGCTGCTCCAGCGCACCAGGGCATCGAAGTCCCGCACCGCCGGGGTGAGCAGATCCTGCGACAGCGACGTGGCGGGGCCACGCCCGTCGCGGGCCCGCCCTACCGCCAGGAGCGCCGCGCGGGCGATGGCGTAGCCGCTGCCCTCGTCGCCCATCTGCCAGCCGAATCCGCCGGTGCGGTGCCGTACCCCGTCGGGAGAGCGACCCGCCGCGACACTCCCGGTCCCCGACACCAGGACGATGCCGGAGCCGTTCCCGAACGCCGCTTCGAATGCGATGTCGAGATCGCCGGTGACCACAGTGCGACCGGCCAGCCGTTCGGCCCGCAGCATTTCTCGGAGCTCGGTCCGCTCCGGCTCCCGGCCTACACCGGCCGCGCCGACCACCAGCACGTCCCCGTGGAGCAGGCCGGCATCGGTGAGCGCGTGCCGCACCGCGGCGGTGATCCGGCTGGCCGCCTGGAGGGCGCGCCCCGCGCGCACCGCACCCGGCGCACCCACCGCGCGGGCGAGCTCCCGTTCGCCCTCGGCCACCACCACCGCGGTCTTGGTGCCGCCGGCGTCCACCCCGATGCACACACTCATGCCCCCGCCTCCCTGGCCCGGGGGAGATAACTCATGCCCGCGCCTACCAGGAGGGTAATCGCGGTGCCCAGCGGGACGTACCAGGGCCAGGCGAGCCGGCCGACCGGCGCCAGCCACTCCAGCCCTGGCTGGGCCGACAGCGGGCGCGCGAACACCACGATCAGCATGGCGATCAGGGTGACGATGGTGGCGACCACCACGTCACGCCCCCCGGCGCGGGGCCATCGTCCGGCCAGGATGTAGGTGCCCAGCAGCGCGCCGTAGGTCACCGACGCGATCGAGAGCGCCAGCACCACCACCGGGGTGTCGGTGCCGCTGGCATAGGAGTAGAATCCCAGCGCGCCGCCGACCAGGCCCAGTCCCCACACCGCCGAAAAGATCCGACCCACCTTGAGCAGGTGATCCGGTTCGCGCCGCCCGGTGATCGAGGCGTAGAAGTCGTGGGTCATCGAGGAGGCCAGCGCATTGATGGAGGAGCTGATGGTGCTCATCGCTGCCGCCAGGATTCCCGCGACCACCAGCCCGGCCAGCCCGGCGGGGAGGTGCTCCAGGATGAAGCGGGGGAACACCTGGTCGCCGGGGATCGATTCGGGCGCGAATCCGGCGGCCCAGATCGCAATCCCCACCATGAGGAAGAGCAGAAACTGCCCGATCACGACGACACCGGATCCCACCAGGGCCCAGCGGGCGTCCTTGAGGGATCGGGTGGCCAAGAGCCGCTGCACGATCAGATGATCGGTGCCGTGCGACGCGGCGGAGAGTAACGCGCCGCCCAGCAGTCCGCCCAGGAGCGTGTAGGTGGCGCTGAACGACAGGTCGGGATTCACGACCCGGAGCTTTCCGGCCTGTGCCGCCTCGGACAGGGTCTGTCCGAATCCTCCGGCCAGCTCCGCCGCGATCATGAGCGCGGCGATCCCGCCCGCGACGTAGACCACGAGTTGCAGCACGTCGGCCCAGACCACCGCCTTGAGTCCACCGAAATAGGTGTACGCGATGGTGACCAGTCCCATCGCGAGGATGGCCCCGGGGATGCTCCACCCGGTCACCAGCGCCAGGGGAATCGCCCCGGCGAAGATGCGGACCCCATCGCCCAGGAACCGGGTGAGGAGGAAGCAGGCCGAGATCAGCCGTCGGGTCCCTGGCCCGAAGCGCGACTCCAGTCGTGCGTAGGCGGTCTCCTGCTGGCCGGTGAAGTAGCCCGGCAGGAGCCAGCGGGCCACGAAGAAGCGGCCCACCAGGTAGCCGAAGGTGAGCTGGAGAAAGGTGAGATCGCCGCGGGCCCCGACGCCGGGGATGGATATGACGGTGAGCGCCGAGGTCTCGGTGGCGACAATGGAGAGGAGGACGGCCCAGGCGGGGAGGTTGCGCGCCCCGAGGAAATAGTCGCCCGCGGTCCGCTGCGAACGGGTGACCCAGAGCCCGAGGCCCAGGGTGAGGACGAAATAGGCCAGGATGACTGCCAGATCTGCGGTGCGCATCCTGTCCTCCCCTGTCAGGAAATAGCGAATAGCGAAGAGCGAAGAGGATAGGCCTTTCCCTCTTCGCTCTTCGCTACTCCCTACTCGCTGATATGAATTCGGCTAAGCGGTGAAGCTGGTGCCGCATCCACAGCCGCCGGTCGCGTTGGGATTGCTGAAGGTGAAGCCCGAACCCTGCATGGAGGTCACGTAGTCCACCGTCACGCCATTGAGATACTGGAGGCTGAATCCATCCACGAACACCCGGACCCGGTCCATGGGGAGGACGTGGTCGTCGTCCAGGGGGCGTTCCTCGATGTTCAGGCTGTACTTGAAGCCGGAGCATCCGCCCGGAAGCACGCTCACCCGAAGCCCCGCCACTGCGGGCTCGACCTGCTCGGCTTCCATGAATTTCAGCACCTCATCCACCGCCCTGGGCGTGAGGATGATCTGGATTCCGGTCGTGCTGGCCTGCTCGTCCACCGTGCTCATCGTGCATCTCCTTGGCGTACCTCAAGAAAGCTATGAGGACCGTCGCACAGGGTCAACGTTGCATTTCCGGTGCCAGAAGCCGAACCACGGCGTCGGCGACCGCGATCCGGAAGGGAAAGATTCTGGGGTTGTCCCTGGTGGGGTTGACCCGGTTGGTCAGCAGGACGATGACCAGGCCGCGCCCGGGGTCGGTCCACATGCTGGTGCCGGTGAATCCGGTGTGGCCGTAGCTTCCCGGGCCAAGCAGGGTTCCGGCGCTGCTTCCGGGAGAGGGTGTATCCCATCCCAGGGCGCGGGAAGAGCCCGGCACGACCTCCTGGCGACGCACGAATTCCCGGGCGACCGGGGAGGTGCTCCGCACCTGTGCGAGCAGCCATTCCCCGAAGCTCAGCAGGTCGAGCGCACTGCCAAACAGGCCGGCGTGCCCCGCAACTCCATGCAGCCAGGCCGCCTTTTCGTCATGGACCTCGCCCCGCACGATACGTTTGCGCCAGGTCGTGTCGTTCTCGGTCGCGGCGACCCGCGCGATCTCCCGGGGCCGGAACCCGGTGGAACGCATTCCGAGCGGCTTGAAAATCCGTTCTTCCGCCAGCCGGTCGAGCCGTCCGCCGAGCACCCGCTCCAGGACTTCGCCCAGCACGATCGCGCCCATGTCGGAGTAGACCATGCGCGCGCCCGGAATGGTATCGAGCGGCATGGCATTCACGAAGCCGAGCGCCGAATCGGCGTCGGGAGTGCGGCGCCAGAGCGGACTGTCGGCCCGGAGGCCGCTCGAGTGGGTCAGCAGGTGACGCACGGTCACCCGGTCCTTGCCGGATCCGCGGAAGGCCGGGAGGTAGCGCATGACCGGCTGATCCAGATCCAGCTTGCCTTCCTCGACCGCCTGGAGTGCGAGGGTCGTGGTCGCGATGACCTTGGTGAGCGACGCGAGATCGTAGATGGTGTGGCCGTCGGGGCGGGTGGGATCATCCAGGGCGAGCTTGCCGGCGCCGTACACGAACCGCTGCCCCCGCCAGGAGACCGCGAGCACCGCGCCGGTGGCCGCCCGGGCCCTGATGGCGGAATCGATCAGCCGGGTAACGGGATCGAGCGGTGAAAGAACCGGAACCGGCGCCACTGTGGTCCGACTGCAGCCGGCTAGGAGCGCCGCGGCAGCGAGCGCCCCCCACGCGCGTTTCACCGCCGTGGCTTCTGCAGCCCGAAGCCCAACGGATAGCCGGGCGGCAGCTCGATGGGGAGCCGTCCGGTGATCGCGGCGCCGCTCAACGCAGCGGCCGCCGCTTCCTCGGTGAGAGGGTTGTCGGTCCATCCGATCAGGTACCCGGAGACGCGCGGTACCTGGCTCAGGAGATACGGGGTGCCGAAGGACACCACCATGGTGGGACGGTCTCCGTTGGAATCGTTGATCACCCGGACCAGCGGCTCGGGAAGGCCAATCGCGCCGCGCCAGGCCACCACCCGGATCGCGGTGGCGAAGAGTGCCATCGGCGCGGTCTTGACCAGCGCGGCGGCCGAGTCGTAACTGCTCGGGCCGCTCGCCGCGCCAAGCCGGAAGGAAGAGACCCGGTGTCCGCGGCGGGTCAGCTCGGCGATCAGAGTGCCGCCGACCGGCGGGGCGCCCGCGTCGGCATAGGTCACCACCGCGATCCGCCGGGGACCGGCGCGGAGGCTGTCCACCATGGCAAGAGTATCCCGCACCAGGACCAGGGAGCGGGCCGAGACGGCGAGCGCGGTGTCGCGGTGGGCCCGCCGGCCGACGGTGTGAGCAAGGCTGTCGAGGTTCACGGTGCGGCGCCGGAAAAGGCCCAGGCGTGCCTTGACCGTAAGCATCCGACGGAGCGACGCGTCGAGCCGGGCGCGGGAGACCCGGCCCGATTCCACCGCATCGACCATCGCGTCGATGGCGATGCGGGGGTCGGTGGGCATCAGCAGCAGGTCGCTGCCGGCCAGGAACGCCCGGACCGTCGCCTCTCCCGCTCCGTGGGTGTTGACCAGCGCGCCCATGTTGAGCGCGTCGGTGACCACCAGCCCCTTGAATCCAAGCGAGTCCCGGAGGATCCCGGTAAGGATTTCGGGTGACAGGGTGGCGGGGACCGCCGCGTCGCCGACCACGCCCGGCATCGCGATGTGGGCGGTCATCACCACCCGGACTCCCGCCGCGATGGCGTCGCGGAAGGGGACCAGCTCGAGGGAGTCCAGCCGGCGCCAGTTGGAGCGGATCACCGGCAACGCGATATGGGAATCGGTGTCGGTGTCGCCATGTCCGGGAAAATGCTTGGCGGTGGCGAGCATGCCGGCGTCCTGGATTCCACGCACCGCCGCCGCCACCATCCGGCCGACCGCCGCGGCGTCGCCGCCGAAGGAGCGGGTGTTGATGATCGGATTGGCGGCATTGTTGTTGACGTCCGCCACCGGTGAAAAGGTGAGGTGGATGCCGGCCGCCCGCCCTTCGAGCGCGGTGACCCGCCCCATGGCATAGGCGTCCTGCACCCGGCCCCCGGCGCCGACGCCCATGTTGGTGGGGAAGGGAGTGCCGCCCTGGAATCGGATGCTGGTGCCGCCTTCCAGGTCCGAGGCGATCAGGAGGGGAAGCCGGGAGCGGCGCTGGAGAAAGTTGAGGGTGGCCGCGATGTCAAGCGGCGATCCGACCGAGACGATGATTCCCCCCACTTGCAGCGTATCGACCCATCCGCGAACCTTCTCCAGCGACCGGTCGTCGAACGCCGCGTAGGTTCCGGGAATCCAGGGCATGATCAGCTGGGCGATGCGCTCCCTGAGCGGAAGCGTGCGCATCAGGCGGGTGACCCGGGTGCGCTCGGCGGGGGAAACCACCAGCGCGGGTCCGGCGGCCCGTCTCTGGGCGTGGGCCCCGGCCGGCGTGATCACTGTCAACACCAGAATGCTGAGGAACGCGTGACGGCACAGGGACACGGGAGACTCGCGACAAGGGTGAGAACGGCCGGGCTTGCGGGACTGCTGGCGGCCTGTTCGACGACGGCGCCCGCTCCACTGGTGCCCGCTCCAGTCCCGACACCCGCCGGGACGCTGGTGCCGGTGCAGCCCGGGGTCGAGCTGCTGCTGGGCGACAGCATCGGGCTGGTGCGCGGCCGCGCAGTCGGGCTGGTCTCCAACCACGCCGGGGTGGATGCCGCCGGTGTAAGCGACGTGGACCGGCTGCTCGCCGCCGGTATCCGGCTGGTGGCCCTGTTCAGCCCGGAGCACGGATTCCGGGGCGCCGCCGAACCGGGCGAGCACGTGGCCTCTTCGGTCGACAGCGCCACCGGCCTACCAATCTATAGCCTCTACGGCCGCACGTCCGCCCCGACCGACTCGATGCTCCAGGGACTCGACGTCATCCTGGTGGATCTGCCCGACGTGGGCGCGCGGTATTACACCTACCTGAGCACCACCATCGAAGTGATGCGGGTTGCCGCCCGCCGGAATCTCGCGGTGGTGGTCCTCGACCGCCCCAATCCGATCGGCGGGCTGGTGCAGGGGAACATTCTCGACATGGCGTACCGCTCCTTCGTCGGCGCGCTGCCGATGCCGATGCGGCACGGGCTGACGCTGGGCGAGGCGGCCCGGCTGGCCAATGAAGAGCTGCGGCTGGGCGCCGATCTCCGGGTGGTGCCGGCGGCGGGATGGCGGCGGGGAGCGCTCTTCGAGTCCACCGGGCTGCCCTTTCTGCCACCGAGTCCCAACCTCCAGACCCTGGAAAGCCTGTTTCACTATCCGGGGACCTGCCTGTTCGAGGGGACCGCGCTCTCGGTGGGTCGGGGCACCGATGCCGCCTTCCGCCAGGTCGGCGCGCCCTGGCTCGATGTCTCCCGGGTCCTCGCCGCGCTGCCCACCCACCGGCTGCCCGGAGTCCAGTTCCTGGGTGTCCGCTTCACCCCGGAGCGACCCGGAGACGGGAAGTACGACGGGATTCCGCTGCGAGGGATCCGGATGGTGCTCACCGATCCGGAGCGCTACGATCCCACCCTCACCGCGGTGGTGCTGCTCAGCACCATCAACCGGATTCATCCCGACAGCCTCCGCTTCCGGCCGGCCCACTTCGACCGGCTGGCCGGCGGAACGACGCTGCGCGATGCGGTGATCGCGGGGCGGGATCCCTTCGCCATCGTGGCGGCCTGGGAGCCGGGGCTCGCGGCCTGGGCCCGGCACCGGGAGCCGGTGCTGCTTTACCGGTAGCGGTTCGGCCGTGGCAGAGTTTCGGAGGGCACGCTAGGTTCCGGCCACCCACCACATCCGGAGGACCCCGTGCTCAAGGATTTCCGGGCTTTCATCATGCGGGGCAACGTGGTCGATCTCGCCGTCGGCGTCATCATCGGCGCGTCGTTCGGCGGGATCGTCAAGTCCATGGTGGATGACGTGATCATGCCGCCCGTCGGACTGGCCACCGGTGGAGCGGACTTCGCCAACAAGTTCATCGTGCTGAAGGAGGGGACCAAGGCCGCCGCGCCCTACGCATCGCTCGCCGACGCGAAGGAGGCCGGGGCGGTGACCCTCAACTACGGTCTCTTCATCAATCAGATCGTGGCCTTCCTGATCGTCGCCGCGTGCATCTTCTTCATCATTCGCCTCATCGCCCGAATGCAGGGTCCGCCCGCCGTGGCGGCCCCGGTGACCAAGGATTGTCCCTTCTGCGCTACGCCGATCCCGGTGGGCGCCAAGCGCTGTCCCAACTGCACCTCACAACTCTGAGGAGGGTCGTGTGGCCATTCATCGCTTGCGTTCCGCACTCCGTCGTCTGGTCGGCTCCGCCGCACTCGTCTTCCTGCCCGCCGGGCTCGCCGGGCAGGGGGTCACGACCTCGGCGTTGAGCGGGCTGGTGTCCGCGGTGGAGGGCGCGGCGCCCGCCGCGGCCAGCATTCTGGCCGTGCACCTGCCCAGCGGAACCCAGTACCGCGCGGTGACCCGGGGCGGCGGGGCCTTCAGTATCCCGAACATGCGGGTGGGCGGTCCCTACCGGATCACCGCCACGGCGATCGGCTTCGCGCCGGAGGTCAAAGAGGACGTCTATCTGAGCCTGGGGCAGACCTTCCGGCTCGACTTCCGGCTGGTGCGGCAGGCGGTTCGGCTGGAGGAGCTGGCGGTGCTCGCCGGGCGGGACGAAGTGCTCAACGCGGGGCGGAGCGGGGCCGCCACCTTCATCGATCCGCTCAAGGTGACCCTGCTGCCCTCGATCAAGCGGAGCACCCGCGACCTGACCCGGCTGGACCCGCGCAGCGACGGCAATTTCAGCTTTGCCGGGCGCAACTGGCTCTACAACAACATCTCGCTGGACGGCTCCTACTTCAACAACCCCTACGGCCTCGACGACCCGGCGCCGGGCGGCCAGTCCAAAGCGGAACCGGTGCCCTACGACGCGATCGAGCAGGTGCAGGTGTCCATCGCGCCGTTCGACGTCCGCGAAGGAGGATTCACCGGGGCCAACATCAACAGTGTGACCAAGAGCGGCACCAATGACTTCCGGGCCTCGCTCTATTCGTTCTACCGGAACGACAACCTGGAGGGCAACAGCGTCCGCAAGCAGAAGATCGTCGCCAATCCCACCCTGAAATACCTCCAGTCGGGATTCTCCTTCAGTGGGCCCCTCAAGCGGAACAAGCTGTTCTTCTTCGTCAATGCGGAGCTGGAGCGGACCGACGATGCCGGCACCAATTTCATCGCCTCCACCGGCAGTTCCAGCGGCCTAGGCGTGTCGCGGGTCCAGGCGGCTACGATGGATGCGATCCGGCAGCGGCTGATCGATCAGTACGACTACGATCCCGGCCCTTACGAGGGGTACATCCACGAGACCGACAACAACAAGGTCATCGCCAAGCTGGACTGGAACATCAACGAGAGCAACAACCTGAGCTTCCGGTACAACTATCTGGACGCCAGGCGGGATCAGGGCCCCCACCCCTTTGCGATCAGCTACAACGGCACCGGGCGGGGACCCAACGCCAGCAGTCTGCCGTTCTACAACTCAGGATACGCGATCAACAACGATCTCAACTCCTTCGCGCTGGAGCTCAACAGCCGGTCCACCCGGTTCGCCAACCGGTTTTTCGCCAGCTACAACCGGTTCCGGGATTTCCGCGCCCCGTTCAGCGAGGACTTCCCGACTATCCAGATCGGTGAGGGTGGGGTGACCTACACCACCGCGGGGCACGAGCCGTTCTCGATCCACAACGTGCTCGACCAGGACGTCTACCAGCTGACCAACAACTTCAGCCTCTTCCGCGGCCCTCACACCCTGACGCTCGGGGCCAACTTCGAGCAGTTCAAGTTCTTCAATTCGTTCAACCTGTTCCGGCACGGGCTGTTTCAGCTTCCCTACACCCTGGACTTTCTGGGCGGGGCGACCTTCGACAGCGTGAACGAGTTCATGGCCGCCACCGCGCCGGGTCCCAACCAGGTGGACTTCCGGTCCTACATCGCCTCGCCGACGACGCCCTTCAAGGGCGAGCGGGTCTCGGTGGGACAGTTCTCCCTCTATGCCCAGGACGAATTCCTGGCCTCGCCCCGGTTCAATCTTACCCTCGGAGCCCGGGTGGACTTCCCGGTCTACTTCACCGATCCGGTGGACAACGCCTACTCCAGGGGTCTCACCGCACTCGACGAGAATCGGGACAGCGAGACGGTGGACCAGAGCAAGCTCCCGGGATCGAGCCCGCTATTCTCGCCCCGGCTGGGCTTCAACTGGAATGCGGCCGGCGACCGCCGGACCCAGATCCGGGGCGGCACCGGGATCTTCACCGGGCGGGTGCCGTTCGTCTGGGTCGGCAACGTGATCTCCAACCCGGGCGCGAATCCGCTGCTGTTTCCGACCGGCCCGGTACGGGAGACCGCTCCCAACACCACCCTGGCCCAGTCGTTCGACGTGAACGCCATGGACCCGGAGTTCAAGTTCCCCCAGAGCTGGACGACCGACCTGGCCATCGACCAGCAGCTTCCCGGCAGCATGCTCGGCACGCTCGAGGTGATCTACGGGAAGGACATCAACGGCATTTTCATGCGGAACGCCAATCTGCGGGCGCCGGTGCGGACCCTGCCGGACGGGCGGCCCTACTTTGGCGGGATCGGAAACAACGAGCTCAACAACCTGGGCGGCGGCCAGATCTACGTGCTGGACAACAAGAGCGAGGGCCACTCGCTCAACCTGACCGGCCAGCTCCGCAAAGAGTTCGGCTCGGCGCTCAGCACCACGGTGGCGTACAGCTTCACCAGCGCCAAGAACACCCTCAAGTCCACCGAGATCGCCAGCGTGCTGTGGGGCGAGCAGCCGGTCCAGGGCGATCCCAACAATCCCGAGGTGAGCTACTCCGAGTTCGGGCAGCGGCACCGGATCATCGGCACGGCGACCTGGTCCCGTTCCTGGTCGGAGCGGTGGCGGACCTCGATCGGGGTCTTTGTCGAGGTTGCCCAGGGCAACTCCTTCGCCGGGGCGGGGGGGAACCGGTACTCCTTCGTCTACGCCGGAGACGTGAACGGCGACGGGTCGGGGGCCAACGATCTGATCTACATCCCGAGCGACGCCAACGACATCATCCTGTTGCCCACCGCCACCGCTACTGAAGCAGCGCAGCGTGCGGCGCTGGATGCCTTCATCGAGCAGGATCCCTACCTGCGCTCGCATCGGGGCCAGATCGCCGAGCGGTTCGGGGCCGTCAACCCGTGGTACAACAACATCGACCTGCGGATCCTTCAGGACCTGTCGATCGGCGGTGGAGCCCGGCGCCACAACTTCCAGCTCAGCGTGGACATGCTCAACTTCGCCAACCTCTTCAATTCGAGCTGGGGCGTCCGGAAAGTCGCCAGCCCCGCCGCGACCTCGCCGCTCCGGCTGGTGGACTTCAACGCCGCCGGCGCTCCCCGGTTCAACTTCACCGGTCCGGCTGAAACCTTCATCGACAATCCCAGCCTGTTCTCCCGCTGGAGAATGCAGGTGGGGCTGAGGTATTTCATTCAGTAAAGGTGAGACGTGAGATGTGAGACGTAAGGGGGGTGGTTCCCGCTTACTTCTCACGTCTCACCGCTCACCTACCAGTAATGCGCGCCCGCGGCTATCTTTGCCCGTCTCTTAACTCATTGCAGCACTTGACGCTTCGCCTCACCGGGCGGGGCCGGGAGCCGGATGAAGCTGGTCACCAAGTCGCTCGAACGCGGGTTCTTCGCGGTGACCAATCCGATCTCGGAGTGGCTGCTCCGGGCGCACGTGCGGCCCAACACGCTGACCACGGCCGGCGCCCTGCTGGTGGTGATTTCCGCGGTGGCGTACGCCTTCGGATGGATTCGCGCCGGGGGCATCCTGCTGCTCGCCTCCGGGGTGGTGGACACCTTCGACGGGCAGGTGGCGCGCCGGGGCGGCATGGTCTCGAAATTCGGGGCCTTCTACGACTCCACGCTCGACCGGGTCGGCGACGGCGCCACCTTCATCGGGATCGGCGCCTACCTGCTGTACGCGCCCGATGTGGCGTGGCGAGTGGAAACCGCGGTGCTCTGCATGGTGGCGGTGCTGAGCTCGCTGCTGGTCTCCTATGCCAGGGCCCGCGCCGAAGGCCTGGGCATCGATTGCAAGGTGGGGATCGTGCAGCGGGCCGAGCGGCTCCTCGCCATCGGGGTGCCCTCGGTGCTGGTGGGCGCGGGGCCGCGGGGCATCGTGCTCCAGGTCATCGTGGCGCTGCTGGCGGTGCTCTCCACCGTCACCGTGGTCCAGCGGTTCGTGTATGTGTATCGGGTGACCCGCGACCCCGCCTGAGCGGGTCGCCGCAGGTATATCCTCGGAAAAGGATTCTGACGCAATGGCCGAGACGACTCCCCGCACCATCGCTCCCGCCAAGGGCAAGCTCGGAGTGCTCTGCGTGGGGCTTGGCGCGGTGGCTTCCACCTTCATGGCCGGGGTAGAGCTGGCGCGCCGGGGCAAGGCGCGACCGATCGGCTCCCTGACCCAGCTCGCCACCATCCGGCTGGGCAAGCGCACCGAGAACCGGACCCCGCTGATCCGGGATTTCGTGCCGCTGGCCGGTCTCGGCGATCTGGTCTTCGGCGCGTGGGATCCGATTCCGGACAATGCCTACGAATCGTGCCTCAAGTGCGGGGTCCTGGACAAGCATGAGCACGTGGAGCCGATCCGGGAATTCCTCCAGGGCATCGTCCCGATTCCTGCGGTGTTCGATCAGTACTACGTGAAGCGGCTCTCGGGGCGGAACGTCAAGCCGGGAAAATCCAAAAGGGAGTGGGCCGAAGCGCTGCGGCAGGATATCCGGCAATTCAAGCAGGCCAACGGCTGCGACCGGATGGTCGTGGTCTGGTGCGCCTCGACCGAGATCTTCATTCAGCCCGGCGCCACCCACCAGACCTTGGCCACCTTCGAGCAGGCCATGGACGCCAACGACGTCTCGATCGCCCCCTCGATGCTGTACGCCTGGGCCGCCCTGATGGAAGGGGTGCCCTTCGCGAACGGCGCACCCAATCTCACCCTCGATTTCCCGGCGCTGGAGCAGCTCGCCCTCGACCGGCGGGTTGCCATCGGCGGCAAGGACTTCAAGACCGGCCAGACCATGCTCAAGACCGTGCTCTCGCCGATGTTCAAAGCGCGGATGCTCGGGGTGGCCGGCTGGTATTCGACCAACATCCTGGGCAACCGGGACGGCGAGGTGCTGGACGATCCGGAGAGCTTCAAGACCAAGGAAGAATCGAAGCTCGGCGTGCTGGAGTACATCCTCCAGCCCAAGATGTATCCGGAGCTGTATGGCGAGCTCTATCACAAGGTGCGGATCAACTACTACCCTCCGCGGGGCGACAACAAGGAGGGATGGGACAACATCGACATTTTCGGGTGGTGCGGCTACCCGATGCAGATCAAGGTGGACTTCCTCTGCCGGGATTCCATCCTCGCGGCGCCCCTGGTGCTCGACCTGGCTCTGTTCTTCGATCTGGCCCAGCGGGCCGGGTTTTCCGGGGTGCAGGAGTGGCTCTCGTTCTACTTCAAGAGCCCCCAGGTGGGACCGGGACTCTACCCGGAGCACGATCTCTTCATTCAGCACACCAAGCTCAAGAACACCCTGCGCTACCTGATGGGCGAGGAGCAGATCACCCATCTGGGGGTGGAGTACTATGAGTACGGGAAGGAGTAGCGGTCAGGGGTCAGGGGTCAGGGGTTAGAACCAACAGCCCTGACCACTGACCACTGACCACTGACCACTATGAAATACTTTCATCGCACTTCGCTTCCCCCCGACGCCGTGATTCGCCGCGCGGCGGGATTTTTCTCGCCCGCGCTCGCGCCGGTGGAGGAAGGTCCGCGCCGGCGCAGGTTCTCGGGGGCGCTGGGACAGCTCGTCGTGCTGGTGGAGCCTGAAGGCGGGCATTACACCCGGGTCACCGTGGAAACCAATCAGCCGGGCGAGAGCGAGCTGGACCGCCGGGCCAAGCGGTTTCTCGCCGAAGTGCACGCCGACGCCGAGCCGGGCCACGAGGTGCGGGGAGCCTACTGACTGGCCGGACTTCGGTCCGGCGCAATTTCGCATGCTTGCGGCACCGGTTACGGCTTGATAACCTGATTCCCATCCAACGGCGCTCGGGCTATCTGTCC
>Ga0209818_1000202_pt1 | contig 13898 bp, 10 predicted proteins | sample NCAS200_FD_187517 | JGI IMG/M metagenome (GOLD analysis project Ga0209818, IMG submission 187517) | Agricultural soil microbial communities from Utah to study Nitrogen management - NC AS200 (SPAdes) (version 2) | ecosystem: Environmental > Terrestrial > Soil > Agricultural land | place: USA... | reverse complement strand
CGGCACATGGGGCGCGACGTTCTGAAGGGGCCTCGCCAGTGTGGTCGGCACGAGTTGGCATGGTTGCGGGCCTGGCCTCCTTCGCGGGCTGGGCGCTTGGGAGGTGGTTCGGCGTCGGCTTCGGAAACCTCCTCTGGGTGGCGACCTCAATCGTCATGAGCCTCTGGACTCTCTGGTTCGGCGTCTCGCTGATGCGATACGACGAATCCACTCTGGTCAGCAACGTGCCCCGCCACGAGTAGAGGTGGCAGCCAGGGCAGACCTAACGGTACTCCTCCATCAATTCCTGGAGCTTGGCATTCCCCGGACACAGCGACTCGTAAGGCAGGCTGGTGAGCGCGCTGTCGATCGTTCCGCTGACCCCGTGCATGTCCGGGCTCCCCTGGTCGATGTACAACAAGCCCGTCGCGACTTCGCCCCGCTCGTGCGCAGCCCGCACGTAGCTGTACGCTGACTCACGATTCGTCGGATCATAGTCCTCGGCCAGCATCCGGAAATGCACCGTGCTGCCGTCGTGCATCGTGACTGACCGAACCGCCCCTTCCGCCGGCTCCGTCGCGGCGATTTCACGGCGCAACGGAACGAAATCCACCGGCGCCACTTCATCGTAATGCTGGCGTGTGTACAGGTAACTCTTGGTCGAGCCTTCGTGGTCGTTGAACGTGACGCAGGGCGAAATGATATCCACCAGCGCGAAGCCACCGTGCTTCAGCCCGGCCTTGAGGATCGGCACCAGCTGCGCCTTGTCGCCGGAGAAGCTGCGCGCGACGAACGAGGCGCCTAACGTCAGCGCCAGCAGCACCGGATCGATCGGCGGCTGCACGTTCGGCTCACCCTTCTTCGACTTGGACCCGATGTCGGCCGACGCCGAGAACTGGCCCTTGGTCAGGCCGTACACGCCGTTGTTCTCCAGTACGTACAGCATGCTGACGTTGCGACGAATGGCGTGACACATCTGCCCCAGGCCAATCGAGAGCGAGTCGCCGTCGCCAGACACGCCGACGAAGTAGAGCTCCCGGTTGGCGGCATTGGCGCCGGTGGCCACGGCCGGCATGCGCCCGTGCACCGAGTTGAACCCGTGCGCCTGGTTGATGAAATACGCCGTCGTCTTCGACGAGCAGCCGATGCCGCTCAACTTGGCCACCCGGTGCGGCTGGATGTCGAGCTGCCAGAACGCGTCGATCAAGGCCGCGGTCACCGAGTCGTGGCCGCAGCCGGCGCAGAGCGTCGACATGCTGCCTTCATAGTCCCGTCGGCTCAATCCGAGCGCGTTTCGCGTGGACGACGGGTGCTGGACCCTGGGTTTCGTGATCGACGTCATACGGCCACCTCCACTCCCTTCAGGAGTCCGAGGACGCCATCAACCACCTGGTTGGTGCCTAACGGCAGCCCGCCATACTCGAGGATCGACATCAAACGCTCCGGCGCGATCCCTGTTTCGAGAATCAGCAGCGATCGCAGCTGCGCATCCCGGTTCTGCTCGATGACGATGTACCTGTCGTGACGCGTCAGGAATTCGCGCACCGGCTTCCCGAAGGGGAACCCGCGAACCCGCATGTAGTCGAGCGCGACGCCCTGCTCTTTCAGCCGGTCGAGACCCTCGAGCACCGCACCCCGGCACCCGCCGAGCGTAATCACTCCAACCGACGCGCCGTCCGCGTCGATGATCTCGGGTGCCGGTACGGTCTCGGCGGCCGCGGCCAGCTTGCGAACCAGACGGTCCATCACCTCGCGGTATTCGTCGGCATCCTCGGTATACGTGCCGAACTTGGTGTGCCCGGATCCACGTGTGAAGTACGAGCCCTTGGGATCGACACCCGGCAGTGTGCGTGCCGCAACGCCGTCCCCATTGGTCGACATGTAGCGGAAGAACTTTTCGACTTTCTGCAGTGCTGCCGCGTCGAGGACCTTGCCTCGATCAGGACGATAGCTGTCATCCCACTCGAACCGCTTGCACATCCAGTCGTTCATGCCGATGTCGAGGTCCATCATCACGAACACCGGCGTCTGGTATCGCTCGGCGAGATCGAAAGCGTCGCGCGCCATCGTGAAACACTCTTCGGGACTGGCCGGGAAGAGGAGGATGTGCTTGGTGTCGCCATGTGAGAGATACGCCGCCGAGAGGATGTCAGATTGCTGCGTCCGTGTCGGCATGCCGGTCGAGGGACCCGTGCGCTGCACGTCGAAGAAGACCGCCGGCACTTCGGCGTAATACGCGAGGCCGACAAACTCGCCCATGAGCGAAATGCCCGGACCGGCCGTCGGCGTGAAGGCGCGGGCGCCCATCCAGCTCGCACCGATCACCATGCCGGCCGCGGCGAGTTCGTCTTCGGCCTGCACGATGCAGAACTGGCGCTTTCCATCGGGCGTCTTGCGGAACTTCTCGCAGAACATGCGGAAGTTCTCCATCAGCGAGGTGGCGGGCGTGATCGGGTACCAGGCGCCGACCGTCGCCCCCGCGTACAGGGCGCCTAACGCTGCGGCCGCATTCCCGTCGATCAGGATGTGGTCGCGGGTGGCGTCCATCTTCTCGAGGTGGAATGGCAGCGGGCAGGGATAGTGCTCCCGGGCGTAATCATAGCCCAGGCGAATCGCCTTGTAGTTCGACTCGAGCAGGTGCTTCTTCCTGCCGAACTTCTCCTGCAGCATCGCGTGAATGACGTCCATGTCGATCGCCAGCAGTGCCGCCAGGGCGCCGGTGTAGGCGATGTTCTTCATCAACGTCCGTTCCCGGTCGCCGGTGAACGTGTTGTTGCACATCTCGCCTAACGGGATCCCGATGACGGTGACGTCATCGCGCAGCAGCGACTGCGCCATCGGCCACGACGCGTCGTACATCAGGTAACCGCCCGGCTTGATCTCGGCGACGTCGCGAGCGTAGGTGCCGGTGTTCATCGCCACCATCAGGTCAAATGGCGCCGTCCGTGCGGTATAGCCGTCCCTGCTGACCCGGATCTCGTACCAGGTCGGCAATCCCTGGATGTTCGACGGGAAAACGTTCTTGCCGACGACCGGTATTCCCATGCGGAAGATCGCCTGCATGAGCAACCCGTTGGCACTGGCAGACCCCGTGCCGTTGACGGTGCCGATCTTGAAGCAGAAGTCGTTTACGCCAGACATGAGATGGGAGATGGGAGATGGGAGATGCGCCTAACGCATTCCCGCGACTTCTGGCCTCTGGCCACTGGCCTCTGGCCTTGTCAAACCCGCATACGGAAGAAGGATGTCCGATTTGACCATATCCCAGGCAGCGGTCGGACAGCGCTCGGCGCACAGGCCGCAGTGCAGGCAGACGTCTTCGTCTTTCACCATGATCCGTTTCGTCTGCGGCAGCGCAACCGAGGTGTAAAGATCCTGTGTCAGGTTGAGCGCCGGCGCCGACAGACGCGTGCGGAGATCGGCCTCTTCGCCGTCCTTCGTAATCGTCAGGCAGCTCGTCGGGCAAACGTCGACGCAGGCGTCACACTCGATGCACAGGTTCGCCGTGAAGTGCGTCTGTACGTCGCAATTCAGGCAGCGCTCGACTTCACGGGCCGTCTGCTCCGCCGTGAACCCGAGTTCCACCTCGACATTCAACGCCTCGAAGCGTGACTTGAGGTCCGCGTGCACCATCTTCTGCCGCTGGACCGCGTTGTAGTCGTTGCTGTATTGCCAGTGGTGCATCCCGAGCTTGGTGCTGCCGAGGTTCATCCCGATCGGTGGACGATCGGCGACAGGCAGGTCCTGGACGTATTGATGTATGGAAATCGCCGCCTGGTGTCCGTGTTCGACCGCCCAGATGATGTTTTCCGGTCCCCACGCCGCGTCGCCGCCAAAGAAGACACCGGGCCTGGTCGACATGAATGTCTTCTTGTCGACGACCGGCATGTCCCACTGGTTGAACTCGAGGCCTGCGTCGCGTTCGATCCACGGAAAACTGTTTTCCTGACCGATCGCGAGGATCACGTCATCACAGGGCAGGATCACCGTGTCGATGACTTCGCTCTTCTGCTTGCCGCCTTCCTCATACCAGCGCAGGCGCTCGAATTCCATCCCCGTCAGGCGGCCATCTTCGATGATGAACCGCTTCGGGGCGTGATTCTCGATGATGTCGACCTGCTCTTCCTCGGCGTCCTCGAGTTCCCAGGGCGAGGCCTTGAAGTATTTCCGTGTGCGCCTGGCCATCACCTTCACGTCGGAACCGCCTAACCGCTTCGACGTGCGACAGCAGTCCATGGCGGTGTTCCCGACACCGATGATCAGCACCTTCTCGCCGATCTTCCCGATGTGGCCGAAGTGGACGTTGGCCAGCCACTCGATGCCGATGTGAATGCGGTCCGTTTCGTTGCGGCCCGGCAGGTCGAGTTCCTTGCCCTTTGGCGCACCGCTGCCGACGAACACCGCGTCGAAGCCCTGGTCGAGCAGGGTCTTCATGCTCGACACCGGCGAGTTGTATCGCACTTCCACGCCCATGTCGATGATCATGTTCACTTCTTCATCGAGCACCTGGGCCGGCAACCGGAATGACGGAATGTTCACGCGCATCAAGCCGCCGGGCGTGGCATTCTTTTCGAAGATCACGCACTCATAGCCTAACGGCATGAGGTCGTTGCAGACGGTCAGCGATGCCGGGCCGGCGCCGACGAGCGCAATGCGCTTGCCGTTCTTTACCGCCGGGATGGTCGGGAGCAGATGGCCGACGTCGTCACGATGGTCGGCGGCGACTCGTTTCAGCCGGCAAATAGCCACCGGCTTTCCGTCCACGCGTTCCCGCCGGCACGCCGGTTCGCACGGCCGGTCGCAGGTCCTGCCGAGAATACCGGGAAAGACGTTGGATTCCCGGTTGACCATGTACGCGTCGGTGTAGCGCCCGTTCGCGATCAGCCGGATGTATTCCGGCACATTGGTATGCGCCGGACAGGCCCACTGGCAGTCGACAACCTTATGGTAGTACTGCGGATTCGAGACGTCCGTCGGGCGCAAACGGTGATCCTCTCAGAGGGTACCGCATTGTCGCCCTCGGCAGGGGGCTTTTCAAGACGGATTGGGCTGATTCCGTTCGGCCCATTCTGGGGTTCCGACGCGTTTCCGGGGATCCCACGAGTTTTTGGACGCGGATTCTCGCTAAGGGGAGCTAATTCTCGCGAATCCGTTCTTGTTTTTCAGTGGCGGCCACGCTCCGCGCGCTTGAAGGCCGCTCGAAGCGATTAGCGGTGATTCGGCATTTCTTCGCGAGAATCCGCGTCCAAATGACGTGGGATTCTCCACGCAGGACTTCACTCTCGGCTCGAAGCACCCTGCCCCGTTACGTCTGAAAGCTTGCGGAGCCTGACTCGCGCGTCGGCGCCGATGATCTGCCGCAGCGGTCCCAGGTGGCCCGCCCCGTAGATCACGAGGATCTTGTCGGAGGGTGACTCGATGAGTGCCGTGATCCGGTTGTAGATGCGGAGGTTTCGTTGAAACCAGAAGGTGAGAAGATCCGGCCCGGCAAACTCCCAGAGGTCACCGAAATAGATGAACTCCATGTCTGACGCGAGTGCCTCGGCGGCCGCTGAGTCGGAGTTCATTCGTCCGAGCGTCTCGAGCACCGTATGCGTCTGCAGAAAATCCGATTGTTGTTTGACGCGTCTGGCGACCCTGGCCTGCATGGAGTCGAACCGCGCCGTCTTGCCGTTCGCCTTGGCGTAATTCATCACGCGCATGTATTGGAAGTCGCCGTCGACGTCGACGGCGTGCACCGATTTGTGCCCCAGTTCCTTCGCCAGCCGAAACCCAAGCTGGTCGTTCTCGTTGCGGGTGAGCGTGTAGCGGCCCGCGAGATACTCGTTGTAATCGCGAGTCGTTCGTTCGCTTCCGGCGCTCGCCTCGATCGCAATCCTGGTTGGCTTGAAGCGCTTCAGGACTTCGAGGAGCTGGGTGAGTTCCAGCTGTCGTTTGGCCGAGAGGACATCGTCGGCCGCCATGTTGTGGATGTCGCGACCAGGATTGGCCATGTGGTAGGTGCCGAGCACCAGGATCTCGGGCCGTGCGTCAGTTTGAGCCGGTGCGGCCCGAGAGACGGCAAGGGCATACAGGATGACGACAATGATTCTCATGACTTCTCCGCAATAGCGATGTCGGTTTTGACATCACTTCTGTTTGCGGAGTTTGAACTCGGCAAGTAAATGACCCCGGCGTGTTTCACCGGGGTCTTCACTGTTGAGAATCAAAACCAGGAACAGCCGCGAATCAGCTCGGTCAGGGCAGGAAGCCACGCGCGAAACCGCCGGGGCACAGATCCGAATGGAAGTTCACATAGAACTCATCGGGATTCGCGATCAGAGCCGCCAAGGCCAACTCGTGACTCGCGAAGTGCGTGTTGGTGACGAACGCGCCTTCCTGCGCGAAACTCAGGTGCTTGTCGGTGAGGTTCAGGTCCGTGCCGATCGGGGAGCTGAGCCACCAGATGATCGGGCCCGTTGGCTGGCCAGCCGTAAGATGGTGGATGTGTCCGAACCTCACACTTTCAGCACCCTTATTGTTGATCGTCACGTGCGAGTGAATCGTGCCGTCCTGACCGACCTTGATTTGCGCATGACCTTTCGACTCCGAATTGCACGCCGGCGACTCGAGCTCCGAACGCATTTGCGTGTTGTAAACCAGAGGAGCTGCGCTGTTATTCGCTGACGCTTCGGCGCCGAGTAGCGACGCGAGTGAGATGAACGGCTTGGGACTGCTCGGCGCGTTCTCCGAACACGCGAGTGCTGCTGCTCCACAAAGCACACCAAGAAAACGACGCATACCGACCCCCCAAGTGAGAAAGAGCGCCCGCTGTTTTCGTAAGGTGATTCGCCTGTGTCTGCGACATAAGGCAATGCCGGTGAAGGGCTTTTTGCGGTCGGCAAAAGTGCAGTTCGATGCGGTAACGACGGGGATGACCTCGCCAACAAGCAGTCTGTACCATTCCGGAATTTCGAACAGCACCGCATCGTCAGAGCGTTGGACTCAGCGTGCGTTGTTCAGCTCATGGCCGGTTAACTGGAGAACTTCGATGCGACCATCTGCCATCGCGTCTTCACTCAAGCAGGTTGTCTTCTCAGGGATCGTTGCCTCGGTGTGGGCGGTCTCGCTGCCCGCGCAGACCGCAGATCCCAACCTTCGACGCCTGGAAACCGAGGTCGTCCGACTCAGTGCGATCAGCGGCGGGAAGGTCGGCGTCGGGATCATTCACCTCGAGAGCGGCCGCGAACTTTTCGTGAACGGAGCCGAACCGTTCCCGATGGCGAGCACGTTCAAGGTGCCCATTGCCGTCGAACTGCTGACGCGTGTTCAGGCCGGAGCCGTTCGACTGGACTCGATGATCAGCATCCGTCCGGCGGACCTGCATCCTGGCAGCGGCACCCTCACTGGCTTGTTCAACGACCCGGGCGTGACGTTGTCGGTGCACAACCTGCTCGAGTTGATGCTCCTGATTTCCGACAACAGCGCCACGGACCTCGTGCTCAGGGTTGCGGGCGGGCCCGCGGCGGTGAATGCGCGGTCGGCCGCGTTAGGCATCACCGGCGTCTCCGTGGATCGCCCGACGATCCAGCTGATCGCCGATGTGGTCGGTGTGACGGACCTGGGCCCCGAATCGACGTGGTCGATCGCAAGGTTCGATTCCCTGTCGCGCACGGTCACGCCAGCGCAGCGGCTGGGGGCGCGGACGTCATTCTACCAGGATCGCCGGGACACCTCCACGCCCGAAGGCATGGCACGGTTGCTGGCGAAGATATGGCGCGGTGAGGCGCTCGATGCGACGCGCACGGCGCAGCTGCTCGACATCATGTTGCGGTGCCAGACCGGCGCGGCGCGACTCAAGGGCGTCCTTCCCCCGAATACCGCCGTGCGACACAAGACGGGATCGTTAGGCATCGGTGTCACCAACGACGTCGGCATCATCGACCTCCCCGACGGGGCTGGGCATGTCGTGGTGGCGGTGTTCGTGAAAGAGTCGATGAGCGACGTTGCGGCGCAGGAAAGGGCGATAGCGCAGATTGCACGCGCGGTTTTTGACTATTTCACGTTCAGTCTGAGGTGACTGGAAAGCAGTAAGCGCAGGACCTCAAGCCGCAAAACCTGGCGGCGATCGATCTGAGAGGGTGAACAAAGAGCGCCCGGAGCAGCCCCGACGCGATGCCCGTCACAATTTTCGACGCCGTGTACGGGTTCCGCTGACGTCGCTACGCAATTACGACGCACGTTGGCATCGCGCTCTTAGGTCTCGCGCCCCGAGGTCTCGCAGGTGGCCTCGTGACTCGAACGCTGCCCGCAGAGTCTGATACGGATCATGTCCCTGATTCGACTCACTCGCCACTCCGGCGCCCCCCCTGTCGGCGATCTCGCGCCGTACGAGGAAGAGGTTTCGCAGACAATCGACGGTCGGTGGCCGACGCTGTATTTCCCCGCCCGACTCGAACAGCTGTTCGAGCACGAGACGCAACACGCGCGCAGCCGGCACCTCGTAGCCGTCGGCATCCTCTGGATCCTGTTTGGCATCCTTTCGGCGATCGTCCTGCCGGTCAAGGGAGAGGGGCCGGCGCCGTTCGGGATGAACCCGGCGGTCCGACTCGGCATCGTGACACCGATCTGCATCGCCGTCGTGTTGGCCGTATGGTGGGGCGTGCGACCGTTCGTTCGCGAGTTGTTGATGACGCTGGCCTGCATCATCGCGCCGGCAAGCATGATCCTGACCGTGATGTTCACGCCCGGCAGCGACATCGGGGCCAATCGTGGCGCGATGACGATCATCCTGCTCTTCATTACGGTCGTGGTGCGCCTCCGCTTCTGGTTTGCGGCCGTCGCCTGCTGCGTGCTCGTCGCCATGCAAGTTGGCCTGCCGATAGCACTCGGCTCCTCCCTGCCCGGCAGCGTCGTGCTCGCGCTGATCACGATCGCGGCGACGCTCACCGCGAACTATTCGCTGGAGCGCGAGTATCGCCTGAACTATCTGCAACGGCTGCGTGGACGGATCCAGGGGGCGCAGCTCTCGGCGATGGTCCAGCAGCTCCACGACCTGTCGCAGAGTGATCCCCTCACCGGCCTGGCCAATCGCCGCGCGATGGACGCGATGCTCGAGGATCTGTCCACGCATACCGAGCGGTACTCGGTCATTCTGGTCGACATCGACGCCTTCAAGGCATTCAACGACTGCTACGGTCACCAGGTCGGTGACGATTGCCTCCGCCGTGTGGGCGCGATGCTCAGGGCGTCACTGCGCTTTACGTCCGATCGCGTGGCACGCATGGGCGGCGAAGAATTCGCGGTCGTGCTGCCGCATACGGCGCTCGAGGACGCCTATACCATGGCCGAGCGCATGCGAAAGTCGATTCACGACCTGATGATTCCGCACGCCGGCTCGCCCACCGGTAAGGTGGTGACGATCAGTGCTGGTGTGAGTGCGTCGAGTGGAAACCGATCGTCCGCCAACGTGGTCGCCGAAGCAGACAAGGCGCTCTACCGGGCCAAGCAGCTGGGGCGGAATCGCGTGGAGATACTGGACTTCGAACCGCACACACGTCCGACGCGACTGGCGGTCATCGCCTGACGCGGATCACGCCTTCAACCGGACGAGGGCAACTCCGGCTTCCCTGAGCATCGCGGTCGCCGTGTCGTTGAGCGGATACGCCTCGTTGTAGACGACTTTCCGGATGCCGGCGTTGATGATCATCTTGCTGCACATCAGGCACGGCGAATACGTGGTGTAGAGCGTGGCGTCGCGGATGGCGATGCCGTGGTACGAGGCCTGGACGATCGCGTTCTCCTCCCCATGTGAACAGAGGCACTCTTCGAGGTTCTTGCCGCTTTCGCTGAAGCCATTGCAGCGGGGACATCCCCCTTCGTTGCAGTTCTTCACGCCGCGCGGCGTGCCGTTGTACCCGGTGCTGATGATGCGCTTCTCGGAGACGATCACGGCTGCGACCTGGCGCTTCATGCAGTTGCTGCGCGCCGCCACCTGCCTCGCGATGTCCATGAAGTACTGGTCCCACGACGGCCGGGCGAATGACACGGCCAACTCGCGCAGCGTGGACTCCAGGCGTGCGATGAAATCTTCCAGCGTGCCGTCATTATCGATTCGGCGGTCGGCCAGGCGCTCCGTTTCGAGGAGTTGCTGTGACGCGGCGTTGCTGCTGGCGAACTCCCGCTCTTCCTGGCGGATGAAGTCCTGGAGCGTTCGCGCATCCCCAGCGCGCCCGCGGTCCATGGACCGCGCGAATCGCGCCTCGAGCGGCGCAAAGATGTGGAACAGTGAAAACGACCCCGCCTTCTTCAGTGCCATGACCTCGGCGGGATGCCGGATGCTGTCCACCGCGTAGTTCCGGTCTGACTGCATCCGGGCGACGGTCAGCTCCGCCAGGGCGCCCGGTCCATGCTTCTCCCGCAGCTCGTTGCCTAACGCCGTCAGGTTCTCGCGCAGTGGCTCCAGGCCGCGGCGTTTCGCTTCCTCCCGGATGACGTCGGAGAGCGACAGGTATGAAAATCCTCGCGAGCCGAGTGCTTCACCCGCCGTCGTCTTTCCGGCCGCGTTCCGTCCGGTGAGTCCGATGATGATCATAGCTGTGGAAGGAGTTCTGCCGTCCCGTTGTCGACCACAATCATTCCTTCGCTGCGCGCCACGCGCGACGGGCTTCGTCCGCCCAGTTGACCGCGACAAAGATATCCGCGGAACCTCGTACTGCGGACGCCAGCGCGAACGTCTTGCCGTCCGATGACAGGTCGTAGTTGTCGCTCAACGGAAAGCCGCGGATGGTCCGACGGCTTGACACGCGGAGCGCCGGGGTCGTTTCGAGTGTGATCTCGATGAGCCCGATCGGAATGTTGTAGTACAGGTGGCGGCTATCACGCCCCCACACGACCGGATTCCGGTTCGCTCCATACACCGATACCTGCAATACGCTGGAGCTCTCCAGCGACCGCACGTACACGGCTGATGTCGAGTAATCCGTGTACGCGACAAAGCGTCCGTCCGGCGAGATGCGAGGCTGCATCGGCCTGAGACCGCCGTGTCGGCGTTCCACGAGCAAGGTCTCCGCTCGCGCACTCCCGTCGATCCACACTCGGAGGAGCGCGATTCCCTCGCGACCCGCGCTGACCTCGGATACGATCACGGACTTACCGTCGGGGTGAACGGACGAAGACACGGGATTACCGCGCAGTTCGGCGAGTCGCGACGCGCCGGAGCCATCGACCGCCACCGACCAGAGCTCGGCCTTTCCGTTGACGAGCGCCACGTAGACCAGTCGCTCGCCGTCATGCGACCACGCCGGCGCTGATGCCACTGAATTCGAAGTCACGCGCGTGGGTTCACCGGTCGCGACGTCGATAACCCACAGGTCGTACGCCGGTCGCCGGTCAGGCCGACCGCTTCTCAGTCCGGTTCCCCCGATCCCCGTGGCGAGTCGGCCGCCATCGGGAGAGAATCGCAACAATCCCTGGGCGAAGAATTCTCCCTGCACTGACTTTGCGGTCCGGCCCGACGTGTCGACGAGGTCGATACGTGCGACGCTGGTCGCGTCCGACGGGCGATAGACGAGTGTACCGCCCTCAGAAAGCCCGACGGCGGATCCGGTGGTGAATGCGGTGACGCGCGGTTCCAAGGGTACCGGGCGACCGACAGTCCGCATCCCGGCCGCATCGATCTCCACCGCCATCAGCGTCCCATCTTCCCGCGAATACACGAGCCGATCGTCGATCATCGCAAGAGGCCCGATGCCGGGGACACCGAGCCGCACCCGTTTCCCATCGGACAACCGATACATAACGAGTGTCGCATCTTCGCCGAAGTACTCGAGGTAGCTGCCGTAGACGACGATTCCTGCGTCGCGCAGGACGAGCGGACGACGTTGGGTGATCTCGCCGGCCGCCGTGTCGAATGGAATCGCCAGTTCCGGCCGACCACCGGTTGCCGCGACGCGGTGGATGCCGGCTTCCGGTCCGATCTGCTCGAAAAAGATCTCGTCGTTCGCTCCCCAGGAGAGGGCGGCTGTCCGCGAGTCGACGCTGGTGACCGGGACAACATCGCCTCCCGTGACGCGCACTTTCTTCAGTTCTCGCAGCCCGGCGACGAACACGATCCACTCGCCATTCGGCGAGAACGCCGCATTGGCGCCCATCTCGGTCCCCGGGATCGGCCGCGCGCGCGGATTGTCGATCGTGCGGATCCAGAGCCGTTCGCCCAGGCTGTCGGATCCTGTAAACACGATCGTCCGACCGTCGGGCGAGACGGCAAACGAGCGCGTGTACGCTGACTGGATGCGGACCGTCGGGTCGTCGGTCAACGCGAAGCGTATCAGGGACGGCTCGATACGCCGCGCACCGCGTTGCGAAAAGGCGCTTACTCCCAGGAGTACCGCCAGCACCGCGGCCAGAGCGGCCAACCCCATCGTGAGGCGATTCCACGCGCTCGGCACGCCTAACGCAGCAGCGGGAGCGGCGGCACTGGAACGATGCACGAATGCCGGATTCGCCAGCGCGTCAGCGAACGCTTTCGCACTCTCGAAGCGGTCTGCCGGCAGTTTTTCCAGCGCTCTGGCCAGCGCCGCCGCGACGTGAGGCGGTACAGACTTGCGCAGCGCCGTCACCGCCTGCGGTGGCTCGGCGATGATCTTCATGATGATCTGTTGCGCCGAGCCGCCCAGGTGGGGCGGCTGGCCCGCCAACATCTCGTACAGCACGCTCGCCAGCGAGTAAACGTCCGAGCGCCCGGTGATCTCCTTGTCGGCCGTCGCCTGCTCGGGTGACATGTAGTGCGGCGTCCCTAACGAGAGCCCGGTCTCGGTCATCCGCCCACCGGCGGCTGCGCTGACGGCGAGCGCGATGCCGAAGTCGGCCACCATCGGCCGGCCGTTCTGGATCAGGATGTTCTCGGGCTTGATGTCGCGATGGATGATCCCCTTGCCGTGCGCGTAGTCGAGTGCGTCGGCCACCTCGCGCGCGATCCGCACCGCTTCATCGACGCCAAGCTGGGTCTCGCGATTCAGCTTGTCCCGCAGCGTCTCCCCTTCAATGAAGGGCATGACGTAGTACAGAAACCCGTCCGCAGTCCCCGAATCGAACAAGGGCAGGATGTGCGGATGCTGCAGACTCGCTGTGGTCGTGATCTCCTGCACGAACCGGTCAGCGCCTAACACCGCAGCCAGTTCCGGCTTCAGGACCTTGAGCGCCACCTTCCGCTTGTGCTTCAGGTCCTCGGCCAGGTAAACCGTCGCCATGCCGCCCTGACCGAGCTCCCGCTCGATGCGGTAGCGGTCACCCAGGGCGGTCGCGAGCCGCTCGGCCACGGTGCTCATGCGCGGAATCCCTCGCGCACCGCTGCCGCGCGCAACCGGTCGTCGAATGTCACAAAATCCCCTTCAGGCGGCGCGCCGGCCCACTCCAGCGCGGCCGCCAGCTGCAGCGCATCGGCGGCGCGCAACGTGTGCACGCGAAGCAGACGAAGCGCCTGTTCCCGTATCGCATCGCCGGGTTGCACCTCGAACCAGGATCGGCGAAGCACGTCGAGCAGCGCGCGCGCTTCCCGCTCCGCCGACTCACCGAGCTGACCGTCGCGATGCAGTCGCGCAATCGCTGATGCGCATTGCACGGCACTCCCCCACCAGGCGACCACATCGCCATCTTCCTCGAGTAACACGCGCGCGTCGCTGGTGCGCGGCTGCTGCAGCACCAGCGTGACGAGCGCTGAAGAATCCCAGAACTTCACCAGCCGGATTCCCGTTCGGCCAGGAGCGCAGCCAGTCCCTTGCCCTTCGGGTCAGCCGGACGTTTCCGGTCGAGAAAGTCGCGCGGAAGCTTGGCGCGCGGCGCTCGCATCCGCCCGGTCCGGATCAGCTCCCCGCGGCGTCCTTCGATCGATGGCGCGCCCACTACCGGGGCCAACCTGGCGATGGGCCGACCCCGGTCGG
>Ga0209818_1000201_pt1 | contig 13899 bp, 10 predicted proteins | sample NCAS200_FD_187517 | JGI IMG/M metagenome (GOLD analysis project Ga0209818, IMG submission 187517) | Agricultural soil microbial communities from Utah to study Nitrogen management - NC AS200 (SPAdes) (version 2) | ecosystem: Environmental > Terrestrial > Soil > Agricultural land | place: USA... | reverse complement strand
GCGCAGCCGACGTATTCCAAACCCAGCGTCTTCGCTTCGGCCGCAATGCTCTCAACGTTGTCGCGACACTGCTCGTAAGGGAAGTGGCCACTCACGGCTCTGAGTCCTCTTTCGTCAAGCAGAGCGCGAAACTTTTCCGCCGGAACTCCATAAGTACCTGCCGTTTCGACGTACTTGATGCCGAATGCTTTCACCTGGTCCAGTGTGCCTGGAACGTCCTTCTTGAACTGATCGCGAAGACTATAAAGCTGTAGACCAACCGGGCCCTTGAAGCCTGGTCCAGTACCAACTAAGCGTTCTTTTGACTGGCCAACAAACAAAGCAGGCAGAATTCCGAGGAGGAGAATGAGTAGAAGTTTCATTTGCACAAATCCTTGAGTAGAAGGGTTACCAGCTTCGGACTCTGATCTTGCGATACCAGACATCGTCCCCGTGATATTGCAACGCGATCAAGCCGTCGGAATTGAGCGCAAATCGCGGAAATCCCTTGAACTTACTTTTAGCGATTAGCTCCTTGAAGGCAGCGCTTCCTAAATCGTACTCAAGAATCTTGCTGCCATTGAGCCAATGCTCTACATGACCGTTGTTGATTACGAGTCGCGCTTTGTTGTACTCGCCAACTGGTCTCAACTTTTTGCTTCCAGGTGCGATTAGATCAAATAGTGAACCCGCTGACGTCGACGGCTTCTTGCCATCTGGATGCTTGTCATCATCTAACACTTGCATCTCAGGCCCGGTCTTCCAGGTCTGATCCTGATCTTCTGAAATAAGGTAGATGATTCCGCTATTGGCGCCAGGCGCCACCCGCCACTCGAGTTCCAACTCGAAGTTGCGATACTTCTCCCTGGTGACGATGTCGATCTGGTCGGATTTATCGCACCTACCTACGACCTTTATTGCTCCCTGTTCCACTTGCCAACATTTTGAAGGAAAACTGTCCCGTCGAAATCCACGCCATTCGCCCGTCGATTTGCCATCGAACAAGATATGCCATTTTGGTTTGCCCTGTGAGACTGAAGTCAGCGCTAACAGCAAAGTGACGGCTATGAAAACTTTCACGTTGACTCTTAAAATCATCGCGTTGTTCCTTCGTTATCGCAAGAGGGGATAAGTTTCTGGAACATGGAACGTCTGCCAGGATCCCTTGGGCCAATGACTATCGTCGAGTTGCAGTCAGTCGCAACCGCTTTAAGATATTCGAGCCACTCGCAATCAATTAAATACAAACCGCTGGCGTCACAGGTAAGTTTCCAGTCGGGGTGTCGATACTCCCACTCGATAAGTACGGCTTTCCGCCAAAACTCATCAGGTGCCTTGATCTCTACTCTAACTCGTTGACTCATCGTTGTTATTATTTCAATGCTTTGTTTAATGCGGCGAGCGCTGGACCAAGGGACGTTTCTTCTTCAGACTTGTTTTCGAGCGAAAGAACGACATCGGAAAACAACAGCTGTAGGTCACGCGCCAGGTCGTCAGTCGGCGCGAGACGCGCCCCAAGCTGCACGTCACTCATATCCAGTGGAACGCCGATAGACTTATTGTCGATTGGCGACAACTTGAAATAAAGCACTCCGACAAACGCGAGTGAGCCTGTCGCCTCCACCTTTGGACGACCTAAGTCGTCGTACCTGGGTGGCTCAAATGCATGCAAACCAGGCTGTAAGTCCGTCTCCGGGCCTTTCTCCTGTTCTAACTTCTGATCAGGCGTTGCTGTTTGAGCCGTCTGAGCCGTTCCGGCGAGCAGTTGGCGACGCACGGGTGAAACTCCCATGCCACCCTGCGTCGCCATCAAACCTGCTCTGACGCCGTCAACAAATCGAGTGGCTTGTTGCGGAACACTGAAACCCATGCGACCGGTCAAAACGAGTTTATGATCGACGATCGTTGCTTGATTCGGTAGAAAGACAAAGCCATACGTTTTCCCGCGAGCTTCAAGCTTGCCGTCAAACACTCGACCCCGCAGAACTGCATGAAGCGTGTGAAGCTTCGTTTGAGCGCTGCGGCCACTACTAGATTGAGGAGGTTTGCTGTATTGCTCATTCAACATTGGTTCTACAAATTCCCGCGCTTGTATTCGTCAGTTATGTACTCGCAAGCTCGCATCGTTAGAGCCAGGATCGTCAAGGTTGGATTATGGTTTGCTGATGAGACGAAGCTCGCACCGTCCGTAACGAACACGTTCTTCACGTCATGCATCTGGTTGAAGTTGTTTAGCACTGAACTTTTCGGATCGTTGCCCATGCGGGCAGTTCCGAGTTCATGGATGATGCGACCCGGAGCAGTCATTTGACCACCGGTCGACATTACCTCGGCTCCAGCGGCGCGCAGGATTTCTTCACTCGTCTCCGCAGCATCTTTGGCCATCTCACGCTCGTTGTCTGAGTACTCAATGTGCATCTTAAGCACAGGAATTCCCCACGCGTCGACAACGCCATTAGGATCAATCTCAGCATAGTTTTCGAAACGCGAAAGCATTGCGGCTCGAACTGTCATTCCAACGGGTGACGTGTAAAAACGTCTGACCTGTCTTTTATATTCCGCTCCAAAACCGCTGATTGCCCGACGGGCCATACCAGGAAACATGCTTGTGGCGGAACCGCATTCGAAACCATAACCACCAATGAACTTCTTTTGCTTCGAGGCTGCGTCAAGATTACGAAATCGAGGAATGAAGATCCCCGTTGCTTTACCGTCCTCGTTAATCGGATCTCTACCGGCTAACACCGGAAAGAATCCGGACGCGCCAATACCTCCGAAATGATCGACGAGGTAATGTCCCAAAACTCCTGAGCTGTTCCCCATGCCCTGGGGATGATGTCGCGACTTTGAATTGAGCAGGATGCGTGTCGATTCGAGAGTTGACGCGGCGACGATGATCACTTTTGCAAACGCTTCGCCTTCGACGTGCGTAACACGATCGACGAAAGCGACGCCGGATGCCTTTCCGGTTTTGGTATCTGTAATGATGTGCCGAACGATCGAATTAGGACGGACGGTGAGTCTTCCTGTTGCAGCCGCAATCGGTAAAGTTGACGCGACGGAGTTGAACATCGCGTTGACGTCGCATCCGTCGCCGCAGTGTCCGCAGTAGTGACACTTCCGACGCCCCTTCATAAATTTCTTTGGCTGAGCTGTAAGCATCGCCACTCGCATCGAGATTGCGCGGCGTCCAGTTTTCTCCGCGCCCTTTCGCAAGAGATGTTCACCACAAGTCATCGGCATTGGAGGCATGTACTTGCCATCGGGGACGTGGGCGAGACCGTCATTGTTTCCACTTACGCCTATGAATTCCTCGGCGCGATCGTAGTAAGGCGCAACGTCGGCGTAGCTGATTGGCCAATCATCACCGAAGCCATCATGAGTCGCCGATTTGAAATCTAGATCCGACAGACGCCAACTCAGTCGTCCCCAGTGAAGCGTCTTACCGCCCATGATCCGTGCGCGGACCCACATGAATGGCTTACCGGGGTCAGTTGTGTATGGGTTTTCGGAGTCTTTAACGTAGAAGTGACGGCTGTAGTACGACGCGGTATCCTGCATCCACTGTTCTTGCTGCTTCCAGCCGGGCGGGCCGAAACCGCGATACATCATTTGATACGGCCATGTGTGGGTGGAGAAGTCGCGTTGCGGATTGACTGGCGGTCCCGCTTCGAGAACCAGCACTTCAAAACCACGCTCGGTCAATTCTTTCGCGGCCATTCCGCCAGAAGCTCCCGAACCAATGATCAGTGCGTCGTATTTCTTTGCCGATCTCAAAGGTAGTGTCCGCCCTAACTGAATGTGTGATTGCTGAATGAAGTGCTAGAAGGCCGCACCATAACACACGCGGAAAACGAGGAGCAATATTTTTAGTTAAGGGTAGTGGCTTACTTTGGAGATCTTCTCTGCGTATCTCAGCGTTCCACTGCGTGCTCGGCGGTAAATGTGGAGTAAAGCAAATATAACCGCAGAGCCGCAGAGGAACGCTGAGATACGCAGAGTTGAAATTAAGACACCACCAGTTAAGGCATTGTATTGACATTTCGATCCACTGATCGGAATAATCGTCACGCGTCACATTGCTAATCGTTTCCAAAAACTGAAATCTGAACGACCGGATCAAATGTCTAACGACGAAACTATTAGTCGCAGAACTGCTCTGAAGATTCTCGGCGTGGGTGTTGGTGTGGCGAGCGCGCCGAATGTCTTCGCCCAACGTCCTCACCCGCACACCGGCGTCGAAATGGTGTCGCCGGTCGAGGAGCGGACGCCAGGTAAACTTCATTTCTTTACCCCCGCTGAGATGACGTCGATTACCTTGATGAGCGATCTGATAATTCCAGCAGATGAGCAGTCTCCCGGTGCAAAGGATGCAGCAGTGCCGGCATTCATTGATTTGATGGTTAGTGAGGCTTCCGTTGAGACGAAAAATCTTTGGCGCAACGGTCTGGCTGCAGTTGACGAACTTTGCAAGAAGGCATTCGGTAACACGTTTAGTTCTTTAACGTCCGAGCAGCAAGTAGCAGTGCTGAAGTTGATCAGCAGGAACGAATATCGACCCGGAAAAATCGAAGAGCGCTTCTTCGTTGCGATAAAGGGTTTAACGGTTGACGGGTACTACACTTCAGAGCCGGGGATCCACCAGGAACTCCGTTACAAAGGCAACGCCTACCTCAAAGATTTTGCCGGTTGCACCCATCCTGAACACACGAGTTAAGACGAGTTTGAGACAGAAACCTAAGCGCCGCAACGCCATTGAAGCCCTGACAAAGTCACTGTGCTTCATGTTGGTTTGCTTGGGAATTCTCTTCGGTTCAGCGGCAACTTCATTCTGTACCGAAACAATCGGGCGTGTGCCAGTTGTCCTCTCTACAGACGTCGGAAATGAAATCGACGATCAGTGGACCATCGTTTACCTGCTTCTGGAACCGAAGTTTGAAGTGCTTGGCGTAATGTCGGCTCACGCGCCAACAATTACCGCGCCCGCGGGTAAAACGTCTTACCGGATCCTCGTCGACGTGGTTGAAAATCGCCTGGGAATGCGCAGGCATCCTCCGTTGATTGAGGGCGGGAGCGAGCCGTTAGAAACATCGGTTACGGCGAGGCGCAGTCCCGCAGTCGATTTTCTGATCCAGACGTCGCGCAGGTTTTCCAAAGAGAAACGCCTGACTGTTTTGATAATTGGCGCTGCAACCGATGTAGCTTCGGCGATTCTCCTTGACGCTTCGATTGTCGATCGTATTCGAATTGTCCAAATGGGTTTTACGAATGAACGCGGAGGCGATGAGTTCAATATCGCGAATGATGTTCGTGCTGTGCAAGCAATCTTGAATTCGAGTGTGCCTTTGGTGATCGGGCCAGGAGATGTTTGTCGCGCAAGTCTCTCGCTGAAATTCGAAGATGCGCGAAAGATGTTGGAGCAGCGCGGTGCGATTGGCTCGTGGTTGTGGGAAGAGTATCAGGCGTGGTACTTCCGCGTTGTGAAGCCGCTGCGGGTAAATGATTTTTCCAAGCCGTGGGTGATTTGGGACAACATTGTGCTCGCTCATCTGTTGGGTATGACTACGCATCACAATTCTTTACGCCCGAGATTGCGCGACGACATGACCTTCGAGAGCGGGCAGACTGATCGAGAAGTTACATGGATTACTGACGTCGACGAGCCTCGGTTATGGGCAGGCTTCCTTAAACTCGTTGATGAATACCAACGAAAGCGTCGAATCCCTAAACGAGTAAATGGAAATAGATTGACATTTGGAATGCCTTGAATTTGGCCGCAGATCAACACAGATTCGCGCAGATTCAGAAAATGAAAAAGACTGTCTTTCCTTTGCCTTTCACAGCGTCGATCCGCGTTCATCTGCGGCTAAGTCTCCTGATGCTTTTGTTTGTCTTTTTGTTTATCTGGCGGGTCTCAGCTCAAACGCCCAACTCTGAGTGGCGATACTACGGTGGCGATGAAGGCGGCTCCAGGTTTTCTCCTCTGGCTCAAATCAATACCTCAAACATTCAATCTCTTAAGCGCGTCTGGACTTATCACACCGGTGAATTGGATCTAGGTCTGCGCACCGCGTCGTTCCAAGCCTCCTTCTCGTGTACTCCTCTCGTCGTGAATGGCGTTATGTATCTATCAACACCATCAAGCCGGGTGATTGCACTCGAGGCAGAGACTGGCAGAGAACTCTGGAAGTTTGATCCACAAGCAAACAAGACGCAGCGCGAGTTCAATTCACATCGGGGCGTAGCCTATTGGGAAGATAAGAAAACATCAGAGCGCCGTATCTTGTTCGGCACCGTGGATGGGCGATTGATCGCACTCAATGCTGATACAGGCAAACCTGTTTCGCAGTTTGGCGTTGATGGCGTCGTTGACCTTCGTGCCGGTGGCGCTGACAAATTCAAGCAGGACCCTTCCTGGGGAGCGCGTGTGACTTCGGCGCCGGTTGTATTCAAAGATCTTGTCATCATTGGTTGGGGGCTTCCCGAATTTCCAGGGAAAGGACCCAGCGGTGACGTTCGAGCCTATAGTATTCGGACAGGGAAGCTGATTTGGACTTTCCACACAGTGCCCCATCCCGGTGAGGTTGGTAGCGACACCTGGAGCACCGATGCCTGGAAAGATCGAATGGGTGCAAATGTTTGGTCAACAATGAGCGTCGATCAAGGTCGCGGAATCGTCTACTTGCCTGTCGGGTCACCTGCTTACGATTTCTATGGTGGGGATCGAAAAGGGAAGAACTTGTTTGGCAACTCGTTGGTCGCGCTCAATGCAGCAACTGGCAAACTCAAATGGTACTTCCAGTTGGTGCATCACGATCTCTGGGACTATGACCTACCAGCTCAACCGTCGTTGATCACAGTTCGACGTGAAGGTCGTTCTATTCCCGCAGTCGCCGTGGTTACGAAGATGGGGTTTGTTTTTGTGTTCAACCGCGTAACTGGAAAGCCTTTGTTCCCGATCGAGGAGCGGCCTGTACCCCAGAGCAATGTTCCCGGTGAAGAGACCTGGAGCACACAGCCATTTCCCGTAAAACCTCCAGCAATAGCTCGCCAATCGATGACGCGCGACGAGATCAGCAGAGTTTCTGCTGAAGCGCAAAAGTATTGCACTGAACTATTCGACAAACTCGTGAACAAAGGCATGTACACACCCGCAGGACTCGAACCGACGTTGATGTTTCCCGGTTACCACGGCGGCGGAAACTGGTCCAGCGCCTCGTTTGATCCGGTGTCGGGTTATCTCTTCGTGAACATGAATGAGGATGGTGCGATTGGACAGATGAACCCACAGCCTCCGGGCTCACCAATTCCTTACGTGCGTCGCGGAAGATTTGACGAGTACGCGTGGTTTCGAGATCAGAATAATCGTCCGTGTCAGCAACCACCCTGGGGAACGTTGACGGCGGTGGATTTACAGAAGGGTGAAATCGCATGGAGAGTTCCGATTGGTATTGTTGAAGAACTCGAAGCCAAAGGTGTTCATAACACGGGGACACAAAACTTGGGCGGCTCAATCGTCACGGCGGGTGGATTGGTCTTTATCGCTGGCACGACCGATCATCGCTTTCGTGCGTTTGATGCGAAAACGGGAAAGCAACTATGGGAGGCGCAGCTCGAGGCAAATGGTCACGCGACACCGATGACGTTTCAGGGAAGGAAGAGCGGGAGGCAGTTTGTAGTAGTTGCGTCAGGCGGCGGCGGATTTCTGAGATCGCTCAGTAGTGTGCTGTCGGATGAAGTGGTGGCTTATGCGCTGCCATAAAATTTCTGGGCCATAGAACCTCGCATGTTACTTGTGGCAACAAACTGGATGTCGAAAGCTGGCTTACAAATGGGGAGAGTATAAAGCGGACGATCTCACATTTCTCTTGGGCCATCCATTTCATCTCGATTCAGAGGTGAAGCTGTCGATAGGCAAATTTTCGTCGAGCTCTGCACCCAATCGAACTGCCTCAGATGAATCAGAGCGCTCTACTCGGAGCGACGTTGAAGCTACGCTGTTCGCGCGCCCGCGAAATCCATCAGGGTCGATCCGCCGCTCCTGCGATGCTTGCACAAAAACTCCAGAATCCGATTGTTTTAACACGATGCGAGCATTCAACACTGCCTCAAAATAATTGAACTCGATCCGAATTTCCACACATCTCACTTGACTCTGGGGCTTTCATATTTAAAACAGGGACGGAAGGCGGAAGCTGTTTCTGCAATTGAAAAGGCGGCGGAATTAACTAACAGATCGGGCGCTGTCCTCCGTGCGTTGGGCTATGTTTATGCCGCTGCGGGAAAGAGAGCAGCCGCCATCGCCGTTCTCAAAGAACTGGAAGACAAATACGCCCGAAAAGGGGCGACTGGGCATGATGTTGCTGCCGGCAGCCCGGTATGATGGAATAAGCGTCGGATGAGTGAGCTACTATGGGTAATAACGTTCAAATGCGGGTGATCGGTTTCGTGAGAAGCCCCTACTCGGATACGGCTCAGGTCCCAAAAGGGTGTGGAGCAACACATGAAGCTGAAGGCGTAATCGAGATTCTTCCAGAGTACGAACTCGGATTGACCGACATCGAAGGCTTCTCCCACTTGTACGTAGTCTGGGTGTTTGATCGGTCTGGTGGTTACGAGCTGCTTGGAACTCCCCCTACAGACACTAAGCCGCACGGTGTTTTCGCCACACGATCGCCCCGTCGACCGAACCCTATCGGTCTGACTGTGGTGAGACTCAGTGGGCGAGATGGTTCGAAGTTACAAGTAGTCGGCCTGGACATGCTCGATGGCACGCCGATACTCGACATCAAACCGTATTTATCGAACATTCCAGAGAGCGCACTGCGGCGTGGCTGGCTTGCTGAAGCTGAGGCGCGTCGCGAAAAGTGAATTTGAGGGTAAACCGATCGTCTATTCATGCGTCGCCGAAGGTTTCGCGGTCTTCATACTTTGACCGCCTCGACCAACGAGCTTTACAGACGACCGCCGTATCCTGCAATTCAATACCAGTTTCGTACAGAGAGAATTTCAAGAGTCGGCTTATCCAAACATAGTGTCTTGCCTATCGGTCAGCGACGCGACCTTCCGTCGCGGTCAACCTCACCACGGCGACGCCATGTTCCATCGCGGTCAATCTCACCACGGCGACGCCATGTTCCATCGCGGTCAACCTCACCACGGCGACGCCATGTTCCATCGCGGTCAATCTCACCACGGCGACGCCATGTTCCATCGCGGTCAATCTCGCCACGGCGACGCCATGTTCCATCGCGGTCAACCTCACCACGGCGACGCCATGTTCCATCGCGGTCAAGGTCCCTGTCTCCGCGCCGCCTGGATCCATCACGATCTAAGTCTCGATCTCGACGGGCACGCCTCCAGTCCCAATTGTCAGCGTCGGTTCCTCGGCGAGGTCCACGTCCATCCAAGCGGCCTTCGCTGGCATCATGACAGTTCACGAATTTGGCGCATTTCTTATCGAGTCCGATCGCTCTTCGACTACGTCCCTGGCCTCGAGCCTCAAACGAAGCGCTAATGACAACCAAAATCGCTAGCGGTGCAATTACGAAAAAGTTCCAGGAAGCTTTTAGTTTCATAAGTTTATACCTCGCTTTATCTGGTTACAGGCAAATCGCGTTAGAGTTTCTTTCAGAGGCGCTGATTTGGCTTCAATCGCCGTGCCGCGTTGTTGTGAGCGTTACTTTCGTCGGGTCCAGGTAGTTTTGTCGCGGAAAAATGCTTATTCCAAGCACCACGCAATCCATTACTGTAATATTTTTATCGATCTCGGAGAGCGCGCATGACCGGCTTGGAAGAACGACCTATTAGCCGGTTTGGTACGTCCGTACCCGTTTTGGAGCGTCGGGTAACCCTGGGCGAATTCAATTTATGACCCGCAAAAAATAATCAATTATGCGAGCCGGCAGAAAGAGGTAGATTGCTAAAGGCATGAGAAGGTCTGACGTGACTTCGCACGGAGGGTCCGATATCAAGAGTTTTCAAAGCAACATTCTTCGCGAAAGCGAAAAACTGAAATTGAAAGCGCCGCGGCTCGCGGCCTTTGGTACGATGCGAGTCACACACTCACTTGCGATCCCGATCGCAATGTACAAGCGCTCCTAAATGCTGGTGCCAGTCTTTCTCGATTTTTCCTTGCAGAGTTTGAACAATCTACTAATAGGCCGTAATTAACTCCCACCACAACGATCGGTCGCTACAACATTGTCACCAAACTTGGCGCTGCAGGCAGGGTGAGGTCTACCTCGCTGAAGACATAAGTGAGTTGAAAAGCAAAGTGGCGATCAACGCACACGACTTACATCGTGCCTCTGGCTCACCTCTCTTCGATCAGCGCCAAATCCCAAGGGCCGAGTTCTACCGCCTGTGATTTGTCCACGCGCTTTCGCGTCAGCATGTCGGTGCCGCTCGCATAGGGATAGGTGAAGGTCTGTTTGCTACTTGAATAGTTCAGATAGTAATGCAGGTTCTTGCCCATATTGCTTACGCCGTGCCTGACTCGAACTGATGCGGACAACTGCTGGTCAGGCCCCGCCAGGCCGGCTAGATTCAACGCGTCGAGTAGTATCTTCTCTTGCAGCTTGTCCGTCAGGTAGGTGCCCTCGTAGGTCAGAGTTCCTTTACCGTACTTGTTGCGCGTGAGCGCTGGCCACTTCCCATAAAAGGGATGGTCGTAGTTGGCGAGCGCCTCGGCCGTTTCAGGGATGATGAACTCGGCCCAGACGGAGACTTTGTTGTTTTCGTCGCCTATCCCGAGAGGGTCGCCTTTAAGCTTGAGCGGCTGCCGGATGTTGGCAAACTCCTGATAGTAGAAGCCCGCCGCGTCGCGCAGAGGACCAGGCGCCTTTGTCCACCGCACGGTCGAGTACTCATTGGCGAACCCGCTCTTGAAGGCCACAACTAGATGGCCGCCCTGGCGGACGAACTCCGCCAGCCTTTTAAGCAGCGCGTCGTCAGCGACGTAGAGTGGCGGAACAACGATCAACTTGTAGTCTGAAAAATTCGTGCTGTTTGGGAAGACGAAATCCACGCCGGCGTTCAGCCGGTAGAGTGCGCCATACATTTGGTGGAGGACAGTTTGGTAATTGACGCGGTCGTCGAAGGGCATGTACTGGATGGCATGAAATGAATCAACGCTATAGAGCAACGCCACTTTATTATTTTTCTTCAGGTTGACGAGTCGCGGCCCAACCTCTTTGAGTTCGCGAGCCGTGCGCGTCACCTCCGCATAGGCACGGTTCGGTTCGAGGTCGTGCGAAAGCACGCCCTTCCAGTAAGTCTCCTGCCCGTAATGCAACGAATGCCAGTGCCAGTAGGCGACCATATTGGCCCCGCTCGCGAGATGGCTGTAGACGTTGAGGCGCAACTGACCATCGTAGGGAGGGAACTGTGTCTTCGAGTCCCAACCGATGCTTTGCGCATTGGTCTCGGTGATGAGGTAGTTCTGCTTTTTCAGCGAGCGCGTGAGATCGCCCGAGAGTGCCCAATCCTGGCCGTCTACCGAGTCCGGTCCAATGTCCCACGGTTGATAAGGGTTTGTGCCGGCAATGTCTAAGTTCTGCGCGATGTCGAACTGGTTGACGTCAGTGCGGACACCACCGACAAAGTTATGCGTGACGAACTGGTCGGGTCGTTTGTACTCGTTCACGATCCGCGCCTGCCATGCAAGGAAGTCGGTTGCGAGCTTATGCTGGTAGCGCTCCCACTCGAGCTTCCATCCGGGGTTGAGGATACCGTCGCGCGGTGGTAGTTCGTCCCAACCATTCAGACGCTGTCCCCAGTAGTTGAGCCCCCACACTTTGTTCAGTTCGTCGACGGTGCCAAACTTGCGCTTCAAATAGTCCGCAAAGCCGGCCTGCACGTTTGGGCCAGCTGTGCCGTAGGAGGTCGTTTCGTTATCCACTTGCCAGCCGATGATTGCGGGATGATTCTTGTAGTGCGCGAGCATCTTTCGAATGACGCGCTCGGAGTAAAAGAGGTAAGCCGGGTGCGTGATGTCCATGTTCTGGCGTCTACCGTAGGTGGCGCGCTGGCCTCCTAATCGCGTGGCGAGAATCTCCGGGTGCTTGCGGTAGAGCCAAACCGGGACGGAGTAGGTCGGCGTTCCCATCAAGACCTTGATGCCGGCGCGGTGCATTCGGTCAACGATTGTATCCATCCAGGCGAACTCGAACCTGCCTTCCTCTGGTTCCCACAGTCCCCAACTCGACTCCCCCATCCGCACGACGTTGATGCCGGCTTCCTTCATCATCTGCACATCTTTGTCCAGCCGCTCGACGGGCATGTATTCGTGATAATAGGAGACGCCGTAGAGGACGGTGTCCATGCGCGGCGGCGTCGAGGATCGAGCCTCGACGTGACTGAAACTAGCCGCGATCAGGACTAACAGAGTGGCGGCGACGTGGTCCACTTTGATGCGCAGCCTAAATAGAGACACGGGAAAGTACCTCCCACTCAATTCTGTAAGAATGGCGCATTATACGTTAATCGTTAATTCGTAGATTCGAGATGTTGATGCCGCCATGACCTGCTCCCTTAAAACGCCGCCAATGAAAGTTCGAGGTTTCCGAACGAGTACGAGTGGCAGAGTGCTCAATGCGGTGGAGCAGATTCTGCGAACCATGGGTTCCACACGATCATGAATGCCGTCGAAGCTGTAGTTGTCTTTTCGAAAGTTGCAGCCACCAGGGAATTTCGAGCGTTTTTACATCCGTTCCCATCTTTTACCATTCGTTATCGGTTGTGTGCTGAGAATTCCGTCCACAAAATGGCCACAATCTTTTGGGGTGTCGTATGGTCGGCATTTACGAATCGTAGTCGACTTAGATACCACCTCGACTCGCCATTCACGTTGCCGTTGTTTGTGACTGAGAAAAGGTTCGATCGGAGCTTGTTCGGGTGAAGTGCCACTGGAATCAGTTGTGCATGCTGCGAGCCAGGCGAATCGGCGAGAGCCGTCCCGTAGGTGGAATTCTCCAGCGGATGCCTTGGTGAAGATCTATAGATTATCCGCAGATACATAGATCGTCTGTTGCAGGCTTACGTTATCGAACGTGCCAGGCCGCACAAGAAATACAAATCACAAAGCTCAAGCACCAAACGCGTGACAGCCTTCGCATCGCGTGGTATGCATACATATATGTCTGGGCTCTGGAATGTAGGCGATCAAGCAGCACGGCTCGCGGAACTCACCAGTCAAGATAGCGACCTGAAGGATGCTCCCCTGCGCCGCGATGTGCGTTCGCTTGGCCGTCTGCTTGGCGACGTACTCAAGGAACAGGTTGGCAACAAATTGTTTTCAGCGGTTGAGGAACTGCGCCTGTTGTTGATTGAGCATCGAGAGTTGCATGCGCACCCAGTACACGACGTTGAGAATGAGCGACGCTTGATCGAGCGTGCGGAGAGGATTGTCAGTCGTTTGAATGTTGCTGAAGCGCATCAGATGGCAAAAGCTTTCGCGATCTATTTCGAACTGACAAACCTTGCTGAAACCAATCATCGCAAACGTCGTCGCCGCGCTGCCCAGGCGGCGACTGAGTTGTTGGCCCAACCGGGATCATTTCTCGGAACTCTGCGCCGGATGCGTGATGCGGGCATTACTCAACAGCAAGCACTTGAGTGGCTGACGAAGATCGAAGTCATACTTGTATTCACTGCTCATCCCACCGAAGTCGCAAGACGGACCGTGTTATTCAAACGACAACGTATTGCCGCCGAACTCGAGCAATTAGATCGTCTGCCCCTGACCGAGAGAGAGTCTGAAAAACACGAGCAGGCGATTATTGCGGAGATAACCGCACTCTGGCAGACCGATGAAGTACGACGCCGTCAGCCGACAGTTCGCGACGAAATCAGGATGGGGCTCGATTACTATCCGAGTGTTTTGTTTGAGACCTTGCCGGCGTTGTATGACGAGTTGGC
>Ga0209818_1000198_pt1 | contig 13973 bp, 10 predicted proteins | sample NCAS200_FD_187517 | JGI IMG/M metagenome (GOLD analysis project Ga0209818, IMG submission 187517) | Agricultural soil microbial communities from Utah to study Nitrogen management - NC AS200 (SPAdes) (version 2) | ecosystem: Environmental > Terrestrial > Soil > Agricultural land | place: USA... | reverse complement strand
ACGAGCTACGGATCGGCCATCAAGGTCCGGGAGTACCTGGCGACCGGAAAGCCGGTCGTGATCTCGCCGTTGCCGGAGTACGAACCGATGAAAGACGTGCTGCGAATCGCGCGCACGCGGGATGACTTTATCGCGCTGGTCGAAGAGGCGCTGCGCGAGAGCGACCCTGAGGCGCCGAAGCGACGACAAGCGGCGGTGGCAGGCGGAACTTGGGACGCTCGCGCCGAGTGGGTCAGCGAGTTAATCGAGAAAGTCCTGATGCAGAAAGGTTTCGCCTAGTCGTACTTTGTTGCTGGTCCTTTGTACTTTGTTCGCTAACGTGAGTAGCGAGCTAAAAAAGGAACCAAGCACAAAGCTTAAATCGATGAAGCAGGTGTTGCAAAACCGTAAGACTGGAAGACCGTTTGTCGGCGAAGTGCCCGTGCCCGCCTTACAGCGAGGTCGTGTGCTCGTTCGCACAGTCGCTTCGTTGATCAGCGCCGGAACGGAGCGAGCTTCCGTCGAACTCGTCAGCAAAGGCTTGCTACAAGAAGCGCGGCAACGGCCGGATCTCGTGAAAGCCGTAGTCGCAAAAGTAAAGAGCGAAGGGTTACTGAACACGTTCGCATCCGTACGCGACAAGATGGCGGCGTCGCAATCGCTTGGTTATAGCGCAGCCGGAATTGTCATTGAAGTGGCCGAGGATGTGACTGAGTTTCACATCGGCGATCGCGTTGCGTGTGCGGGTGTCGGTTTTGCTTCGCACGCTGAAGTGCTGTCTGTGCCTAGAAACCTGTGTGTGCATCTTCCCGAGAGAGTGAGTTTTGAAGCAGGAGCGTTCGGAACGCTTGGCGCGATCGCTTTGCAGGGAGTGCGTTTGGCGGAGCCAACACTCGGTGAATCCGTGGTGGTTATCGGTTTGGGTCTGGTGGGCCAACTCACGGTCCAGCTTCTGAAAGCGAACGGGTGTCGCGTCTTCGGAATCGATCTCGATCCAGCGCGCGTCTCGTTGGCGATGGAGCTCGGCGCGGATAACGCGGTCGTCTCGACTGAAGAGGCCGCCGGCGAGATCGACAAGTGGACACGTGGACTCGGTGCGGATGCCGTGCTGATAACGGCCGCCACAGATTCTAATCAACCCGTCGAGCTGGCCGCGCGCGTGTCGCGTATGAAAGGCCGCGTGATCGTTGTCGGCATGACTGGGCTCGACATTCCACGCCAGCCGTTCTTTAGCCGCGAGCTAAAGCTGATCATTTCCATGTCGTATGGACCAGGGCGCTACGATCCCAATTACGAAGAACGCGGACATGACTATCCGCTTCCATACGTTCGCTGGACTGAGAAACGAAACATCGAGAGCTTTCTCGAGCTCGTCGGTGACAAACGCGTTAACGTCGAGCGACTTACAACGCATCGCTTCCGGATCGAAGACGCGGAACGCGCGTACGAACTGATATCGGGAGACGCACGCGAACCTTATCTTGGCGTCCTGCTCAATTACGATACCGATCGCGAGATCACGCGTCGCGTAAAACTCACGGCGCCAGTTCATCGCGCCGAGAAAGCGATTAGGTTGGGTGTCATCGGAGCGGGCGGTTATGTTCCCGCGATGTTGTTGCCTCATTTCAAGTCGGAAGGCACGGAGTTTCGATCGATCGCCACCGCGACCGGAGTTTCGGCACACGACGTCGGTAAACGTTTTGGGTTTGCTCAGGCAGTCTCGAGCGCCGATGAAGTGCTTGAAGATCCGGACATGAATCTCGTGGTTATCGGCACGCGCCATGATTCGCACGCCGAACTTGCGTGCCGTGCACTTGAACACAACAAAAACGTCTTCGTTGAAAAACCTCTCGCGCTGAACGACGACGAACTCGACCAAGTTCTAAACGCCGCCGCAAACTCAACCGGTCGGTTGATGGTCGGCTTCAATCGCCGTTTCTCGCCGCTGGCCCAACGCGCAAGAGATTTCTTCGCCGGCATTAACTCGCCGTTATCGATGCTCTATCGCGTCAACGCCGGTCGCATACCAAAGGAGCACTGGATGCAGGATGCGCTTGAAGGCGGCGGACGCATCGTCGGCGAAGTTTGTCACTTCATCGATCTGATGCAGTTCTTGACTAACTCACCACCCGTTTCCGTTTTTGCAGAATGCGTGAGCGCCCAAACTAATTCATCTGACAAGACAGTTGACCGTGACTCCGTCTTCATCACGGTGCGTTTCGCCGAAGGCTCTAACGGCTGCATCGCGTACCTCAGCGAAGGCGACAAGTCGCTGCCGAAAGAACGCCTCGAAGTCTTTGGCGGTTCGCGCACCTTCGTCCTCGACGACTATCGCCGCGCCACGCTGCACAAAGACGGGCGGGAAGATATAGCCACACTGAAAGCGCAGGATAAGGGCCAACAGGCACAAGTGCGTCAAATTTGCGCGAGCATCATTCAAGGAACAGAAGCCCCAATCCGTGTCGATGATTTAACTGCTACAACTCGTGCCACTTTTCGCATCCTCGATTCTCTCCGCGAGCACCGGCCGTTTGAGGTTTAGCTGTCGTGTGTGGCATAGCCGGAATCATCAGCCTCGATCCTGAACCAACGATTACACGAATGCTCGAACGTATCGAGCATCGGGGACGCGATGACGAGGGTGTGTGGATCTCAGGACCGATCGATCAATATAACCGGCGTGCCTGCCTGGGCCATCGCCGGCTCGCGATAATCGATCCCAGTCCGGCGGGTCACGAACCGATGCTGTCGCACGACGGTCGTTACGTTCTCACTTACAACGGCGAGCTCTACAACTACCGCGAACTCCGCGACCAACTACGCCCGCTCGGACATCAGTTTCGCACCGGCACCGACGCCGAAGTCCTGCTTGCCGCAATCACCGAGTGGGGTTGGGACGCGATGGACCATCTCAACGGCATGTTTGCTTTCGCCGTTTGGGACAATCGGGAACGCATGCTGACACTCGCGCGCGATCACGTCGGAATCAAACCTCTCTACTACGCTGTCATCCCCGGCACCAACGACTCACCACCAGGGTTTGTCTTTGGTTCGGAGATCAAAGCCATTCTTGCCACGAAACTAATAAAACCAGCCCTAAATCCCGAAGCGTTGCATCAGTTTTTGACGTTCCTGTGGTCGCCGGATCCCAACACACTTTTTGAAAACATCAAGACAGTTCCACCAGCACATCTGCTTCACTTCAAAAACGACGAAATTAGACTTCACCAATGGTGGGATGTCTCGTTCAAAATCGAAGAAGGCCGAAACGAGGCATGGTGGCGCGAACGCACGCTCGAAACGCTCGATCGAGTGGTAAAGATGGAGATGGTGTCCGACGTTCCGCTGGGATCGTTTCTATCGGGAGGGATCGATTCCTCCGGAATTACCGCGTTAATGCAGCGCCACGCCAACGGTCAGCGCATAAGCACCTACACCGTCGGCATCGAGAGCGAGGATCTGCGTTACGACATTATTCCCGACGACGTTCGTTGGGCGCGCCGGGTCAACGAACAACTGCATACTGACTATCACGAGATCATGCTACAACCGTCGGTCGCTGAACTCCTGCCAAAGCTCGTCTATCACATGGAGGAACCGCCGATCGACATGGCGATTCCGAGTTACCTCGTCTCACGCGCTGCGCGCGAAACGTTGACGGTGATGCTTTCGGGAATGGGTGGCGACGAGGTGTTTGCGGGTTATCCACGACAGATGGCGATGAAGATCGCCTCCGCATTCGATCCGGTGCCGCAACTTCTGCGTCGCCCGTTGATGAAGAGTATCGCCGGAGCATTGCCCGGCGGGCTCCCGGGAAAACTCACCGCACCTTTGCGGAACGCTAAAAAGTTTGCGCGCAGCGCGGCGCTCGATTTTGAAGATCGCTACCTTGGCTATGGCACTTACTTCACCGACGATATGAAACGCCGGCTGTATTCGGACGACTGGCGCGCGCTCACCAGTAATTACGATCCCTACTCAACGCATCGCTCTTACTTCAACCGCGTCGCCGACGCCGCGCCACTCAACCGTCTCTTATACGTAGACCTGAAAACGTTCCTGCCTTGTCTGAACCTCATGACGACCGACAAGACGTCGATGGCCGCGAATTTGGAAGTGCGCGTGCCGTTCTTAAACCGGGAGATGATCGAAATGGCCGCGCGCATGCCGCCACGCTTGAAACTCCACGGGTTGAAGCGCAAATACGTTCTGAAACGCGCGCTGGAGGGCGTGCTGCCTAGGGACGTGATCTGGCGCCGAAAAGCGGGTTTCGGTGCTCCTATTCGATCCTGGTTACGGGGCCCGCTCAAACCGCTAATTGCGGAGCTACTTTCGGACGATGCGGTGAAACGCCGCGGTCTGTTCCGAGCCAAAGAGGTGAAACGGCTCGTCGATGCAAACTTTTCCGGCCGCGAAGACTATAACCTCCATGTTTTCCTGCTTTTGGGACTAGAACTCTGGCATCGCACTTTTATCGATTCGCAGCTGGATTAACAAGAGAAAACATTGACAATCACGGCGGCGGCAGTCTAATCTGCTTCTGGCGAGTTAAACCCTCGTCTCGTCCCGACCTTCAGAGCCCTCACGGCCTCGAGAGTCTCCCCGGCGCAGCAAATGATCACACAGGAAAAAGTCTCAACCGCCAGAGGCGAAGTAGTCCACCCGTCGGAAACGCCGGAACGCGCTCGTTGTGTGCTCCTGGCCGAAGACGATGCTGCTCTCAGGCGCTACATCGAGGTGCTACTGGAACGCGCTGGTTACGAAGTGATCTCGGCGGCGGACGGTCTCGAAGCGATGAAGTGGCTGTTGACTACCACCGTTGACGTGGTGATTACGGATGCGGTGATGCCCAATGTGAGCGGATACGAGTTATGCCGGTTTGTGAGGAGTAGCCACCATCTCAGACATCTGCCCATAATCCTGTTAAGTGGTCTTGATCCGAAGAATGCGGAAACCGAGCAGGTGAACGCGTTTCTCGCCAAACCAATCACGCCCGAAAGCCTGTTAGCGTGCATTCGCAATGTCTGCGTTTGACGCGCCGATCAGATGATCGAGCGGCTTGTACGGAATTCCCTGCGCCGCTGCGACCGCCTCATACGTACACTCACCGGCATACGTATTCACACCTTCCTTCAAATGCGGATCGCTCGAGATAGCCTGAAGGAATCCCTTGTTCGCGAGTTTCAAAGCGTAAGGTAGCGTCGCGTTGGTCAACGCGAACGTCGAGGTTCGCGGCACCGCGCCCGGCATGTTGGCGACGCAGTAGTGCAACACTCCTTCGACGTAGTAGGTCGGGTTTGAGTGCGTTGTCGGATGCGTCGTCTCGATGCAACCACCCTGATCGACAGCAACGTCCACAATAACAGCGCCGTTGGGAACCTCTTTCAGCATGTGTTTCGTGATCAGTTTGGGAGCGGCAGCACCTTTTACCAACACGGCGCCTACGATCAGATCCGCCTGCGAGATCGCGTCCTGGATCATGTAAGCGCTCGAGGCGAGCGTGGAGATCTTCGAAAGGAAAATATCGTCGAGTTCGCGCAGTCGATCGAGATTGTTGTCGATGATCGTCACGTGCGCGCCCATGCCGACGGCGATCTTCGCGGCATTTGTTCCGACTACGCCGCCGCCGATGATGACGACGCGCGCCGCCGGCACGCCCGGAACGCCGCCCAACAAGATTCCGCGCCCGCCGCTCATCTTCTCCAGATAGTGCGCGCCGACCTGAATTGCCATGCGTCCGGCTACTTCCGACATCGGCGTCAACAGCGGCAACTGGCCCTGTCGATCGGTGATCGTTTCGTAAGCGATGCCGGTGACTTTTCGTTCGAGTAATTGTCTCGTAAGTTCGGGATCGGGTGCGAGGTGGAGGTAGGTAAATAACAGCTGTCCTTCTCGCATGCGTGGGTACTCAGGCGCGATCGGTTCCTTCACTTTCACGATCATCTCGGCGGTGGTCCAAACCTCGTCAGCCGAATCAATGATGGAGGCGCCGGCGCGTTCGTAAAGTGCGTTTTCAAAACCTGAGCCTGCTCCCGCGTCTCGTTCGACTAAAATCTGGTGGCCCGCGTCTTTGAGGGCGCGCACACCGGCTGGGGTTAGTCCGACTCTGGATTCATTGTCTTTGATTTCTTTGGGCAGACCGACGATCAATTTCGTTCTCCAGTCAGTAGTCTCTGATGTTAGAACTATTGCGATGCTGTGCTTGGTGTTTGGTACTTTGTACTTTGCTCGCTAATTGAGCAATGCTGATAATCCGATCCGTGAGCTAGCGAGCAACGTACAAAAAACAAAGCACCAAGCTCAACTTAGTTAGGCGATTCGACGTCGATCTGCGCGCGTTGTAGCTTGCCGCTAAAGTCAACGTAGATTGACTTCCATTCCGAGAAAATATCCAACACCTGCGTTCCTGCTTCGCGATGGCCGTTGCCGGTCGCCTTAGTGCCGCCGAAGGGAAGGTGAACTTCCGCTCCGATAGTTGAAGCATTCACGTAAAAGATACCGGTATACATCTCGTTCATCGCTTTGAAAGCGCGATTGACGTTTTGCGTGTAGATTGCGGCGGAAAGGCCGTAGCGAACTCCATTCGCGATCTGAATGGCGTCTTCCAGCGAGTTTGCGGGAATGACAGTCGTTACCGGACCAAAGATCTCTTCCTGCGAGATACGCATGTCCGGTGTGGCGTCGGTAAAGACTGTCGGTTCGATGAAATAACCGTTCGCGTAATCACCGCGACCGAGACGTTTGCCGCCGCAAGCGAGCTTCGCGCCGTCGTCGTTGCGTCCGATGCGGATGTAGCTCATCACTTTCTCGACGGCATCGTTATTGATCAGTGGACCAACGTCGGTCTTCGGATCCGCGCCGTTGCCGACGCGCAGCGCTTTCGCTTCGTCGACGAGCTTGCTGACGAACTGTTTGTAAACTTTCTTGTGTACGACCAGCCGCGACGAAGCTGTACAACGTTGCCCTGACGTACCAAAGGCGCCCCAAATGGCGCCTTCGACAGCGAGTTCGATGTCCGCATCGTCCATGACGATGATCGCGTTCTTGCCGCCCATCTCGAGCGAGCAGATCGCGTTGCGTTCGGCACAAGCTGAAGCGACGATGCGCCCCGTTTCAGTCGAACCGGTGAACGAAATAAGTCGCAGCGCCGGATGATTCGTCATCCCCGCGCCGACAGTTTCGCCGTAGCCGGTAACGAGGTTCACAACGCCCGGTGGTATGCCTGCTTCTTCACAAGCCTTGACGAGGTTGTAAGTAGAAAGTGGAGTGTCTTCAGCGGGTTTGATTACAACGGTGTTGCCGCAGATCAGCGCGGGTATAAGTTTCCACGATGGAATCGCCATCGGAAAATTCCAAGGAGTGATCAAGCCACAGAGACCGACAGGCTGACGCACACACATCGCAAACTTGCTGCGCATCTCGGCAGGAGTCGTGAAGCCGTGCAAGCGACGTCCTTCGCCAGCTGTGTAGTACGTGCAGTCGATTGCTTCCTGAACGTCGCCACCAGCCTCTTTCAACACCTTGCCCATTTCGCGAGTCATGTCGGCGGTGAACTGTTCCTTGTTCCGGATCAATATCTCGCCCAGTCGAAACAGGATTTCAGCACGCTTCGGTGCGGGCGTGTTACGCCAGCGATCGAACGCGCCCTGCGCGGCGTTAACCGCTGCGTTGACGTCGTCGCTGTTGGAGAGTGGAAAGCGGCCGATGATGTCGCGGGTGTCGGCCGGGTTGATGTTCTCAAACATCTCGCCCGACTCACTACCAACCCACTCACCGTTGATATAGTTCTGATAGTTCTTAACTGCGGCACGCGTCGCGTTTCGTGCGGACGGCTTCCCGCTCGTTTTGGAGATTGCTTTTTTTGCCTGAGCCATAAATCCGTGTCGGGTGCCCAACCGTTTTACTGATAGGTGAACTGCACGATCAGCGGTATCAATCGATCGCCCTTGGGATCTCGTTGCAGCCTGGTTACGTTCATCACGATCGGGTCGCCAACCTTCAACGTATTCAGCATGCGTTGGAAGTCGGCAAGTGAATTTATTTGCACCCGATTGATGCGATTGATCGTGTCGCCTTCGACGAGGGCTGGTACGCCGCTGGGCGGTATTCGAATCTCCGCCATCAGTCCGTTTGGATCTACTTCCTTAACGTACAGACCCTGTGTGCCGGCGACTTGTCGATCGGCCAGAACTTGCGGCGTGATCTCGCCGAGTGTGATGCCGAGTCGCAGAGCGTTACCTTTCGGGCTATTGCTCTTGGAACCGTTCTTCGGCAGCTCCACCGTGTCTCTCTGATTCGGCCGTTCGCCTAACGTCACGTTTACGTTCTTGCGTTCGAGTTTGCCGTTGACGTCGCGCAGCAACGCAATCTTCACATGCTGGCCCACTGGCGATCCGGCTACGCGTTGAATCAGATCCTGCGCGTTGACCACCGCCTGTCCTTCAAATTCAACGATGATGTCGTTTGCCAGGATGCCCGCTGCTTCAGCGGGTATGATTTCGCCGGCTTCGGGAGTTGCAACGAAAGTTACGATAGCTCCCCTCGCTTCTGGCAGGCCATAAACTTTCGCAAACTCGTCATGCACCGATTCCAGCGTGATGCCGAGATAGCCGCGCTTAACTTTCCCCTGCCCGATGATTTGTTTGTAGACGAAACTCGTTTCGTTAGCGGGAAGCGCAAACCCGATGCCGTTGTAGTCGCCAGTAGAGGTCGCGATTTGCGAATTCATGCCGATGACTTCGCCACGCATGTTGACGAGTGGTCCACCGCTGTTGCCGCGATTGATGGCCGCGTCAGTCTGAAGGAAACGCTGAAAAGTGCTGAAGAACGGACTCTCACGCTCCTTCTTGGAAATGATGCCGGCGGTGACTGTCTGGTCCAGACCAAATGGAGACCCCATCGCGAGCACCCAGTCGCCAACTTCGGTTGTGTTTGAGTCGCCAAGTGTCACCGTCGGAAGGTCCTTCGGCGCCTCGATCTTGATCACGGCTACGTCGGTTTCGGTGTCCACGCCCACCACAATCGCCGGGTACGTCTCACCTGACTGCAATCCGACTCTAATCTTCACCGCGTCCTGAATGACATGATGGTTCGTCAGGATGTAGCCCTTGGGATGAACGATGAATCCGCTGCCCACACCGCGCGGTGGCCGACGTGGCCGGCGGCGAAACATATCGAGCAAAGGATTGCTCTCGTCTTCTTTGTCTTCGTCTTTATCGCTGAGTTCGGCTTGCGCCTGGGTGGTTTCAATGTTGACAACCGCGGGTTCCACGCGACGAGCAATTTCGGCGAACGAAGCGGAAAGCGCTTCGGGCGCACGCGCGATCTGCATGTCGCTCTGCGCGATCGTTGGCCGGCCTGACAGCATCGCGCCGATGCCGATGCCCGCGATCAGGCACGCAACACCCAGCGCGGCGATCCAGACTCGCAGCTTTCGCAGTATCGCTCGCTCTTGTTCTGACGTGTGGTTGCCAGACGGGTCAAACATGTTTCCACCACCTTTCAAGAAAGGGGTAGAGTATAGCTAAACGGCTGTCGCTGAGCAAAAAACAGCGCAAAGAAGTAGTGTCAGGGTTTGCCACATTTTCTGCGGACCTCGGCGGTCCTCCGCGACTCTGCGCTAAAAGATGCGCAAAACCAGATAAACGCAGGGACGCTGAGGGCCGCTGAGGTCCGTAGAGAAGGAATTAAAACACCACCCGCAAGAAAGTCGGTACCGTATTTACGGACGCAACAAGACCTTCAAAATCCCTTTTGTGTGGGCGCGTTTCATGGCGTGGACCCCCTTCGAAAGGGGATATTCTTCACTGATGAGGCTGTCGACGTCGACGGCGGTTCGTTTCAGAAGATCGAGCGCTGGAGCGAAGCGTCCGCAACGTGATCCGATAATCGAAATCTCATCGACGACCACTCGCGCGGCGTTCACTTCCGTCGTCCCGTGAAAGGTGGACTTCAGTATTAGTTTGCCTTTTGGACGAAGAAGGTCCAGCGCGAGCTTAAACCCACTTGCCGACCCTGACGCTTCGACAACCAAATCGAACAGGCGTGTTCGTTTCACGGCCTCTCTTGGCCTGGACGTTTCGATCCCGCGCCGGGCAGCGATACGCAACTTGGTTTCGTGTTTACCGATGAGGAGAGTAGATGCACCCGTTAGGGCAATGACTTGTGCACATAACAAACCGAGTTTGCCGTCGCCGATCACGGCGACACTGTCGTCCGGCGTTACGGGCACCCGTTCGAGGATGCCGCACGCCGCTGCGAGCGGTTCCGTAAACGCGGCGTGTTCGTCGGGAATGTTGTCTGGAACTTCAATGAGATTGACTGCGGGGAGCTGGAGGTGTTCGGCGTGCGCACCGTCTCTGCCGACGATTCCGAGCACAGTGCGAGCAGCGCAATGACGTGGATCTCCGGCGCGGCAGAGTTCACACTTTCCGCAGCCGGCATTTATCTCACCAACAACCCGCTGGCCGGTTTCTTCAACCACACCGACAAACTCATGTCCAATTGTTCCATTGAACCCGGCATACCCGCGTGCGATCTCCAGATCCGTGTTGCAGATCCCTGAAACAAGAACGCGCACTAGCACTTCTTCAGGGTTCTCCGGTTTGGCAATGTCGCGGATTGAAAGTTGTTTCTTGTTTACGCGGAGGGCGAGCATTCTTTGTGCTTGGTACTTTGTTCTGTGTCAGTGGTCAGTTGTCCGAGGTCGGTACCATAGAACTAACAAACTGATGTCCGTGGTCCGTGGTAGGTACCACAGAACTAACAACTGCCCACTCACAACTCACCACTGCCCAGGGACACCTGACCACTGCCCCCGGACTACGGACTACGGACCACGGACAAAGAACCAAGTACAAAGTACTAAAAACTCCTACTCCGCGTGTACGCGTTTTGCGAAGTGAGCTCGACGATTTGTTTTTGTCCCGACACCTTGACCGGTAAACGCCACTCGAGCTGCTCGTCGCCCGGAAGCGTAACGTGCAGCAACCAACTTCCAGGGGCTACCGCGACTGTTCCTTGTCCCTGTTTGTCGAGACGCGCACTGATTGGCGGTCGGCCTTTGATACGGTCTTTGAGAAAATCGTCAAACCGTTTGCCGGCGCGCGGTTCAGTAAAAAACTCGTGCCGCACCGCGACGATGTCAACCTGGTAAAGGTTTACCGGAACGTCCAGACCGTTGACGTAGCTATCGGGTGGCTGCCGCAAAACGATCTGCAACATCGTCGTAGGGCCGGGGTATCGCTCCCCGGCGGAGCCCGTAGGAAGCTGCCGGTAAATAATCCATCCCGCCCCGGCCAGCGCGACAATCAGCGCCGCCTGTAAGACTCCGATAACCACTCCACGCGCTGTGAAAGGAAGATTCAAACGTTACCCTTTAAACTTGCGCACAAAGCTTACGAGCGACTCCGCTTCCTTCTCGTTCAGTTTGTCACTGAATGCCGGCATGTTACCGCGCACGCTACGCCCGTTCATGATCGAATTAAAAATGCGTTCGTCAGTCACGTCTTCCTGCCACTTCGCGTCAGTCAGATCGCGTGCGTGACTGAACTTACCTTTCGAGGTCTTCGCGCGTCCGTCCGCGCCATGACACTCCGCGCAGTGACGGCTAAACAATTGCGGCGCCCTACGCCTGTTATTGTTTCGCTGATCAGCGGAAACTACAAAGCACGTAGCCAAAAACAGCACCATTAAAAACGCCAAAGAGCAACTTCGCATCATACTATTCGGCATCGGTCGTTAGTTTTGTGTATAGTGGGAAAAATTTCAACCACAAACACAGCGTTAGGATAACTCAATTGACGGAAATCGAGATTACCAAGCTGCGAGAAGAGTGTGGCGTCTTCGGGATTTACGGTCATCCAGACGCCTCGCGCCTGACTTACCTGGGTTTGTATGCGCTTCAGCACCGCGGGCAGGAGTCGTGTGGCATTGTTGCGTCTGACGGCGTGGAACTCCGGCAACAACGCGAAATGGGACACGTCTCCGAAGCTTTCGCTCAGGAGCATCTCGATCGCTTGCGCGGCGCAAGTGCTATTGGTCACGTGCGCTATTCGACGGCGGGCGAGGTCTCCATTTTGGAGGCGCAACCGTTCCTCGTAACCTGCCAGCACGGACAGATCGCAATTTGTCATAATGGAAACCTTCCGTTCGCGCGCGAGGAACGACAGCGGCTCGAACGCGAGGGCGCGATCTTTTCGTCAACTTCCGACACCGAAATCGTGCTGCACGGCGTGGCGCGTTCGCGTTTATCCGTACGTGAGGCAATACCGGAGGTTTTGCGCGAGACGGAAGGAGCGTTTTCGATGCTCTTCCTGACGCCGAACGAACTGGTTGCGATTCGTGACCCGCGCGGTTTTCGGCCGCTAGCACTCGGACGGTTGGGTGACGCGTGGGTAGTCGCTTCCGAAACGTGCGCGTTTGATCTAATCGACGCTCAATACGTACGCGACGTCGAGCCCGGCGAGATGATCGTCATCGATCACGACGGTCTGCGATCCTCGCATCCGTTACTCGAACAACGTCACTCAATGTGTCTTTTCGAGCACGTCTACTTCGCACGGCCTGATTCTTTGATCTACGGACGATCGATCAATGAATCGCGTCACAAGATGGGACGGCGCCTCGCAGTCGAGCAGCCTGCGGATGCGGATCTGGTCGTCCCGGTACCCGATTCTGGTGTAGCGGCGGCAATCGGTTACGCAGCCGAGAGCGGTTTGAGTTTTCGGTTTGGACTGGTCCGTAATCACTACGTCGGACGGACCTTCATCGAGCCGCGGCAGTCGATTCGTTCATTTGGCGTGCGTATTAAGTTGAACCCGGTGCGCGATCTGATAAACGGCAAGCGAGTGGTATTGATCGACGATTCGATCGTTCGTGGTACGACGTCGAAAAAGATCGTGCGCATGGTGCGTGAGGCCGGCGCGAGTGAAGTTCACGTGCGGATTAGTTGTCCGCCAACGATTAGTCCGTGTTACTACGGCGTCGATACGCCGAACAAGTCGGAACTGATCGCCGCGAACATGAGCGTTGCCGAGATCTGCGAGTTCATCGAAGCCGACTCGCTTGGTTACCTCTCGCTCGAAGGAATGATCGCCGCGACGGGTATCAGTCCCGACGCGTCGTGTGTCGCGTGTTGGAATGGACAGTATCCGACGCGAATCACGCGAGAGGCCGAGACAATGTGGGAACGCGATCGCGAATCGGTAGTTGCGGACAGCTAACCCACGGATTACACAGATGGGACGAGTGAGACGCGGTTGTGGTTGTGCAGTGGCAGTGCTGTTGGCCGCGACCATCGGCGCCGGCTTTCTCGGTTGGAAGTACGTCTATCCGTGGTGGAAGAAACAACCGCCACCGGCGTCGGGAGGCGACCTCGTTGTTCGCATTCTTGACGTTGGACCAGTCAACGGCGATTCGATCCTAATCTCTTCGCCTGCGGGAAAGACCGTTCTGATCGACGCGGGCGACACGACGAAAGGCAAAGCGGTTGTTGAAGCATTGAAGCGTCACAACGTGCAGCAGATCGACTACTTCATCGTCACGCATCCACATCCGGATCATATGGGTGGCGCCGCGGAAGTTTTTAAAGCCGTCAAGGTTCTAAACGTGATCGATAACGGTCAGGAACCAAGCGTCCCTCCTGAACTTTTGCCGCAAAAACCCACGGCCGCAACGAAGAAATCGGCGGCGAAGCCCGCGACAAAGCAGCCCACGAGCAAGCAAATTGCGTCAATCACAAAGTTTTACGATGATTACAAAGCGGGAGTAACGTCCAGCGGTGCGACCTATGCGCAGTCGCAACCGGGAATAAAGTACGACCTCGGGGGCGGCGCGCTGCTAACCATTCTTGCGCCTTCCGAACCGTTCTTTACGAAGGAACAAATGAAAGGCGGCGGCAACGAACCAAACGCCAATTCGATCGTTGCCCGGTTGGATTACGGATCGTTCTCGATGCTGTTTGCCGGCGATGCTGAAGACCAGACCGAACATCG
>Ga0209818_1000197_pt1 | contig 14005 bp, 12 predicted proteins | sample NCAS200_FD_187517 | JGI IMG/M metagenome (GOLD analysis project Ga0209818, IMG submission 187517) | Agricultural soil microbial communities from Utah to study Nitrogen management - NC AS200 (SPAdes) (version 2) | ecosystem: Environmental > Terrestrial > Soil > Agricultural land | place: USA... | reverse complement strand
TACAGACTGACGAAGAATGCCGCAAACCAACAGAAAGACGGAACTTTGCAACAGAAGAAACACAATAAAAATATTGACACGATCAGATGGTGTCCATAACATTCCGACCTCCTCCCAGCACGCCCAGAGCGTTGCCCAGATGATTTTCTGACATACTAAGCTGCGTCACCGCCGCTCCGCAGTTTGCCGAAGGTAGTCTTGGCGATGATTGGTTCCTTATATCTCACTTTCAGATTGCATTCTCAATTGCTTTTCCAAATTTCGCGCGACGCCGGGAGAATGTGATCGTGGTCTAATGGGATATCGATTTGTCGAAAACGCTGTCAATTCAGATCGTGCGGAAGAGATGCTTCGTCATAATGCGGCTTGTCCGTAGATTCACCAAGCCGTTCATCGTGTGTTGTTAAAAGATTTGCTGTTGCGACCGGCATACATCTTCGGTTTTCGCAACTCTTCACAATAAGCAGGGGCTCTGAACCACGGGCAATCTACCTCATGCGAAAGACTCATTCTTCCATCGCAACAGTGATAGCTATTCGTGTGGCCCACCAAACCCTGACGTTTACCTGCAAGATTTCACAGCGTGGCAAAAAATAGCGAAGAACATTAAAACGACTCCCATCGTCGTGTTTGACTCGGCATTTCCGCGTCGTCAGGTAGTCACTGCCTGGGAGCGTTTTGGATTGAAGTCACCGGTCTACGTGTCGGAAGAAGATCTCAGGCCACTTTCTAGGTTCGCTCTCTCAAGGGGCCTGCCACCAACCCGGCCGCTGGTAGTACGTACCGACACGTCGAGTACCGTGACCAACATCAGCGTTATCACGAAACCGGGTGAAGCGAAATCTACGCGTTCGAACCAAGCCGCTCAATCCTCACCAGGTAAAAGCCCGACTTATCTCAGAACGTTTCAAGATTTGGGATTGGACGTTTACGACGTCGATTCGCATAAAGGCCTTTATTACGTTTCAGAACGCCGCCGACATTCTGTGGTTGTTCTAAATGAGCGTTTTGAAATTCAAAGGGAGATTGGCGGCATTGGGTCGGCGCCTGGTCGACTCTTTAGGCCCGGAGCCGTCGATGTGTCAGAGAACGGAATTATCTATGTTCAGGATGGTGGAAACGAACGAATCCAGAGCTTCAGCATAGACGGTACCCACCTCGCAGCTTTTGAGACCGGACAATACATGGGTTTTGCGGCTGGAACTCAAGGCGAGATTTACCTGGGCCAACCGGAAAAGGGTGCGCTGATTTCGGTCTATTCCCGCGAAGGAAAGCTGCTTCGTTCTTTTGGAAAGTTGAAACTCCGCTCGGATTCACACGGTGAGGAATTCAAAGACCAAAACGAACAGCTCACCAACAGCACCAACCGAGTCAGACTCTCTGTGGATAAGGACGGAAACATCCTCGTCAGTTTCATGTTGATTCCCCTTATCCAAAAGTACACACGTAATGGTCAACTCCTCTTTGAGCAGCGGTTGGAAGGTCCGGAGATTGAGACACTGATGCAATCCAGTGGACGGCTGACTATGTCGATGGAGACGGATTCCCAGAAGAGGTCATTGCACTCGAGGCAGTGTCGCGCGCAAGCGGTGAGATCGGAGTCGTACTGATTGATCGTTCGATCTATGTTGCCGATCAAAGCGGCAAAAGATTGCGCGTTCTTCATCCGCATGTTGAAACCAATTTCACACCGGAAATGACTGGAATTACACCTGCTGGAGAGCTGATGTTAATAGCCCTCAGCCCGCGCAATTGCTACCAATTAATTGCCGACTGAGTACAGGACGTAAGCAGCCTTATTGAAAGGAGAGTTATGCCGTCGAGAATTTCCAGAAGCATGCTGGCACTTACGATCGGAGCGACATTAGCGGGTCAGCTCGCCGCCGCCCACGTTCCCCAACAAAAGAATCCGCGCCAGCGATTGGATCGGAAAGACGCGCTTAAGCAGGAGAGTGCGCAGCAGATGCTCCTCTATTTGAGAAATAGCGCCATCGAAATCGATAACGGGCCTGATCGAGTACGAGTTTTGGTGGAAGTGGCAGATGCTTTGTGGCTGGTCGATCGCGAACAAGCGCGAGAAGCCTTCAAGCAGACATTCGCTTTGGCGACAGAAGTAGATAAAAGTAAGTCGACGGGTCAAGGCGTTTCGCGTCCGACGAAGGCGCTTCAGCAGTCCGTTGTAACGAGAATAGCGCGACGCGATCCACAGCTCGCACTAAGTCTCTCGCAAACTGCTGCTGAACTTTCGACGTCAACACGCGATGGCTTTGGTGAGTTATACGGTGTCGATGGTGCACCGAGCGAGCTGTTAGTGAATGCAGCTCGAGAAGCGCTTTCGTCAAATACGAATCAAGCTCTAGAAATGGCTAAGCTCGCGACAAGGGATGGTCTTTCGCAACAGATGCGACTCTTCTTGTTGAGCCTGCGTGCCAAAGATCAAGCTGCCGCCGACTCCTTGTTCAGGTCAACCTTGCAGAGCGCCGCAGCGCGCAAGCCGAAACAACTGGTTGAAGCGCTTTTTCTTTGGGATTATGCCTTTCAGCACAAAGTAATTTACCTGGGACCAGTGGCTTGGTTTCGCGAAGCTCCTACGGAATATCCGGTGCCCGCAAACCTGAAACAGGTTGCGCTGAAGTTTGCGATCGACGCTGCACTGGAGAACACGCAGCAAACTTATCTTTCCTCAACCACAGAGTCTGAAAGACCACTCACTCTTGAGCGCTATGCCTTAGTCCATTCCCTCGTCTCACAGATCCTTCCCGATGTCGAGACGTTGATGCCGTCAGCGGCTCCCGCTCTGCTTGCTGCGCTTAACAGATTGGACCATGAATTGAAAGGACAAGGGCGCACGCCGCCTGGACCTCCTGAGCCATTGCCGCAAGCCCCGGCGGCTCAGAACAACATCGACAGACTCCTGGAACGAGCGAGAAAGGCTGCAACCGTCGAAGCCCAGGATGGCTTTTATGGTAAAGCCGCTTTGCGTTTGTATTTGATCGGGGAATACGAACGTGCCGTCGCTGTCGCTCGCAGTATCACTGATACAACACGTCAGCAGAAGCTGATGGAGCCTATTCAGTTTGATTGGGCCGGAGACTTGATCGAACGGAACAAATTAGACGCTGCCGCGGAGATCATTCAAGGAATAGGTAGCCTTGAACCACGTGTCACACTTTTGGCGAAACTCGCAGACGCGTATATCACAAACGGCAATCAATCTGTCGGGCTGCAGCTTTTGAGAGATTCTGAGGTCGCGCTCGGTAAAGCAAAGCCATCACCACATCTCGCGTCCACAATACTCGCAATTGCCGAAGCGTACCTGAAACTTAATGACCGCAATCAGGCGCAGGCAACTGTCACACTTGCCATCGAGTTGATCAACCTCAACGTTGACGGGCGGGAGTGGGACTTCTTAGGTGGATCGGACCAAACCGGTGGGCGACTTTCCGTTCAAGACGTTCAATGGACCAATCGAAAAGATGGCGGGCTTGATTCACTGACAGTTGTTTACCCGCGTCTTGCGGGTCTGCTTGATGTGTTGCCAAAGGCTTCTGAAATCGACTTTGAGGAAGCGCTGATGCTCGCACGACAAATAAAACCAAAAGGATTGAACTTCGCCGTCCAAGCTGCTTTGTGCAGGCAAACTATTGAGCGTCTCCAGCGCAAGCGCAAACCTACGCAGGACGCGGTTGCCAATAAAGTCTCGGGATAGTTCTTCGGGTCGTGAACGCTGAATAAAAACTCTCAAGTAGATGTAAACATTTAACTGAAACCGGCAGTCGCCGGAAGGAGGAAAAATGAGGAAGTTAGTACTCACCATAGCGCTTTTAGTTACAGCCGCTAACCTGGCAATTGGCGTGAGCTACGCAGCCGTTTGCCAGAGTTCGAAAGGGGCAAGGGCCTGTGGCACTACCTGCGTTGCCACCGGATCGGGAACTTGCGAGTGTACGGGAACTTGTACCAAAGAGGAGAGGGATTGGGGCCGTAACCCGTTTTTGGTAGTAAGGAGTTGCTGATTTGATTGATTTTGCGAGAATGTTTGATGGTGCCGGAGGTCGGACTCGAACCGACATGAGCAGTGAAGCTCGCCAGATTTTGAGTCTGGTGCGTATACCAATTTCGCCACTCCGGCTGAAGGGATGCACATGATAAAGCTGGTGCGTTGCGTATTGCAAATGAGAGATGAACTGGTTTAGCCGCTTCCCTTTTCCACTCAGTGCGTACTTAGTGCGCACCTGAGTAGAAGGGACAGCACAAGAATGAAAACCCGGACGGGATACGGCTACAGGGACACACAAACAGGAAATTGGTACGCTCGCATAGGCTACACAAAGAACAACGGCAAACGCTCTAGCATCAAGCGTAAAGTCACAAGCAAGGCTCACGGCAAAAAGGTACTCAAAGAACTAGTTGCTACTTTCAGAGTGGCGGAAGAAAAGCGGTAGATGCTGAAAAGCTAACGTTCATTGACCTGTGCGTCTATTAAAACGAGCATTACTTAGCACCGGTTCAGTATGCGAGCTGGAGCAAAGTCGCTGGGCTACGCTCCCTTTCGCGAACGGCAGGTAGCTATCACCGCGAGGCTTACGGCTGAACTAGCGAGCCTGTCGAAGGGTCAACGCCACACCCGGACGCGTACGTATTCGGCAGTGTCATGAACGTCAGACGGGCGTTTAGGCGCGCGTGTAAAGTGCCGGTCTTGATGAAGTGGGAAAGGAGCGCATCACGTTTCATCACCTTCGCCACATTCATGCGGTTAGGCTTGATGACTTGGGCTTCTCGCTGACAAAAATTGGCGCTCAACTAGGGCATCAAGTATTGCAGACCACGCTCCGCTATGCATCGTACCGCGCTAAGTCAGCCGTGAAAGCGTCGGTACGGCATTGAGCGCGGAAAGTGCCGAAAGCATGAAAGTGCAACCCACGCGATGATGGGCTTTACGGGAGCAAGATCCGAACCTAATATTAGTGGACCAATGAGCGCCCCTGACGATATCGCCGCTTGGATGGCGACAAACACATACAAAGACAAGATACTCCCTCACGTCTATAGATATCATCCGCGCGGAGACGAGCATTCTGTGATTCTCTGCGAGTTAGTCATGCGTGACCTACTCGAAAAGTTGTGCGACTCTCAGAGAGCATGCTCGCCGTGGCGAAGCAGCCTACGGCATTAACGTTAGACACAGGTGGGCAACAACCGGCAAAGCGAAAGCCTTAGACTTGGCGGTTGGCACTCCATCCGAGCCCGCATTAGTAGTGGAATCTCTCGGGCAGATTCGCAAAGTCCAGAATCGCAAAGTCCAGAACCGGACAAAGGGAAAACGCGGTATAGTTTTGGAAGTGCAAAATGCACTGGCGAGACTTCTAATTGCTTGTGAAGCCAAAGCGGTTATGACTGAGCATAAAAAGTCACAACCACGGGTTTTTGATGAACTGAGTTCGTCGCACGAAATTGTTCACCAAGGCGACCAAGAAACCATCGCGGCCGGTATCGTAATGGTTAACATTGCTTCAAGTTTTGTATCGCCACTACGCCAAAGGGATGCCGAGCGGCTTCACGTGTCAGCCCATAAACAACCTAGTGTTGCCGCAAGCATGATTCAACATTTACGCGGATTGCGGATTCGAGAAGATGTAGGGCAGGTAGGGTTTGACGCGTTTTGTACGTTTGTGGTTGATTGCGATAATCAAACTGGTTGCACGCTATTTACCGACAGCCCAGCGCCTCAACGGGGCGACGTTGACCATTACGATACATTCATCGAGCGCATTACGCGGTTTTATGGAGAGCGGTTTGGTAACCTTCATCAACAATAATCTCACTCTGCTCGGCCGGCGAGAACAAGCCTCTCAGCTTATCCATTTCGCTGTTTAGGCGGGCGAGCCCGTAGGTAAAATATTCGCGGTCAATCTCATTGATTATGCTATTGCGATTGGCTTTCATTGCCGCAAGGGCGGTTGAGAACGTGCCGCCAAATGGGTCAAGCACTGTATCCCCCACGAACGAGAACATGCGAATCAGTCTGTATGCTAACTCCACCGGAAACGGGGCAGGATGGTCTTTGGTCGACACGCCTTTTACGTCCGCCCAAAAAGAGCGAAACCATTTTGCATATTCATCCTTCCCGAGTTTTGAGAGTTCGCGTTGTTCATCGGTTGGCTTTCGATAGCCGCCCGCCTTCCGCAGCATGAGTAGATACTCAATATCGTTTTTTATGATGGCATTTGGCTCGTAAGGCTTTCCCAAAAAGCTTGAGCCATTTTCTACTTTATAGCTGGCGCTGGCAATCTTGTGCCACAGGATAGGAGTTAGGTAGTCAAACCCAATGTTACGCGCTCGAATCGAAATGTCCGCGTGAAGCGGGACTCACCATGTGACGACCACGTTTCGCCTTCTAGCAATGCAAACGTCCCCTACCACGCAGACAAGCCGTCCGCCGGGCACGAGTGCTCGAAAACAATGACTCCACACCCTGTCTAACTCGTCCATAAACGTAGCATAGTCCGCCACCGCGCCAAGTTGGGCATCATGCTGGTTGTATTCTTTCAGTGTCCAATATGGCGGCGACGTTACCACCAAATGAACAGACGAATCTTGAATCCAATCCAAGTCACGGGCGTCGCCTAGGTGTAGCTTGTGAAATGTTGTTAGGCTACTGTCGGCGGCGCGTTCGAGTGTTCCTAATCCCGCCGTCGCGTGTTGCTGATGCAGTTTCGCCATAGCTGAAGGGGTGACATCATAAGACCGTTTTACGCAGTTGGCAACAGGCAGTCGCGCCATCCGCAAAACGGTGCTGTTCGACGATGGTCCAGGGGATAACCCCGTTTCCCACAGCAGTTAAGCCCGAATGGTAAAAACTTGTTTGCCACTCTTGGGCAAAACGGCTAGAATGCCTGAGCCAGGTTTTGGGCCGGCCCGTCCGAGAGTCCCCAATCCTCAAACCTCTCACAAATCAGCCGAGCAATTGCAGTTGGGAATGCTCGCCGCCGTGCCCTGCCATCTTCAGGAGAGACGACAAATGCCGACAAATAAGCCCCGCATACTGATAGTTGATGATGAGCGGGAGATTACCGAGATTCTCGCCGACCTGCTGAGCGAGGACTACGAATGCCTTAAAGCGGGCTCGGCCGAACAGGCGCTCGACTGCCTGCGCGCCGCCGATTTTCATTTGGTGATAAGCGATATCACCATGCCGGGCATGAGCGGACTTGAGATGATCCCGCACGTCAAGCAGCTTTCGCCCGACACCGTCGTGGTAATGATCAGCGGCATGCAGACGGTGGAGAGCGCAATCGGCGCTCTGCGACTCGGCGCTTTTGATTATCTGATGAAACCGTTTGACCTTCGTCAGGTCGAAGCTGTAGTCAAGCGAGCACTTGAATATCACGAACTGGTAGTCGCCAAGCGACGTTACGAAAACCATCTCGAAGAGTTGGTTGAACAACGAACGAGCGAACTCGATCGTGCCCTGAATTCACTTGAAGGTTCATATCGCTCGACCCTGAAAGCCCTGACAGCCGCGCTCGAAACGCGCGACTCAGAAACGCACGGGCACTCGGAACGGGTTGTTAGTTACAGTCTGCGACTGGGGCGGGAGTACGGACTCAACAGTGATGAGATGAAGGCACTCGAGTTTGGATCGCTGTTGCACGATATTGGCAAGATTGGTGTGCCTGATTCGATCCTGCGCAAGCCCGCGAAGTTGACGGAAGAAGAGTGGGTACGAATGCGCGAACATCCGCTGCATGGTCAGCAGATCTTGCGTGGCATCGAATTTCTTCAGGGCGCGGCAAAAGTTGTTGCGCAGCATCATGAGCAGTGGGATGGCAGCGGCTATCCCAATAACCTGCGTGGCGAGGAGATTGATGTTTGCGCGCGCATCTTCTCAGTGGCGGATGCGTTTGACGCAATTACCAGCGATCGCGTCTACCGGCGCGGCAAATCGTACGAAGCCGCGGCACAGGAGCTGGACGACTGGGCCGGCCGGCAGTTCGATCCGAAAGTGGTAGAAGCGTTTCACCGCGTGCCGAAGGAAGACTGGGAGGAACTGCACCGACGATCGTTGTTGCCTAAGCCCGATCATTTTGATGTCCGGGAGCTGATGCACCGGATCGACTCGCAACTCGAGGTTGCGGGGCTGGGTCATGGGTGAATTTGTGCTTTGTACTTGGTGCTTTGTACTTTGTGTTTTGTGCTTTGTTGAAGGCACATAGTTCAAAGTACTAAGTACTAAGTACTAAGTACTAAGTACAAAGTACAAAAAAAGCTTATCATTACGGTTGAGGTGTGGGGACGACGTAGCCGCGACGTGCGTGCAAACTCAATCCCACTCTGCGTGAGGCCACTTGAATGCGTCGATACTCACCCGGCGTCGCTTCGGCCAGCGGACGCTTTGGCCGGTAAGTAACGACATATTCAGCACCGATCGCACGCGCGACTTCATTCGCCTGGGCGATCATTTCATCGCTATTAAGCGGCAGCATTAATTTGCCGCCAGTTTCTTCAGCCACGTTCTTCAGCACGGTCTGGCTCTTCTTAACATCGTTTTCATAAGCCTTTCGTTGTCGGCGCATCGCCGGATCAAAGCGAATGCCAATGCCGAACGAGGGTGAACGTGTCTGTCCGGGAGCCAGCGTGGGATCGGTGGCTGTGATCGGATCGGAACTGGGTGGGCGTGGTCCAGCGATGACGCCCGAGTCTCTCTTATCGCTCTTCTGTCGCACAAACTCGGTGTAACTGATGATGTGGACCGTCGCCCGAGCCGCGATCAGTTTCTTTACCGCCTCTTCGCGATTTGCTTTCACACCTGGCGAATCTACGCCGTCAGTGATCAGTACGACGTGTCGACTTCCTTCCGGCCGATCTTTCAGTTGCTGACTCGCATTCGCAATTGCTTCCGAGATTCGCGAGCGCTTCGCGGAAATTAGTTTGGACTTGAGCGTCTTGAGAACGGCCGACTTGTCTGTGGTCCATGGCTGGACCACCTCGGCGACGTTGCCCGACTGCATAACGGCGATCCAGGCGCCGGATTGAAGTTTGCCGATCAACTCTGCCGCGACCTGCCGTGTGAGAGCGGTGCTCTTCGCCATTCCTCCCAAACCGCTCAATTCGCCGCCTGTATCCAGGATGAACAACACGTTGGCGGAGACATGTGTGACGCTTCGAAGTTGCTGTATGACACCGTCTTCGAGCACGAGAATGTCACTGAGTTCAAGTGTCGGATCGTAGTGACCGTAGGCGTCGAATGCTTGCACCGGCAGACGAACTTCTTCGGTGAAGACCCTGACGGGTTCATCGGATTTTTGTGGCGCTGGAGACGGCGAAGGTTTTGGAGTTTGGGCGACGGTTATCGCGGCAATACCCGCGATTAATACAAGTACAAATGTGTATCTGAGCAGGAACACGGATTTAACCAATTTGATTATCCGTCCCGTTTCTACGTTGCCTTCCGCGCCTGCGCCTGAACCGCGGTAATCGCCACCGCGTCGACTATGTCGCGCGCCGTACAGCCGCGGGAAAGATCGTTCGCCGGCTTGTCCAAACCCTGAAGAATGGGCCCGATGGCCGTCGCGCCCGCCAATCTTTCCGTTAACTTGTACGCGATGTTTCCCGCCTGCAGATCCGGAAAGATCAAAACGTTAGCGCGGCCCGCAACTGACGAACCCGGCGCCTTTGATTGCGCTACGGACGCTACCAGCGCGGCGTCAGCCTGTAATTCTCCATCAACCTGCAACTCCGGTGCCCGAGCCTTCACCGTGCGCGTCGCTTCGACGACTTTGTCGATCAATTTGTGACGCGCGCTGCCTTTGGTCGAAAACGAAAGCATCGCCACACGAGGTTCAGCGCCAAGCAACGCTCGACATGAATCCGCTGCCGCGAGTGCAATCTCGGCCAGCTCGGCGGCACTTGGATCAATCACGACACCGCAATCGGCATAGATCAGCGCTCCGTCCTGGCCAAAGTCGTTACTTTGCAACGACATCAGGAAGAAACTCGAAACGAGTTTGAATCCCGATCGGACGCCGATACAGTGCAGTGCTGCACGAACAGTGTGAGACGTGGTGTTGGTCGCACCTGCTACCGATCCGTCAGCGTGGCCCAAGCGGACCATCAAATTCCCGTAATACAAAGGATCGGAAACCTGCGTGCGTGCTTCGTCGGGCATCAGGCCTTTTGCGCGTCGCAACTCGTAAAACAACGAAACCATCTTCTCGAAATTTGCCGCACGTCGATGGTCGATGATCTCGACGCCACCGAGATCGACGCTGTTGTCGCGCGCGGCACTGCGAATGACGCTTTCATCGCCGAGCAGCGTAATGCGCGCAATGCGTTGACTCGTACATTGCGCGGCGGCGACGACCGTACGCGGATCGTTACCTTCGGGAAGAACGATGTGCTGTGGCCTGGAACCTGCGCGTTGTCGAATTCGTTCGAGAATGTCCATATGTGTGCTATTTTCCATTTTCCATTCGCCGTTTGTCATTCGCGATTGCTTACTAACTACACGACAAATGAAAACGGCAAATGGAAAATGGACAACGACTTGAGATTATGTAGGAGGATGCATGTCAGAACCAAGCTTGCGGAGCCGGATGGCAAATTTACTGTTGTTCATTCCCAACATGCTGGTTCTGTGCGGGCGTTTGATGGTTGATGCAAGAGTACCGGCGAAGGAGAGATTGCTGGTTGCCGGAGCAATCGTTTACTTCATCGTGCCGCTGGATTTCCTTCCCGACATGCTGCCGTTTGTGGGCCAGATCGACGATGCTTATTTAATCTCGATGAGTTTGTTGCGGCTGATGACTGTAACCGATCCGCGTGTCGTACGAGAACATTGGCGCGGGGGTGGGGATGTTATCGAACTGGTCGGGTCGGTCGCCATGATCGCGTCGAAGTTGTTGCCACCAAGAATCCGCCGGGTACTGACGGCACACATCGAAACTGAGCCTGTGTCGACCTCCGCCTCCGCTCAGGCCGCAAGGGTCCAATCAATCACGCCTTCGACAGATTTCGACAGGGCGTGAACTACCTCTGGATTGCTCGACTTGATCGCCCAGTATCGCGCCTGTTCCGACGTCGTGATATCGAACGCACCTTCATCGAAAGCGACGACCGCGCAGTTCAGCGATGAAGAGTCGGCGATGACGAACAACTCTCGCGCCAGCCGAAACTCCGTTTTCAATGGAATAAGCCTGATGTTGGGATGCCGTGGCGGTTTCCAATCGTCTTCACCGAAGAGATACACCGACTCAGAGATGTCCGCTATACGCATATAACGATCGATGATCGGTTGCAGTGAAGAGAACTTTTCGACCCCGGCATAAACTCGTCCGGCACGATTCGTGCGAAGCAAGACAGCATTTTCGATCATCAGGCAGGCATACTCGACGGAAGCGGTCGTTGTGTGGCAGATAAAGCTCTCCCGTTCGATGAAGTCGCGACGCGCAAGGCTCGCGATCTCACCAAGGTTTTCCGTCTCTTCGACGCCGGACAACTTGAGCGCTTGCTCGAAGATGGAGAAGTTGTTCACTTGGGGGCCCTCCTGGACCGGGCCAGACTTGTACTGAAGTTAGGCTGCAAGAGCGTTACGAATATTTCTCTTATTTGTGCTCTACACTGCCGACTCGAATGGAATGTTGACGAATGCTCACCTGCGGTCAGGTAGACTGAAGCCGGGTAAGGATCTTTTCGTGAATACCGCCGAAACCGCCATTCGACATTATCGCTACCACGTCGCCTTCACGAAGTTCCGGCAGGATGTGTCCGACGATGTCATCGGCGCCCGGCAGGGCCAGGGCAGGTTTGCCCTGTCGCAAAATGGCCTCAATTAATTCTTCGGTATCCAGCGCTCGTCCCTTTTCTGTCACCTTCTGGCTGTCAAAGACGTTTGCGACGACGACGTAATCCGCAGAGGCAAACGCGTTCGCATAGTCGTCCTGGAAGACGGCGAGGCGAGACGACCACGATCGCGGTTCGAAGATGGCGATCAGACGGCGATCTTTGTAGCGCGCGCGAAGTGCACGGAGGGTCTCCCGAACCGCCGTTGGGTGATGCGCGAAATCGTCGATAACTATGACTCCGCGTTGTTCGCCCCGGACTTCAGCGCGGCGCTTAACGTTTTTGAAAGTCGTCAGCGCGCTTTGGATCCTGTCGCGAGTTATGCCCCACGCATCCGCGGCGATGATCACCGCCAGGCAGTTGAGAAGATTAAATTCTCCCAACAGCGGTGTTTGAAACTGGCCCCACAACTGCCCCTCGCGTAAAACTTCAAAACGCGAGAGCTCCCCCGAGAAATCTGCGTTATGGACCTGCCAGCGTGCGTCTTCAGCTGTGCCAAACGTCTCCAGTTGCGTAAACAACCTGGGCCCAAACGACTCAACCACCGCGCGGACATTCGGACTGTCCCACCCGGCAATCAGACGTCCATTCTCCGGCACAAGGTTCATGAAACGGCGAAAAGCCAGCTTCACCGCGTCGAGATCTTTGTAGATGTCGGCGTGATCGAATTCGATGTTGTTGACGATGGCCAGTTCCGGCAGGTAATGCATGAACTTCGGACCCTTGTCGAAATAGGCTGTGTCATACTCGTCCGCCTCGACGATGACGTAGTCACTTTGCGTCACGCGAAAGCTGGTGCCGAAATTTTGCGCCACGCCGCCGATGAGAAAGGTCGGGTCAAGTTCACCCTGATCCATTACCCAGGCGGCGATGCTGGTGGTCGTCGTCTTCCCGTGTGTGCCTGCGATGGCAAGCGAGTGCCGGCCCCGAATAAATTCCTCTTTCAGAGTTTCGGCCTGCGATCCATAAAGCACTTTTCGCTTTAACGTTTCTTCAACTTCGGGATTACCGCGCGGTATGGCGTTCCCGACGATCACACAGTCTGGCGCCGGCGTGAGGTGCTCGCGGTTGTAACCTTGCATGACGTTGATGCCGAGGTCGCGCAGCATCGTCGACATCGGCGGATAGACGTTCTCATCCGATCCGGTAACGTGATGCCCACGTGCCTGGAGCATTCCGGCGAGGGAGGCCATTGCAGTACCGCAGATGCCGATCAGATGGTAATGCATGGCGTTAATTGCTGAGGTCTCGCAATTGTTTCTCGTTCCGCGCGAGGACCATATCATGATCGACCATCAATCGTACCAGTTCATCGAATCCGACTTTCGGTTCCCAACCCAACTGTCTGCGCGCTTTGGTTGAGTCGCCCAAAAGTATGTCGACCTCGCTGGGACGGTAGTACCACGGATCGATCTCGACGTGTTCCTGCCAATCGAGATCGAGATAGCCGAAAACCTTTTCGCAAAACTCTCGCACCGAATGCGTCTCGCCCGTGGCGATCACGTAGTCGTCACTCGATTCTGCCTGCATCATCAACCACATTGCCTCGACGTAGTCCTTCGCGTATCCCCAATCGCGCTTGGCGTCGAGGTTGCCAAGAAAGAGTTTGTCCTGTAAGCCGAGCTTGATGCGCGTGGCGGCGCGGGTGATCTTGCGAGTCACGAAGGTCTCGCCGCGACGTTCGGATTCGTGATTAAAGAGAATACCGTTGCAGGCAAACATGTTGTACGCCTCGCGATAATTGACCGTCGCGTAGTACGCGAAGACTTTCGCGCAGGCGTAAGGCGAGCGTGGATGGAATGGTGTCGTTTCGCGTTGCGGAGTCTCGACCACTTTCCCGAACATCTCAGACGAAGACGCCTGGTAGAACTTTGGTTTGATTCCCGCCTCACGAATCGCTTCGAGAATACGCACAGTACCAAGTGCGGTTACGTCGGTGGTGTACTCCGGCACGTCGAAACTCACGCGTACGTGCGACTGCGCGCCGAGGTTATAGATCTCATCGGGAGCAACCTGCCGCAGGATGGTGTTGAGCGCACTCGAATCGCTCAGGTCGCCATGCACCAAAAATAGACGCGTTTTTGACTCGTGCGGATCGCGATAAATGTGGTCTAGTCGCTGGGTGTTAAATGACGAAGACCGCCGGATAATCCCATGGACTTCATAG
>Ga0209818_1000194_pt1 | contig 14047 bp, 15 predicted proteins | sample NCAS200_FD_187517 | JGI IMG/M metagenome (GOLD analysis project Ga0209818, IMG submission 187517) | Agricultural soil microbial communities from Utah to study Nitrogen management - NC AS200 (SPAdes) (version 2) | ecosystem: Environmental > Terrestrial > Soil > Agricultural land | place: USA... | reverse complement strand
TCCGGATTCTGCGGCTGGTGGGGCATGCTCGGCTCCTCGCCGTCGGCGCCGATGCGCTGCTGTTCGGGGAGCAGTTCGAGCGGGGCGTCCGCCTGATGCAGGTCCGCATTCCGGCGCCCCTCGTGCCGGCGGCGCCGTGAGGCCACTTCTCCTGGCTGTTGCCCTCGCCGGCGTTCCGGCCGGGCTCGCCGGGCAGCGTCCATCCCTCCTTCCCGACTCGGTGATCGGGGCGCTGGCCGGGGAGGTTTCCGGCGAAACCGCCAAGCGCAATCTGGAGCGGATCGCGGGCGAGCACCGGATCCGGGGCTCCCTGGGGTTCCGCCGGGCCGCGCAGCACATCGTCGAGCGGCTCATCGGGTACGGGCTCACCGACGCCCGCATCGAGTCGCTCCCCGCCGACGGGAAGCGCTTCTACGGCACTCAGCGATCCCGGCCCCCCTGGGACGCGGAATTCGCCGAGCTCTGGCTGCTCCGGCAGAACGGTCGGGCGTGGGAACGGGCCGAGCGGCTGGCGAGCTGGGACGCGATGCCGGTTTCGCTGGCGCAGGACAGCGAAAGCGGCCAGGCCACCGCGCTCCTGGTGGACGTGGGGGAGGGAACCAGCGAGCGCGATTACGCCGGGAAGGACATCCGGGGCAATCTGGTGCTCACCTCCCAGCAGCCCGGGGCGGTGCAGGACCTCGCGGTCGGGCGTTTCGGCGCGGCGGGGATCGTGAGCTACGCCCAGAACCAGCGCACCGCCTGGTGGGGTGAAGACGAGAACCTGGTGCGCTGGGGGCACCTTACGACCTTCTCCCCGCATCCTGCTTTCGCCTTCATGGTCTCCCTCAAGCAGGGCCGCGCCCTCCGGCAGCGGCTTCTCTCGGGCCAGCCGGTCCGGCTCGAGGCCCGGGTTCGGGCCGGCAAGCATGCCGGTGGATATGAAGTCGTGACCGCGACGATTCCCGGAGCCGATCCGGTGCTCCGCTCCCAGGAAATCGCCTTCAGCTGCCACCTCGACCATCAGCGCCCCGGCGCCAACGACAACGCCAGCGGCTGTGTCGCGATTCTGGAGGCCGCGCGGGCGCTCGCCAAGCTGATCGCCGAGGGACGCCTGCCCCGGCCGGCCCGGACCCTCCGCTTCATCTGGCCTCCGGAGATCGAAGGCACCCTGGCGATGCTCAATGGGGTCCCCGGGCTGGCGGATCGGATCCAGGCCGCAATTCACATGGACATGGTCGGGGGAGGTCCGGAAACCCGGGCCACCTTCCACGTCACCCGGGGACCCGGCAGCCTGCCGTCCTTCATCTACGACGTGGGCGGGGCGTTCGGCGCGCTGGTCAATCGCGAGTCGGCCGACTTCGCGGGGACCGGATCGGCCCGGTTTCCACTGGTTTCTCCCGAAGGAGGCAGGGAGCCGCTCCGGGCCGAGTTCCCCGCCTTTACCATGGGCAGCGACCACGAGGTGTACACCGACGGATCGTTCCGGATCCCGGCGATCTATCTCAACGACTGGCCCGACCGCTACATCCACACCAATTTCGACACCCCGGCCAACATCGACGCCACCAAACTGGAGCGGGCGGCGTTCATCGGCGCGGCAAGCGGTTATTACCTCGCGACCATCGGGGCGGCCGATGCCGCTGCGCTAGTTGAATTGGTCCAGCTGGGCGCGCTCCGGCGCACCGCGTCGATGTTGGAGCGCCGGGGTGCGCTACCACCTCGTGAGGCAATGAATCTCACCCTGCACCACTTCCTCGCCGAGAGGGCCATCGTCTCGTCCATCGAGGGATTCTCGGCGCTCAGTCCGACCGACCGCGCCGTGGCCGAGCATTTCATCGCCAGCCTGGAGAGCGCCACACCTGGTGGCCCCGGGTCCGCCACCCGAGACGCCGGGGACGCGGTGATCTACCGACGCAACCCGGCGGTAAAAGGCCCGATGTCGGTCTTCGGCTACGACTATCTCAGCGACAAGTACGGCGCAGAACGCGCCGGAGCCCTGGGGATTTTCCGCCACGCCGGTCTCTGGGGAAGGGGCGGTGAATACGCCTACGAGGTGCTGAACCTGGTGGACGGCAAGCGGTCGCCAGTGGAAATCCGGAATGCGGTCTCGGCCATCTATGGCCCGATCCCGCTCCCGGTCGTGGTAGAGTTTCTCGGCGCGCTCGCAGCCGCGGGGGTGGTGGTCAGGTAGTCCAGGGGTACCGGCGGATCGTCGTGGCGCCGGCCCATCCGGTCCATCCGGCGGCGCTCCCTCCGCGCCTTCCCCTCCTCGTACCACCGGCGGGTCATCTCTCCGGCGAGATCGCGGTTGCCGAGCCCGAAGGCCAGCCCGATCGACAACGCTGCCGCGCCGAGGATCAGGGTGAACGCCGCCGTCACCAGCTCGTCGGCCACACCCAGGTGCTGCACCGCCATGAACACCGCGATCATCACCACGGCGCCCTTGGCCGCGCGCGCCAGCGTGGGCACCCCTTCCACCGCGCCCGCCGAGGCCAGCACCAGGGCCCGGACAAACTCGCCCACGATCATGCCGAGAATGACGATCACGATGGCGGCGATCAGCGTCGGGATGAAGGAGAGCATCGTCCCGAACATCTCCCGGATGCTCTCCAGCCCGAGCGCCGTGCTGGCGAGCAGGATCACCACCAGCATCACCAGCCAGAACAGCAGCTTGCCCACGGCGTGAATCGGGTCGAGCCGGGTGCCGGTTCGGCCCATAGCTTCGGAGATGCCGCCGGCTTCGGCCACCTTGTTGAAGTTGAGCCGCTTGAGCAGCGCGTCGGTCCAGCGCTCCAGCAGCCGGGCCACCAGATACCCTGCGATCAGGATGGCGATGGCCGCCGCGAACGGCGGCACATACAACATGAGCTGCTCGCCGCCGCCGAGCAGCCGCTGCCAGAGTTCGTTCACTGCGATACCTCGATTACGAGTTTGCCCTGCTGTTCACCCCGCTTCATCCGCCGGTAGGCCGCGGCACCCTCCGCCAGGGGCACCACCGAATCCACCACCGGCCAGAGTTTTCCAGCCCGGGCCAGCGTCATCACCTCGGCGAACTCGGCATGGGAGCCCATGGTGGATCCCAGCAGGCTCCACTGAAACCAGAAGAGCCGCCTGATGTCGAGCCCAACCTCGGGTCCGCTGGTCGCTCCGCAGGTGACCAGGCGTCCCCCCGGGCGGAGCGACCTGAGAGAGGCATCCCAGGTGTGCTTGCCGACGGTATCGACCACCACGTCGGCGCCGCTTCCGGTCAGCTTGCGGACTTCGCGGGCGATTTCCTCCGGGGTGGATTCCGCATGATTGAAGACTTCGTCAGCCCCCAGCACCCGGGCCCGCTCCAGCTTCCAGTTTGCCGAGCTGGTCGCGAACGCGCGAGCGCCCAGATGCTTTGCGATGGCAAGCGCCGCGAGGGCAACTCCGCCGCCGACGCCCCAGATCAGCACGGTCTCCCCGGCCAGGAGTCCGGCGCGAGTGGTGAGCATGCGCCAGGCGGTGAGGGTCGAGAGCGGGAAAGCGGCCGCGACCTCCCAGGGCATATCAGTGGGGATCAAGCCAACGTTCCGTTCTGGAACGACTACGAATTCGGCAGCGGTCCCGGGGCAGTGCTCGCCGAGAATCTGGTAGTTGCGACAGTGGGGGTCGTCTCCCCGGCGGCAGGGCTCGCAGTCTCCGCAGGAGATCCCGGGGTTGATGGTGACCCGGTCGCCCGGCCGGACCCCGGTCACGGCCTCCCCGGTCGCCTCGACCACCCCGGCCCCGTCGGTCCCGACGATATGGGGGAACTGCAGGGTGATTCCCTTAACCCCCTCGGTGAGAAAGAGATCGAGGTGGTTGATCGCGGCGGCCCGCACCCGGACCAGGACCTGGTCGGGGGCTTGGATCAGAGGAGCGGGCAGGTCGAGCTCCGCCAGGCTTTCTATTCCACCGTGCCCGAGGAGCGCCAGCGCCCGCATGTGAGAACCTCTCCGGCTTGCAGAAGGAGGGAAGTTGTGCAAGATATATCCAGCCCATGGATGATGGCGCCATTCAGCGCCCCCTCTGCGGCTGGGCCCGCCGCAACCGCGTAGCCGGAGGAGCCAGCATGGCCGCGTTCGACGAATTGGAAATGGGTTGGTCGGGGTCCGGGTGGATGGATCCCATGCCCTCGTCCACCCCTCCGGCGCCCCCACCCCCGCCGCCTCCTCCACCACCGCCGCCGCCCCCGCCGGCGGCGACGCCCCCCCGGCCTGCCATGAGACCGGAGATGACGGCCCCCAAGCCTGCCGCCAAGCCGGCGGCCAAGAAGGCCGCAAAAAAGAAGGCGGCCAAACGGGTCGCCAAGAAGGCCAAGGCGAAGTCCCGCCCAGCCAAGAAGACGGTGAAGCGCGCCGCCAAGAAGAAGGGCGCCAGCAGGATGAAGGCGAAGAAGCCGGTCAGGAAACCGGTCCGGAAGGCCGCCCGCAAGGCCGCCAAGAAGCGACCGCCGGTTCGGAAGCGGGCGATGAAGATGACCGGCCGCAAAGGCGGGAAGAAGCGCCGCTAGTCCCCGGTCGGGATTCTGCTCGAGAGGCGCCCTCCGGGAGGGGGGCGCCTGTCGCTTGTGGTCCTCAGCATTCAACCGGCCGTGAGCACACGACCCAGCCACCAGAGCCCCACCGCGATGCTCCCGGCTCCCGCCCACCGGGCCATGCGTTCGACGGCGGCCGGGGCCCGGTCGGCCGCGCGGCGCATGGCCAGGGCGGCCACCAGCGCAAAGGTCGCCATCCCGGCGGTGACCCCGACGCCGAAGCAGGCCAGGTAAGCCAGTCCCAGGGCCCGTCCGGGCAGCAGGGTCACCGGCACCAGGGCCACCGCCGCGGTGGTTCCGGCCAGGCCATGCATCACCCCGAGAGAGGCTACTGCGTGACCATGGGCCCGGTGCTCGGAGGGGTCCTGCCGGTGTAAGTTGCGGGCCGTGCGGAGCGACCAGATGCCGACCCCGACCAGCGCGATCCCCACCGTCCCCTCCAGAACCGTTTCCATTCCGGGCGACCAGCGGATTCCGGTGGCGAGCAGGACGGCTCCGGCGACGAATACCGCCAGCGAGTGGCCGATGCCCCAGCGCAGGCCGAAACCGAATGCGGTGGCCAGGGTCGGCCTCCGGCTCACGAAAGTGGTGACCGCCATCATGTGGTCGATCTCGAGGGCGTGGATGAAGCCGAGCAGAAACGCGGTGCCGAGAGGCAGCAACCCGCTCATGCGCTACCTCTGATGCCGAGCATTCGTCTCACGTCCCTTTCGCATGCGGCCGGGTGCGGGTGCAAGCTGGGCAGCAACGACCTCACCGAGGTTCTCCGGCACCTGCCCGCGGTGGTGGACCCGAACGTACTGGTGGATGCCGCGACCCGCGATGACGCGGCGGTCTACCGGCTCTCGGCCGACCGGGCGCTGGTCGCCACGGTAGATTTCTTCACTCCCATCGTCGACGATCCCGCCGCCTGGGGGGCGATCGCCGCGGCGAACGCGCTCTCCGACGTGTACGCCATGGGCGGCCGGCCGTTGTTCGCGCTCAATCTGGTGAGTTGGCCGCGCGGCACCGTCCCCTTCGAGGTGCTGGGCGAGGTGTTCCGGGGCGCGGCCGAGGTCACCGCGCGGGCCGGGTGCCTCATGCTGGGCGGGCACTCGATCGATGATCCGGAGCCGAAGTTCGGGCTCTGCGTGATCGGAGAAGTGCATCCGGACCGGATGTTCACCAACGCCGGCGCACGTCCCGGCGACCTGCTGGTCCTGACCAAGCCGCTGGGCACCGGCATTCTCACCACCGCCCTCAAGCGTGACCTGGTGGGCGAGCCGGAGCTGGCGGACGCGGTGCGATCCATGACGGCGCTCAACGACGGCGCGGCCCGGGCCGCCCATGCCGCCGGGGTTCACTGCGCCACCGACGTCACCGGGTTCGGGTTGCTGGGTCACCTGGGCAACATTCTGGCGGCCAGCGGGGTTGGGGCGCGGATCGACGCGGCCCGACTTCCGGCACTCCCCGGCGCGCTCCGGTTGGCGGAAGCGGGCGCGGTACCTGGGGGAACCCGGCGTAATCTGGAAGCCACGGGTGCCCAGTGGGCCGACGACGTGTCCGAGCCCGAGCGACTGCTCGCGGTGGATGCCCAGACCTCGGGCGGGTTGCTCCTGGCCGTCGCGCCGCGCCGGCTGCCCGATCTCCTGGCGGGTCTCTGGAGCGAAGGCACCCTGTCGCGGGCGGTCGTGGGCGAGATTCTCCCCGAGCCCGGCCTCCTGCGGATCGTCCGCGGGACGGCGGAACAGTAACGAGACGGCAGGCACTATGGGATCGGTGCGCTGGACTCCCCAGCGGATGGAACAGCTCGAGCGCGCCACCCGGCTCGGTCGCCGGGTCGTGCTCATGCGCCGGGGCACCGAGTACGTGGTCGTGGCGCGCCGGCTGCTGAGCACCGGTGGCCAGGAAACCCTGATCGGCTACCTGCCCATGACCGGCGAGGAGCTTCGTTTCGAGCTGGACGAGCTGGACGAGTTCCAGGTGGTTGGATGAGCGCCCGGGCGGTGGTTCACCTCGACGAGAGCTGCCTGGGCAACGGGCGGGAGGGCTCGAACCCCGGCGGTGCCGGCGGCCTCATCGAGACCCGCACCCCGCGCGGGCTGATCCGAAGGGATTTCTACATCCATGCTCCGGCCACCACCAACAACCGGATGGCGCTGGCCGGCGGCATCGGCGTGCTCCAGCTTCTGGCCGGGAAGGGAACCCGGTTCCGGGTCCTGGTGATCTCCGACTCGGAGTATCTGGTGAAGGGAATTCGGGAATGGCTGCCCGGGTGGATCGCCCGGGGATGGAAGCGCAAATCCGGCGTGATCGAAAACCTGGAGCTGTGGCGGGCCCTGGCACAGTCGCTGGCGCTGCACGAGAGCCAGTTCGCCTGGGTGCGGGGACACAACGGACACCCCAAGAACGAATACGCCAATGATCTTGCGGTCCGCGCCGCCCGGGCCCAGGAAACCTCCTCGGGGATCGTCGCGTCCGGCTTCGGCGCCTGGCTGCTGCATAAGCGGGCAGCCGGCCAGTACACAGACTATGATCCGGATGCCGCGTTTGCCGCCCTGGATCAGCGTCTCGAACGGGGGGAACGGTTCCCCCTCGATCTCGATGCCACCCCGAGCCTTGCCGGAGGTCTTCCGAATGGATGAGCTGACCCGGTTTGCCCGCCGGCTGGTCGAACAGCTCACGGCCAGCAAGGAAGGGGTCAATCGCGCGGTGCCCATCGGTCAGATCCGGGAGAAGATCCTCCCCTACCGGACCCACCGCCGGGCGCTCATGCTGGAGAGCGTGGAAGACTACGAGACCGTGCTGCTCCGGCTGGTGGCCGGAGAGCGCGGCTTCGTGCGAACGCTCCCACCCGGCGCGGCCAAGCGCTGCCAGGACGAGCTGGCCGGCGCCAACCCCGATCTGAGCGTGCTGGACGAGCTGGCCGACTCCACCATTCAGATCACCTCGCTGGCCGCGGCGCAGATCGTGGGAGACGACGAAGTCACCCCGGGTGAAGCACCAGTCATTGCGAGCGAAGCGAAGCAATCCCGCCGCACCGCCGAGATCGCGGCGGCCGCTCCGCGTCCTCCCCAGATCGACAAGGTGCAATACCGCCGGACCGCGGAGATCGCGTCGGTCGTTCCGCGGGACGTCACCCCGAGCGAAGCCGCCGTCCTCAGCGCAGCGAAGGAGAAGGGGCCGCTCTCTCCCGCAGCTTCGGCCCCTTCGGCCGCGCCGCAGCCTCAGGGTGACACTCAGGCCGAGTGCCGCCACTGCCACCACGTCATGCCGGCCGGCCGCACGGTGGTGTTCTGCCCCTGGTGCGGGGGCCGGCTGATTCCGTTTACCTGCGCCCGCTGCCAGACCGAGCTGGACTCGGAGTGGCGCCACTGCATCACCTGCGGCGCGCCGGTCAAGGACCCCCACCGCTACTCGTGAGCTCATAGCCCATGGCCGCCCGACCCGATATCGTTTTCCTCTCCGGGGCCCGCACCGGGTTCGGCTCCTTTGGCGGCAGCCTCAAGGACCTGACCGCCACCGATCTGGGCGTGGAGGCGTCCAAGGCCGCCATCGCCCGGGCGGGGATTTCCGCCGACCTGGTGGACCACGTCGTGGTGGGCAACGCAATGCAGACCTCGGCCGATGGCGCCTATATCGCCCGGCACGTGGCGCTGCGGGCCGGATGTCCGATCCCCACTCCGGCACTCACCGTCAACCGGCTCTGCGGCTCGGGCTTCGAGGCCATCGTGCAGGGGGCGCAGCAGATTCTCCTCGGTGAATCGCGGGTGGTGCTCGCCGCCGGGACCGAGTCGATGAGCCAGGCGCCCCACGTGGTGCGGGGGCTTCGCTGGGGGACCAAGCTGGGAGCGTCCCCGGCGCTGGAGGATCTGCTTTGGCAGGGCCTCACTGATTCCTATTGCGGCTGTCCGATGGGAATTACCGCGGAAAATCTCGCGAAGAAATACGGAATTGCCCGTGCCGAGGTGGATGCCTACGCCCTGCGCTCCCAGCAGGCGGCCCGGGCCGCGTGGGAGGCGGGGTGGTTCGCCGACGAGCTGTGCCCGGTTCCGCTGACCAACCGGAAGACGAAGCAGGCCGAGCCGTGGGCGGCTGACGAGCACATGCGGCCGGAGACTACCGCCGAGGGACTCGCCAAACTGGTCCCGGTCTTTTCCAAGGACGGGGTAGTCACCGCCGGAAATGCCTCCGGCATCTCCGACGGGGCGGCCGCCTGTATCGTCGCCTCGGCGGAGTTTGCCCGGGAACGGGGACTCACCCCGATCGGGCGGCTGGTGTCGTGGGGCGTGGCGGGAGTGGAGCCCGAGATCATGGGCATCGGTCCGGCGCCGGCGGCGCGCCAGGCGCTCACCCGGGCCGGCATGACGCTCGGACAGATGGACCGGGTGGAGGTGAACGAGGCGTTCGCGGCGCAGTACCTCGCGGTGGAGAAAGAGCTGGGGCTCGATCGCGACCGCACCAACGCCGAGGGTGGAGCAGTGGCCATCGGGCATCCGCTGGGGGCCAGCGGCGCCCGCATCACCGTGCACCTGCTCCACACCCTGCGGCGGATCGGCAAGCGGTATGCCCTGGGCAGCGCCTGTATCGGCGGAGGCCAGGGCCTCGCGGTGATCGTCGAAGCATTCGCGCCGTAGGAGGGCAACGTGGATCTGCTCCTGCTGATTCCGATCGCGGCGTTTCTCTACCTGGCCGGAAGCGTCCGCATTCTCCGGCAGTACGAGCGCGGGGTGGTGTTCTTTCTGGGCAAGTACACCACGACCAAAGGGCCCGGGGTTGCGTTCGTCCCGCTCGGATTCGCCCAGATGAAGCGGGTATCGCTCCGGATCGTGGCGATGGATATCCCGGCGCAGGACGTGATCACACGGGATAACATCTCGGTCAAGGTGAACGCGGTCCTGTATTTCCGGGTGCTGGAGCCTTCGCTCGCCATCATCGAGATCCAGGACTACCTCTTCGCCACCGGCCAGATGGCGCAGACCACTCTGCTGTCGGTGCTGGGTCAGGTCGAGCTGGACGAGCTTCTGGCCGACCGCCGCAAGGTCAACGAGATCCTCAAGGAGATCATCGACGAGCGCACCGATTTCTGGGGGATCGAGGTCTCCGCGGTGGAGATCAAGGACGTGCTGCTCCCCGACGGGATGCGCCGGGCGATCGCCCGCCAGGCGGAAGCGGAGCGGGAGCGGCGGGCCAAGGTGATCAGCGCCCAGGGCGAGCTCCAGGCGTCGGAAACGCTGGCGCAGGCCGCCCGGATGCTGCAGAGTCAGCCCGCCTCGCTCACCCTCCGCTACCTGCAAACGCTCACCGAAATCGCGGCGGAGAACAACACCACCACCATCTTCCCCATTCCGATCGACTTCTTCAAGACGTTCTTCCAGCGGCCCGACGACGCCATGGCGGCGCCCCACCCCGTTGCCGCGCCCGCTCCCGCCGAGCTTCAGCCTGAGCCGGTCGCGGGGAACCTGTCCGGGCTCGATCCGGCGGAGCAATTGCGCCGGCTCCGAGCCGCCGTGCAGGCGGGTCCCGGCACCGAGACCAAAAGCGAATGACATGGCCGACCTGACTCCCGGGAAGATCGACCGCGCCGCGCTGGAGCGGATCATGCAGCGCGCGGCCGAGCTCCAGGCCGGCGAGGCCGATGTCGGCGAAGGTCTCACGCCCGACGAGGTGACCGCCCTCGGCAGGGAGGTGGGGATCCCGGCCCGCTATCTCCAGCAGGCCATGCTGGAGCAGGCCACCGAGGTGGTTGCCCCTGCGGAATCGGGGGTGGCCGGAAGCGTGGTGGGGCCCTCCGAAGTCCGGGCCCAGCGGGTGGTGATCGGCGATCCGGAAGACGCGGCCCGCGCGCTGATCGAATGGTTCGACCGGAACGAGCTCCTGGCGGTGCTGCGGCAGCAGCCCGGACGGGTGACCTTCGAGCCGATCGGTGGGATGCAGGCCGCGCTCCGCCGGGGCGGGGCTGCGTTCGGATCCGGTGTCCCGAAGTTCATGCTGGCAAAGGCCACCATGGTGTCGGCCACCTTGACCCGGCTGGAGTCGGGGTACTGTCACGTGGCCCTCGCGGCGGACCTCAAGAAGACTCGGAGCGCCTACCTTGGCGGGGCGTCGGCCCTCGGCTCGGTGGGGCTGGTCGGCGCGGTGATCCTCGCGACGATGAGCCCGTTTCTGCTCTTGGCCGCCGCGCCGCTCCTGGGTGGTGGCGCACTGGGCTGGGTCACCCTCAAGCAGTTCCGCCCGGTGGCTGAACGGACCGCGCTCGGGCTGGAGCGGGCGCTGGACTATCTCGAGCGGGGCGGGGTCAAGCCGGGACACCAGATTCCGCCCAAGAGCGGCGGTCTGCTCGACGCCCTGGCCGGCGAGATCCGCCGGGCCATTGCATCCTCGTCCGAAAGGTCCCGGCAGAAGTGACCATCCGGAAAGTGGGAGTCCTGGGCTCGGGACAGATGGGGAGCGGCATCGCCCAGGTCGCCGCGGTGGCGGGCTTCGAGGTGGTGGCCCGCGACCTCGAGGAGTCCCAGCTCTCCCGGGGCAGGAAGGCGGTCGAGTCTTCGCTGGCGAAATTCGTAGAGAAGGCCAAGCTCGCGCCCCAGGACCGGGATGCGGCGCTGGGGCGGCTCCGCTTCACCACCCGGATCGAAGACCTGGGGGACTCGGACCTGGTGATCGAAGCGGTCACCGAAAATCTGGAGCTCAAGAACGGGCAGTGGAGGGCGCTCGACACCGTTTGCCCTGCGGAGACGCTGTTCGCGTCGAATACCTCGAGCCTCTCGATCATGGCGATGGCGGCGGTGACCGGACGCCCCGACCGGTTCCTGGGGCTCCACTTCTTCAATCCGGTCCCGATGATGCCGCTGGTGGAGGTGGTGCGGAGCATCGCGACCTCGCCCGCGACCATCGCCGCCGGGACCGATTTCGTGCGGCGGCTGGGCAAGGAGCCGGTGGCGGCCCGGGACTCGGCCGGATTCATCGTAAACCGGCTGCTGATCCCCTACCTGCTCGACGCCGCCCGCGCGGTGGAGCAGGGGGTCGCCTCCATCCAGGACGTGGACAATGGCATGAAATTGGGCTGCGGTCACCCGATGGGACCGCTGACCCTGCTCGACTTCGTCGGTCTCGACACGGCGGTGGCGGTGGGAGAAATCCTGTTCGACGAGTTCCGCGAGCCGCGCTACGCGCCGCCCCCCCTGCTGCGCCGGATGGTGCTGGCGGGATGGCTGGGCAAGAAGTCGGGGCGGGGGTTCTACGACTGGTCGACGAATCCGCCGACGCCGGTGACCCTATGAAAACGGTCAACGGTCAACGGTCAACAGTGACGAAGTCATTGCGAGGGCCGGAGGCCCGAAGCAATCCCGCCGGATCGCCACGGGCGCTGCGCGCCCTCGCGATGACTGCGGCATTTCTCCTTTCCTGCCGCGCAACGACCACCCGCCCCGACTTCCTCCCGCTCCCCACCGCCTCCTTCGCCGAAGTGGAGCTGGAGATCCCCCAGGCCACCCGAGCCCTGGCCGAGGCGCTGGCAAAGGACAGCATCGCCCTCATGGTGGTGCGGGAGGCGGACGGGTTCATCGACTCGGGGTGGCTGAGCAGCCGCACCCTGGAGCGGACCAGCGCACGCCCGCTCGGCCCTGAGGTGGTGCGGGTCCGGGCCTGGGTGAATCCGTCGAAGCAGTTCTGGAGCGAATTGCAGGTGGAGGCGACCTACCGGGCGATGGCCGACCCCTCCCGGCCTGAACGGGAGCTCGATGTCGAGCTTCCCGCCGAGCACCCGCTGCAGCGTAAAGTCGCCGGGGTGGTGCGCAGGCTGGTTGCCCTGCACGGCGACCCGGCGGCGCTGGAAGCGCTCACCCCGCCCCGGCCGGTGGTCAAGCCGGACACCACCATCAAGCCCGACACTTCGAAAGCCGGATACCGATGAATCGCGTCAGCCGAGTCCTCGTATTCTCGCTCGGGTTCGCGGGCGCTGCCGCCGCCCAGGCCCGCAAGTCCACCTGGGCCGATGCGGTGCTCACCGACCTCGACACCAAGGCGCCGGGATACGCCACCACCGCGAAGCAGATCTGGGGATTTGCCGAGGTGGGATACCAGGAGGAAAAGAGCAGCGCGCTGCTTCAGGACCGGCTCCGCTCGGCGGGATTTTCCATCGAGGCCGGAGTCGGAGAGATGCCCACCGCCTTCGTCGCGTCCTACGGGAGCGGGAAGCCGGTGATTGCCATCGTGGGCGAATTCGATGCCCTGCCGGGTCTGTCTCAGGACGCGGTTCCAATGCGCAAGGTTCTGGTCGAAGGCGGGCCGGGACATGGCTGCGGCCATCATCTCTTCGGCACCGCGGCGGCCGCCGCGGCGATCTCGGTCAAGGACTGGCTGGCGCAGGGAAAGCGGCCCGGCACCATCCGGTTCTACGGCACGCCGGCCGAGGAGGGGGGCGGCGGGAAGATCTACATGGTGCGGGCCGGGGTGTTCAAGGACGTGGACGCCGTGGTCTCCTGGCACCCGGGCGATCTCAACCAGGTGACTCGCGCTACGACCCTGGCGAACAACAGCGCGAAGTTCCGGTTTCATGGTGTCAGCGCCCATGCGGCCGCGGCACCCGATCAGGGACGCTCCGCGCTGGACGGGGTGGAAGCCATGAACGCGATGGTTAATCTGATGCGCGAGCATGTGCCCCAGGAAGCCCGCATCCATTACATCATCACCAGCGGAGGAAAGGCGCCCAACGTCGTTCCCGATTTTGCCGAGGTGTACTACTACGCCCGCCACAGCGACATGCGGGTTCTCGACGGCATCTGGGAGCGGATCCTGAATGCCGCCAAGGGCGCCGCGCTGGGAACCGGGACCACGATGGATTTCGAGCTGGTGAATTCGGTGTACAACGTCCTGCCCAACGACGCCCTTGCCGACGTGATGCAGGGGGCCCTCGAGCGGGTGGGCGGTTACGCCTATTCGCCGGACGAGAAGGCGTTTGCCGAGAAGATCCGGCCATCACTCACCGGGACCCTCCCTCCGATGGATGAGACGACCCGGGTGACCCCGCCGGAGACCGGCGTCTCCCCCGGCTCCACCGACATGGGTGACCTGAGCTGGGTGGTGCCCACGGTACAGCTCTCGGCGGCCACCTGGGTGCCCGGCACTCCCGCGCACAGCTGGCAGGCGGTGGCGGCGGGAGGGATGTCGATCGGCTCGAAGGGGATGATGGTTGCCGCCAAGACCATGGCGCTCACCGCCATCGAGCTGTTCAGCAACCCCGCGCACCTGCCCAAAGCGCGGGCGGAGTTCGACAAGCGGCTGGGAGGGTTCGTCTACCAATCGAGAGTGGGGGACCGGAAGCCACCGCTGGACTATAGACGGTAGGTTGTGGGACGGTAGGACGGTAGGGTCGTCACCCTGAGCGCAGCGAAGGGACCGATCACGACGAGCAGGAGGGCTGTCTCATGAGCACGATCACCGTCGGTCAGGAAAACTCCACTTCCATCGATCTCTACTATGAAGACCACGGCTCCGGCCCACCAGTCGTTTTGATCCATGGCTGGCCGCTTTCCGGGGCTT
>Ga0209818_1000189_pt1 | contig 14326 bp, 10 predicted proteins | sample NCAS200_FD_187517 | JGI IMG/M metagenome (GOLD analysis project Ga0209818, IMG submission 187517) | Agricultural soil microbial communities from Utah to study Nitrogen management - NC AS200 (SPAdes) (version 2) | ecosystem: Environmental > Terrestrial > Soil > Agricultural land | place: USA... | reverse complement strand
CGTGACGCTCGTGACGCCAGCGGATCCGGCCCGTCGGGCCGGCGTGATCGCTGTGCGGCCGGCCAATCCCGTTGAGGCGTCGGCGCGCTTGCACGCGAATGGTGTGCCGCACGCCTTACGCGAGGGGATGCTCCGGCTCGCCCCGCATTTTTACATCACGGCAGGTGAAGTTGACCGTGCGTTGGGAGTCCTCAGCTGAGCAGAAGCGGTCAGCGCACGCCGAGCCGCAGTTGCACTCCGACCCGTTCAGCCAGCGCGATGAAGCGCGGTGCATTGCGTACGTCATCAAAGATGTGGCTGAAGAATGGCCACCAGGATGTGACCGGTTCGTTGCGAGCGTAGCCTCGCTCCAGGGCGTCAAGGGCGCGGCCGGTGTCGCTGATCGAAAGCGCTGCGACCATGAGGCTTACGTTATCGTTCCATCGCGACACGTTCCGGGCCTCGATCTGACGGATAAGCGCGCGTGCGGAATCCGGCTGGCCGGTCTTGCCAAGGACATAGGCGAATGCACCCTGGTTCATGACGTTTCGCATTGGTGGCGAATTGCGCACGACCCTGATGGCATCATCTCTACGTCCATCGTCAATTGCCGTAAGTGCGACCGCATTCTGAACTACGGCTGACGAGGAATCGAGTTCCCACGCTCGCTGCGACTCGGCGCGTGAGCGCTCGCGCTGGCCGCCGTACAGCAGCGCGTAGCCAAGCCAGGTGGCAAACGTCGCCTGGTACGGCTCGAGACTCTTGGCACGTTCATACGCCGCGATAGCCTCGTCGATCCGCCCCACGTACATCAGGCAGCGACCGAGCTGGAAGTGTGCGGCGGCGTTGTCAGGCTCGGTCGCAATCGCTGCACGCAATTCCCGCTCGGCCACGGCGAACCGTCCAACCGAGGCGTACATGATCCCGAGCCCGACGTGTGCATCGGCAAGGGTACTGTCGATCTGGAGTGCTCGCGTGGCGTAGTCAATCACGCGCTGTTGCTCCAACGGCTTCTCACCGAAGTAGGTCAGGAGTGCGAGAGCGTTCGCCAACCCCGCATACGCACGGCCAAAACGATCGTCGAGCGCTATCGCAGCCTCGAATGACCGAACCGCGCCTTCCAGCCCGGGCCGTCGCCGGTTCAGGAAGTAATGGCCCTTCAGGTACAGGTCGTAGGCCTCGTGATTGCTGGTGCCGCGACGGTCGCCGACGGTCACGAGGGAGTCGGTGCCTGAAGCCGCACCCAGTCGTTGCGCGAGTGCGCCCGTGATGGCCGCCGTCAGGCTGTCCTGCAGCGCGAGCACGTCATCAGCGGCTCGCGTGTAGCTGTCGGACCAGATTTCGACGGCATCGGCCGACCCGGTGAGTTGCGCCGATACACGGACCTGCTGCCCCGAGCGCCGCACGCTGCCTAACAACAGATATCGCACGCCTAACTCGGCGCCGACCCTTCGCACGTCGATGTTGCGACTCCCCTTGTAGCGATAGGCCGCTGACCGCGCGGCGACCCGGAGTCCTGTAACGCGCCCCAGAGCCGTCGCCAGTTCGTCCGTCATACCGTCCGCGAAGTATTCCTGAGCCGTGTCGCCGCCGATATTCTCGAACGGCAGCACCGCGACCGACGGCGGCAAGTCGGCCAGCACGGGAGCATTCGTCTCCTTCCTGAAGACCTGCGGCAACGCCACCGCTGCGGCGAGCGCTCCAGCAGCTACCACCACCGCAACGATGCGGCGGGACGGCCGCGGCGCAGTCTGCACCGGACCTGAGGGCGTCATGACGCCTTCCAGCCCAGCCAGCAGTTCCGACGCGGTCTGCGGCCTGCGATCCGGGTCCTTGCTGAGCGAGGACATGATGAGCGAAGCGACCGCAGGAGGAACGGCCGTCGCGTGGTCGTGGATCGGTGGCGGTGGCTCGGTCAGGTGCGCCGCCAGCATCGACTGGCGCGACGTGCGCTCGGCAAACGGGTGCCGGTTCGCCACCAGCTCCCAGGCAACCACACCCCAGGCGTAGATGTCGGCCCGGTGATCCACCTGGTCGCCGGCCACCTGCTCGGGCGCCATGTATCCCGGCGTGCCTAACGAAGACCCCGGGCTGGTGATCGTGTAGTCGCCGCTCACGACGGCTCGCGCCACGTCCATGGCTTTTGCGATGCCGAAATCCGACACCACAGCCGTTCCGCCCGAGAGCAGGATGTTGTCCGGCTTGATGTCGCGATGGACGATCCCGGCGGTGTGCGCATACGCCAACGCGCGTGCGACGTCCTTGAGGATTGAAATCGCTTCAGTAAGCGGAATAGGCACACCACTCGCGATCCGTGCCCGCAACGACTTGCCGTCCACCAACGGCATGGTGTAATACGAAAGCCCTCCCGCTTCGCCGGCCGAGAGCAGCGGGACGATGTTCGCCTGCTGCAACTGCGCCGCGAGCCGGACCTCACGGGCGAACCGGTCGGTCGAAAGCTCGGCCACGAGCTCCGGCTGCAGGACCTTGATCGCAACGTGCCGGTTCAGCGACGTCTCGACGGCGGCGAAAACCGTCGCCATCCCTCCGACACCGATCTCGCGCTCGACACGATACGAGGCGCCGAGCGCTGCCTGCAGCTGGTTCTGGAGATCCGACGGCATCGGCTACAAGTAGCGCGCGCGCGAGCGGATCACGCCAGTTCCACCAACGCGATTTCCCTCGAACCTTTACGGATCAGGTAGTACGCACCCCCAATCGCCTCGGTGGCGCTGACGGTCTGTTCCTCTGCACCGAGCCGGCGACCGTTGACGCTGACCGCTCCCTGCTGGAGCTGGCGACGCGCGTCTCCCCTGGATTTCACGAGCCCGGTTTCGACGAGCATGTCGAGTATGGATGCGTTGCCATCGACCGCACCCGCTTCACGCACCGCGGACAACCGCTTGAACGGAATTTCGTCGCGAAGGGCCTGGAGCGCGGCCGGTCCCAGCGACCGTGGGTCAGCCTTCCGGTCGAAGAGCAGGCGCGAAACGTCTCGAGCGATCTTCGCCGCCTCATCACCGTGGACGCGCGCCGTGACGTCGTACGCGAGCTTCGATTGTGCCGCACGACTCTCGGGCCGTTCGGATGTCGCGCGATCCAGCGCCTCGATTTCATCACGTTCGAGCAAGGTGAAGAACCTGAGATATCTCGAGGCATCGCGGTCATCGGCGTTGATCCAGAACTGATAGAAGCGAAAGGGCGAGGTCCGCGCCGGATCGAGCCAGACGTTCCCAGCCTCCGACTTGCCGAACTTCGTTCCATCAGACTTCGTCACGAGTGGCATGGTCACGCCATGCACCGACGTTCCGGTCGTCCGCCTCACGAGTTCACACCCTGCGGTGATGTTGCCATACTGGTCGCTGCCGCCGATCTGCAACATCACGCCGTGACGACGCTGCAATTCGAGGAAGTCGTATGCCTGGAGGAGCATGTACGCGAATTCAGTGAACGAGATGCCTTCGTCGAGGCGCGTCTTCACCGATTCCTTCGCCAGCATGTAGTTGATGCTGAAGTGCTTCCCCACGTCGCGCAGAAAGTCCAACGCTCCAAGCGGTACGAGCCATTCCGTATTGTTGCGCATGGACGCCGCACTGGTCCCCGAAAAATCCAGGAAGCGCTCCAGCTGCTTTCGAATCCCCTCGGCGTTGGCTTCGATCACCACCATGTCCGCCAGGGGTCGTTCCGACGAGCGCCCACTTGGGTCGCCGATCAGTCCCGTTCCGCCGCCCACCAGCGCCACCGGCCGGTGACCGGCACGCTGAAGGTGAACCAGTCCCATGATGGGAACAAGGCTCCCGACGTGCAGGCTGTCGGACGTCGGATCAAACCCGCAGTAGCCCGATAGCTGACCGGCGCGCAGCGCCTCTCCGGCGCCTTCGGTCTGCTGGCTGAGCAGTCCTCTCCAAGCGAGCTCGTCAAGAAACGATATGGAAGCCATGACCAAAACTAGGAGTAAAACGTCCGGTTAACGAGTCGCGCCCTACCGGTGTACAACCCGCTCAGTCTCCCCTCAAACAATTCACTCGCTAGGTTCTGTTGAACCCTGTCTGAGCCGATGACCGAGAAGCCGGAAAAGCCCACCGAGAAGATCCAGAAGATGGCAAAGCGCGTCTCCGGGCGCGTCGCTGCCGTCGCAAAAGAGAATCCCAGCGCAACACGATGGTTTGGATACACAACCACCGCCGTTTTTGCGTTCGGTCTGGGATTCAGTCTGGCGATGTGGAATCTCATCTGTCGTGGCACCAGATGTCCTTCGATCGAACAGCTCGATCGGTATCAACCGCGACAGACGTCCCGGCTCTATGCCGTCGACGGCCGGTTCGTCGCGGAGCTGGGGCTCGAACGCCGCACGCTCGTGGGACTGGAAGAGATTCCAAAGGTGGTGCAGGAGGCCTTCGTCACAACCGAGGACAAGCGCTTCTACCGGCATGGTGGAATCGACTTCCTGCGCATCCCCAGCGCGGCCTGGGCTGACATCAAGGCTCGCGCGTTCGTCGAAGGGTTTTCGACGATCACGATGCAGCTGGCGCGTAACGTGTTCCCCAACAAGCTGACGCGCGAAAAGTCGCCGATCCGGAAACTGAAGGAGATCAAGGTCGCCCGCCGGATCGAGAGCAGATATTCGAAGGACAAGATTCTCGAGCTGTACCTGAACCAGATCAACCTTGGCTCTGGCGCGCACGGCGTGGAGACCGCCTCCCAGCGCTACTTCGGAAAGCCAGTCCGGTACTTGAACGTCTCCGAGGCCGCGATGCTGGCGGCGATACCAAAGGCGCCCACGCGTTACAATCCGCGGCGCTTTCCTGCGCGCGCGGTGCAGCGGCGGAATACCATCATCGAGTTGATGCGCCGTGAAGGTGTCATCGACGATCAGCAGGCGAGTCTGGCAAAGGCGTATCCGCTCGCGCTGGCGCGTCGGGTGGAGTCCGGCGAAATCGCGCCATACTTCGCGGAATGGGTCCGCCAGACGTTGCACGAACGGTTCGGCGACCGGCTGTATGAGCAGGGACTCAAGGTCTATACGTCGCTGGATCTGGACATGCAGGCCGCGGCCGAGCGCGCAGTTGAACAGCAACTGCGTGTGATCGAGGGCGGCGGGTTCGGAAACTTCCGGCACCTGACGTACGAGCAGTACGTGGCGCGTGGCGATCGCGACCAGGGCAGCGGCGCCGAATCCCCGTACCTGCAGACCGCGTTTGTGGCGCTCGATCCGAGAGACGGCAGCGTTCGCGCCATGGTGGGCGGTCGCGACTTCTACGATTCGCAGTTCAACCGCGCGACGCAGGCGATGCGGCAACCGGGTTCGACGTTCAAGCCCATCGTGTACTCCACGGCGGTGCAGCAGGGATTCTGGCCGTCGTCGATTGTGGACGATTCGCCAATCAGCCTGCCGCAGCTCGATGGCACCGAGTGGACCCCCGAGAACTACGACTTGAAGTTCATGGGACCGATGACCATTCGGCAGGCGTTGTACGATTCCCGCAACTTGCCCGCGATTCGCGTCGGCATGCAGGTCGGCGAGAACAATGTCGTGGAGATGGCCCGGCGTTTTGGGCTGACGACGCCGATTCCGCCTTATCCCTCGATTCACATCGGGTCCGCCGAGGTCTATCCGTTGGAGTTGATCGCGGCATATACGACGTTCGCGAACCTCGGGACACGTACCAGACCTAACGCGATCCTCCGTGTCGAAGACTCGGAAGGCAACGTGCTCTGGCAGACGAAGGCGGATTCCGCCCCGGTACTGTCCACGGCCGAAGCCATGGTCATGGTCGACATGCTGAAGGACGTGGTCCTGCGCGGCTCGGCAGTGGGCCGCGTCTGGAACGCGGGATTCCGCGTGCCCTCGGCGGGTAAGACCGGGACGACGAACGACGGCGCCGACGTCTGGTTCGTTGGCTTCACGGCGAACCTCGTCGCCGGTGTCTGGATCGGCTTCGACAAGCCGAAGAAGATCATGTCGGACGCGCAGGGCGGACGCCTCGCCGCGCCGGCGTACACGAACTTCATGATCGAGGTGTACCGCCGGCGACCCGAGCCACCGGATTGGCCACGTCCCGTCATGCCGTTCAGCGTCGACACGGCCATGGGATACCTGTCACCCGGCAACGCCGCGGCGTGGATGAATCGGAACCCGAGACCTCCCAGGCTCCGATAATTCTGCCTCAGGGTTGAAGGTTGAGGTTCGAGGGTCGAGAGTAGGTTGCAGTTTGAGTCCTTGGACTCACCCTTCAACCGAGTCTCGACCTCGACCCCTGATGAAGATCTACACCGCGCGATGGGTCCTTCCGATAACCTCCCCATCGTTGGAGAACGGTGCGGTCGCCGTCGATCGCGGGAGGATCACGTACGTCGGCCCGATTGCCGAGGCTCCGCAGGGCGAGAGGCACGACCTCGGCGAATGTGCGCTGATGCCGGGACTGGTCAACGTGCATTCCCACCTCGAGCTCACCGCGATGCGCGGTTGGCTGGAGGACCTCCCGTTCCGGAAGTGGGTCATCCGCCTGACGAAAGCGAGGCAGGAGATTCTCGATCCCGCCCGATTGCTGGTGTCGGCGCGCGCAGGGATCGCCGAGGGTCTGCTCTCCGGCATAACGACGTACGCCGATACCTGCGGGTCGGGGGTGGTGCATCAGGCCCTGCGCGAAATGGGTGCGCGTGGGCTCATGTACCTCGAGGTGTTCGGTCCACAGCCGGCGCAGGCCACGGACTCACTGCAAGCGTTAGGCACACGGGTCGCATCGCTCAGGCCCGCGGATACCGCGCTTGTGCACACCGGTATCTCGCCGCACGCGCCGTATTCGGTGAGTGACGCGCTGTTCAGTGGCGCCGCGACCATGGCGATCAACGAAAATCTGCCGATCGCCATTCACGCGGCGGAAAGCGAAGCCGAACACCGGCTGGTGACGGAAGCGCAGGGCGATTTCGCAGACGCCCTGCGCACCCGTAACATCGAGGTCGTTCCCCGGGGGCAGTCCACCATCGAACTGCTCGATCGGCTGGGCGTGCTCGAGTCACGGCCGCTACTGATCCACTGCGTGCGCGCCACTCCTGATGACATTCGGCGTATCGCCGACAACCAGTGCGCGATCGCCCACTGCCCGGCGTCGAACGCGAAACTGGGGCACGGCGTAGCCGATCTCGCCGGCTTCCTCAATGCGGGCGTCAGGGTTGGCGTGGGGTCTGACTCGGTGGCCAGCAACAACCGGATGGACATACTCGACGAGACGCGCCTCGCCCTGCTGTTCGGGCGCGCCATTGGACGGAAATGGAATTCATTCCCTGCCTCGCTTGGCCTCGAGCTGGCCACGTTGCGAGGCGCGGCCGCCCTTGGACTCGGCAACGAGATCGGTTCGCTCGATGTCGGGAAGTCCGCCGACCTTGCCGCGTTCCCCCTGGACGTGGCGCACGCGCAACCGGTGCAGGATCCGGAATCGGCGCTGCTCTTTGCGGCGTCCGGTCGTGGCGCAAAACTCGTGACTGTCGCCGGGGAAGAACTGGTTCGTGACGCCAGGTTGGTCCGGGACATTTCCCACGACCTGTCCGCGCTCCGTCAGGCGGGCGCTGACCTGCGACGATTGGGAACTTTGGTGTCTTAGGTCGCTGGCTGCTCACCTGTGGCCGGAAGTAGGTTTCCTGATCATCGGGCACAACCGCCAACGGGAGTAAACGCGATGCAAGAGCGCGCCACGGGTACACAGGATCGAGCGTCGGGAAAGACCGCGAAGATCTGGCGCGATGGCGCCCTCGTGAACTGGGAAGACGCGAACATCCACGTGATCTCCCATGTGGCGCATTACGGCTCGAGCGTCTTCGAGGGAATTCGTTCGTACGACACGCCGAATGGCGGCGCCGTCTTCCGGCTCCGCGATCACATGCGCCGGCTGCACGACTCCTGTCGCATCTATCGGATGCCAATGGCGTATTCGGTCGACGACCTCGTCCAGGCGACCGTCGAGACAATCGCTGCCAACGACATGACCGCCTGTTACATCCGCCCGATTGCGCTGCGCACAGGTGAGCAGATGGGCTTCTATCCCATCGGCGTGCCGGTGGAGACGTTCATCATCTGCTGGAAATGGGACACATACCTCGGCCACCAGGCGTATGAAGAAGGCGCCGATGCCTGTGTCTCGAGCTGGCGCCGGGCAGCGCCGGATACGTATCCGACCATGGCCAAGGCGGCCGGCAACTACCTGAACTCGCAGCTCTCGAAGATCGAGGCGCGCCAGGATGGGTACCACGAAGCGATCACGCTCGACTCGTTCGGCCACGTCTCCGAGGGAAGCGGAGAAAACCTGTTCATCGTGCGGGACAACGTGCTCTACACGTCGCCCATCGCCGCCGGCATCCTGCACGGCATAACGAGAGACACGGTGCTCAAGCTCGGCCGCGACCTGGGGCATGAAGTGCGGGAGATGACGATCCCGCGCGAGATGTTATACCTCGCCGACGAAGCATTCTTCTGCGGCACGGCCGTGGAGATCACGCCCATCCGGACGATCGATCGCGTGCCGGTGGGGACAGGACGACCCGGTCCAGTGACACGGGCGTTACAGACGGAGTTCATGGCGATCGCGAAGGGAAAAGTTCCCGATCGCCATGGCTGGCTGACGCCTGTTCCGGTGGCTGCCGGGGTGCGTTAGGGCGGTAAGCCCTTTGCCCGCTTTCGACACGCCTTTACTTTGCGAGAGCGGACACAACAGACAGTTGGGAGTCGAGGGTCGAGAGTTGTGGGACGCACAACTTTCAACCCGTGCCTCTCGACTGGTTTTCGCGGAGGTCAAGTTGGTCGTCGGGTGCCTGGCACTGAATTCATCGTTCGAGCCGTTGACGATGGTGCCGCTCAAGCGCGCGTTGCGGCTTGTCATTGACGGCAAGGCGGAAATCGTCGAAGCCGACCTGGGGCGTCCTGTGCGTTCCGAGCGCCTGGAGATGCCACGTCCGGCGGTCATTCGCCTGACGAAGTTCATTCACGTCCCGCGTCGCTTCCGCCGACAGGTGACGAACACGTTCCTGTTTGCGCGTGACGGCTACTGCTGCCAGTTCTGCGGACGCTCGGTCATTGAACTCCGTCCCCGCGAGTCGCTCACCCGCGACCACCTCGTTCCGTTGTCTCGGGGCGGAACCAACGTGTGGACGAACGTCGTGACGGCCTGCAGTCCGTGCAACACGCGGAAGGGGAACCGGCTACCGTCGGAGATCGGGATGCATCCGCTGACGAACCCGGTCGAGCCGCACTTCGTGCATCTCAGCTGGGCGGTTCGCCGCCTGACGCCGATCCAGGCGAAGTATATCCGGATGTTCTATGGCGCCGGGGTGTTGCATCAGTTGGAAGGGTTGGAGCATAGGCGGCCGAGAGTACGGGGCGCTTGAGGAAGGAAGGCGGATGGGAGATGGCGGATATCAGAACACTGAATTCTGATCGAGATCAATTCTGATCGCTGTTCGGATGTGTCCAAAATCGGTCATCCGCCATCAGCCCTCCGCTTCAAGGAACAACAAACGTCCGCGATCTCGCCTGAAGGTTGCGACGCTCCGCGCCTAACAACCGCACAAACACCCGCCTGATCCCGCGGCCAAGCGCCGTGCCGGGATTACCATCGCCACGCACCGCCGGCTGCAGCTCCCCGCGAAGCCAGCGCTCCACCTCATCGAGGTCGGTGAGCGAAAGGCTCTCGACGTCGAGGACGCCGATATAGTATTGCCGGTTCTTCTGCTTGGCGGCCCGGAGCGGCACCCGCAGCGGACGCTCGACTTCCTTGATCATTTCTTCGAAGCTGCCGAACTGCCCGGCGGACGTGACCGATTCGCCGTCCCCCTCGACACGAACGACGCGGTATTTCTTTCCGAGGCCGTCGTAGTAGATGAACAAGTCCCACTCCACGCTGCTCCGCATCGCATCGAACACTCGTCCTGCTGACCAGAGCTCGATCCGGAAATGCAGGCGCGCGGGAAAGCCGCTCTCCAGCAGCCCTTTTGTCTCCGCGTCAGAAACGACATCGAGGGCGCGGACGGTCGGTCCCTCCTTTACCATCGCCTCTGGCGCGGGGAGCGTGAATTCGAGCCTCGGCTGTCGCTGGGCGAGTGCAGTTGAAAAGGGGAGAGCGCAAAGCGCAAAGAGCGTTGAAATGCGCAAAGCGCAAAGCGCAGTGCGGCCCCCCCGATGGCCTGGCACCCTCAGCGCCCCCCTCTTTGCGCTTATCAACTTTGCACTCTTCAACTTCAGAACCTGGGCTGAAGTCGCGCGAAGAAGTTGATCGGCGTTCTCGGGTCCGTGATCGACTTCGCGACGTACAATCCCAGATCATCGAGACGCAGGCCAAGGCCAAGGTCTGCGCGGAACGTGTTCAGGTCGGGGAAGGTGCGCGCGCCGTACTGCAGATCGCCGACGCGCGGGCCCACCAGCCATCCGCGGCCGACATCCGCAAAGGCCACCCATTCGGCGCGACGTCCCCACCCGAATCGCCGGCGCCGGCGTTCCTGGTCGAGTAACCCGAAGAGCGCTGTTCCGATTTCCCCGCGATATTCGACCTGACCGAGAGCGAAACGCTCACACTGCGCCGGAATCCCGTCGGGTGAACGACTGCCGCCCGGCGTTCCGTCATCACGAGTCCCCGCACAGGTCAGGAAATCGGTCCCGGGTCGTATTTGACGGAAGTCGTAGCCAGGGAGTGTTCCCACGCTGCCGAGCGAGAAGCGCCGTTGCAACGGCAAATCGTCACCGCTCAGCCATCCGCCGGCCATGAGTCTCAGGTTCAACTGTCCGTCGGCCGAGAGGCGGTTGTAGCGCCTGACGTCGAGCAGCACCCGGTCGTAGGCATTGCGACCGCGCGGATTGATGTCGCGAATGGCGCGCGACGTTGGACCGTAACTCGTTATGCGACCCACACCGTATTCGTAGTCGCCGGTCACGAACCACCCGGACCACGGATCGGATTCGCTGTTGCGCGTGTCGAAGCGCACCCCGAAGCGCACCAGGTGGAATCGGCCGGCGTCCAGCACAGGATTTGGCCTCCAATCCTGGTTGTCGCGCAGCAGGGACCATGGGTCCCGAGCCTCCGGCGTGGACCACGTCTCGTCGGTCCACGAGACCGTGGCTTCGAGGTTCCTGCCCACGAAGCCGGTCGCGCTGAGCGAAGCGCCGTGCCGGTTGAAGTAATCACGGTAGTCCCGGTGCAGCAGGAACGACGCGACGCCGACTTCCGAGTCGGAGAGGTGCCACTCCTCGACTGGAGTGACGACGTCTTCCATGCGTCCCGCGATCCGTATACCACGTGTCCCGCCAAGCTGTACCTCGAGGCGCATCAGGTGGCCGAGATTTTCGCTCTTCAGCTCGAAGCGATCGGCGCTCCGCAACACGCCCATGGCGTCGGCGGTGATCCGCCCCCATGAGAAGTTGAGATACGCACGCGGGCCTAACAGCAACGGCAGGCCTTCCACGCGATTGTACGTGCGAGCGGTCACGAATCGCAGTTCACCGCGAGATCCACCGCGAGGTGTCATGCGGATGCGGTACCAGCGCTCGTCTTCGGTTTCATCGCGCACCACGAGCCGGTCCGTCGCGGTATCGACAAGGACGTGTTCCGGATAGGAGCGCGCGCTCCCTTCGACCTGCCCGCCTCCAAGCGTCGTCACCGTTCCGCCGATCACCGTTGCTGATCCCACGCGTCCCGCGCCCCGCACCACGAGGCTGCCGTTGATGACGACAACGCTTCCGCTTACGCGGCCGGCAATGACTACCTGCCCGCCAAGGACAGCTACGTCTCCGTCGATGACTTCCGATGCCGCGACCGTGAGATCGCCCGTCACCCGTCGTGACGTGGTGGCATTGAAGACGAGCTGCACCTCATCGGCGATGTCACGCGGAACGGCGCGCAGGTCGCGGATTTCGAGGACAGGCGGGCCGGTTTGCTGGGCGGGAAGGGCAGCAACCCAGCAGAGGAGCAGGACGGTTGTGATTCGCTGGCGCATGAAGACGGAGAAGCGGAAGATTCAAGTTCTCCGGTCGCCGACGTTGCGGCAACGCCGAACCCTGAGGCTACGCCATGCTCATCGTCGTGTCGCCGGCAACGCCGAGCCGCTTCATGCGGCGATAGAGATTGGGCCGGTCCGTCTTCAGCCGCCGAGCTGCTTCAGCGATGTTGCCGTTCGCCATCGCCAGCGCCCGGGTGATGAGCAGACGTTCGTATTCATCCAGCAACTCAGTGAGCGACTCTTCCGACTGCACGGGATCCGGAAGATCGGACTGTTTTGTCGGCGACGCGCTGTCCACCGAGAGCACCTGCGATACCTCACGCGGCGTGATCCGCTGGCCCGGGTAGAGGATCACGAGTCGTTCCACGATGTTCGCCAGCTCCCGGATGTTGCCGGGCCACGAGTGGCGTTGCAGCATCGAGATCGCTTCCGCTGACCAGTCGGCCGTTGCTCGACCGGTGCGCACGCGAAAGAGCGAGGCGAAGTGCGCGACAAGCGCCGGAATGTCACCCGGTCTTTCCCTCAGCGGCGGTACCTCGATCGGGATGACATTCAGGCGGAACAGGAGGTCTTCGCGGAACGCTCCCTCACGCGCCGCTTTGTGCAGCGCTTTGTTTGTTGCCGCGATGATGCGCACGTCGACCGGTATTGGTTTGGCCGCCCCGAGCCGCTCAATTTCCCGCGCTTCAATGGCACGCAGTAGTTTCGCCTGCGCTTCCGGTCCCAGGTCCCCGACTTCGTCGAGCAGCAGGGTGCCGCGGTGTGCCAGCTCAAATCGGCCGATGCGTCGTTCGGCGGCTCCCGTGAACGCTCCCTTCTCGTGACCGAACATTTCGCTCTCCACGAGATCACGCGGCAGCGCGGCGCAGTTCACCCTGATGAATGGCCGGTCGCGTCGCGGGCTGCCGGCGTGGATCGCCGAGGCCACCAGTTCTTTCCCGGTGCCCGATTCTCCGCTGATGAGCACGCGGGAATCGGTTGGCGCGACCCGCCCGATCATCTCGCGCAGTCGCAGCATTGCCGGACTCGAACCGACCATTTCGCCGGATAGCCCCAATTCCGCACGGAGCGCCGCCGCCTCGCGACGGGCACGGCGCAATTGGAGCGCCGTTTCGATCGCAACGAGCACCCCTTCGGGCGTGAGCGGTTTCTCCAGGAAGTTGTGGGCGCCGAGCTGCGTTGCTTTCACTGCATCAGCCAGTCCGGCGCGACCACTCATCATGATGACTGGCACGTCTGGCAGTTTCTCGCGCAGCGCCTGCAGCGTAGCCATGCCATCCATGCCACCGGGCATCATCAGGTCGAGCAGGATGACGTCCGGGTCGGCCTGGATTGCTTTCGCGACGCCTGACGAGCCGTCGGCGGCGTCACCGACATCAAATCCTTCGGCGGCGAGCAACGCTCCCACCATTCGCCGGATGTTCGGCTCGTCGTCGATGATGAGTGCGTAAGGCATTGAACCCGGAACTCAGGGTCGCCGCAACGACTCGCCTGCAGGGACGCGCTCAGCCTCTCTGGCTGCCCACGCTCCGCCATTGGCAACCGGAAGCCCGCGAAGCTCGGCGATCGATTTCGTCGTGTAGCGCTGTCCTTCCGAGACGCGCTCGACCTCGATCGCGATGGCTTCGACCGCCTGTTCGATCCGATCGAGGCGGGGCGCGATCTCGGACGCCGACGCGGTCTCTCCCCGCCGGTCCATGCGTCTCGCGAAGGCTCGCGCGATCGGCAATCCCACGATGATGAACGCCATGGAGACGAAGAACGCGATGGAGATGTCGACCGCCCCCGCCGGGATGACGTTTTCAGGGTCCCATGGTCGCTGAATCGTGACGCCTTCGCCCCGCGGTTGAATCGTTATGCCACCCTGCGCGCGGGCCGCGGCGATTTCGGCGCGCACCTCGTCCACCGCGTCACGAATACTCTGGCGGGCGTTGTCACGCTGGCCATCCTGCATCTGGCTGAGTGCCTGGTTCACGGCATCTTCGATCCGCCGTCCAAGTTCATTGGCATTCACGGGAGGCGGTGGTGCCGGCGGAGTGGGAACCTGGACCCGGACTTCCTGGACGACCTGCGTCATGATCTACCTCGCTCAGCGGCCGGCAGGGCCTCCGCTGCAGATGGCAACCGCTCGGACAGCAGTCGCGTCGTGTATCGCTGCGACTCCGCCATGCGCTCAATCTCCACCGCCATGGCGTCGACGGCCTGCTCGATTCGGTACAACCGCTCGTTCACGTTAGGCTCGCCCAGTTCGGTGCGATGGTCACGGGCCCGCATCCGCATCCTGACCAGCGACAGGATCGTGGCGCTGGTCGTGCCGAACACGATCGCGACGATCGCCACCTCACCCGGGTCCACGATCATCACGGGT
>Ga0209818_1000186_pt1 | contig 14372 bp, 13 predicted proteins | sample NCAS200_FD_187517 | JGI IMG/M metagenome (GOLD analysis project Ga0209818, IMG submission 187517) | Agricultural soil microbial communities from Utah to study Nitrogen management - NC AS200 (SPAdes) (version 2) | ecosystem: Environmental > Terrestrial > Soil > Agricultural land | place: USA... | reverse complement strand
AATCGCGCGACGGGCTCCAAAGCAATCTCGTTGCGCGTTTTGGAGTTTGGTGTCGGGTTGTCGCCCGCGCTTCGTAATCAGGAGTCTGACGAGGTGTTGTACGTGCTCGAGGATCTCGACGATCCGGCGAAGCCGAAACGGTGCACCGTCTTTATCGACGGGCGGCCACATCGAGTGCAGGCGCAGACTGGGATCTATCTTCGTCCCGGGCAGGCGTTGATGGTCGATAACCCTGGACCAGACGCTGTTTGTTTTGTGAGTTCAAGGTGTCCGGATAGTGGTTTGGACGGAGTGGTACCTTTGCGTTCGCTTGAACTTACGTTTACCGATCTGCCGGGACCGGAACCATCACCGATCGTGAGGTTGGCAGATCAGCGGGAGATGCCGACGGGCGATCGGTGGTACCGAGTGTTGGTGGACGATGAGGTCGGCAGCGAGCAGGTGACGCAGTTTGTCGGATCTATTCCGCCGGGACGCGCGCCAGATCATTTTCATGAGTATGAAGAGGTACTTTTCATACTGCGGGGCGACGGACGTATGTGGACCGGCGATGCAAGCACGCCAATTGGACCAGGCGACTGTATTTACCTGCCACGCGGACAAGTGCATTGCGTTGAGAATACTGACGCTGGCGAGTTGAGATTATTAGGTGTGTTCTATCCGGCTGGAAGTCCGGCCATCCGGTATGAACCTTAACCACAAAAGGCACAGGAGACACAAAAGGCACAAAGAGGAAGTGACCAGGTAGACGCGACTTTTTACTGGTTCTTTGTTTTGTGCCTCTTGTGTCTTTTGTGCCTTTTGTGGTTAAAACCTCTTCCCGCTACTCGAAGTCCCGGATGTCGCGGAATGGGCGGTCTGCGTCGCTGAAATCGGGTCGGTAGTAGTAAGACGAGCCGTCAAACTCCTGCACCCAACCTTCTTCCATTCCGAGCTCCTCGAGCGCCGCAGTCGCTTTCATCCATTCCGACTCGCGGATGCGGCGCGACAACAGCATGTACCGTTTGTTCGTCTCGGCTTGATGCGTCGGATAGTACTGGGCCATCAGCGAGATCGCCACGCGCGGGCTTAGCTCATTGCGCAACCATTCGATCGACTCTTTCGTGCTGCCAATGTCGTTCGGTAACACTAAAAGCCGCACGACGAGACCACGCTGCAGTATTCCTTGTTCGTCGAAGACAAGTTCATCGCCTGTTTGCCGGAACATCTCCTTCAACGCCAGCCTCGAAAACTCCTTGTACCCGCTCACTTTCGAATACATGTAACCCGCTTCGTCCTCGGCATACTTCAAATCCGGAAGGTAAACGTCGACGATGCCATCGAGCAATCGCAACACCTCGACGGCGTCATATGAATTAGTGTTGTAAACAATAGGCAGCCGGAGACCCTGTTGCGCAGCGATGAGGATCGCCCGCGCCATTTGCGGTGCGAAGTGAGTTGGCGAAACGAAGTTGATGTTATGACAACCGCGAGCTTGCAGTTCGAGCATCATTTCCGCCAGACGCTCGTGCGTGACTTCGTTCTTGAGCTGTTGCTTGTGAGTTTGGGAGATCTGGTAGTTCTGACAATAGACGCAACGAAGGTTGCAGTTGCCGAAGAAGATGTTGCCCGCGCCCTTGCCGCCGACGAGCGGTGGTTCCTCACCGAAGTGCGCGGTGTAAGACGAGACGATCGGCAGTCGGCCCGAGTAACAGGCGGCGATCTCGTCGTTCAAGCGGTTGTTAAGGCAGTCACGCGGGCAGACGGTGCAGCGTTCGAGCAGACGCTCCAGATCGTCCACGCGATTCTCTAACGTGCCGTCATGTAGTAAACGCAGATAAGACGGATTACTCACGCCAGCTATGATATTCTCAGCGGCACCAAAGCGCCACGCGTCGTCCATGAGATTGTGGCTTTCCAAAAACAGTGAGGTCCCGATTCGCGAGCAGTTGATCACTCAGATCACGCTCGGCATCGTGAGTAACGACCTGAAACCCAGCGAGCGCCTGCCAAGTACGCGCGATCTGGCTCGCCGCTATTCGATCCATGCGAACACAGTCAGCGCAGCGTATCGCGAACTTGCGCGTCGCGGTTGGGTTGAGTTTCGCAAGGGCAGTGGCGTGTACGTGCGGCTGCGTGGCGACGAGAAGATGGAGGATGGTCTGGCGTTGGACCAGTTGATCTCGCGATTTTTCCGGCACTTGCGCGAGGATGGATATTCTCTCGCGGAGATACAGGCCGGTGTGAGTCGGTCGTTTTCAGTGCAGCACCCGGATCACTTCTTAGTGTTGGAGCCGGATCCTGAGTTGCGCGAAATTCTTGTTGCGGAGATCAAGGTTGCGACGAAGGTTCGCGTTGTGGGAGCTGGACCAGCGGATCTCAATAACACGTCGACATTGATCGGCGCCGTCCCCCTCGTGCTTTACGGTCATCTCGAAGCGTTTGGAGATTGTGTGAAGCCGGAAACCGATCTCCTCGTGATCCACTCCGGATCGGTTGTGGAGTCGTTTCGCGGGCAAACCAAACCGCGACCCGATGCGTTGATTGCAATCGTGTCGCGGTGGCCGGAGTTTTTGCGTTGGTCGCGAACGCTGTTGGTAGCCGCAGGTCTTGACGCCGACGCGCTCAGTTTTCGCGACGCGCGCGAACGTGGTTGGGAGAAAGGGTTACGTTCCGCAGCGTTTGTGATTACCGACTCGCTAATGGCGCCGCGCATCCCCGCGGGCTGCGAGATTAAACTGTTTCGCGTTATTTCCGATCGCTCACTAAAAGAAGTCCGTGAATACGCGGAACGGTTCTTTTAAAAACAACTCACTTGTCTTTCGCGAGCGTGCGGACGTAGTTCACCACATGCCAGCGCTCTTCTTCAGTTTTCATGCGGTTCTCACCGGCGGGCATGATGCCGCGGATGCCTTTTGTAATCTTCCAAAAGACTTCGCCATCAGTCATAGCGGTCATGCGTTCCTTGTTCGTCAGATCCGCTGGCTTGCGTCGCAGTCGCGGAAAGTTCGCTTCGTTACCCGATCCGGTCTCGCCGTGACAGAAAATGCAGTTGCCTTTCGTCCGCTCCAGGTACAACTCTTTGCCCTTAGCAACCGACTCTTCCGTTGCTTGCACCGGGTTCTTAGTCTTATCAGCATCGGCGGGCAACTCCCACGTGTTCTTGGAGAAGTCCTCCTGTGCTCCCGCGCCTGACGGCGGAGTGATGGACCGGTTCTCGTTTCGGTTCGTTGTCGTCGGGCTGTTTGTGTTCTGCGCCGCGGACGATGAGCGCGCGGCGGAAGCGGCGATAACGACTGCGATGCCTGCCAGCACGATGAATGCGGGCGCCAGTAGGATCTTAGGCATGGTGTTTAGTTTCTCCTTCTTGTTCTTGATGCCGGTCGCTTTGCCGCCGGCTTCTTCGGAGCTGACGTGGCCGCCGGATCCTTTGTTGGTTTCGACTGCTCACGAATCATGTCCATGATTGCTTTTAACGGGACATCGGCTTCGAACGTGATCTCACTCTCTTTGGCCGTCATTTTAAAGCTTTGCAGAATAGCCTGCGCGGCCTCATCAGTAAGCGACCCCGTGCCTGACTTGAAACCCTTCACGAAATCTTCGGTTTTCACGAGGCTCAAAAGCAGATTGGTAATGATTTTGGCTGTGTCGGGGTTGTCCGCATGCATCGCGCCACGCATGCTGTAATTGGCGCCGTTGAGAGTAATTGCACCGTAGAAGTTGCCGAATTGAGTATCGAATCGTCCTTCGCGCGATGCTGTTTCAGTGCCGAGCAGTCCGAAACTGCGAGAGAAGGCGAGCAACGGTGCTCCGGTTGCCGCCAGGAGCACGTTTGAATCACGCATTAGCGATTGGATCATTTCAGGCCTGATGCGCCCCGTGCCGGTTTCCGCAGCTTCAGCAGCAGACTTGATGTAACCATAGTTACCGATTGCGAGTGAGTTAGGGCTCAAAGCTATAGCGCCAACGTTGACGAAGGGCTTGAGCAACGGCATCTTTTCGGCTTGTCTCGCGATCGGTTCGATTGTCATCGTCGAGATCGTCTTTGAACCATGCTTTTCAGCCAGCACTTTGTCCTGGAAGGCAAGCTGCGCCAATGTCAAAAGTGAGTCGGAACTGAAGTCGCCGCCTACGACAGCCATCACGTCAGGCGGCACGAAACTCAAATCGGCCGTCGGCCTGTGAAAGCGCAGCGCGATAACAATGTACTCGACAGTCGACGGGTCGACGCCGACGGACTTCTTCATGTCTGCAAAAGCGGTTTGCATCTCCGCAACTTCCTTGGCGGGCATAACCTTCGGAATGAATTCAGTTAATGTTCGTTGAGGACTGATGTAGATCAGCACGTCCGCCTCGGGGAGATTCGCCAGTGAAGCTGGAATAGCCTGGGCGAAGGCGGCTGACGCGCAGCTGAGCAACACGATAAGCATCAGCAGAATTGAGGGTTTTCGTTTCAAAATCGGGACCTCCATTGGGGAAAATCTTTAATTAGACTTGGTTGTAACGGAAGCAAGCGAGGTCGTGGTCGTTGACCATGCCGACCGCTTGCATGAAAGCATAACAGATCGTCGAGCCGACGAATTTAAAACCACGCCGCGAAAGATCCCTGCTCAACGCGTCTGATAGTTCCGTGCGTGGCGGCACGGGTTGTCCGCGCTTCCGGCGCAGCGGTTTGCCGTCTACAAACCGCCAGACGTAGGCATCGAAACTGCCGAACTCGCGAGTTACGTCAAGGAAAGCACGCGCATTCGTGATTGCGGAATTAATCTTGAGCCGGTTGCGTATAATTCCGGCGTTCGTCAAGAGCGCGTCTACCTTGCGCTCGTTGTATTTTGCGATTTTCACGGGGTCGAACCCATCGAAAGCGGCGCGATAATTCTCACGCTTGTTCAGGATCGTTTCCCAACTCAGACCCGCCTGGGCTCCTTCGAGGACCAGAAACTCAAACAGTCGCGTGTCGTCGTGAAGTGGAGCGCCCCATTCCTGGTCGTGGTAAGCAACTGATAACGGCGTCCGGGCCCAGGCGCAACGCTTTGTCATCGGCTCAGCTTACACGTATCCAACCAAATCTCAAGCTATTCTTCCGGTGAGACACTTTACGACGGTAACGAGCTCGCGGATCTCGACAGGTTTCGCGACGTGCGTGTTATACCCGGCGGCGATTGCACGGATTCGATCCTGCGCTCGCGCATAAGCTGTTAGGGCGATGGCGGGAATATGTTCAGGCTTGTCGCCTTCCTGGAGGCGCACTTGCTTGATCAGGTTGTAACCGTCGGTGTCAGCCATCCCGATGTCGCTAATGAGCAGATCGAACTGTTCGTTCTTGAGTAACGACAACGCTTCGGCGGCCGACTCAACGCCCCGCACTTTCGCACCGTGCTCGGCGAGATCGATTGTGATCAGGTCCAAGGCGTCGAGATCATCTTCCACTACCAGAATACTCACGCCCGCGAGATCGATCTCGGTCACGGCATCTTCGAACGCACCGGGTACGGCCGGCGTTTCGAGTGCCAACACAGTGCTGGGCAAGGGAAGTTTGACGGTGAATACGGCGCCTGAACCCGACGTGACGTTCTCGACACCAATCACGCCGCCGTGCAACTCGACGAGGTGGCGAACGATTGCCAAACCAAGTCCGAGACCACCATGCGTCCGCGTGGTCGAGCCGTCCGCCTGACGAAATCGTTCAAACACATGCGGCAGAAACTCCGGCGCAATGCCCGGTCCGGTGTCGCTGATCTCGATCGTCGCGTAGGTCTCATCCTGAACTACGCGGATGCCGACAGTTCCACCCGCGGGCGTAAACTTCGATGCATTCGAGAGCAAATTCCAAACCACTTGCTGGAGACGATCGGCGTCGCCGGCGATGATACGCCGTCGCTCCGAATAATCGGTCTCAATACGAATGTCTTTTGCTTCCAGCGCCGGGCGCACAGCATCGAGTGCCGCTTCGACGACTGTAACGAGATCCACAGGCGTTAGATGAAGCTGAAGTTTTCCAGTAATGACGCGCGAAACGTCGAGAATGTCTTCGATGATCTGTTTCTGGGCCCATGCGTTTCGCTCGATCACATCTATCGCGTGCTGCGCACTTTCCGGATCCAACCGGCCTGACTTCAACATTCGCGACCAACCGATGACGGCATTCAGCGGCGTGCGCAGCTCGTGTGAAAGTGTGGCGAGAAACTCGTCCTTTAATCGGTTCGCTTTTTCCGCGTCACCGCGCGCCGCGCGTTCGCGCACGAGCAGATGGGCCAACTTCTCTTCTGCCCGCTTGCGTTCGTGAAACTGTCCGATCTGAAATCCGACACTCGTAACCATGTCGTTGAGGTCACGATCGGGTTGCCGGATCTGTTCACTAAAGAACTCCATCACGCCGACCACTTCATCGCCGAGAAGAATCGGAAAACCAAAAGCGCCGCGCAATCCTGCTTCCGCTGCGAACGACGCCCGCAGAAAGTTTGGATCCTTGGTTACGTCCGGAATCCACGCGGGCTTGCCACTGGCCCAGATACGGCCGGGCAAGCCAGTTTCACGCATAAACGTGTGCTTACGTGAAGCACTCTCGAATCCGTGCAGATTCATCGACGCGCTATGCCAGAAATCGACGCAACGCAGTGATTCACCTTGATGATCGACGGCCCAGAGCACGCCGACCTGCCAACCTAGACTCACGCAAACTGTATGCAGAATCTCATGCGTGCCTTCGACAAAGTCGATCGAGCGCGAAAGAATCCTTGTGATTGCATATTGCAATGCCAGCCTTTGCTCGGTCCGACGGCGATCTCTGATTTCGCGTGCTCGCGAGGTGATGTCGCGTTTGATACTGATGTAGCAGTGCGGTTCGCCAAGTCCGCTGCGCATCATGAAGACCGTGAGCTCCACGTTGAGTTCTTCACCACCTTTGGTTCGGCAAACAACTTCCCCGGAGTATTCGCCTGTCCTGGCTAGTTCTCCTGTTACTTCAGCGAACGTATCTTCGCCGAGGTCGAGAGCCGGTGATTGGCCTTCGAGGTCGTCGTCGGAGTACCCGAGTAGCGTGAAATGAGCGCCGTTTTGCTGAAGATACACGCCTTTTGGGTCGAGGATGGCAATCGCTTCCCGGGAATGCGCGAAGATCTCACGATAGAGATCAGCGCCCAGTTCTACGGGTCGCGCAGCCGGTTGAGCATGAGCTTCTGCGGACGACATAGCAGGTTTTTAAAAGGGGAAACTTCAGGGGTGAGGCGATCTTACCACATATTACGAGCGTAGCTGGACGGGGGCAGCGGAACGGACCGATTCGTAGACCGCGTTCGCAATCTCAACCGACATCAATCCGTCAAACGCGGTGACTAGCGGCGGTGTGCCGTTCACAATTGAATCGACAAACGCGCGGTCTTCCTGCACATAGCCCCACTTCTCCTCGCGCGGCGTCTGCTGCATCGAGTGCGAAGTGAAGTGGCCCTCGAGGTTGCTGCTGCAAATAAGGCTTTCCATCTCGCGCGTCACGAGGGTTGCGTGATGACAAAACACTTCCACTCGTTCGAACGGAAACAACCAGCTCGCGTCAGCGGCAGTTGCAAGCGTCGCGTGCATGCCGTTAGCGAACTTCAGCAGGACCGAGAAGTCGTCAATCTCGTTGTACTCATGACTCGATCCGATCGCGTGCAGGGTTTCGATCTCGCCGAAGAGAAACCGCATCATGTCGAACATGTGAATCGGCGTTTCATAAAGAAACCCGCCTGTGACTTCCGGGTCGCCGGTCCATTCGGGTTTCAACAGCTCACCGCGATTCATTTTCACGTGCGCCGAGTGTGGTTGATGAGTTTCGGATAGCAATTGTTTCAACGTTGCATACACCGGTGCGAAGCGACGATTGTGACCGACCTGGAAAACCGAATTGGTGCATTGTGCTTTCTCGAAAACAGTTTCCGCGTCAGCGATCGTGGTGGCTAGTGGTTTTTCGCAGAAAACGTGTTTGCCGGCGTGGACAGCGGCAAGTGCGAGTGGAACGTGTCGCGTGTTTGGAGTAGTGATGAAGACGGCATCAGAACGTTCGATAACTTCTTCGGCACTCGCAGCGACGCTGGCGTCATGTGCACGCGCGAGCGATTGCGCGCGATCCGCGATGACATCGTGGACCGAGGAAACTTTAACTCGCTCGTCTCGCGCGAGAATCGCGGCGTGGACTCCAGCAATAAAGCCCGAACCAATAATTCCGATTTTGATCGTCATGAATTTACGATTTGTTCCGCGGTGTTTTTGGCATCACGCGCTAAGCCAAACGGATCGCGTTCCCAGTACTCCGGCCTGAAGATCTCGACGCTTGCGACGTCGTCATATCCAATTGAACGAAACGCGGCGACCATTTCGCGTAAAGGAAGTATTCCGAGTCCGGGCAGCAGGCGATGACGATCTTCAAGCTCCGCGCGCGGCAGGTCCTCGGCGTCGTTGATGTGAAAAATGTAGATGGAACGCGGATCGAGCTTCTCGATCATCCTGACGTTCGAACCGCCGGCGTAGAAGTGAAAACTGTCGATTACCAGACCGAGATTGTCGCGTGCGGCAGTACGCACGATCTCGTCAGCGAGATCTAGAGTCGGAACACTGCAATCCGGTTGGCCCAGAAATTCAAATCCGAGCGCGACGCCATGTTCCGCGGCGATATCGCACAATTCAGTCAAAACATGGACCGACTCCTCGACGACGTCGACGTCGCTTTCGGGTAAGCGTCCAGGTACGACGACGATATACGGACACTCGATCTCCGCGGCGATTTTGCTCAGTTCGCGACACTCTTGTTTGATTCGTTCGTAATCTTGCGGGTCGCGAAATGTGATGTGCTCGATCGAGTTGATACTCAACGGCGGGACGCCGGATTCGGCAAATAGTTCTTTGAGTTCATCGACGGATTTGTCTTTAAGTTTGGCCTTCCAAATTTCCAGGTAATCAAAGCCCGCCGCCTTCGCCGCCTGGAGGTCGATCTCCAGGGAAGCGCGCATTGTTGTCGCGCCGTTTAGTGCAAGTTTCATAGGTTTTTGCAGCATAACACGGATCGATTGGCCGGGGTTTGACTTGCCGTGTCGTTAGTTGTAAAAGCGTGGTGTTCCCAAACCAAAGGAGAATCAAAATGGCTTTACGACTTGGCGACATAGCACCCGATTTTCAAGCAGACACGACAGAAGGCCCCATCAGTTTTCACGAATGGATTGGTGATAGTTGGGCCGTTCTCTTCTCGCATCCCAAGGACTTCACACCCGTGTGCACGACCGAGCTCGGTTACGTGGCACGCTGCAAGCCAGACTTCGACAAACGCGGCGTTAAGGTGATTGGCCTCAGCGTCGACCAAACCGACTCCCACAAGAGATGGGCCGAAGACATCAAAGAAACGCAGGGCACGGCGCTCAATTTCCCGGTGATTGCCGATCCGGACCACAAGATCGCCGAACTCTACGACATGATCCACCCGGAGATCAGCGACGTGTTCACTGTTCGCTCAGTCTTTGTGATCGGTCCCGATAAGAAAATCAAACTGATGATTACGTATCCGGCGAGCACTGGTCGCAACTTCGACGAGATCCTGCGTGTGATCGACTCGTTGCAGTTGACGGCGAAGTACAGCGTCGCGACGCCCGTTAACTGGAAAGACGGTGACGATGTGATTATCGTTCCGTCGCTTTCGGATGAGGCCGCCAAAGAGAAGTTCCCGGGCGGTTGGAGAGCGCCGAAGCCGTATCTGCGGATTACGCCGCAGCCGAACAAACCGGCAGCAGCAACTTCAGACACGGCCGCGAAGAGCGCGTCGTAAGATTTGTTGTTATTCGTGGTTCAAATTGAGAGTCCCGTCTGGCGATCGAAGTAGTGAGCTTTCTCGGCATCGATTCGCAGCCAGACGGGGCTTTCCAGTTCCGCACGAAAGTCCGCCGCCGCGCGGGCGATCAATTTGTTGGTTCCGACCGACAAAAACACGAAAGTCTCATTACCCATTAACTCAGTAACATAAACAGTTGCCGGAGTCGCATTATTCTGAGGTTCAGTCAGAACACTGATGTGCTCGGGCCGAATACCAATTGTTAACTGATCCGCGTTTTCTCTGGTCACTGGAATTCGAATCGACTCGCTAACAAATGCTCCGCTTTCGATCTTGCCGTCAATAAAATTCATGCTTGGACTGCCGACAAACTCCGCGACAAACCGGTTCGCCGGACGATTGTAAATATTCAGCGGGGTGTCGAATTGCTGTAATCGCCCACGGCTCATGACGGCAACACGTGTTGCCAGTGTCATTGCTTCAGCTTGATCGTGCGTGACGTAGATCGTCGTTGTTCCTAGCTGGTGTTGCAGACGTTTCAATTCACCGCGCATTTGCACACGCAAACGAGCGTCAAGGTTCGACAACGGTTCGTCCATCAGATACGCGCGCGGTTCGCGAACGATCGCGCGTGCGAGCGCGACACGCTGTCGTTCGCCGCCCGACAGTTGTCGAGGTTTGCGATCGAGCAGCGATTCGATCTCCAGCATTCGCGCGACGGACGTTACTCGCTTCGTTCGCTCTGGCTTGTCGAGCTTTCTCACGCGCAACGGGTAGGCGATGTTTTCGGCGATCGTCATGTGCGGATACAGTGCGTAACTCTGAAAAACCATCGCCAGGTCACGATGTTGGGTTTGCACGTCGTTGATTCGTTCGCCGTCGATGTAGACATCGCCGGTGGTGATGGTTTCCAGACCCGCGAGCATGCGCAGCGTTGTCGTCTTGCCACAGCCGGACGGTCCAAGCAGTACGACGAACTCGCCGTCAGCGATCTCCAGTGAGAGATCATCTACTACCAGCGTGTCGCCAAACGCTTTCGTCACATTTTGAAATTTGATTCCCACTACCCTTTCACCGCTCCCAGCGACAGCCCGCGCACGAGATACTTCTGCATCGCCATCGCAAAAACCAGAATCGGTACGATCGCAACGGCTCCCGCCGCACTCATCACGCCCCATTTGATCTCGTATTGCGTGACACGTCCGGCAATGCCGACCGGCAACGTCATTGACGCGTCAGTCTGCGTCAACACCAGGGCAAACAGAAATTCGTTCCACGAGACAATCAAACAGAACACCGCCGTTGCTGCCAGTCCGGGCGCGACTAAGGGCAGCACCACGCGCACGAGCGCGCCGAGACGTGAATCGCCGTCGACGAGCGCGGCCTCCTCGAGATCTCGCGGGACCTCGTCAAAGAATCCGCGCATCATCCAGACGACAAACGGAAGGTTGAAAGCGGTATAGACGATGATCAACGAAGCTTTTGTATCCAGCAGCCGCAGGTCGCGCATCATCAAAAACAGTGGGACAGCAGTGACGATCGCCGGGAACATTCGTGTCGACAGGATCCACAGCGAGAGCCGGCGATCGAGATCGTAAGGTAGACGAAACCGCGCGAGGGCGTAAGCTGCGAGCGTGCCGAGCACGAGCGCGCACAAAGTCGAAATGACGGCTACGATCGCGCTAGTGATGAGATACTGCCCAAACGACCGCGCCACGAAAGCCTCGAAATAATGTTCCAGCGTGGGTGTGAAGTTGAACCAGGGCGGCGGGAGCGCAAAGTGGTCCACTTCTGACTTCAACGAGATCGTGAACATCCAGTAGACCGGCGCGAGCGCCGCTACTAATGCCACCACGACTAAAAAATACTTAAGCGCGCGACTCATGTTTTAGGAACCGGATATAGACCACGCTAATTACGTTTGTCAGTGCGAGCAGCACAAACGACATCGCCGCCGCATAACCAAAATCGAAAAACCGGAACGCCGTGCGATAGATGTAAAGACTTATTGTTTCCGTCGCGAAACCTGGACCGCCCTCAGTCAAAAGGAAGATCTGATCGAACACGCGCAGCAGGTCCATTGTCCGGAGCAGAAGCACGATCAGGATCGCCGGCTTCAACAACGGCAACGTCACGTGCCGGAACGTCTGCCACCGGCTCGAACCATCGATCAAGGCTGCTTCGTATGGCTCTTGCGGGATCGCCTGTAGGCCCGCCAATAAAACCAGAAACACAAACGGCGTCCACTGCCAAACGTCAACCGCAATCACCGATAGCATCGCCAGTCCCGGTGATGCGGTCCATGTCAACGATTCAGTGTCAATCCCGATCTGTTTGAGTGTTCCATTGATCGCGCCGAAGTTTGGGTTGAGCATTAGCCGCCAGACAACTGCCGCGACAACCGGCGGCAACATCATCGGCACGAGCAGCGTCGCGCGAAAGAATCCACGCCCGCGAATCTGATTGTTGAGCAACAGCGCGAGTCCGAGTCCGAGCAAAAACTCGCACGTCAGCGCCGCAACGGCATAAACAAATGTGTGCGCCATGGCCGTAAGGAAAAAGCCGTCTGACGCGAGGCGCGTGAAGTTGCCGAGTCCCCAGGCCTCGCCGACTTGCAGGCTGACTGTGATGGAATAGATCAGCGGATAGATCGAAAGCGCGACAAGCACGGCCACGGCCGGAGCGATTAAGACGTAGGGCAGCCAGCTGGAGCGTAGTAGGACCTTGCGACGCATCAGTTTTGGCCCTGCTGGTACGGCTTTGCCGTCGGATGTACGGCGGGGCTTTGCCCCGCCGTAGTGCGATAAATGGGTAAAGCCTTCCAGCGGGGCGGAGCCCCGCCGCACATCAGGCGGCGAAGCCGCTGACCATGACGTCTACTGACCGCGTTGGACAATCTTCTCGATTTCGGCATTCGCCTGATTCATCGCTTCGGCGGGAGACAATTCGCCGCTGTTGGCCTTCGAAAGAAAGATGCCAAAGACGTTTTCGATCTCATTCCACTGCGGCGTGCGTGGTCGCGGCCGCGAAGTCTCGAGCGAACGCATCTGCGCCGGGTACGCGGGAAACTTCGCAACCAGTTCCGGATCACGAAACAGCGATTTGCGCGTTGGTGGATTACCTCGCAGCGCGGATCGTTTCATCTGTTCGGCCGTAGTTGCCCATACCAGGAAATCCATTGCGGCTTCCGTGTTTGGCGAGGCACGGGGGATCGCGATCAGCCAGTTGCCGATTTCCGCTTGTCCCGGCTTGCGCCCGGAAGGCAGCGTCGCGAATTCTATCTTTCCGATCACCTTCGACTTCGACGGATCGTCAAACTTTGTAATCCACACGGGCCAGTTGATAGCCATCGCCGCGGTTCCCTGCAACAAATGGGCCCCAACTTCCTCCGCATTAAAACTGGGGTAGCCGGGCGGCGAGTACTTGCCCATCTGGACCATGAACTCGAGCGCCGCAATCCCTTCCGGAGTGTTAACCGTCGGCTTGCCGGAAGCGTCGAACATCTCGCCGCCGTAAGCCCAGAAGATAGGCATGAAGTCGGCGACGGCCGCGTTGCCCTGGGCCGCGCGCATCACGTAGCCGTACATGCCGGAACCAGTCTCTTTCTCCTGGATCGTTTTTGCAGCAGCGAGCACATCGTCCCATGTCGCCGGCGGTTTGAGACTGTGCTTCTCAAAAAGATCTTTGCGATAGAAGAACAACTGCGAGTTGCCGACGTAGGGCAGCGCGTATAGCGAACCGGTCTGGTACGGGTGCCGGCAGAGAGCGATCGACGTCTCGACGAAGTCGCTGTCCGGCCCGTTTTGCCCGCGTGTTTGCAACAGCGGCGTCAGTTCGGTAAGGAACTGTTTCGAGGCAAAAATCGGAAACCACGGGTCGTCGAGCATGATCAGATCGTAAGCTCCCGTACGCGCGTTGAGATCTATCATTTCTTTATCAAAGAGGTTGGCGTACGGAAACTCGGTGATGCTGAGATGGACGCCGGTCTGAGCTTCGTAGTCAAGCGCAGCCTGTTTGAGCGCCTCGCCCTCGGGCCCCGCCATTGCGGCCACAGTCAATTGTTTGCGGGATGCTTGTTGTGGATCCTTGCTGCAACTAATGGTGACGACCAGAAGTAGCAGCAACAGCGTCAATATGATTGTCAATCTCATAAGGTTCGGCGCATATAATATGGTCTATGCGACAAATCGTCACTACAACGACCGGCGACATCGACGTCCTGAAGGTCCAGCAAAAACCGGACCCAACTCCGCGAGATGATCAAGTTGTCATTCGTGTCCGCGCAGCGGGTCTGAATTTCGCAGACATTCTTTCGCGGCAGGGCCTGTATCCCGACTCGCCTCCGAAGCCTTGTGTAATGGGCTACGAAGTGGCCGGCGTCATCGAAGCCGTCGGCAAAGACGTCAACAGCTCGTTTCAGGGTAAATCAGTCGCCGCGATGACACGTTTCGGCGGCCAGTCGGAAATGGTTGCCGTGAAAGCGACGCAGATATTCGAGAAGCCTGAGAAGCTGACGTTCGAACAGGCAGCGGCGATCCCGGTGAATTACCTGACGGCGTATGCGTTGCTCGTCGTAATGGGTTCGCTGCACGCCGGCGAG
>Ga0209818_1000179_pt1 | contig 14821 bp, 17 predicted proteins | sample NCAS200_FD_187517 | JGI IMG/M metagenome (GOLD analysis project Ga0209818, IMG submission 187517) | Agricultural soil microbial communities from Utah to study Nitrogen management - NC AS200 (SPAdes) (version 2) | ecosystem: Environmental > Terrestrial > Soil > Agricultural land | place: USA... | reverse complement strand
GCCGGCCTGGACCGCGGGAATGCCCTTGGCCTGATAGATCAGCTGGAGCTCCTCCCGCTCCAGCTCGGGCATCAGCCGGATCTCTTCCCGCTCCATCGCGATTTCGTGCTCGTGAACTTCCCGCTCGCTCTTGGCCGCGAGATAGCCGGACGATCCCATCGAGAGCGCATCGGCCAGCATCCCGGCGAGCCCCGCGACCACCACGGCGTGCCCGGTCCCGCCGAGCGCGGACTGGGCCCCCACCATCCCGGCCACCAGCCCGAAGTTGGCGGTCAGTCCGTCATTGAAACCATAGACAACGTTCCGGAGGAAGCCGCCGGCCCCGGTCTTGTGCCAGGGCTCACTGTTCCCCCCCTTGACCAGCCCGGCCAGCCGCTCGGCGTGCCCCTTCGATTCGATGGCGAGATTGAGCGCCGTGGGACCCGCCACCCCGGCCGGCGCCTCGCGGTAGAGCTCAAGGTAGCTTTTGACTTCCCGCCCCTCCTCCTCGAGCAGAAAGGGGAGCAGGAACCGCGGTCCGATCCGGCGCCCCAGCCAGGCGGTGAATCGGGCCCGGCGGGATGGCGCGGGTTGCCCCACCTCGTGGCCCTGCTCCGCCAGAAGCCGGCGCCAGGCCGCCACATGGCGGTCCTCCACCCCGGCCAGCTGGTTGTAGATCTCGGCCCGGCCGGGATCGGGCTCCGCCCGGGCCAGCTCCCGGTAGAGAAACGCGGCATCCGCCTCGTCGCCGAGGTGATGCAGCCAGGAGTGGGGAATCGGCTCCGCCATGACCCAAATCTAGCGTGGAAAGGGAGTTATCGAAGTTGGTCCAAAACGTTACAATGTGGAACGAAAAGCGCTCTCCAACCCCTAACACCCAATCCCCAACCCCCAACCTGCGACTCTACCCGGTCTCAGGGCATCTTTAGACTCGTGCTGACCAGGGTCCTCACGATGGATGCCTACGGGCTGGCGAACGCCGATGCCGTGCTGCCCGGTGTGAAGGCTGGAGACCCGGCTGCCCAGGAGGCGCTCTATCGCGCCTTCGAGGCGCCGGTCTACAACCTCGCGCGCCGGATCTGCCGGACCACCGAGGACGCCGAGGACGTGATGCAGGAGACGTTCTTCGAAGTCTTCCGAAGCATCGGCCGGTTCCGGGGTGATGGCAGTCTGTGGGGCTGGGTCCGGACCATCGCGTCGAGCAAGGCGCTGATGCGGCTCCGGCGGAACAAGTACCGGGACACCGACGAGCTGCAGGACGATGTGACGCCGCTGCGACGAGAGGATGCGGCCCTCCGGATGGATCTGGAGACGGCGCTGGAGCGGCTCTCGGAAACCTCCCGCGCCGTGGTCTGGCTGCACGATGTGGAGGGCTACACCCATGAAGAGATCGCGGGGATGATGAATCGCACGGTGAGTTTTTCGAAGTCGCAGCTGGCGCGGGCCCACAGCCGGCTTCGCCGCTGGCTGCAGGAGGAGGTGCCGGCATGACACATCTGACCATGGAGCAGCTGCTCGCGCTCCGGGAGCCCGGGCTGGAGCCAGGGGTGCAGGGCTGGCGGGATCACGCCGCGGCCTGCGAGCTCTGCCGGGCGGAGCTGGATCGGCTGGATCAGCGGGTGGCGCGGTTGCGGGCCCTGCCGACCCTGGCCCCGGCCCGTAATCGGTTCTCGGAAATCCGGGCCCGGGCCTTGGTCGACCGGCGGCGCCGGCGGGCAGTGGTGCTTTCGCTCTCCGGGCTGTCGCTCGCCGCGACGGTGGCGCTCGCGGTGGTGCTGAGTCCCGGCACCGCCGGAGCCCCGGCGGCCTCGCCCACCGAGCAGCAGGAGCTCGAAGACATCATTGCGCGCTCCCAGTCGCTGGAGGGCGCCATTCAGGCCTACAACCCCGACCGGCGGGTCACCGATGGCCGCACCGCGATGGTCGCGGCTTCGCTGGAAGAGCGGCTCGCCCGGGTGGATCGTCAGCTGCAGTTGGTGGATTTCGCGGACCAGAGTGTGCGCCAGCAGGAGGCGCTCCGGCTCTGGCGAGAGCGTGTGGGTCTGCTGAACGCGCTCGTGGACGTACATGTGACCCGTGCAAGGGCAGTGGGGTTCTGACCCCTGAGGAGTGATACCATGTCGGCTCGTTTGATTGTTCTGAGTGCGCTTTCCGCGGTTGCAGTCCTGCCGGCCGCGGCCCTGGCCCAGGAGCGGCAGCCGGTGACCCGCCCCCGGATCCAGGTCGATGACCAGGAGCCCCTCCGGCGGATGCGCGCCATCACCCAGCGCCGGGCCCGGCTGGGCGTCACCGTGAACCTGCGGGCCAGCGATTCCGACTCGATCGGGGCCACGCTGTCGGCGGTCACCCCGGGCGGGCCGGCGGCCAAGGCCGGGCTCAAGAGCGGCGATATCGTCACCCGGATCGACGGGAACTCGCTGACCGCCAGCGACAACTTCAAGCGCCAGATGGACGAATCGCTTCCCGGCATCCGGCTGGTGGAGTACGCCTCCCGGCTCCAGCCGAACGACACCATCTCGGTGGAGTACCGTCGGGACGGAACCCGGCACACCGCGTCGCTGGTCACCGGCGACGAGGTGCTCACCCTGGAAGTCTTTCCCGATGGCGGCGAGTTCAGCGTGCAGGCGCCCCGCATTACCATGGAGCGGACCCCGTTCCGCGGGATGATCCGGGGCGAGCAGCTTCCCGGCGGTGGCATGTCCTACTCCCTGGCGTTCGGCGGGGGGCCGCTGGCCGATCTGGAGCTGGCGCCGCTCAATCCCGACTTGGGTCAGTACTTCGGCACCACCGAGGGCGTCCTGGTGATCAATGTCCCGGGCGCATCCTCACTCGGCGTCAAGGGTGGCGACGTGATCCTGAGCGTGGATGGCCGCAAGGCCACCGGACCCAACAGCCTGCTCCGGATTCTTCGCAGCTACGACGAGGGCGACAGCTTCAAGCTCGACATCATGCGGAACAAATCCCGCACCACTGTTACGGGTAAACTGGAAGCCCGTAACAGGGAGTAGCGAATAGCGAAGAGCGAAGAGGGGAAGGTCTTTCCTCTTCGCTCTTCGCTACTCGCTACTCGCTACTTCCTGGGCTCCAGCTTGGGCGGCCGCTTCCCGCGCCGGCTCTCGCCCGAAAAGATCGGCATGTAGTCCAGCTCGATCCCCGCGTCCATTGCCCGAAGCAGCAGCCCCCCGCGGCTCATGTCGCCCCGCCCCACGAACTGAGAGGGAAACACCAGCCGGTCGGCCAGCACCGGCCGCAGCAGATCGGCGTACTTGCCGGTCGCGATGCTGCCCAGCAGGATGACCCGGTCCCCCGGCCCCAGTGAGGCCGCGAGGCCGGCGGCATCCCGCTCGAACGGCGCGGCGTACCGGGAATTGCCCGCCTCGATCGCACTGGCTGCCATCGCGGTGAGATCGGCCACGGTCACCGCGAGCTCCGGCGGCACCAGCCCCCGGTCGCTGGTGATGATCCGGATCGCCCCGGGAAACTGACCGAACCGCCGGGCGTAGCCGAGCTTCCCCCGGAAATAGAGTCCGCTCAGGAAGGAGAACACCTCGCCGATGGGCGCGCCCTCTGAGGAGCGCACCCGCTGGGCCAGCTCGAACTGGGCGTGGGGCGACAGCAGGATCCGGGCGCGCCGCCCGGAGGTGCTTGCCGGGGAGAGCAGGAACAGGGTTCGGGCGCTCATCGTGACAAGGACGATCCCCGAAGGACCGGCAAGGACAGCCCGGTTAGATTCGATTCGCTCGCCCGCATGATCACAGGCCCCGGAGTCTCATGAACCCAACCGCGCGCCTTCCCGCGCTGGCCCTGGCGGCGTGGCTGCTCTCGACGGCGCATCCACTGTTCGCCCAGGGGCTGCCCTCCTATTCCTCGATGAATCCCATGGTGCAGCGGCGGAGCGGACTCGCCACCCTGCCCTGGGTCGAGCCGGGGAAGCGCTGGCGGGTAAGCTGGCTGACCGACTACGCCAGCATCATCGAATACACCGACCTGCCGGCCGTGCAATACCTCCAGGACGCCGAGCTGATGCGGCTCGAGCTCACCGCGACCCGGAGCATCGGATCCCGCGGATTCCTGCTGGTGTCCGGGAGCATCCAGGGTGCCTACGACGGATTCCTCGACGGCTTTCTCGACTGGTACCACGATCTGACCGGGTTCGAGGTCGCGCCCCGGAAGCTCAGGCCAAAAAATGAATTCGCCTATCAGGTCGCGATCACCGGTGAGCCGCCTGCCCAGTATCAGGCTTCTTCAGGGTTCCTGGGAGACCTGCGGATCGGAGCCGGCCTGCGGCACTCCCGGCACTGGCTGAGTGCATTCTGGGTCACCCTCCCGACCAACACCGGCCCGGACGGCTTCCGGAAAGGAGTGCCGTCCTTCAACGCCACCACCACTCTGCGGAGTGATTTCGGAAATCGGTTCACCTACGAGGGAACCCTGGGCGGGGGGTATACTGCCGAGCATGGCGACTTCAGCGAGCTGCAACAGTCGCTCTTCCTGATGGTCAGCCAGGGGCTGCGGGCCCGGGTGACCGGGCCGCTGCATCTGTACGCCAACCTGATCTACCACTCCGCGCTCTACCACGACACCGGCACCCGGGGTCTCGACGCCCGGGAGCTGACCATCGATACCGGCGGCTTTCTCAAGTTCAGACGCGGCCCGGAGTGGATCCTTGGCCTGACCGAGGACCTCGAGCCCAGCGGTCCCGCGATCGACGTGACTTTCAGGATTGGGGCGCGCTGGTAAAGAGGAACTGCTCCATCTGCTCCAGCAGGTACTGCCGGGCCTTGGGCTCCCGCAGATTCAGCGCGTAGTGATTGATCAGCTGCTGCTGGTACTTGAGCCACTCGGCCCAGCAGACGCTGCAGATTTCCTGGAAAACCCGCTTGCCCAGCTCGTTGGGGAACGGCGCGAAGGCCTGGGCCTCGCGGGTCTGGTGGCAGCGGGAGCAGAGGATGTTCGGCATATATGGCGGTAAAGCTAATAGCCATCAGCTATCAGCCTTCAGCTATCAGCCATCAGCCATCAGTCTTCAGCCTTCAGCCTTCAGCCAGCAGACCCGTTGACCGTTGACCGTTGACGCAGTCTTACCGCACGTCGCCCCGTTGCAGCGCCTTGATCCCGCTTCGGGTTCCGAGCCCGGCACCCAGCCCAACCACCGCGGCTGTCACTCCGGTCACCACCGCCCCGATCAGGGGAAGCATGGTCAGCGGCATCACCAGGATCGCCGCTCCCACCGCCGCCAGGACCGGAGCCACCGGGGAACGGATCGCGTCGACGAACCGCAGCCGCCGCCGGACGAAGCCCCGGGCAAACCCGAACGCCAGAATGCCGCTCCCGACCGTGACGGTCAGAGCCAGAATCGCAATTACGCTGTCGATCATCGGAGCCTCCGTGGCTCGTGGTGTTGTGTTTCAGTACGAAACATAACCCCACAGGGTTTCAGCTGCCGGAGATTACCACCGGAGGGCGCAGCTGGCCCAGACGAACCCCGAGCCGAACGCGGTGAGGACCACCAGGTCCCCCGGCGCAATCCTTCCCTCCCGAACGCACTCGTCCAGGGCGATCGGAATGGTGGCCGCGGTGGTGTTGCCGTAGCGCTGGATGTTGTTGTAGGTCTGGTCGTCCCGGAGACCCAGGGTCTTCTGGATCGCCTCGGAAATCCGCAGGTTGGCCTGGTGGGGAATCAGCAGGGTGATGTCCTCCACTCTGGCTCCCACCCGGTCGAGCACTGCCCGCACTGATTCCGGCATCCGGACCACGGCGTGACGGAACACTTCCCGGCCGTCCATCGAGAGCCAGCAGCGCCCTTCCGCGATGTCGGTGGGCCAGTCTTCCAGCCGGACCATGGCGCTGGGGCCCTCGGCCCACAGCTTCTCGGCGTTCTCACCCTGGCTGTGGAGATCGAACGCGGCGATCCCCCGCCCGTCTTCCTCGGTGGTGCCAAGCACCAGGGCGCCGGCGCCGTCGGCAAAGATGACCGCCGTGTTACGCCCCTCGGTGGACAGCTCCATCCGGGTGGACTGGACCTCCTGTCCCACCACCAGGATCCGGCGAAAGGCGCCGGTGCGCAGGTAGGCGTCGGCCACCGAGAGGGCATACACGAACCCGGCACACTGCATCCTGAGGTCGATCGCCGGGATGGTGTCGGCGAGTCCCAGCTCCCGCTGGAGAAAGACCCCGTTGCCGGGGGCGAAGTGGTCGGGGGTGGAGGTCGCGTAGATAATCGCGTCGAGATCGCCGGGGGCCACATCCGCCATCGCGAGGGCCGCGAGCGAGGCCTCCCGGCCCAGCGTCACCCCAGACTCTCCGGGCACGATCCAGTGCCGCTGCTGGATTCCGGTGCGGGCCCGGATCCATTCGTCGCTGGTTTCCATGACGTGGGAGAGGTCGTCGTTGGTGACGACCCGGGAGGGAACGGCCCGGCCGGTGCCGAGGACGATGCTTCGGAGCATGGGGGAAACTACCGCCAAGAGCCATCAGCCATCAGCCATCAGTCGACTGAAGGCTGAAGGCTGAAGGCTGAAGGCTATTCGTATCGCAGGGCGTCAATGGTATTCAGATTGGCCGCCCGGCGGGCCGGCCAGAGGCCGAAGAACAAGCCGACCAGGGCGCTGAACAGGAAGGCCACTCCCACCGCGGCCGGCGAGATGAAGGTGTTCCATCCCAGGAACTGCGACATCGCCTTGGCGCCCGCGGCGCCCACCATCACCCCGAGCAGACCGCCCATCATGCAGAGCACCAGCGCCTCGATCAGGAACTGGAGCATGACGTTGATCTTGGTTGCGCCCAGGGCTTTCCGGATCCCGATTTCCCGGGTCCGCTCGGTGACCGAGACCAGCATGATGTTCATGATCCCGATGCCGCCCACCACCAGCGACACCGCCGCGATGCTGCCAAGCAGCATCTTGAACGTCTCGGTGGTCTGCTGCTGGGTGGCCAGGATGTCCTGCTGATTCCGGATCTGAAAATCGTTGTTGCCGCCCGGCGCAATCTTGTGCTCCCGCCGCATCACCCGCTCGATGTCCACCATCCCCTGGTCCAGCGGCACCCCGTCCCTCACCTGCACCGCGATGGAGCGGAGCCGGTCGGTCCCGAACATCCGGAACCGCGCCGTGCCCAGCGGAATCAGGATCTGCTCATCGGGATTCTGGAAAGAGCCCGCGGCGCCCTTCTCGCTCAGAATACCGATGACCTCGAACGGCTGGCCCCGGATCTGGATATTGGTGTTGATCAGCGACGCCGGATGAGCCCCGAACATCCCCGGGACGGCCGAGCCGAGCACCGCATAGCGTTGCCGGGACCCGTCGTCGCCCGGCGTGAACATCCGCCCGTTGGTGATGGTGTAGTTCCGCACTTCGGGATAGTTCGAGGTGGTTCCCAGAATGTTGATGTTGAAATTCTGGTTCCCGTACTTGACCTGAAGCGAACGAGAGAGCTCCGGCTGGACCGCCGTGAGCAGCTTGGCGTCCCGGCTGAGCGCGGTGGCGTCGTCCACCGTGAGGCTCACCCGGGTGTCGCTGGCCCGTCCTCCCATGAACGACTGTCCGGGATAGACGGTGAGCAGATTGGCGCCCATCGCCTTGATGCGCGCCTCGATGGCCCGCTGTGCCCCGGTGCCGAGCGCCACCACGGCGATGACCGCGCCGACCCCGATGATGATGCCGAGCATGGTGAGCCCGGCACGCAGCTTGTTCGCCCGGATGCTTGCGAACGCGACCCGGATCGTCTCCCCGATCATCATGGCGGACTATCTCCCTCCCGGCGGCCGGGCGCCGCCCGCGGGCGCGGCGCCGGTCGTTCCCGTGGTACCGGTGGTGCCGGCACGGGGGGGCTGTTGCGTCATCCCCGGGACCGCACCGCCTCCGGTCATCTGGTTCATGCGGTTGCGGGCCTCGGTCTGCTGCTGAACCAGGCTCGCGCTCGGCAGCACCAGCACCGAGTCCTGGCCACTCAGCCCGCTCACCACTTCGCTGTAATCGAGGTCGGTGAGCCCGGTACGGATGTAGACCGGCACCGGCTCGCCGTTCTTGCGGACGAACACGATGTAGTTGCCGCCGAACTGGAAGTCGGCGCCGCCGCCGCCGGCGCCGCGGCGCCCCATGCCCCCGCCCCCGAAGCCCCGTCCGCCGCCCCCGGCGCGGAACGCCTGCATGACCTTCTGGAGGGTGGCCTGCTCGGCCGCGGTGAGCTGTCCGCCGCCGAACCGCTTCTGCATGAGCGACCGGGCCTGGGCCTCGGTGACCCCCTCGGGCAGCGGAACCTGCCGCCCGTCCGGCGTGGTCATTGTGGCCCCTCTGGCTCCCTGGCTCCCTGCCTCCCTGGCTCCCGGTGCAAGCGTGTCCACCTTGACGGTGTCGCGGCTCGGAGTCTGCGCCGCGACCGTGGTGCGCATCGAGTCCCGCCGCTTCTCCGCATCGGCCAGCAGGGTCTTGAGCCGCTCCGGGTCGATGCCCAGCACCGTGGCGGCGCTGTTCACATCGCGCGGGGTGCGCAGCGCCGCGTTGGGCACCGCCAGCACGCTGTCCCGCTGCCCGATGTGCATTTCGACGTCGGCGTTCATGCCCGGCTTGAGCAGCCCGTTCCGGTTCTCGATTCGGACCTGCACCGCGAACATGGTGACGTTCTGCACCGTCTCGGCCAGCGGCTCGATCTTGAGCACCGACCCTTCGAACGGCTGGTTCGGATAGGAGCCCACGGTCACCGTGGCGCGCAGCCCGGCCCGGATCTTCCCGATGTCGGTCTCGTCCACCAGGGTCCGCACCTGGACCAGGTTGAGGTCGGCCATCTTGAGCAGCACGGTGCCCCCGCCCACGTCGCTGGTGGGCGAGGAGATCACCTGGCCTCGCTCCACCGACTTCGAGATAATCGTCCCGGCGATCGGAGCCCGGACATCGGTGTCTTCCATCGCGATCTTGGCGTTCTCCAGCGCAACCTGGGCGCCGACCACAACCGCCCGGGCGTTGGCGACGGCGAGCACTGCCGTCTCGTGCTCCTCGGTGGAAATGGACTGGGTCTTGAAGAGCTCGTCGGAGCGTTTCCGCTGGGCTTCGGCGTTCTCGAACCGCGCCTTGGCCACGTCGAGATCGGCCTGGGCCTGGTTGAGCCGGTTCCGCGGGGTGCGCTGATCGACCTGGACCAGCAGGGTGCCCCGTTCCACGGTCTGACCGGTCTCCACCCGCATTTCGAGGATCTCGCCGGACGCCTTGGACTTGACCTCGACCACCGTGTCGGGCTGCACCGTGCCCGAGGCCCGGGCCGAGACCACAATGGAGCGCTTCTCCACCGGCACCGCCTGGAATACCACCGCCTCGGTTTTCTTGCCGCAGGCAGCGGCGAGCAGGAGCAGCGCGAACGGAGCGAACGAACGAATCCGCATCATGACCTTCCGGGCGTTGGGCCGTCGCTCTCGATCATCCCGTCCTTCAAATGCACCTGGCGGCGGGCATGCGCGGCAATGTCGTGTTCGTGAGTGACGAGAATGATGGTCTGGCCGTCTGCGTACAGATGCTCGAACAGCTGGAGGATCTCTTCGCTGGTCTTGGAGTCCAGGTTGCCGGTGGGCTCGTCGGCCAGGATGATGCTCGGGTTGTTGACCAGCGCCCGCGCGATGGCGACCCGCTGCCGCTGGCCGCCGGAGAGCTCGTTGGGCCGGTGGGCCATCCGCTCCTGGAGTCCCACCCGGGCCAGCGCGTCCTCGGCGGCCTTGCGGCGTTCCTTGGCCGAGAAGCCGGCGTAGATCATCGGCAGCTCGACGTTCTGAAGCGCCGACGCCCGGGGCAGCAGGTTGAAGGTCTGGAACACGAAGCCGATTTCGCGGTTGCGGATGCGGGCCAGCTCATCGTCTCCCAGCTCGGAGACCCGGTGTCCGTTGAGCCAGTACTCCCCCTCGGAGGGCGAGTCCAGGCAGCCGATCAGGTTCATCAGGGTGGACTTGCCCGAGCCGGACGGGCCCATGATCGCCACGAACTCGTTGCGCCGGATGGTGAAATCCACCCCCCGCAGGGCCCGGACGGTCTCGCTGCCCATCACGTACTCGCGCTTCATGTTGCGGACCACGATGATGGCGTCCCGCGGCACGTCCGCGGGCAGCATGGCCATGCGCTCGGCGGTACTGGAGACAGCGGTCACAGGGTCCTCCCGATGAGGGCCGAGATTTCCGCCCGTGCCCGCACGTAGTCGAACCGCGCGGTCACCGCGTCCACCTCGGCCTGATTGAGCGCTTCCTGCGACGTGAGCACGTCCACGATGGTCGCCGCCCCGAGCCGGTAGCGTTCCTGCTGTACCCGAAGATCTTCTTCCGCCGCGAGCACGCTGGTCTGGGTGATGGTGATAGTGAGCCGGGCCGCTTCCAGCGCCGCGATGGCGGCGCGGAGGTTGGCCAGCACTGCGCGGCGCTCGTCCGCCGCCTGGGCTTCGGCGTTGTCCAGCGAGGTCAGGGCATTGACCACGCCCTGCTCCCGCTGAAACCGGTTGAAGATCGGCCAGCTCAGCCCGAGGCCCACCTGCCGGGAATTCAGGAAGGTGTAGTCGTTCCGGGAGCTGCCATTCATCGAGGCCGACCCGGAGAGGTTGAGGGTGGGCCAGTAGCTCGCCTTGGAGATCTGCACCTGTGAGCGGGCCGCCACCGAGGACGCCTCCGCCGCCTTGACCGAGGGCGAATTGGCGAGGGCCTCTTCGCGCAGTCCCGCGCTGTCGATCGGGGGCAGCATGGTGTAGAGGGTGGAGTCATCCACCGCCCCCACCGGGGTATCGGCGCCGACCAGGCGGCCGAGATTCGCTTCCGCGGTGGCGAGCGCCGCCCGGGCGTTGACCAGCTGGAGCTGCGCGGTGCCCAGGGTCACCACCGAGCGCAAGGAATCGGGGCGGATGCCCCGGCCGGCGTGGAGCTTGGCGACCGCCACCTTGAGCTGTTCTTCGGCGCGGCGCACGCTGGATTCCCGGACCCGGAGCAGCTGCTCCGCGGCCAGCACGTCGAAGAACTGATTGGTGGTGGCGAGCTGCTGCTGATGGCGGGCGTTGGACAGGCTCGCTTCGGCGGCGGTCCGGTTGGCGTTGGCCGCTTTCCTTTCACCGGTTCTCCGGAACCCGGCGAACAGGTCCACGTTGGAGCTGAGCGTCGCGCCGGCGCTCCCGGTCGATGTCCCGCTGGTGGTGAACTGCCCGGTGCTGGGGTCGAGCTGCTGCCCCTCCGAGTAGCTGTTGCTGCGCGATCCGCTCACCGTAAGGCTGGGGAGAAACGCTCCGGTGGCCGAGCGCTGCCGGGCCTGGGCGTTGCGCACCGTGCCGAACGCGGAGACCACGCTGGGCTGCACCAGGTTGGCCCGTTCGATGGCTTCCTGCAGGGTGATTTTCGGGACCTGCGCTCCGGCGGGGGCCGTGGTCACCAGGGCCCCCAGGACTGCGAGCAGCAGCACGCTGCGATTACCGACGACCATTCCGGCTCCGATCTCCCTCCGCACGGCGGAGACTGTCCTGGCGCTGCAGCGCGATGTACTTGGCCTGTTGCTCTTCGCTCAGCAGCGCGTAGATCTGGCTGCGGATCGCCTGTCGCTCGGACTGGAGCAGCGGCCGGATCGACTCCCACAGGGAATCCATGGCCGGCTGATGCCGCTCCAGCACCGCCCGCACGCTGTCCTTCTGGGCCTCGCTCAGACCGAGCTCGGTCCCCAGCCGGTCGACGTAGCTGGGCCGGGGCTGGCGGTCGCGGTGCTGGTGGCTGCGGCGGTCGGCCATCGATGTGGCGGCGCCGCCCACCAGACCTCCCAGCAGGAAGGCGGCGAGCAGCAGCACCACGGCGCCAAGTCGGGAGCGGGTCATCGCGGACCCCGTTCCCGCAGGGCGAGCATGATGTCGTCGACGGCGGGCGCCTGCGAGGACACCACGGTCTGGGCTGGCAGCGTGGCAGCCATGGTGATGCCGGGATCGTCATGGATGGCCGACTGGGTGAACCAGGCGCCCAGCCAGAGGAAGAATCCCGCGGCGATCGCGGCGGCCAGCACCCGGGGACGGGCCCAGCCGGCCAGCACGTCCCACTGGTCGGCCCGCTCGGCCGCCACCGCCAGCCGGAGTCGGCGGAGAAAGGCCTCCGGCGCGGGTCCGGTCAGCCGCTCGCGCAGCAGACGGCCCAGCTCCGGATCGGGCTGATTGTCGAACGGCGACATCGTCATTTCATTCCCTCCGCCAGTGTGCCGAGCGATTGTCGCATGGCACGGCGCGCGTGAAATACATAGGACCGCACGGTTCCCTCGGGCACTCCCAGGGCTGCGGCGATATCCGCGTGCCCCCAGCCTTCGGCGTCGAACAGCACCAGCGCGATCCGTTGCCGCTCCGGCAACTCCGCCAGGCCGGCGTCGATCCGGGCGCGCAGCAGCGCCGCTTCGGCCATACGGTCCGGGGCAAGACCCCCGGATTCCAGGGTTTCCGCGATCGGCTCAGCCTGGCGCACCTTGCTCCGGCGCCGGGCGTCGAGCGCTGCGTTCACGACGATTCGCATGAGCCAGGGCCGGAACGGACGCGCGGGGTCGAATCGCTCGATCGCGCGCCAGGCGGCCAGCATTCCCTCCTGCACCGCATCGTCGGCGTCGTCTTCGTCCCGCAGAATCGCGCGGGCGGCACGCCGGGCCGCCAGGCCGTGCCGGTCGATCAAGCTGCCGAAGGCTTCCGGGTCACCGCGCACCGCCCGTTGCGCGAGTTCGGCATCTTCCACGTCCGAATTACGCAGCGGAGGCTCCGGGCGTTGAGGTCGTTGATTTATAAGAAGATACGCCCTGACGAGGCCTCAGGAACCCCGGGCGTCGAGCCAGGCGGCAAGGGCGAGCCAGAGGCTCAATACGGCGAACACAATCGCCATGACGTGGGGGAAGAAAAGGAAGAGCACACCCAGGACCGCCAGGGCAATGCTGTAGGGAAGGAGGACGGCCCGGCGCGCGCCGCTCAGGATCTGCTGCATCGCGACCACCGCTCGTCCCCGGCGCTCCCGGAGACCGGGACGATGGAAGGTGGATGCCAGGACCGGCTCGAGCGCGATCTTGTTGCCCCGACGGCGCCCGCCGGTGAAGGCCGGTCCCCGGAGCCGGATTTCGGCGCTCCGCTCGGTATCCCGGCGAAACTGCGACTCCATCTCCAGGGCCAGGCTCTGATCTTCCGCGATGATGTCGAGCTCGTAGTTAGCGATCAGGCTGGACAGGTTGAGGTTGCTGGAGCCGACCCGGATCCAGCGGCCGTCCACCACGATGGTCTTGGCGTGCAGCATCGGACCCCGCCACTCGTAGATCTTGATGCCGGCGCGGAGCATGTCCACGTACCCGAGCCGGGTCCAGCTCTGCAGGTGAGTCAGGTCGCTGGTGCCCGGCACCAGGAGCCGCACATCCACCCCGCTCTGGGCCGCGTCGATCAGCGACTGGTAGATCCCCGGTGGTGCGACCAGGTACGCGTCGGTGATCCAGATCCGCTCCGAGGCGCCGGCCAGGAGGAGCTCGGTTGCCCGGGAGGCCCGGACGCCGCCGGGCTCGCCGGCCACCACCCGGATGGACGAATCACCCTGCTCGGGAGCTTCGGCGATCAGCTCGCCCTGGTCGAGCCCATCGCCCTCCAGCCGCCAGACCACGTCGAAGGCCTGGTCGATGAGGGCGGCGGCGGGACCATCCACGGCCATGCCGGTGTCACGCCAGGGTTGCCGGTTGCGCCTGGTGTGCCCGGCCCATTCGTCGCCGATGCAGTGCCCGCCGGTCACCGCGGTGGTCCCGTCCACCACCATCAGCTTGCGGTGGTCGCGGACGAAGTTCTGCCGCACCCGGAGCAGATTCGGGGGATTGAAGATCCGCACCGAGACCCCGCCCTCCCGCAGCCGGCGCCAGTAGCTCCGCCGGGTGCTGACCGACCCGATCCAGTCGGTCAGAACCCGCACCGCGACCCCGGCTCGGGCCCGCTCGATCAGCGCGTCGGCAAACAGCATCCCGGTCGCGTCGCTGCGGATGATGTAGTTGTCGAAATGCACCCAGCGGCGGGCGGCGGCGATGCGCTCCAGCATCGCGGGATAGATCTGGGGACCATCGTAGAGCAGGGTGACCCGGTTGCCGGGAATTGGGCGGCTCCCGGCCGCCCGGTCCATGGCCCGGTCTACGATCTCCGGGGCGGCCTCGTCCTCGGCGACCGGCCGGGTGCTCACGCCGGCCCGAGTCCCAGGGTCCGCTCGTGGGGCCGGAGCGCCGCGATGACGAAGCCGATCAGCTCGTCCAGCGGCACGCCCAGCTCGGCCGCGCCGGTCAGGACGTCCTCCCGGCTCACCCCACGGGCAAAGGCCTTGTCCTTGAGCTTCTTCTTCACGCTGGACACCTCGAGATCCGCGAGACTCCGGGAGGGGCGAACCAGGGCGCAGGCCACCAGGAAGCCGCAGAGCTCGTCCACCGCGAACAGCGATTGCGCCAGCGGCGTGGTCCGGGGCGTGCCGGTGTAGGCGGCGTGCCCGAGGATGGCCTGCTGCCCTTCGGGCGAGAGGCCCCGCTCCGCCAGGATCCGGACCCCTTCGGCCGGATGCTCCCGGTCGGGCGCGTGGTCCGGGTTAGGGAAGCGCTCGTAATCGAAGTCGTGGACCAGGCCCACCACCCCCCAGGTATCGGGATCGCCGCCGTAACGCCCCGCCATGGCCCGCATGGCGATCTCGACCGCGTACATGTGCTTGCGCAGGGCGTCGGACTGGGTGTAGTCGTGGACGAGCGTCAGCGCCGTTTCTCGATTCATGTCACTCCGCTATTGGCTATCGGCTATCAGCTATCCGTCAGGCTATCGGAGGGAAACTACGAGCCCCCCCTTCGGATGCAAGGAAATGAACAGTTCGGCGTGGAAA
>Ga0209818_1000174_pt1 | contig 14974 bp, 13 predicted proteins | sample NCAS200_FD_187517 | JGI IMG/M metagenome (GOLD analysis project Ga0209818, IMG submission 187517) | Agricultural soil microbial communities from Utah to study Nitrogen management - NC AS200 (SPAdes) (version 2) | ecosystem: Environmental > Terrestrial > Soil > Agricultural land | place: USA... | reverse complement strand
TAAACCAAGGCTCTGGGATTACAAGCTGCTCGCGACAAGAAAGACCTCGACGATGCAGAAGGAAGTGATGGAAGCCGCGGCCGAGGGTTATCAATTCGTTGGGTTCTCAACCGGCTCGACGTTCTTTGGCGGTAACGAAGTGGTAACGATCATGCGTCGCCCACGAGAGCAGGAGGCGAGCCAGTAACGCTTCAATCCGTGTGTGCTCCAATGCGTGACTGCTCCAATGCGTGACTGCTCCAATGCGTGACTGCTTCAATGCGTGTCTGCTTCAATCCGTGACTGAATTGTTCTTCGGCTTTTGTGCCTTTTGTGGTTTTTGTGCCTTTTGTGGTTAATGCTTTTAGGCGGACTTTTCGTTATCGCCGTCGCTGCTTGGCCGTTGCACTTCACGTAGCTGTGCGACGATGTCGCGTAAACGAATCGCGAGGTCTTCGATCGTTTGCACGCGTTTGCGCGATCGTTCGCTTAAGTCTTCACGCAGCAGCAGTTGCGCCTGACCCAACACGCCGGTGAGAGGGTTGTTGATTTCGTGACGAATGCGGGCGACGAGGTCGGCAGTCTCCTCGAGTTTCAGGCGATACTTCGCAACCTTGTCTTCCTTCTCGTGTTCCGTCATCAAGTCTCCGTAATGGGTTCCGGGAAATGAATGATAAAGGCAATTGTCTTTGTTTACTTCAGGTGTGTGCCGCCAACGAGCAACTCGTCACATTTTGCCCGTGATGCGCATTGAATTCAAGCACTTTAATCAACGTTAATACGTGGTCCAGGTCACTAGTCTGAGTTTGCCACATTCTCTGCGTACCTCGGCGCCCTCTGCGACTCGGCGGTAAAAGAAGCGCAAACAAATAAACGGCAGAGACGACGAGGACGGCTGAGGTACGCAGAGTGATTGAGACACCGCCTCCAGGTCGACAAAGTTGACAAGAAGCGGGCGTCGCCGTAAATTTTCAAATCCCTCTATGCTGGGAGGTCGTCCAATGGTAGGACTCCAGACTCTGGATCTGGCTATCGGGGTTCGAGTCCCTGCCTCCCAGCCAAATAGATTCAAACACTTACGGGCTACTCAAATTTCGAGTCGCCCGTTTTGTGTGCCTATAGTGTGCCAGCCGAAGTTTTTGGTCTTATTGTGTGCGTGTTTTCGTGAATAGCATCTGCTCCAGTTTGTCGGAAGCACCTTGCTGCATATCTGGCATAACGTGCGAGTACGTGTCCATCGCTCTTAATCACCACGACAAGCGGAGCGCAAACGTGTTGTTAGCAAACGTGTTGTTAGCAAACGTTGACTCGGGCCTTTGATGGGTGTATAAGGCACCTTAGACTCCTTAAATACGAAATCTTCATCGATTCCGTCGGCTTCAACCTCAAACCAATCGTTCTCAGGAGCTGAATATGCAAATACAGCGGGTAACTTACATCTTGCTGGTAATTGTGGTAGGAACTGCGGCTCTTGCGTTCAAGTCTCGGAGTAACGAACAGTCAAGTTCGATACTAAGTAATCTATCCAAACCGGTGGGCGCTCAAAAAGAACAAGAGGAGGAGTACCTAAAGAAGGCGAGGGAGGCTAGAAGCAAATTCCCGACTGCGAAGTATGATCAGGCCGAGCCAACGGACCCGGTTAAAAAAGCCGTGCGGAAGGAAAAACAAAGGCGTTACGACGGGCCGAATATAGTGGCCCGAATACCTCATCCAAAGGATGCAGAAGTGAGCTCAATCTATGAAGGCCCCGAACTACCGGCACTGCCAACATCTAAGAGTAATGTCATCGTGGTGGGAACTGTTTTAAGCGGTGAAGCTCATTTATCTGATAACAAGAAAAATATCTATTCCGAATTTATGGTTCAATTCGACGACGTCCTTAAAGCTGAGATTTCACTTCCGACCAACAAGATAATAACTATTGATAGAGAAGGCGGCATCGTTGTCTATCCTAACGGGCAACAAATTCTGTACAGGAATTCACGGGAGAACATGCCTTCGGTCGGTAAGCGATATGTGTTTTTTCTTCAATACGTCAATCAAGACCTCAGAATCCTAACGGCATACGAATTAGATAAGAATAAAGTAATTCCTCTTGATGATTTGGACCAATTCAAGAATTTTGCCGGCCAAGATGTGACGACTTTCCTCAACGATGTTAGAACTGTTCTGTCAAAACCAGCGGGATGATGGGAAAATGTCAAAGACAACAAAGCACCTGATTATTCATGCCCACCTTCTAGCTGTTTGGGTGTTAATCCTCGTATCAGCAAATACTACTATCCCAGTACTATCTCAGATTCAGCAGGGGTGTCCCGAGCCGCCTTTCATTAATACGCCACCGATAAACAGTTGGCCAAACGACGTATGGCCGCAAACAAAATGGATTGATGTAAAAATAGACTCCAGGTGGGTTTTCATCGAGCAAAAAGCGATTGAAACCGGTGTTTCAAAATGGAATGTTGAAGCAAACTGTTCGAACGTAAGATTCAAGGATTTTTCTACCATACTCATAATAGATTATGACGCGGCACCTCCCGATAACACTGTTTACTGGCAGAGAATAGACCCACAAAACGGAGGTGCCCTCGGGGCTGTTCGCATTCATCATTACGAGGACTTACGTGTTAGAGCATCGAGAATTCAGATTATGCCGACAGCAACCACTCAAGCTGATTACTTTGTTTATTTAGGAAGCCATGAGACAGGCCATACTTTTAACTTGTCGCATCCCAGTTCGTGGGGAAGTTCTATTATGGGAGGACATTCCAATACCTCCGCTGCTTTTAATAACCTTGGTCCTTTTGAGTGTGATTTCTTTAAAGTAAACCAGCAGTATCCCTGTGGGCTTCCAACGCCAACGCCGACCGCATCACCGACCCCAACACCCCCGGCCAACCAGGATGACTGTGAATCTATGAATTGGTTCTGGAATCCATTCGCTGACGATTGCCAACAAGATCCGCCACCGACTTGTACGCTCCTCCCCGAAATATGCGAAAACGGCATTTGGAGTTTCGAATGGTGCGGCTGCATTCCTTACAACACACCGATACTGATCGACGTTGAGGGCAACGGCTTTGGTCTTAGCAGCAGCGACTCCGGTGTGTCGTTTAATCTGAACAATGTTGGAGGACGTGAAAAACTTGCATGGACCAATGCTGCTTCCGATGATGCTTGGCTCGTTCTCGACCGAAACGGGAACGGGACAATCGATGACGGCACTGAGCTATTTGGCGACGTCACACCACAGCCTGATCCACCTGGCGATGAAAAGAAGAATGGATTCCGTGCGTTAGCTGAGTACGACAAGATATCTAATGGCGGCACTGCGAATGGTCAGATTGAAAGTTGGGATTCCGTCTTTGCAAGCCTGCGACTGTGGCGAGACACCAATCACGATGGGTTATCGGAACCAAACGAGTTACATACCCTCGCGTCTCAAAACGTGGCCGCTTTAGATCTCGACTACAAGTACTCAAAGAAGACTGACGTCCACGGTAATCAATTCAGTTTTCGGGCCAAGGTTAAAAACACTCAAGGCCAACAGCTAGGACGGTGGGCCTGGGATGTTTATTTGGTTATATCTCCCTGAACGGGGATGCTCTTCTAAACAAGTTAAGGGCGGCAAGTCTGTGGGTTAGCTTACCGCCCTCGACGCCTAGCGCCCTCACTGGCATGCCCCATCGTCCCGCTGCTAGGCGAAATACCTTCATTCATTTCATTCGGTCGCGCCTGTGAGTAGCTGCGTTTCCATCCTACCGCGATTGCTTTCTTCACTACTTGGCCCAGTCTCGACGAGCTTCTGCATTCAGTGCGACCTGAGGCAGTCTCGACCTTGAGTCACTGTTTATTTCCCTCTTAATCAGTCCGAAGACTCCGAAGGGTAATGAGAAGCGCATCCCCTGTTCCTTCAGCATGGCGGAACTGCCGGCAAGGTGCGTGGAGATGTTGCGGTAGACACCTAGGTTGGCTGTGTCAAGCTCCGGCACTCGGCGCCAGTATGACGAGGCGCTTCACCAAGGCATTCGCGAGGTCGAGTTGACGATAGTACTGGGACAGATCCGTCTGCATGTCGGAGGGAAGCAGAGCGAGGTTGCCCGACTAGATGGTGCCAGTAAAGGCCGCGTCGAGTAGGTAGGGATATGAGAGATCGATCTCGAACGGCTGGCGCGGGTCTGGCGCGTCGGGCGCATCGACTGCTTTAATGTCGAGGGCCAAAACGGTTCGTTCAATCTCCTCGAAGAGGGTATTAACAGCGAGGAGCCGACGCTGCTCAGTCGCCTGGAGTTCCTACCTCCTGTCGTACCACCATGGCCACCCAGAGGCCGAGTTGATGCGTCCGGGTGGAAGTGGATACAACGGCGGTCAGTATCTAGAACGACTCATCAGATCGAATCCCGATATTCGGGACGTGACGATACTCTACGGCGGAGAAGATCAAACTCAGCCAATGGGGCCTGAAATACATCCGGCGCTGGTCTTGTGTGCCGGTAGTGTGCCAACTGAACGAAACAGCACGATAAATGAGGATGCACAGACCAGTCACTAACCAGTGAAAAGGCTAATGAATCCGCACAGGAAACAATTGAAAAGAACTGAGGAAACCAGCCCAGTTAAGACTCTGGATCTGGCTATCGGGGTTCGAGTCCCTGCCTCCCAGCCAAAAAAAATCAAATAGTTACGGGACAAACTGACAACTGACTACTGACTACTGACAAACAATGAAACCGCTTCTCGTCATCACCTTTTGTTTCTTCACTTCCGTTGCGTCGGCGCAGACGAATTGCCTGCAAACGGCGCGCGAAGTTGCGCCACAACTTTCGGCCGAAGCGCGGAGAGACTTTGAAACAAGGCTAAACCAGGCACGCGAACTCTACGAGAAAGATCGAAACTCCGCTGATCGGATCATCTGGCTCGGAAGACGCACCGCGTACCTCGGACGTTACAAAGATGCGATTCGTATTTTCACAGACGGCATCAAGCGATTCCCTGCTGACGCTAGACTGTATCGACATCGCGGCCATCGTTTCATCACTCTGCGATGTTTCGATGACGCGATCGCCGATTTTAAAAAAGCGTCGAGACTGATCAAGGGCAGGCCCGACGAGATCGAACCTGACGGCCTGCCTAATGCCCGCAACATTCCCACCAGCACGCTGCAATCGAACATCTGGTATCACCTGGGCCTCGCTCATTACCTCAAAGGCGATTTTCAGAGTGCACTCGACGCATATCGTGAAGCAGAAAAGGTTTCTACAAACGCCGACATGCTCGTCGCGACGACCCACTGGCTTTACATGACGTTGCGCCGTTTAGGACGTGAAGACGAAGCTCGCAAAACAGTTGCGGCAATTAAAGACGACCTCGACATCATCGAGAACGACGACTATTACGCGTTGATCCGGGTTTACAGAGGAACACATCGGGCGGCCGACCTATGGAACCAACTTAACCTACCCGCCAACAACGTGAGCAATGCAACCCTCGGTTACGGTCTCGGCAATTGGTTTCTTTACCACGGTCAGCGCGAGGTTGCCATTAAAACCTTCCAGCAAATCACTGCGGGAGACCAGTGGGCTAGCTTCGGCTACATCGCCGCAGAGTCAGAACTAAGTCAAAACAAATCAAAAAACCAACCGTAGATCGCCCCCTCAGATACTCTCGGAAACGAAACCGAACTTTCATCGCATATAGAAATGAAAAGGTGTACTCTCGGCGAGTCCAAAAAGAACCATGACCGGCATTTTCGGCGACACGCTTAGCTTTAAACAAGAGAACGGCCCTGATGTGTCTCTCGTCGTGAACGGCGATGAGTCGTACGCGCGCTACGAAACGACCAACGGCTACACGGTGATCTATGACTCGGAACTCGGGCTCTACACTTACGCTTTAACCGACGACACCGGAAGATTCATCTCGAGCAAGACTCCAACAAGCGAAGAACCTCCTGCGAATGTGCCGTTACACCTTGAAGAAGCTTTTCCCGTCCGCGCTGCGAAAGCCGAAGCCAAAATCAGGAAGCGCTCCCCGCCTGACACCGGGGATTAACCAAGGAAACCGCCGTCTGAGGCGCCGCTAACTCCATCGCTCCAAAGAAAGGAATACCCTCATGAGCGGAATTTTCAACGAACAATTGACGTTCAAACAAGAGAACGGCCCCGACGTCCGTCTCGTGGTCATCGGGGACGAACATTATGCGCAATACGAAACCATCGATGGTTTCACCGTCGTTTACGACGTAGAAAAAGGTTTGTACTGCTACGCCCAAACCATTAACGGTCGCTTCGTTTCGACGGGGATACCGATGAGCGTGCCACCGCCCCCAGAACTTCGCCGGCACATGACGGAATCCGAAGCAGTGCGTCAACAGAAGTTCACGCTGCGACACGCTACGCGCCAGCCACCACCGCCAATATTTACCTCCGCCGACACCTTTGAAACGCTTGGACCAAACAGCGGTCTTCTCATCGGCCGTCGCGTAAGCACGGGGACCGTGCGCGGTCTCACAATCATCGTCGAGTTTCAGGACCTGACGACGACCATCACGAAACAAGATGTTGAGGAGATGCTGAACGGGCAGAATTACACTCGCAACGGCAACTTCTGTTCGGCCCGTGATTACTTCTTACTCGTTTCGGGTGGCAAGCTTGATTACACCAACGTGGTTGTTGGTCCAGTGAAGCTCAGCCGCAATCAACAGTTTTACGTGAACCACTCACTCGTTCCCGAGGCGATGCAACTGGCCGTGGCCACCGGCATCGACCTCAGCCAGTTTGATTCGCGCAACGACGGGATCATCGACGCCGTAAATTTCCTTTATGCCGGTCAATCCCGGTACGAGGAAGAGTTGTGGCCGCACAATTCTTTTCTCGAAATGCAGCTTGGCAACATGCGTACCAACTTCTACCTGTTGACGGGTCTCGGAAGCAGTCCCAGCGATCTTACGATCGGCACGTTCTGTCACGAAAATGGTCACCTGCTTTGCCGCTTTCCCGATATGTACGACTACGGCAATCGTGACGGCGACGGCGTAAAGAGTGCCGGTATCGGCTCCTATTGTTTGATGGGCGCCGGCAATCACCTGAACAACGGCCGTACGCCCGCGCCCGTCTGCGCTTATCTGCGCGACCTCGCCGGCTGGTGCGACAACCGGATCGATCTTTCCCTCCCTGGATTGAAGGAAACGCGACACGCTGACTATCGAACGGTGATGAGATACCCGACTGACAAGTTCAACGAGTACTTCATCGTCGAGAACCGCACGAAGATGGGGTTGGACCAACACCTACCGTCGAGCGGTCTCGCCGTATATCACTGCGACACTGATGGGTCAAACGAATTTCAGGAAGGCTCGTCAACGCGTCACTATCAGTGCGCGCTGTTGCAAGCCGATGGGCGCATGGACCTTGAACACAACGGTAATCGTGGAGACGGAGGCGACTTGTTTGGAGCGATTAGCGGAACAGCGCTGTCGCATGCGACGACGCCTTCGTCGCGGCAATGGGACAATGTCGACTCGCGTTTGGTCCTGTCACAGATCTCCGCGCCGGGACCGGTAATCAATTTCCGTGTCGGGCCGGAAGTTGTGGGCCAGGTTGTTACGCTCGAGGTCGCACCGGCACTCGCTATTCCGGACAACAATCCCGCCGGCATCTCGAGCCAGCTTGCGCTCAATCAAGCAGGACTTACGCGACGGATTCGTACCGGTGTCGGTATCACGCATACGTTTATTGGCGATCTTCAAGTCGAGCTGGTAAGCCCGTCGGGCGACCGAGCGTTGATTCATGATCGCAAGGGTGGCGATCAGGACAACCTCCAGCAGACGTTTGATTCGAGTGCGAACGCAGCGTTGGCAGCACTCATCGGCAAGCCCGCTGCGGGTAACTGGGAGTTGCTCGTGCGCGACATTGTTGGTCAGGACACAGGCAGGCTCGACGCCTGGAAACTCGAAATTGAGCTCGATGGTCTCGCCAGTCAGGTGGAACGGCACGAGCTCGAACCCAATCTGACAATTCCCGATGCTGATCCGACGGGCGTCAGCAGCTCGTTGGCGTTTACAAATCAGGGAACGACGAGACAGGTTCGGTTCGCCCTACAGGTCGAACATACCTTTATCGGCGACCTGCGGGTTGAACTCTTCTCTCCAAACGGAAGAAGAGCGATCGTTCACGCTCAGGGCGGTGGCGACGCCGATAACCTGACGTTGGACCTCGACTCAAACTCACCATCGTCGCCACTGTTGCCGCTAGTCGGTCAACCCGTCCAGGGCAACTGGGTGCTGCGCATCACGGATCTCGCGGGCCAGGACATGGGCAAGTTAAAGAAATGGAGTCTCGAACTGACGCCGCAGTTGTAAACGCATAATCGACTTGGAGAGTGATCGACACGCGAGCACCGCGAAGGAAGCCTTCGAATAGGTCCAGCCGTCCGATGCACCGAGCGGTGATCAGCCTTAAGGCTGACAGACCTCTAACTAGACGGCGTCGTGGCCCAATGATCCGGAGTACGATCCTTGAACACGACGCCGCCCGCCCCTCCTCACAAATAAACCGCAACCATTCCTGAACGGTGCGCATCCGAAGCTGGGACGCGCTTTCCCTCTCCCGCTTGCAAAAGCATTCGAGTCTTGCTAAACCTCGTCCAACGGAATGCCCCAAAAGGGAGAAGTATCATGAAGAAAACATTTCGGCTTCTGCTCTCCGTTTCCCTGCTCCTTTCCCTGGCTACTCCTTTACTCGCCGATACAATTCGTCTTAAAGACGGCAGTGTCATTCGAGGGCAGGTGATCGGATTCAAGGACCAGCAGTTCACGATCCTGATCGGCGGTAACGCCAGAGGCAGGCGCGGTCAAACTACTGTTTATGTCGAGGACGTGGAGTCAATCGAGTTCGATTCACGATCGGGGCCGGCGACAGCGACCGACGACGGGAGTATGGCGCGAAACAATCCGCCGCCGGTCATCAACAATCGCAACACAGGTTCCGAGCCGCCGGCGGCAGACCCAAGAATCGATGGACCATCTGTGTCGTCTGCGCCACCGACGTTCTTTACCATTAAAGTCCCCGTGCGAGCCGACGCCGCGAACAATGGTTGGACAAACAGCGGGCTCGTCGTTCGTAAAGGACAGCGCCTCCGCATCAGTGCCTCGGGTCGCGTGTCGCTCGGACGCGGGCGCTTTTCGATGCCGGGCGGTCTGGCCAGTGTGAACGACAACGACAAGTTGATGCGCAACGAAGCGACCGGCGCGTTGATCGCGGTGATCGGGGACGACAACGACGAGTTTATTGTGATCGGTCCCCGCAGGGAGTTTGTGGCGCAACGCGACGGCGTGCTGTTTCTCGGTGTCAACGAGGGCGACTTGACAGATAATACCGGCAGCTACGACATTGTTATCGAAGCAGAAGCCAGCGGCCGCTAAGGGCAGTAAGACTTGATGGAAAATCCGTGTCTTCCAAAACACGGATTAAAACCAGGTAAACTTCAGTTGCTGCGCGTGCATCACACCGATTTACTGTCCTCATTTGTCCTCGGGAGTTGATTACTATGAGATTTAATCGCGCATATCCGCTTTTTGGTATCGTTCTCTCATGTCTGCTAATCGCGGGACTCTACGTGAATCCGGGATTCTCGCAGTCGCGCCGGCAACCCCCGACTTCAAATGAGAAGAAAAACAAGCGACCTGGCGAGACGCCAACGAAAGAAGGCGAGCAGGAGCCACTTCCCAAAGACCTGGAACCAGTCGCTCCAAAAGACCTTGAGAAGGTCGCCATTTCGACCCAGATCGTAAATATCGACGCCGTTATCTATCACAAGAAGAGCGGCCAGATAGTGACCGGGCTGAAGAAACCGAACTTCGCGATCTACGCGGACGGCACGCAACAAACCATCACTAACTTCTCTACGCCTGAAGCGCCGATCACCGTCGCGATGGTTGTCGAATACAGCAAGTGGTCGGAAATTTTTGGACTTTACGGAAGCGGCGGCTACGAACCAGGAACTTACGAAGTGATTCGCCCGACGGCGATGTTTCTTTCTCAATTCATCAAACCACCCGACGATTATGTTTCGGTGGTAGCCTTCGATATTCGTCCGACTCCGTTGACGGATTTCACCAACGATCCAGGCCGACTACAACAAGTGGTCAGTTTGCTGTTGCGGAACCAGCCCGCATTCCGTGAGACTAACCTCTTCGACGCTCTGAACTTTGTCCTTATGGGCGGGCGCGGCGACGCGGTCGTGCTCGAGAATACGGAATCTGACAAAGCCGATTACGCCGGTCTCGCATCAGTTCAGGGTCGGCGCCGCGCGGTGATTCTGGTGGCGTCAGGACTCGACACGTTCAGCAAGATCAATTACGACAAAACGCGGAAGATCCTTCAGAACGCCGGCGTTCCGGTTTACATCATCGGCACTGGAAACTTGTTTAAGAAGAAGTATGGCGACCAACTGCCCGCGACCGACGGTGTGTTTGGTATGCCGGGACGAATGAGTTGGCTGCAAGCCGACAACACTCTAACTACGTTCGCGAAAGAAACCGGCGGCGCCTACTTCCCGGTGACTTTTGAGGGCGAGTTGCCGAAGGTACTCGGCAATATCAACGCGCTGCTGCGAAGCCAGTACAGTCTGGCGTTCAATCCCGGCGACGTTCGCGACGGAAAGCAACACAAGCTAAAAGTCAGCGTTGACGTCAACGGCGATGGAACCTACGACGACAAGGAATATGTGATCCAGGCCCGGCAGTACTACAACGCGCCGAAACCTGAAAAATCAGAAAAGGATAAGAAGTAGTCATCTGCCGTTTGCCATTTGACGTTTCTCATTTGTCATTGGCGCACGACTTGGCGGGGAATCGCTCACGCTCCGTAAACTCGCAAACGAAACTCATCGTTGAACGAAACGATCTCGGCTTTGCGGTTGGAAAATCGTTTAGTCTCACGGAGTAGTGAGGGTAGACCACGGAGCTGAAGCTTCAAACCATAGGCCGCGTTTGTCAGCACCGAGGCGAGCTGCGGATTCAATCGTTGCGGCATACCGTAGCGAATCGCTTTCTGCGCTACTGGGGAGAAACCAACACTCCTTCTCGAATTCACAAACTCAAGCGAGTGATCGTAAACGTGCAACCGGCTGGGCAGATCGCGCAGTGCGAGATCGCGATGGGCCAACATGTTTGCAATCGCTTCGGCAACAACGCCACGGTGATAGTTGGCCCGCGCCGGCACTGGTGAGTCGTCTCCGACTATCTCCGGTAAACTCTTGGTCCTCACTTCATGCAAATCACAGTAGCGACTAACGAAACGCATCAGCGTTTCATAAATCGACAGTAGATTGCCTGTCAGCTTGACGCGCTCGATCACGGGCGATTGCGGAGAATCACCTGAGAACCGCGTCGCCGTCACCGAACCGCGCGGCAGCAACTCCGCGACGCGCTCGTCACGACCAAAGAGCAGCAGTCCAGCCACGGTCGGCACTAGTTCCTGGCCGTCGCTTGTCGCCATTAACAGATCCCGTTCGAGCACGTCGCTGGTCGGGTATCCCACTACCAACGCTTCCTCAAACGCACCGCCTTCAAACTCACGCAGATAACTCCACAGGTGCGCTTCGTCGATGTCGGCGATCGTTGCGCCGAGCGCCGGTACAGCTTCGTAACGCAGTGGCCGCGCCTCGTCGAGCAGCGCGGAGATCTCTTCGCGCGAGGCCTCGCGCTTTTCCGCGCCGATGCGCAAATAGAACCGGCCGTCGCGTGTGCGATACGGGCGACGTTTTGTTTCGACGTCGAGAGCAACGATGCGACGTCCGTTATCGAGTGCGATGCGGTCGATAAATGGGACCAGCGCGGGCTGAACTTCCTCGCGACAAATTCGGACCAGATCTTCCTGCACCCGCTCCGGATCGTCGACTCCTTCGACGCGCATTTGGTCGTTGACGCCGAAGACGATCACGCCACCGCCCGTGTTTGCCAGTGCGACGATCTCCTGCGCGATCTTTTCCGTGTTTGAGAGTTTTACTTTGAGTTCGAGAAACGTGTCCTCGCCGCCGCGGACCAGCCGCAGTAGTTCGGTTCTCGATGTTTGGGGAGCGGGAGTCGAGAGGATGTATTCCTGGAACGAACGCTCAGTAGTAGGTTCGTGCCGTTGGTTGCTGCGAAATCGTCTGCGAGCCATTGCCGTAGTCAGCGTAGTGTAACATCAGCTTTGCACAAAAAGTGGTATCTGATCGGTTTTCTCTGCGGCCCTCTGTATATTTTTGCGGCCTCTCTGGTAGAAATGACGGTTAAACGCACAGAAAGCAGAGATGCACAGAGGAACCGCAGAGAAGAGTCCGCCCAAAACTCACTTCTTGTGAAAAGCATGTAACATAAGTAAAACGATCAGCCTATTCATCTGGCGCCTCCCGCACCGTTTCAAGTATATCTATCTCGCGCCTGGCGAGGTCGCGGCCCTGGGAATTGATGACGATCGAGTAGACCGCAATTGCGATGATCGCGAACAGCGCAAGCGTTGCATAGCTAACAGGAACGCTGCTAGTGAGATATCCCGCAACCGCAGCCAGAAAAGGTGGCGCGCCGAGCACGATGATCATCGGGATCAGCAATAGTCCGGCGACGCCGGAAACGTTCATCCGCTTCCCGAATTGCATCCGTTTGGGAAAGCGGATCGAAACCCAGTTGCCGTAGATCGCCATGATTGCGGCAAACACGATGAAGCTTAAGAATACGAAGACAACGTCGCCCGCCGACATATCGCGAAACACGATCGCATTCAGGATCAGCAGCGCGACGGAAAACACAAACGCGACAATCGTGGTGGCAATGTTCTTCCCTATCAGTATTTTGCGTCTGTCGATCGGCGCCAGAATGTAAGTGCGCATCCCGCCTTCTTCGAAGGCAAAGAGGTTCGCGGAGATCCCACCGAGGATTAGAAACACGTAAAGCACTCCCCCGCTCGCCATCAGCCCAGACAAGTAGGCTATAAACTCGCCGGCTTGTGCTGACGATCGAAAATCTCCCATCCGGCGGCGATTGAAGAGCCGGATCGCAATCAGGATCAACGGCATCATCGCCATCATTTTTATTTGTGCGTTGCGCATTGCGTAGCGCAGTTCCTTCTCAACGATCGCGGAGAGTTCTGACGACAAGAGCGGGAGTTGCCAGCCGACATAAGCCGGTCGGGCGAGAGTTGCCTCAACAACCGCCTTGCGTCGTCTGCGTCCCCCAAGACCGAGCGCTGCGCGACGCGCTATCCAGTAAGTGCCGGCGATCAGTACTAACGTGTAAGCACTCAACGTGATGAACGCGACCACATACTCGACTCCGCTACCGGCCGCGCCAGTGAACAGCACAGCAGCTGCTCCCGGTGGCGTCCAACGTAACGAGCGCAACGACTCCGCGTGACGAAACAGCGTAGGAGCAATCTGTCCGGCGAGCGCGCCGGTTAATCCTGCGACCGCGCCTATCAGTGCGATGATCGTCTCGCCGCGAGCACGTTTGCGTTGCAAGAGCGAACCGATCGTCGTCGAAAGCCACTTCGAAAGCGACACGCCGAATAACGTCGCCGGCACCGCTCCAATCAACGCAATCGCGAGGTTGCCGGAGCCCAAACCCGCACCGATGCTGATTGCCAGCATGGCGGGAACCGCAAACACTGAATGCAATGTTGTGAACTCGCTGATGAAATCGACGGCAAACAGTTTCCGCAACGTGATCGGATACATCAGCAATTTACCGGCGTCGAACTGTTTGCTGCCGCCGATGCTCAGCGGCACCGTGGCCCACATCAGATACAGGAATCCAAGCATCGAGAAGAAAATGAACTCCGTCGTCGCCCCGACCGGTATCTCCCCTCGCGAATTCCGTTTAAGGACTTCTCCCATAATGTCCGGGTTTGTGAGCGCGTAAGCGACAGCTCCCAAACCCACGGCCACAACAAGCGAGAAGGCGAGTGCTGCGAGCATGCCCAACACCGTCGCCAACTTGTTGACGACAGCCTTGCTGGACCGCAGTGAGTTACGCAGCAGTCTCCATTTCAACCAGATGAGTGTGCCGAGTTGCGACATTGTCAGTTTGTGCTTAGCGCTTTGTGCTTGGTACTTTGTATTTTGTTCTTGGTACTTTGTACTTTGTTCCTGGCGGTAACACAAAGACCTAAGTACCAAGCACAAAGCTCAAAACGTGATTCAAAACGCATACGTCGGACTAGGTTCAAACCTCGGCAACCGTGCCGGTTGTCTCCTGCTGGCCGTACGAGGCATGTTCGAAGCCGGACTCGACGTGATCCGCTTGTCGCACATTTACGAAACTGAAGCAGTCGAAAATGAAAACCAGCCCCCGTTTCTCAACATGGTCGCCGAACTGCGTGGTTCCACACTTCCGGCGCCCGAACAAGTCATGGCGCGCCTTCTGCGAATCGAAGATTCACTCGGTCGTACGCGCGAAATTCACATGGGTCCGCGGACCATAGATCTCGACCTGCTTGTCTGTAAAGACGCGTGTGTGGAGACTGAGTTTCTTACCCTTCCGCATCCGCGTTTGCACCACCGTCGCTTCGTTCTCGTGCCTCTCAACGAACTCGTTCCCTCCCTCGTTCACCCCGTCCTCGGAAAGTCGATTGGCGAACTATTGGCGAACACCAACGACAATTCGTCGGTAGCTCGATGGAAGTGCTAAAAATTTCGATTGTCGCTATAATGCCCACACTTGTTATCAAGCCCGCGACATAGCCAAATTTTCCGTCTTTCTGGCAATCCAATTGTCCACAAATCGTGGTGTAAAGAGAGCTGAAAAATGCCTTATCTGAAGCCTGAACGTCCGGAGAAGGTTAGTGCCCCGTCTTTGCGATCCAGCAAACAACGAGGCGAACGGTTGGTTTGTCTTACAGCTTACGATTATCCCACGGCGCGCATCGTCGACGAGGCCGGAATCGACGTAATACTCGTCGGCGACAGCCTGGGAAATGTGGTGCTCGGTTACGGCAACACTGTACCGGTGACATTGGAT
>Ga0209818_1000168_pt1 | contig 15159 bp, 9 predicted proteins | sample NCAS200_FD_187517 | JGI IMG/M metagenome (GOLD analysis project Ga0209818, IMG submission 187517) | Agricultural soil microbial communities from Utah to study Nitrogen management - NC AS200 (SPAdes) (version 2) | ecosystem: Environmental > Terrestrial > Soil > Agricultural land | place: USA: Utah... | reverse complement strand
CTACTACGTGATGCCCTACATCAGCGGCGGCTCGCTCCGGCAGCAGCTCCTGGACCGGGGCCACCTCGACCTCCCCCGCGCCCTCGCCATCGCCGGCCCGGTGGCCGATGCGCTGAGCTACGCCCATGGGATGGGGATTCTCCACCGGGACATCAAGCCGGAGAACATCCTGTTCTCCCAGGGGCACCCGATCGTGGGCGACTTCGGGATCGCAAAAGCGGTGAGCTCCGCCTCCGAAGCGCAGCATCTGACCCGTACCGGGTTCTCATTGGGCACCCCGGGCTACATGAGCCCGGAGCAGGCGGCCGGGATGACCGACCTCGACGTCCGCACCGACGTCTACAGTCTCGCCGCGGTGATCTACGAGATGCTGGTGGGCGAAGTACCGGGCCGCTGGCCCACCGAAGACGCGGTGCGCGCCGGCCGCTTTCTCGAAGCCTCGGCCCTGCACCGGACCCGGCTGGCTCCGAGCGGCGCTGCGGTCGAAGCGGCGCTGGTGCGCGCGCTCGCCATTCGTCAGGATCAGCGTACCGAGTCACCGGCAGGCCTGCTGGAAGAGCTCCGGGGAATTCCGCCCCGGCGGAAATACCGCTCCGAGGAAGCGGTGGAAATCGTCAAGCGCGCGGCGCTGCTTGAAGCCAGCAATCCCACCGGCGCGGGCGCCATGACGATCGGCGGCGTGGAGGCCCTGGGTGCCGAAGTGGGGATCTCACCCGAGCTGGTGCGCTCTGCCGCGCGGTCGGCCGTGTCCCGGAGCACCGGGTCCGCCGGCACTCCGGTTCCGCCGCCTACCGCGAACCGGCTGGCGGGCGGCCCGACTCGCATCTTTCTCGAGCGCATCGTCGAAGGTGAGCTGCCGGAATCCTCCTTTCTCTACGTGGTCGAGGAGATCCGCCGAGTGCTCGGCAGCACCGGCCAGGTGAGCCAGCTGGGCCGGTCGTTCTCCTGGTCCATGGGCAAGTCACCGTCCGGCCGCAACATCGAAATCAGCGTCAGCGTGCGGGCCGGCAGGACCCGCATCGCCGTGGACGAGAACCTGATCCCTCTGGTGGGCATTGTCTACGGCCCGGTTGGAGGGGTCATGGGCGGCATGGGGATGGGAGTGCTCTCGGGAATTCTCGCGGGCGCTTTGGGAAACCCGGCGCTGATCGTCGTCGCCGCTCCACTGTGGTTTGCGCTGACCTACGGCACCGGCCGGGCAATTTATGGCACCGTCACTCGCCGGCGGCTGCGCAACCTCACCGAGCTGGCCGACCGGCTCGCGGCGGTCACCGAGGACGAGATACTTTCGACCCGGGCGCTGCCCGGCGCTTCCGACCCATTCACTCCCCGCTTTCCGGAGCCCCGATGAAATCGAACGTCGGCCGCCTGTCGGTCATGATGTTCCTCCAGTACGCGGTGTGGGGCGCCTGGCTTCCGCTGGCCGCCCGCTACCTCACCGCGCCGGTCGGGGAAGGCGGACTGGGATTCACCGGGACACAGATGGGGTTGATCCTGGGGCTGGCCGGCTCGATCGGGGCGATCTGCGCGCCATTCATCGCCGGGCAGCTCGCCGACCGGCACTTCAGCACCGAGCGGTTCCTGGCGGTCCTCCTCGCGATCGGCGGGGTGGTCAAGTGGATCACCGCGTCCCAGACCGGCTACGGAGCCTGGCTCTTGCTCTCCATCGCCTACAGCGTGGTATACATGCCCACCCTGGCGCTCTCCAACTCGATGGCGTTCGCCAACCTCGATAACCGGGAGCGGCAATTCCCCAAGGTCAGGGTCTGGGGAACCATCGGGTGGATCGCGGCGAGCTGGATCTTCCCGATGATCTATCTGCAGAGCGGATTGCAGCTCCAGCTGATGCCGCCTTTTCTGGTGGGGCCGGAGCTGCCCAACGTCACCGCGCGGCTGGCAGACTCACTTCGGTTCTCGGCGCTGATCTCCTGGGGGTACGCGGTGTTCTGCCTCACCCTCCCGCACACCCCGCCGCGCAAGGACGCAACCGAAAAGCTGGCGTTCAAGAGAGCGTTCGGGCTGCTGCGGGAGCCGTCCTTCGCCGTGCTGATCGCCGCCGCGCTGCCGATCAGCATCATCCACCAGGTCTATTTCCTCCAGACCCCGCCCTTCCTCTCCCACCTGGGACTGCTCGACAGCCAGATCGGCCCGGCCATGACCATCGGACAGTTCAGCGAGATTCTCGTGATGGCGCTGCTGGGCGCGATGCTGGCGCGGCTGGGGTTCCGAACCGTGATCACCATCGGAGCCCTGGCCTATTTCGTACGGTACATGATCTGGAGCGTGACCTCGCTCCCGGTGGAGGTCCTGGTCGCGAGCCAGGTGCTGCACGGGATCTGCTACGCCTGCTTCTTCGCCTCCGCCTACATCTACACCGACCGGGTCGCCCCTGCGGACGTGCGCCATTCGGCCCAGACGGTGTTCGGGATCATCATCCTGGGCGGCGGGCCGGTGCTGGGAGGCCTGCTTTCCGGCTGGCTGGCCGACACCTACGCCCAGACCGCCGGTGTGGTCGATTATGGCGCACTCTGGAGGGTGGTGTCGCTCATCGGTCTGGCGGCGACGGTCTTGTTCTGGATCGGCTTCCGGGAGCGGAAGGTCGGATCGGCCATCCCGGGGTCCGCCGGCGCCCCGCCCGAGGCCGGGCTGTAAACCCTGCAACAATGGCCGGCATCCCATTCTCGTGTCCACACTTGCCGTTGTCGCCGCGCCGCCGCTGCAGCACGCTCGGACGCTGGTCCATCCGGCCGCGATGAGCGAGCTGGTGCGCCGCGCTCAGGCGGGGGACTCCGACGCCTTCGCGGCGCTCTACCGGACCCATGTGGGCAAGGTACACGCGCTCTGTCTCCGGCTCGCCGGGGATGCCCACGATGCCGCCGATCTGACCCAGGACACCTTCGTTCGCGCCTGGGAATCGCTGGCCAGCTTCCGGGGTGAGAGCGCGCTGGGAAGCTGGCTTCACCGGCTGGCGGTGAATGCTTTTCTGGGAACCCGGCGTGCCTCGGGTCGTCGGGAGCGGCGGATCTTCGCGGTGGAGGACCCCGCCGTCCTGGAGCGGGGAGAAGAAACTGCGGCGCCGGGCCTCTCGATGGATCTGGAGCAGGCCATCGCCGGACTGCCCAAGGGAGCAAGGACCGTGTTCGTGCTGCACGATATCGAAGGGTACCAGCATGAAGAGATCGCGCGGATGACCGGCATCGCATCGGGAACCTCGAAGGCCCAGCTCTTCCGGGCCCGCCGCCTGTTGCGGGAGGCGCTGGCCCGATGACCTGCCGGGATTTCGAAGCCCGCGCCGATGCCTACGCGGAAGGCCGGCTCAGCCCGCGGGAGGCGGCGGCGTTCGAAGCGCATCTGGATCGCTGCGCCGCCTGCGGCGCGGCGCTGGAGCGCGCCGCCGGGACTCCACCCGGTCTGACGGCCCTGGCGCGCTCAATCGAGCCGGCCGAGGACCTCTGGCCCGCCATCCGCGGCCGGCTCGCCTCGCTGGGGCAGCGCCCCGGCCGGGTTGCGGTCCCCCGATGGGGTCTTGCCGCAGCGGCGCTGCTCCTGATCGCGTTCTCTTCGGGCGTAACCGCCGTCCTGCTCCGTCCGGCTCCCCGGACAGCGAGTGCGACGCTCGACGTGAGCGCGCTCGAAGCGCAATATGCCGCGGTGAGCGAAGACCTGACCGGCGCGTTGGAGCAGGCGCGCTCCCGCCTCGACCCCGCAACCATGGCCACGATTGAGCGCAACCTGCGGATCATCGACACCGCGCTCAACGAGACCCGGCAGGCGCTGGCGAACGATCCCGGCAATCCGGCGCTGGGTCAGATGGTGGTGGCCGCCTGGCGGCAGAAGGTCGATCTGCTCCGGCGAGCCACCGCCCTGGGGGCGGAAAGCTGATGCGCGCCTTCGTCCTGCTCGCGGCCCTGCTGGCGTCCACTCCGCTTCCGGCGCAGGAGAAGGTCAACCGCCGTATTGCCATCGCCTCCGATGCCTCCATCCGGATCTGGAACCTGGCGGGCATCACCCGGATCATCGGCTGGGATCGTGATTCCATCGCGGTGACCGGCACCGTTCCATCGGGTGCCTTCTACATGGGCGGCTCCGGGACCGGCGCCAAGCTCGGCGTGGAACGCCCCGACGGAAGCAAGGGTGACCTTCCCGCCACCCTCGAGATCCGGGTGCCCCGCAACGCGCGCCTGTGGGTCAAGTCGGCCAGCGCCTCGATCGAAGTGTCCGGCCTCACCGGAGAGGTGGAGTGCTCCTCGGTGGACGGCGCGGTCCGGGTCGAGGGGTCGCTCCGGCTGGTGGTCGCCGAGTCCATGGAGGGGAATCTCAGCGTCTACGGCCCCATGAGCGTCGTCCGCCTCAAGGGGGGCGGGGGGACGATTACCCTGCGAGGCGCCCGGGGCGACTTGATGGCCACCACCGTGGGAGGCGCGATTCTGCTGACCGACGCCGCCCTCCGGCGGGCCCATCTGGAAACGGTGTCCGGTCCGGTGGCCTACGACGGCACCGTGGCGGCACGCGGCACGCTCGAGGTCATCACCCACAGCGGCGATGTGACCCTCCGGCTTCCCACCGAGATCTCCGCCGAATTCGACCTCTCGTCCTTCGACGGCGCGATCCTCTACGGGCTGAGCGGGAAGGGCAAGGGGAAGGGCGAACCAACGCCGCAGGTGGGGAAGCCGATGTCGTTCACCACCGGTGGTGGCGACGCCCGGGTCACGGTCCGGTCCTTCAAGGGGGAGATTCGGGTGCTCAAGCCGTAGGTCCCGCCCGCCCGCGTTGGTATCTTCCTGACACCAAGTCGCCAAGACCACCGTAGGTCGTACCACCTCACACACCGACGACCGTGAAACGAAGCACCAGGCTGATCCTGCTTTTGATCGGCGCCACCCTGGTGGCGCTGATGATCTGGAAAACCGGCCCGGCGACGCTACTGGCCGGGCTCCGCTCATCGGCCTGGGTGGTCGCGGTGCTGCTGCCCCTCTGGGCGGTGGTGTACATCCTGAACGCGGTCGCCTGGCGGATGCTGACCTCCGGCGGGGGGAAACCGCTCCCGCTGATTCAGGCGTTCCGGATCACCCTGATCGCCTTCGCGGTGAACTACGCCACCCCGCTGATGAGCTTCGGCGGGGAGCCGCTCAAGGTCATCGCCGCCACCCCCTGGCTGGGTCACCGGCGGGCGGTCGGCTCGGTGGTCGCTTTCCGGCTGCTGCACGCCCTGGCCCATGTCATCGGCTTTTTGGTCGCGCTGGTTCCCGCCTACTTCCTGCTGCCCCGAACCCCGCTGGTGCTCGGTCTCATCCTGGGGATCGGCGCACTCCAGGTGTTCCTCCTCGTGTTTCTGGTCTCCCGGCACCGGGAAGGAATGGCGATTCACCTGCTCCACCTGGTGCGGAGAATCCCCTTCCTGCGCCGTCCGGCCCAGAAGCTGGAGGAACGCACCCCGGCGCTGCACGAGATCGACGAGCACCTGACCGCGGTCTACACCCGGGCACCCCGGCGGTTCTACGCCGCGCTGGGCGTGGAGACCTTCGCCCGGTTTCTCACCCTGTCCGAGCACTGGATCATCCTGTACGCACTCGGTCTCGGGAACGATCCCTGGCGGGCGCTGGTGATCGGAAGCTTCTCGTCGCTGGTGATCAACGCGCTCTCTTTCCTGCCGCTCGAAATGGGCTCGAAAGAGGGAGGGCTCTACCTGATCTTCAAATGGATGGGGTATGGGCCGGGGCTGGGACTGCAGGCTTCACTGCTGGGCCGGATTCGGGAGATCATCACCATCGGCATCGGGATGGGACTGATCTGGACGGTGCGGGACGTCACCACCCCCGCTTCGCCCATTCCTTCTTCGCCTCCGCATGACCGTGCTCCACCGCCCGCCTGAGCCAGTCCCGGCCGGCCGCGAGATCGCGCTCCATCCCGCCCTTTCCCTCGAGCAGCATCATCGCGAGCTGATACTCCGCTTCGGCGTCCTGTTTTGACGCGGCCTGGTTGTACCATTTGATCGCCATGGCGGGATCCTTCTTGATGCCCCGGCCGGTGGCATAGGCGGTTGCCAGCTTCGTCATCGAGGAGGCATCGCCCAGCTCCTCGGCGGCCCGCATGTACCAGCGTACCGATTCCCCGGGGTTCTTCTCGAATCCGTTTCCGGTCTCGTACCGGCGCGCGACGATGACGTAGGCTTCCTTCACGCCCAGGTAGGCGGCGGTGAGGTACTTGCGCGCCGCCCGGGTCTCGCTGGCCGTCACCCCGCGCCCGATCTCGTAACGTCGGGCCATCTCCATGACCGCGATGACGTCGGTGCTGTCCGCCGCGAAGGTCAGGTGCAGCGCGGCCAGCCGGTCGTTCCGCTCCACTCCGCGCCCCTCGGAGTAGAGCAGCCCGAGGTTGCGATTGGCCACGGCGCTGGTGGCGGACTCCGCCTTGCAGAGCGCGAACGCGCTGTCCCACGCGCCCGCCTGATAAGCGCTTTCGCAGGTCGCGACCGGGGCCGGTGGCGGCGGCCCGGCAGGCATGCTCTCGACCACGGCCACCGGCGTGAGCCCCGGACGTACGGGAGAGGGGGCGGGACGTGCCGTTGTGGTCACCGCCGGACGCACCCCGCTGTCGGGCGGCGCGGCGGGCGGGGGGGAAACCGTAACCGCCGGGAAGAGTCCGGCCCGGTACGCCACCAGGGCGGCTCCGCCGAGAATGACCGACCATCCCGCGGCGGCGAGCCAGGGCCGCCGGCGGGTGGGAATGTTGAAGGTGGACTCGCGCCGCACCGCGCCACCCTCCGATGCTGCAACCATCTCCCCCCGGAGCGAGCGGGCAAAGGCGTTCATCGAGGCGAACCGCAGCTTCGGCTCCTTGCGCAGGGCCTGATGAATGCTCGCGGACATGGCGCTGGGAATGTCGGCCACCAGGCGGGACAGCGGGGTCGGCTCCTCCAGCAGCTGCTTCACCATCAGCTCGCGGACGTTGTCGCCCTCGAAGGGGAGCCGCCCGGTCAGCATCTGGTATCCCACCACCGCGAGGGAGTACTGATCGCTGCGGGGATCGGGCGCCTGCTTCCCCATGGCCTGCTCGGGGCTCATGTACTGCGGGGTGCCGATGACCACTCCGGTGCCGGTCAGGGAATGCTCGCCCGAGGTATCCATCGCCTTGGCGATGCCGAAATCGGTGAGCATGACCCGCTGCGACTTGCCCTCGATCATCAGGTTTTCGGGCTTGATGTCGCGGTGGACCACCCCGGCCTCGTGGGCGGTCTGGAGGGCGTCCGCCGCCTCCAGCAGGATCCGCCGCACCTCGCCCACCGGCAGCCGCTGCTCCCGGGCCAGCAGGCTCTTGACGGTTTCGCCCTGGACCAGCGGCATCAGCAGCCAGAGAATGCCGTCGGCTTCACCCACGTCGTACACCGGGACGATGTTGGGATGGTTGAGCACGGCGACGGCTTCGGCTTCGCGCCGGAAGCGCGCGGCGAGTGTATCGGTGAGGATCAGGTCCGGCCGGAGGACCTTGAGGGCCAGCTCCCGCTTGAGCCGGAGATCCCGCACCGCGAACACTTCGGCGTAGCCGCCCCGGCCGATGAGCCGGCCCAGCTCGTAGTTGGGGCCCAGCGCGGCGCGGAGCCGTTCGGGGGCGAGCTCGTAGCTGGCGGAGGTAATGGAGCTCGCCCGGCTGACCCCGATGAGCGTCTCGGCGAGGATGGGGGACGCGGACGCGACACCGCAGGCGGGACAGAACGCTGCGTCCGCCGGTACTGGATGATCACAACTGGTGCAGGGACGCGTGACGCTCACGAGGTTAAGGCTTCCGCTTTGCCACTTCCTTCTGTGCCTCGACGTGACCCTGATCGGCGGCCTTCTTGAGCCAGGAGTAGGCCAGCGTATCCGACCTCGCGATGCCACGACCGCGAAGCAGCGCCATGCCCAGGCCGTACTGGGCGTCCCGGTTGCCCCGGTCCGCCGCCCGCTGGAACCAGGTTACCGCGGCGGCCTCATCCTTGTCGATCCCTTTGCCGCGGTTGTACATGTCGCCGACCTTGGCCTGGGCGGGAACATCGTTGCGCTCGGCCAGGCGGCGCCACCAGAAGAAGGCTTCCTTGTCGCTGCGCCGGACCCCGAGCCCGGTTTCATAGCGCTCGGCCAGGGTGGACCAGGCCGGCGTGTAGTCCGCCTCGGCGGCCTTCTTGATCCAGGTGGTGGCATCCAGGGCGTTGGGCGGCACGCCCTTGCCGGCGTGGAGCAGCTGGCCCAGGCGAAGCATGGAGGGCAGATCGCCGGCGTCGGCGGCCCGGCGATACCAGGTCACCGCCTCGGTATCGTGACCGGGAACCTGGCTCCTGTCGTAAAGGCCGGCGAGGAGCCGCTGGGAGACCACGTTGCCCTTCTGCGCCTCGTCGGTGCAGACCCGGAACGCGGTGTCGCGGTCATCACCGCTGGCGGTAGCCTGGCAGGTCGCCGTCGACGTTGGCGGGGGCGCCGGGGGTGGCGCCACGTTCCGGCCGGTGGTGCCGGCCGCCAGATTGGCCTGGCGCCGCCGCTCCGCCGCGGTGAGGGCGGGAGGCGACGGGACCGGTGCAGGCGCCGGCGGCGGCGTCACCACGGTCGATTCCCTCGGGGCCGCTGCGGGCGGGGCCACCGGCGTGACCGGTGCGGATGCGACGGTCGACACCCCCGCGCTGTCCGCGCCCCGGGGCGCTTCCGCGGCGGAACCCTTCTGCATCAGCGCCACCGCGACGACGACCGCGGCCAGCACGCCGGCACCCGCGAGCATGAGCGGCCACCGCTGCGGCTTCCGGGCCTGGGGTGCCGCTGCCACCGGTGCCGGCTTGGTGATTTCCGCGGCTTCGAGTGCCGCGGAGAAGGCTTCGATGTCGGGGTAGCGATCGGCGGGCTCCTTGGCCATACCCTTGGACACTGCCGCCATCAGTCCTTCCGGCACTTCGGGCACCAGCTCCCGCATCGAGCGGGGAGATTCCATCATCTGCTTGAACAGGATGGCCCGGGTGCTCTCCCCCTCGAAAGGCACTCCACCGGTGAGCATGTGATAGCCCACCACGGCGAGCGAGTACATGTCGGTGCGATGATCCAGGTGGGGATCGCCGCTGGCCTGCTCCGGACTCATGTAGTGCGGGGTCCCGACGATGGTGCCGGTGGAGGTGAGCGAACCGTCGCCCGCGGCATCCATGACCTTGGCGATACCGAAGTCCATGACCAGCACCCGGCGCGACTTGCCCTCGAGCATGATGTTCTCGGGCTTGATGTCGCGGTGCACGATGCCGGCCTCGTGGGCCGAGCCGAGCGCCCCGGCGGCCTCCAGCAGAATGCGCCGGGCCTCCTGGATCGGCCGGCGGCCATCGCGGATCAGCAGCGACTTCAGGCTCTCGCCCTTGATGAGCGGCATCAGGATGTACATGATGCCGTCCGCTTCGCCGATGTCGTAGATGGGAACGATGTGCGGGTGGCGCAGGTTGGCCACCGCTTCCGCCTCGCGGCGGAACCGGGCCATCAGGGTTTCCGAGACGACCAGATCGGGCCGGATGGCCTTGAGCGCAAGATCGCGCTTGAGCCACTGGTCCCGCACCTTGAAGACCTCGGCGAATCCGCCTCTTCCGATCAGCTCCTGGAGCTCGTAATGCTTGCCCAGCGCCTCCTTGAGCTTCCGGATCATGTCCGCCGAAGCGGTCGGTGCGGGGGCGATGCCGTCGGGAATGGAGATTTCCCCGGTCAGTCGGTCGATGGCCGGAGGCGTGGCCGACCCGCAGACGTAGCAAAACGCCGCGAGCTCCGGTAACTGCGTGTTACACGACGGACAGAGCCGAGTGGCAGACGACAGGGGAAGCTCCGGGACCGAATGTTGAAGACTAACAGATACCGGGTTTTCGAGAGAGGGTCAATGGTGACTTGAAGACCCGGTCTCGGCGTGATCTATATTGATACATCCCAACGAGTTGGAACGACTATGAACATGACAGTGCGAGGCCTCGGGGTTCCGGCTCTGCTGCTCCTGGCCGGTGCTCTGGCGCAGGGCTCCCCGCTGGCCTCCCAATCACCCGACTGGCCCGCTTACGGGCGGGATCGAGGGGGGGAGCGCTTCTCTCCCCTCCGGGCCATTCACCGAGGCAACGTGGCCCGGCTCGCAGTGGCCTGGGAATACAGTACGGGCGAAGCCCGTCCGTCGTTCCGGCAGGAGGTTTCCCTGGAGGCGACCCCGCTGGTGTTTCGGGGGGTCATGTATTTCAGCACTCCGCTGGGCCGGGTGATTGCGCTCGATCCGGAGAGCGGATCCGAGCGCTGGGTGGTCGACCTCGCCGTGAAGCCCCTCGGCTTCGGCGATTTCACGACCCGGGGTGTGAGCCTCTGGGTCGATCCGCGGGCACGGCGGGACGCGCCCTGCGCGGTCCGGGTGATCGTCGCCACCGTGGATGCGCGGCTCCATGCGCTCGACGCGTCGAACGGACGCCGCTGCGCCGACTTTGCGGGCGGTGCGAACGTGGACCTGCGGAGCGGTCTGCGTAACCCGCCCTTCGAGACCGAGGAGTACGAGGTCACCTCGCCCCCCGCCATCGTGAGCGGCCTCATTGTGGTCGGCTCGGGGGTGGCGGACAACAACCGGACCGAGGCGGCAAGCGGGGAAGTGCGGGCCTTCGACGCCCGTACCGGGCGGCTTCGCTGGAGCTGGGATCCGGTGCCCCAGGATTCGAGCGACCCGGCCTGGCGGACCTGGACCTCTCCCGCTGCGCACCAGACCGGCGCGGGCAATGCCTGGTCGGTCCTGGCGATCGATTCGGTCCGGGGGCTGGTGTTCGTGCCGACCGGCAGCCCGAGCCCCGACTACTTCGGGGGTGAGCGGCCGGGCGAGAACCGCTATGCCAATTCGCTGGTGGCACTCGACGCTCAAACCGGCCGGGTGGTGTGGCACTTCCAGACGGTGCACCACGATCTCTGGGACTACGACAACGCCGCGCCGCCGGCGCTCACCACCGTGACCCGGAGCGGACGCCGGGTGCCGGTCGTGCTCCAGGCCACCAAGACCGGACAGCTCTTCGTTCTGGACCGGCGCACCGGCACCCCGGTTTTTCCGGTCGAGGAGCGCGCGGTCCCGCCGAGCACCGTGCCTGGGGAGCAGGCCTGGCCCACCCAGCCGTTCAGTGGCATCGCACCGCTCAGTCCTCACACGATGTCCGCGGAAGATGCCTGGGGGCCGACACCGGAGGACCAATCCACCTGCCGGACCAGGATGGCCTCGCTGCGCAACGAGGGGGTGTTCACCCCGCCCAGTCTCGAGGGAACCCTGGTGGTGCCCTCCAACATCGGCGGGGCGCATTGGGGCGGAGTCGCGGTTGATCCGGTCCGGCAGATCGCCGTCGTCCCGGTGAACCGGATCGCGGCGGCGGTCCAGCTAATTCCCCGGGACGAGTACCAGCGCCGCCGCGGGGAGCCGGGATATCGGCTGGCGGGCTCGCAGTACACCGACATGCGGGGCACGCCGTACGTCATGCGGCGGGAGCTCCTGCTGGGCCCCTCGGGCGCGCCCTGCTCACCGCCGCCGTTCGGCGCGCTGGTGGCGGTGGACCTCGCCACCGGCGCCCGGAAATGGGAGGTGCCCCTGGGCTGGCTTGCTCCCGACTCACCGCCGGAAACCCGGGCATGGGGCAGCCCGAACCTGGGTGGGGCGATCGTCACTGCCGGAGGGCTGGTATTCATCGCGGCCACCCTGGATCAGCGGCTTCGGGCCTTCGACATCGAGACCGGGGCGGAGCTCTGGAGCGCCCGGTTGCCGGCGGGGGGCAAGGCCACCCCGATGACCTTTCAGGGGAAGAGCGGAACCCAGTACGTCGTCATCGCGGCGGGCGGAGATGGGGGGCGGTTTGGCAAGAGCGACAAAATTGTAGCGTTCGCGATCAACGGCAGGGCGCGATGACGCGAGGACGCGAAGACGCGATTGGCAGCCGCGCCCTCGCGTCTCCGCGCCGCCGCGTCATCTGTTGAACCAGAAATTCACCTTCACCAGGAAGATGTTGTCCGAGTCCGCGCCGAGCAGCGCATCGGCGTCGCGGCCGAAGTCGAAGTCGGCGATCCGCGCTCCGAAGTGGCTGCTGGTTCGGTTCCAGACCAGGAAGAGGGTCGAACCGGGCCGGTACTCCCATCGCAGCACCGCATTGCCGCGCAGGGACCGGAGATTGAAGTCGGGGTTGTTCTGGGTCAGCGCCGGCGTCGGACCGGCCCCGTCCGGATCGATCGTATAGGTGAGGATGTCACCCTGCGGATTCCGATTCTCGACCACGGTGCCCACCGCCTCGCCGAAGACCCGGGTCGCTTGGCCCCGCGGCGCCACGTATTCCTTGAACCGGGTGAAGTGCACGCTGGAGATGAACGGCTGGGCAAACAGCTCGAACGTCAGCGTCGGGCTGAAAGTCATGTTCATCCGGGTGTCGAGCCCGAGCGTCTTCTGCTTGAGGTCGGAGAAGATGTACCGTTTGCCGTACCAAAGGGTATTGGTGGCGTCGGTGAAGGTGTTGACGTACTGCCGGGCCGCCCGGCTGAAGTTGTAACTGGGCTGCACCGAGATCGAGACGTTCGACGCCGCGCGGAAATTGACGCCGGTGAACAGCCCGTAGCTCTTGTAGCCTTCGTCGGTCCGGCTGATGTTCGCCTGCAGGTTGAAGTTCACCCGCTTCCGCGAGTCGGTGGCGGTGAAGAGCGAATAGAACATGTTGCCGGGCCGCCCCACCACCGGACCGCCGCGGGTATTGCGGTCGTCATAGGTGTCGGTGCGCCGGATCGCGAACAGGTTGACCTGCCAGTAGTTGAGCAGCTGGCCGAAGACTCCGGCGTGGAACTGGGTGTCGGTGCGATCGCCGTCGAAGTTGTATTCCCGCTGGCTGCCCAGCGTGATGAAGTAGTTGCGGTACCAGTTGGTGGGCCGGGAGAGCGAGAGCGCGAGGTTTCCGTTCATCCAGAAATAGTCCGCCCGGGTGTTGAAGGCGAGATCGTTCGCCTCGAACCCCGGCGTCCGCCAGTTGGCCGCGGTCTCGAAGAGCCACTTGCCCGCGTCCTTCGCCAGCCGGGTATAGCCGCCCATGCCCCGCAGCCGTGTGGCCGCCGGATCGTACCCGTCGGAGAGGAAGCCGTTGCCGCCGCTCTGGCGATCGGGGCGCTGGAAGTACCGGGCGCTGGAGAGCTGCAGGCGCTCGATGGCCGCCGGGTCCCCCGAGTTGTTGGTAAAGGCCATGTTCCCGACCCACGACCATGCCCGGTTCTTCCATCGGGCTGACCAGTCGAACCCGACCGCCTCGGAGTGCGCGTTGAGGCGGGAGTCGAGCAGCGCTTCGTCGGTCGATCGGATCACTGACGTCAGCATGCCGCCCAGCACCAGGTTGCCGCGGTTGAAATCCCGCTTCAGCCGGCCGACGAAATAGTTGGTCAGCGGCTCGACCTCCTGGCTCATTTCGGTGCCGTTCACCAGCGCGGTAGCGTGCTCCCGCGCGGTGACCGCGTCGAGCACGCCAAGGGTCCATCCGTTTCCGGTGCGCCCGGTGATCTTGGCCGCACCCAGGATAGTGCTCGCATCCGGTCCGTCGGAATAGGTGGTTCCATCCGGCAACAGGCCCTGCGGAGTGCGGCCGATCCGGCGGGAGTAGAAGAGCGACAGCGACGAGACGTTGCTGCAGAAGAAGCAGTTGAAGCCGCCGAAGCCGAAGGTGCCGCTTCCCTCGACGAAGAAGGGCCGTCGCTCCGGAAAGAAGGTCTCGAAGGCCGAGAGGTTGACCACCGCCGGATCCACTTCGACCTGTCCGAAGTCCGGGTTGACAGTGGCGTCGAGGGTCACGTTTGAGGTGAGCAGGTATTTCATGTCGGCGCCGAACCGGGTATCGGCGTCGCGTTGCTTGTAGTACGGATTGCCGGGATCCTCGGGCGGTTTGAGGCGCTGATACCGCCCCACCACGTAGGGCAGGACTTCGAGTCGCTTGGTCGCGCCCCGTCCCGGCTGGATTCCGTCGATGTGTCCAAAGCGGGACGGGCCGCCCGCCTCATCGGGCCCCCACCACGACCACATGGTGACTTCGTTCAGCCGGCTTTGATATCGCCACACCTGCATCCCCCAGGACTGCACCGAATCGCGGGGAAAGCGCAGCTGCGAGAAGGGAATCCGGAGCTCGGCCACCCAGCCCAGCGAGTCGATCGAGGTCTTCACTTCCCAGACCGGATCCCAGGACGGATCGGCGAACTCGGTCGCCTGCCCCGCGTCCATCTTGGACCCGGCCGGCGTCACCTGGAAGATCGTGCGTCCGATGTGGTTGTGATAGGTATCGAAGATCACTTCGATATTGTCGCTGTTGCTGGTCTCCTGGTCGCGCCGCACCAGCTGGCTCCGCACCCCGGCCAGGCCCTGATCGTCGAACATCCGAGCCCCGACGTAGATCGCGTCATCGTCGAAGATCAGCCGGATCTCGGTGCGGTGGGTGGCCGGATCCCCCGGTTTGGGCTGCGCCTGACGGAAGTCGGTGGCCGGCTGGACCGCGCTCCAGGCCGGCTCGTCCAGCCGCCCGTCCAGGGTGATCTCGGAAGTCCGGCGCCCGGCGGCGACGGTGGGGGAGGGGAGCGCATGGGGGGTGGCTGTGTGCCGCAGCGGGGGGGCGCCGGTGCCGGCCGGGGTCTGGCCGGCCAGCGGTGAGGAGCAGACGACCAGGGCCGTGACGAAGGCGCAACGCCGCAACATGAAGGACCTCATTCGGGGGCCGGGCCAGTGTCTTGGGTCAGAAGGACCTACGAGCTTTCGATGCCAAAAGTCTCGAAAGCGTTGCCCGGTCGGCTGGAATCCCACGGCGACCGGGGTTATCTTACGGGGCTGTTTGAAGTTAGGTGCTCCAGCCTTTCCGACGATTCACCGTTTACGGGTGCTATGGGTATCATCGCAAGCGACATTCGCCGCGGCATGGCCATCATGTTCAATGGCGAGCCCTGTCGGGTCCTCGAGTTTCATCACCACACGCCGGGAAACCTCCGGGCCATGGTCCAGGCCAAGCTCCGGCGGCTCAAGACCGGGACCCAGGTCGAGCACCGGTTCCGCTCCACCGATACGGTTGAAATCGCCGCGTTGGAGACCCACGAGCTCGACTTCATGTATAAGAGCGGTGACACCTACCACTTCATGAACGCCGAGAATTACGACCAGCTCGAAGTG
>Ga0209818_1000167_pt1 | contig 15352 bp, 15 predicted proteins | sample NCAS200_FD_187517 | JGI IMG/M metagenome (GOLD analysis project Ga0209818, IMG submission 187517) | Agricultural soil microbial communities from Utah to study Nitrogen management - NC AS200 (SPAdes) (version 2) | ecosystem: Environmental > Terrestrial > Soil > Agricultural land | place: USA... | reverse complement strand
GGCGTGCTGGGCGCGCTGTGCCTGCTGGCCGGGGTCGCCCTGACCGCCCGGCGCACCACGAAGGGAGATACGGCATGAGCAGGGCGGCGGTCGTCGGCGCGGGGACGATGGGCAACGGCATCGCCCACGTGTTCGCCCAGCACGGCTGGGACGTGGCGCTGATCGACGTCTCCGATGCCGCGCTCGAGCGCGGGCTCGGAACCATCAAGTCCAACCTCGAGCGCCAGGTGAAGAAGGGATCCATCGGCGCCGAGGTACCGGCACAGGTGCTGGGACGGATCACCCCGCACACCGCCCTGGAGCGGGCGGCCGGGGCGGAACTGGTGGTGGAGGCGGCGACTGAACGGCCCGAGCTCAAGTTTCAGATCTTCCGGACCCTGGACCAGCACTGCGACGCCGGGGCGATCCTGGCCAGCAACACCAGCTCGATCTCGATCACCGAGATTGCCGCGGTCACCCGGCGTCCGGCCCAGGTCATCGGCATGCACTTCATGAATCCGGTGCCGGTGATGCAGCTGGTCGAGGTGATCCGGGGGCACGCGACCTCGGACGCCACCACCGGCAGGACGCTCGAGGTCGCCAAGGCGCTGGGCAAGACCCCGGTTGAGGTGAACGACTATCCCGGCTTCGTGGCCAACCGGATCCTGCTGCCGATGATCAACGAGGCGATCTACGCGGTCATGGAAGGCGTCGCGACCGCCGAGGCGGTAGATACGGTGATGAAGCTGGGCATGGCGCATCCGATGGGCCCGCTGGCCCTGGCCGACTTCATCGGCCTCGATGTCTGCCTTGCCATCCTCGAGGTCATGCACCGCGGGCTGGGCGACCCGAAATACCGGCCCTGTCCACTGCTTCGCAAGATGGTCGCGGCGGGAGAGCTGGGGCGAAAAACCGGGAAGGGCTTTTACACCTATAAGTGACGAGGCGGTGAGAGGTGAGACGTGAGACGGCTTGTCCTTCTCACCTCTCACCTCTCACGTCTCACCCGAAAGGTCCTATGGACGTACTCGGCAGCATGGAGTCGATGGGGCACGAGCAGGTGGTCTTCTGCCACGACCCTGCCTCGGGATACCAGGGCATCATCGCGATTCACGATACCTCGCTCGGCCCCGCGCTGGGCGGTACCCGGTTCTGGCAGTACGCCAGCGCCGACGAGGCGGTGGTGGACGCGCTCCGGCTGGCCCGGGGGATGACCTACAAGGCCGCGGTGGCGGGGCTCGATCTCGGCGGCGGCAAGTCGGTCATCCTCGGCAACAACAAGCGCCCCGACCGGGAGGCGATCTTCCGGGCGCATGGCCGCTTCGTGGATTCCCTGGGCGGCCGCTACATCACCGCCGAGGACATCGGGACCTCTCCGGCCGACATGGAATTCGTGCGACGAGAAACCCGCTACGTGGCCGGCCTGCAGGGACTGTCGGGCGATCCCTCGCCGGTCACCGGGTACGGCGTCTACATGGGGATGAAGGCCTGCGCCAGGCAGCGCTGGGGCGGGGACAGTCTGGCCGGCCGCACCGTGGTGGTGCAGGGGGCCGGCAAGGTGGCGTACTACCTGTGCGTCAACCTCCACGCCGAAGGGGCGAAGCTGATCGTCACCGACATCGATGGCGAGAAGGTGAAGCGCATGGTGGGCGAATTCGGCGCGGCGACCGCCACCCCCGAGGCGATCTACGACCAGCCGGGAGACATCTTCGCGCCCTGTGCCCTGGGCGCGATCATCAACGACGACACCCTGGCCCGGCTCAAGGTGGAGATCGTGGCCGGCGGCGCCAACAACCAGCTGGCCGAGGAGCGGCACGGGGTGGAGCTCGAGCGCCGGGGCATGCTCTACGCGCCCGACTTCGTGGTCAATGCCGGCGGGCTGATCAACGTGTACGGGGAGCTGCAAGGGTGGCCCGAAGAGCGCGCCAAAGGGAAGGCCCGGGAAATCTACGATACCATCCTCAAGGTGTTTGCCATCGCGGCGCGGGACGGCATTCCGTCCTTCCAGGCCGCGGACCGGCTTGCCGAAGAGCGCATCGCCACCGCGGGGGGGCCGGGGAGGATGTGGTGGAAAAAGCAATGAACGGTCAACGGTCAACGGTCAACAGTCAACGGGACCTGCCCCATGGGCGGAATCTGCTCTGCGAGGTTTTTCCCGTTGACCGTTGACCGTTCACTGTTGACGCTTTTCAAGTAGATTCCCTCTCATGGCAGAGTCCATTCCCATCGCCGCCGATCACGCCGGCTTCGCCATGAAGGAGCGGCTGGTCCGAGAGCTCCGTGCTCTCGGCTACGAGCCGCTCGACTTGGGGACCCACAGCGCTGACGCGGTGGACTACGCCGGATTCGCGCACCAGGTCGCGCAACGGGTTGCGCAGGGTGCAAACGCCCGGGGTGTCCTCCTCTGCGGGACCGGTCTCGGCATGGGCTACGCCGCCAATCGCCATCCCGGGGTCCGCGCGGCGGTGGTCTGGTCTCCCGAAGTGGCTCACCTGGCGCGGGAGCACAACGACGCCAATGTGCTGGTGCTCCCGGCCCGCTGTCTCGACGACGAAACCGGGGTGGCGATCCTCAAGGAATGGCTCGACACGCCCTTCGCTGGTGGCCGGCACGCCCGCCGGGTGGCCCAGATCGAGGAGACCGGACCGAATGCTTGACCACGCGGCCTCGTTGCGCACGGCGGATCCGGTCATCGCCGGGCTGGTGGACCTGGAGCTGGCCCGCCAGCGGGACGGCCTCGAGCTGATTGCCAGCGAGAATTTCGCCTCTCGCGCGGTGATCGACGCGATGGGCACCCCGCTCACCAACAAGTACGCGGAGGGATATCCTGGCAGGCGCTATTACGGCGGCTGTGAAGTGGTGGACGAGGTGGAGCGGCTGGCGATCGACCGGGCCCGGCAGCTCTTCGGCGCCGAGCACGCCAACGTGCAGGCCCACGCCGGCGCGCAGGCCAACTTCGCGGCCTTCATGGCCCTCGCGAAACCGGGGGAAACCCTGCTGGCCATGTCGCTCCCCCACGGGGGCCACCTGACTCACGGCCACTCGGTGAGCCACAGCGGCGCGATCTGGCGCGCGGTGCATTACGGCGTCAACCCCGCCTCCGGGCTGATCGACTACGACCAGGTGCGCGACCTTGCATTGGAGCACCGGCCCCGGCTGATCGTGGCGGGGGCGAGCGCCTATTCCCGGATCATCGACTTCGCCGCGTTCCGCAGCGTGGCCGACGAGGTCGGCGCCTCGTTCCTGGTGGATATGGCGCACTTCGCCGGACTGGTGGCGGGCGGGGTATATCCTTCGCCGGTCCCCCACGCGCACGTCGTCACGACGACCACGCACAAAACCCTGCGGGGTCCGCGGGGGGGGCTCATCCTCTCGGGAGAGGCGCTGGGCAAGGCCATCGACAAATCGATTTTTCCGGGGACCCAGGGCGGTCCCCTCATGCATATCATCGCAGCCAAGGCGGTCGCCTTTGCCGAAGCGATGACCGCGGAATTCAAAGCGTACTCCCGGCGCACCGTGGCCAACGCCCGCCGGCTGGCCGACGCGCTGATCGAGCGGGGACTGGCGATCGTCTCGGGTGGCACCGACAGTCACCTGATGCTGGTGGACCTGCGCCCCCGCGGCCTCACCGGCAAGGTGGCGGAAGAGCTGCTGGTCCGCTCCGGGATCACGGTCAACAAGAACACCATCCCGGACGATCCGCAGTCCCCCTTCGTGACCAGCGGAATCCGGCTGGGCACACCGGCGCTCACCACCCGGGGCATGGGACCCTCCGAAATGGACCGGATCGCTGAGCTGATCGACCTGGTGCTCACCCGGCGTGACGACGGCACGGTGGCCCGGGTGCGGGGGATGGTCGAGGATCTCGCGTCCGGATTTCCGCTCTATGCGCAGGCCGCCGCGCCGGCCATGGCGGGGGCGCGATGAACGAGCTTCGCTTCGCCACCGATGTGCTGGAGAAGATCCGGCGGCGGGGCGACCGCTACGATGAGCGCGCCTATCTCTTCCTGCTGGCCAGCATCGAGTATCTCCAGACCCGGCTGCCAGAGCGGCGCCATGTCAGCGGACCGGAGCTGACCCTCGCCTGCCGGGATTTTGCGCTGGAGCAGTACGGCCTGCTGGCGGGAACCGTGCTGGAGCACTGGGGAATTCGCGGCACCGAGGATTTCGGCCGCATCGTGTACGCGCTGGTGGATCTCGGCCTGCTGGTGACCCAGCCGGGTGACCGGGTCGAGGATTTTCACGGCGTCTACGCCTTCGAGCAGGCTTTCGGCGACGCCTACGTCTGGCAGGGCATTCCCGGAGCATAGTGGTGGGCGGTCAGCCCTCCATTCCCGTGGTCACTCCCGAGCAATCCGCGGATTGGGATCGTCGCGCCCTGTCGGCCGGCATTCCGATTCGCGCGCTGATGGAATCCGCCGGCCGCGGCGTCGCCGCGCTGGTGGCGACGCGATTTCCGGAGTTGCTGCGGCAGGGCGTGCTGGTCGCCGCGGGGACCGGGAACAACGGAGGTGATGGATGGGTGGCCGCGCGCGCCCTCCACGCCGCGGGCGTTCCGGTCTGGGTGGCCGCGGCGGGTGAGCCCGGCGCCGAGCTGCCCCGCGCGGTGGCGGGGCTGGCCCGGGAGGCGGGGGTGCGGGAAGTCGCGCCCGACGGACCCTGGCCTACTCCCGCGCTGATCCTCGACGCGGTGCTGGGCGCCGGTGCCAGCGGAGCCCCCCGCGGCGTCGCGGCGGCGCTGCTCACCCGGCTCGCCGACCTCGCGTCTCCGGTGGTCGCGATCGACGGCCCCAGCGGTCTCGATCTCTCCGACGGCGTGCAGCACGGCCCGATCCGCGCGACCCTCACGGTGACTTTCGGAGGATACCGGCGCGGTCACCTGCTGGCCCGCGACGAAGTCGGCGACCTGGTGGTGCTCGACATCGGGTTGCCCGCCCCTGATCCGGGATGGCCCTCCCTGTTCACCGAAGTCGCCGCGGCACGGGAGCTCCCCTCGTTTGCCGCGCGGGCCCACAAAGGGACCCGGGGTCGAGTGGTAATCGTGGGGGGCGACGAAGGCATGCTGGGCGCGGCGCGGCTCGCGGCCAGGGCCGCGTTCGCTGCCGGGGCCGGACTGACCCATCTGGTCGCCCCGGCGGCGTCTGCGACGGTGGCCGCGACCGCCGAGCCGGATCTGCAGACTTCGGTGCAACCGTTCGAGGCGATGCCGTCGGGCCGGACCACTGCGCTGCTGGCCCAGGCCGAGGCGGTGGTGATCGGACCGGGACTGGGACGACGGGCCTCCCGGCCCGACTTCATCCAGGGAATCATCGAGGCCGTTCCGGCCGGATCGGCGATTGTACTCGACGCCGATGGACTGGTGGCCTTCGCGGGACAGCCCGACCGGCTCCGCGGCCTGCTGGCCGGGCGCCGGGTGATTCTCACCCCGCACGCCGGAGAGTTCCGCACTCTGCTGCCCGATCTCGCCTCCCGGCTCGACGTCGACCCGTGGAGCGCGGCGCAAGAAGCGGCCGCCCGGCTGGGCGCGGCGGTGGTCCTCAAGGGGGTTCCAACCGTGGTGGCGTATGGCAGCGACCCGGTGCGGACGGTGGCGGCTGGAAATCCGGGGCTCGCGACCGGCGGCAGCGGGGACACGCTGAGCGGACTCATTGGTGCCCTCGCGGGCGGGGGGCTCTCCTGTTCGGTCGCTGCTCTGGTGGCCGCGATGGCGCTGGGCGAAGCCGGCGATCTCGCGGCGCGGCGAGTGAGCGCCCGCACCATGCGTCCCATGGACGTGCTCGCCGCGCTGCCCGATGTCTGGCGCCGCTGGGACCTCCTCCGCCGGCAGCCGCCGCCACCCCGGCCTCCCATCCTGCACGAGCTGCCCGCTCCGATCCGGGTCTGACTGCGATGAGCGCCATTCCGCTGGGCGCAGGTCCCGAGTTCGATCGCATCCGGGCCATCGCCGGGCGGCTGGGCTCCCGCGCCGGCGTGCTGGGCGAAGACTGCGCCCTGATCGAAATGGGCGAGACCTACCTGGCTTTGAGCACCGACCTGAGCGTCGAAGGAGTGCACTTCCGCCGGGAGTGGCTCTCGCTCGAGGAGATCGGCTGGCGCGCCACCGCCGCGGCGCTCTCCGACCTCGCCGCTGCCGGCGCGGCCGCGGTCGGCGTACTGGCCGCGCTTACCGTTCCCGCCGCCGAGCCGCCGGCGACGTTCGCCGCGCTGATGGACGGGGCGGGAAGCGCGGTCTCCTCGGTGGGTGGTGTGGTGCTGGGGGGCGATCTGTCGCGGGGGCCGCTGCTTTCCCTGACGATGACGGTGGTGGGGCGCACCGTGACGCCGGCCCATCGCAAGGGCGCCCGGCCGGGTGACGGTCTCTGGGTTACCGGCGCGCTGGGCGGGGCGCGGGCCGCGCTCCTGGCCTGGGAGAACGGCCGGCAGCCCGCCGAGGCTGCCCGGGTGCGGTTTGCCCACCCCGAACCCCGGCTGGAGCAGGGGGCCTGGCTGGTGGCGCAGGGAGCCCGGGCGATGCTCGATCTGAGCGACGGGCTCGCCGCCGACGCGGGACATCTGGCTGCGGCGTCGGGCGTGTCGGTGCGGATCGACCTGGAACTGGTCCCGGCCGATCCCTCCGTACTTGCGGAGGCCCGGCAGAGCGGAGAGAACCCCGGGGCGTTCGCCGCCCGGGGCGGGGAGGACTACGAGCTGCTGGTGGCGATGCCACCGGAGTTCACCGGCGCGGTCCCCTTCCCACTAACCCGCGTCGGACAGGTGGAAACGGGGAGCGGCGCGCGATTCCTGCTCCAGGGCGCCGAGCTGCCGCTCGGCGGCTACGACCATTTCGCATGATTCGCGCCTTCCGGTACATCTCGTCGTTCGTGATCTACATGGCGATCGCCGGATCCTGGGCCGTGCTGGCCGCGCTGTTCGGGGTCAAGCAGCGGCGAGGCGGCGCCTACGACCGCTCGGCTCGTTTCTGGGGAGTGGGGATGCTGCGGGGCACCCGGATTTCGGTGCGGGTCGAAGGGGATGAACACCTCGACCCGGACCGGCCCTGCGTCTACATGTCGAATCACGCCTCCTTCATCGACATCTGGGCGATCCTGGCGGGGATTCCGGGCACCATCCGGTTCGTGTACAAGAAAGGCATGGACTGGATCCCGCTGATGGGGATCGCGCTGCGGGCCGCGAAGCACCTGCCGATCGACCGGCACAGCCGGTCCCAGGCCTTTGCCACCTATGACCGGGCCGCGGGGATGATCCGGCGGGGATTCTCGGCGGTGCTGTTTCCCGAGGGCACCCGCTCCCGGGACGGGCGGCTCCAGCCGTTCAAGAAGGGATCGTTCGTGCTGGCGATTGCCGCCGGCGCGCCGGTGATCCCGGTATTCTGCGAGAACACCTACGAGCTGATGCCCCGGGGAAGCTGGAGTCCGAAGCCCGGCACCGTCACCCTCCGGTTCGGGGCGCCGATTCCCACCGCGGGGCTGCGTTACGAGGACCGGGACCGGATCGCGGCGGCGACCCGCGCGGCGCTGATCGCGCTCGGGGCCCGGGAGTAGTCTGCTTTCGGGAACCTCGCGGGCTGCCTATTCTTCCCCCCCATGTCCACCATCATCGAAGTCCACGCCCGCGAAATCCTCGACAGCCGCGGCAATCCCACCGTCGAAGCCGAGGTCATTCTGGCCAGCGGAGCGCGGGGACGCGCCGCGGTGCCCAGCGGAGCCTCTACCGGCGAGCACGAGGCGGCCGAGCTGCGCGACGGCGATCCCAAGCGTTATCTCGGCAAAGGGGTCCAGGAAGCGGTGCGCAACGTGAACGAGGTGCTGGGGCCCCGGCTGGAAGGGATGGATCCCACCGACCAGATCGGGATCGATGCCGAGCTGATGGATGCGGATGGCACTTCCAACAAGGCCAAGCTGGGCGCCAACGCAATTCTGGCGGCCTCGCTCGCGGTGGCGCGCGCCGCGGCGGAGGATGTAGGGCTTCCGCTCTACCGCTATCTGGGCGGGCCGATGGCGCGGGTGCTGCCGGTGCCGATGATGAACATCCTGAACGGCGGCGCCCACGCCAGCAACAACGTGGATGCCCAGGAGTTCATGGTTGTCCCGATCGGCACCGACAACTTTCCCGACGCGCTGCGGATGGGAGTGGAGGTGTTTCACGCCCTCAAGAAGGTGCTGTCGGGCATGGGGCTCTCGACCGCGGTTGGTGACGAGGGGGGCTTCGCGCCGATGCTGCCGTCCAACGAAGCGGCGCTCGACGTGATCATGCAGGCGATCAGCGCGGCGGGGTATCAGCCGGGCCAGGACATCGCGATCGCGCTCGACGTGGCGGCGTCGGAGCTGTACGACAAGGGCAGCTATGTCTTCAAGAAGGGCGACAAGAGCCGCCGCAGCGCCGCCGAATTAGTGGAGCTCTACGGGGAATGGGTGGACCGCTATCCGATCGTCTCCATCGAGGACGGCCTGGCCGAGGACGACTGGGAGGGCTGGACCCAGCTCACCGAGGCGCTGCAGGAGCGGGTCCAGCTGGTGGGCGACGACCTGTTCGTGACCAACGTGGACCGGCTGGGGCGGGGTATCGAGCAGAACGTCGCCAACGCGGTACTGATCAAGGTGAATCAGATCGGGACCCTGACCGAGACGCTTCAGTGCATCGAGCTGGCCAAGGGGAGCTCATATGGAGTCGTGATCTCCCACCGCTCCGGCGAAACCGAGGACACCTTCATCGCCGATCTGGCGGTGGCGACCGGCGCGGGACAGATCAAGACCGGGAGCGCCTCCCGAAGCGACCGGACCGCGAAATACAATCAGCTGCTCCGGATCGCCGAAGAGCTGGATGACATGGCCCATTATCCGGGCCGGGACATGTATCACCTGTGACCCGGGCCCGCTGGGTGGTGCTCCTGCTGGTGGTCGCCGCGCTCTATTTCGCGGCTCAAGGTGGGGAGTACAGCACCCTCCAGTGGCTCGACCTCCGGAAGCGGGAAGGGGCGGAGCAGGCGCTGGTGCGGACCCTGACCCGGGAGGTAGACAGCCTGGCGAAGGTGAAGAAGCGGATCGAAACCGATCCCGCCATGCAGGAGCGGCTGGCCCGCGAGTTGTACGGAATGCTCCGGCCGGGGGAGATTGAATACACCTTGCTTCGGGACGAAAAGTAGGGTCGGTGGTCAGTGGTCAGTGGTCAGTGGGCAGTGAACTGATGGCTGAAGGCTGACGGCTCTGTATGACATCCGTTCGGCCTGTCGTTATTTTTGCAGGTCTGGCAGGGTAGCTCAGCTGGTTAGAGCACGGCACTCATAATGCCGGGGTCGCGGGTTCGAGTCCCGCCCCTGCTATTCGGGGCCGCCGATGGCGGACCGGGATACCCCTCGATAGTTTCGATCCATGCACCTCACCCGCGACAGACTTCTCCGACGACTCGGCGCAGGCATTTCCGTTTCCCTGATTCTGTGGGGAGCACCGGAGACGCTCAGCTCGCAGGCGCGTCCCGGAACGGTTTCCGATTCCCAGACCGTCGTCTTTGTCTGCGAACATGGCACCGTCAAGAGCGTCATTGCCCTGGCCTACTTCAGACAGCTCGCCCAGGAGCGCCACCTGAATATCCGGGCGATCTCCCGCGGCACCGCGCCGGATTCCGCCGTCCCGGCTCGAGTGCGGGAGGGTCTGCGCCTGGACGGGCTCGTGCTGGGTCCGTTCAGCCCGGTCCGGTTCACGCTCGCCGATCTCGCCTCGGCCATCACCGTGGTCTCTTTTGATCAGCCATCGGTCGCGGACATTGTCGGCGGGCGGGTGCCGACCGCACGGTGGGACGGCCTCCCGGCCGTGAGCGAGGACTACCGCATCGCACGGGACTCTATTCGGCGCCGAGTCGCCAGGCTGGTCGATTCCCTGGATCAAGCCCGGCGAGGCAAGCAACGGCCGCAGGGCACCGAAGGCCGCTGACTACCAGAGCGGGTTAGGGAGGCGAATCACCCAGAGGAACCCGGCATCCACATCTCCGGTGCGGGGCAGGCGCTTGACGGCCGCCACACCGCCTCCCCCGTCCATGATGGAATAATCGTCGTCGTTCACCACGCCGATTTCGTCCCGCCCGAAGACCACCAGCCCCTCGGGCTTGTCATGGGGGTACCCGAGATCCACAAGATCCACCAGGAGAGTCTTGGTCGCCGGCTCGATGTTCTCCACCACCAGGTCGGCGGTCGAGGCCGCTTCCAGGGTCTTCCCGTTCGCGAGCCGGCCCGACGGTCGGTTCGCCTGGTCGCTCACATCGGTTGCCTCGGTCAGATCGACCGCGAACACCTTCTTCTGTAACCCGGCCGGATCACCTCCCGGGAACCCCACATCCCGCTCCAGCACGAGGAAACGGGTTGGGGAGACCCACGCGATGTCGGTCGCGAAGAATCCCACCGCGTCGAGCGGATAGAGATACTGCCGGGTCGCGCCCGTCTGGGTGTCGAACACGACGATGCGAACGTGAATGGATTCCCGGCCGGCGGCGCGGGGATTGTCCAGCGGGGATTGCAGGATGGCCACGATGAGCCGACCGGTTTCGTCCCCGGTCAGACCTTCGAAGCCGTAGTTCGGCCGGCGCTTCGCCAGTACTGCTGGGAGCGCTCGACCGCGAGGTCCGAAGGGGCTCACCCGCTCGAGGACCTGACCTGCGGCGTCGAAGCGCACCAGGTTAGGCCCGTACTCATCGGCGATCCAGAAGGTGCCGTCGCGAAGCACGTGGATGCCCTCGGTATCGAGTCCGTGAGGATCCGGCTCCAGGCGGGTCCCTTCCGGGGAAACCGCGGCCTCTCCGGTCGACCCCGGTCCGGGAGGGTTGGGAAGCCCGGTAATGGGGGACCCGTCGATGTTGCGGAGCGGGATCCTCCTCAGGAGCGTTATTTCCGTGGCCCGTCGCTCGAACACGCCGACCTGGGGACCGACCTCGGGCGCCGCGAACGCCTTGGTTTCCTCGGCGAAGTCGTAGTTGGGGCCTCGATCGGTCAACAGATAGAGCTGCCCCTCCGGACCTCGCGAGATCGCCGATCCGAATCCTCCGTTGCGGACGGTTACCCCGCGCACCGATGCGATCGAGTCTCGCACTGTGATCGGCAGGATCGAGACGGACGGTCTGCTCATGTCAGCACCCGGGGACGGCAGGTCCCGCTGCTCAGGCCGCTCGCCGCCGCACCCCACGGCCAGCAGCGTGGCGAGGCACGGCAACGCGGGCAATCTTGGCATGGCGAACAATAACCATCGGAAGGGCCGGGCCTGGCGGAAACGCCCAGGCCCGTGTCTAGCGGAATCAGCGGTCCGGCGGAATCGTCAGGACCTGCCCGGGGTGGATCAGGTCGGGATCCTTGATCTGGTCGCGATTGGCCTCGAAGATCACCCGCCACTTGCTGGCGGCGCCGTATCTCCGCTGCGCGATCTTGGACAGGCTGTCGCCCGAGACCACGGTGTAGGTCTCCAGCTGGCCGGTCACGGTGGGGCGCTGCGCGCCGGCGGTGGTCGAGCTGCCGCTCCGCACGTCCGAGAAGTCGGCCTTGGGCTTCTTGCCGAACAGGTTGCCGAAGAGCGGCGTGCGGCGCTCGATTTCTTCCTCCTCGGCTCGCAACAGCGTTGCGATGTTCTGGGTTCCCTGCTCCCGCTTCCGGCGCCCGAGGTATGCCATGACCAGGGGGGCCAGCATCACCATCAGCTTGCCGGCCTGCTGGAGGTTGAGGCCGGATGCCTTTCCGATGCTCTGCTCGGCCGGGGCGCGCCGGTTGCCAAAGATGTGTTCCAGAATGCCGGCGCCGTTCAGGGTCCGGGGCGAGGCCGGCGCGGCGTTCCCGCTGCCGAAGAGCGCCGAAATGTTCTGGAGCAGGCTGCCGTCATGGTCGCCTTCCAGCGCCTGCTCCAGCGAATTTGCCCCCGCCGGGGTCGAGGCATTGCGGGCCAGCCCGCCGACCAGCATCGGGAGGGCCATCGCGATGGCGTTGGCGGTTGCCTCCTCATCCGCGCCCACCTGCCGGCTGAGCTGGGTAAGGGTGTCACCCTGGAGGTGATCCGCCAGGTTATCGAGAAGCGTGTTCATTGGGATCTCCATTTACGTGGGAATGCGGAGGTGCGGCGCGAAGGCGCGGGGACGCGATGACGCGTCCCCCGCCGGCTCGCTTGTGTGGGTAGTCGTTGCCGTTTCCCTGATTACATCCCTCCGGGCCGGGGGCTCGGGCGGTCGGCGTTGGCATAATCGCCCTTGGCTTCCGAGGTGGCCGCGATGTCGTCGGCGCCGGTCCGTTCCAGAATCTCCTTGGCCCGCTTGGTCCAGTCGTGACTGTCGGAGTGCACCGAAAGCAGGATTCCTCCGCCTTTGATCAGACCCTCATAGCGCTTGGCCTCGTACTCGGGAATGCCCATCCCGACCAGGGCACCGGCGATGCCGCCGACGGCCGCCCCGACTCCCACGCCGCTCAGCAGGGCCATGATCGGCCCGGCCGCGATGAACGGTCCGAGGCCGGGGATGGCCAGGGCCCCAATGCCCACCAGCCAGCCCAGGGTGCCGCCCACCAGCGCACCAGAGGTGGCGCCTGCCGCGGCGCCTTCAGGAGCCTTGGTGTTCTTCTCATGGGCGAATTCCTTGGTGCCGACGTTTTCCGGAAACAGCACTGAAATATCGGTGGGCCGGAAGCCGGCCACGCGGAGCTGGTCCACGGCCTGTTCGACCTGGGCCCGGGTCGCGTAAATGCCAAACACGGCGGTATTAGCCATGATGTGTCCTCCTCAGAAAGCGAAAAAAAGAAGCGGACGTAGATCGGTGCCCCTGGGGCCCGCTCCACGTCCGCAGCCAACGGTTCGACTACACCCGCTCACTCAGACGGCCGATTGCCGGTCCATCCGGTACCGGCTCTCATCTCAAGCTAGGAAAGAGATTCGGTCGGGGCAACCCCGAATGGCAGGCCGAAAACCGGCCGCTTGCGTGTCCCATAACCTGATTGTCGCGTCACCAAGCAAAGAACTCCGGAGGGATCATGAGTACGACCAAGCAGACCGAGTCCGACATCGGACGGGAAGATCTGGTTCGCATGCTGGCCGATCAGATCGAGCGGACCTTCAACACCGAAGGCCAGAGCCAGGGCCTCCGATTGGTCGAAGAGATGCTGCTCCGGCTGGACAGCACCGCCTTGCGGGAGCTGGCCTACCGCCGGGGGGTGACGACCGAGTCGGAGGGCGAGCCCGCGCCGGAAGTAGCGCCCTAGCGGGTCAGTCGGCTCGAATCGCCTCGAGCGGCGCGACGCGGGAAGCTCGCCGGGCAGGCAGGAATCCGGCCAACACCGCGGCCGAGCCGAGCACCGCGACCGCGAGGACGATCGAGGGCGGATCCACCAGATCGATGCCGAAGATCTGGCTGCGGAGCACCCGGCCCGCGACGAAGGCGAGTGGCAGTCCGATCACGATTCCGGCGGCCACCAGCATGAGGGCTTCCCGCAGCACCATCCTCGCCACTCGCGCCGGCGCGGCGCCCAGCGCCATCCGGAGTCCGAATTCACCGGTGCGGCGCACCGCCGCGTAGGCCATCACCCCATAGAGCCCGAGCGCGGCCAGCAGCAGGGTGATTCCGCCGAACAGCGCGATCACCTTCGCCACCATCCGGGTGGGACCAACCGAGTCCCCAATCAGGCGGGAGAGCGGGTAGATGCTCTGGGTGGTCAGGGTGGGATCGGCTTCGATGAGGGTGCGGCGCACCGGGTCCACCAGCCGGGCCGGATGGCCGGTGGCCCGGATGGCGAGGACCAGTGAAGTCGGCGGATCGAGCGATTGCGGGGCGGACAGGTACAGCCTGGGCTCCGGAGCTCCGCGGACGTCCTGGCCCTGCACGTCGGCGACTACTCCCACGATGGTCCAGGTCGCGCTGTCCACCTCCAGGTAGCGCCCGAGGGGCGAGCCGGCCTTGAAGAAGAACTCCGCCATGCTCTGGTTGACCACCGCGACTTTGGGCGCGGTCTCGTGGTCCCCGCCGTTGAAGTCGCGCCCCTGGAGCAGCCGCGCGCCGATTGTCGTGAAGTAGCCCGGGCCCACCCGGTCGTAGGCCACTATCGTGTCCTCGTCGGCCGTCGCGCGGAATCCTTCCACCTGAAGCGTGGTTGCCGATTCGGTTCCGCTGAAGATCCCGTTCTCCGACCAGGTCACCGCCGCAACGCCGGGCAGACGTTCCAGCCGGGTGGTGACGTCGCGCAGCAGCTGAAAGAGCCGAGCTCCCTCATACCCGCTGCGGCCGGCGTCGAGCCGCGCCATGAGGAGGGAATCGCGCGCCAGCCCGATTTCGGCGGTGTCGAGGCGCTGCATGCTGCGGAGCAGCATCCCGGTAGACACCAGGAGCAGGAGGGAGAGCGCGACCTGGGCCACCACCAGCAGCTTGCCGAGGGCAGAACGTCCGGGTCGCCCGCTCCCGCCGGGGGTTCCTCGCCCCGCGGTGCGAAGTGAGGTAGCCAGCTCGACCCGGGTGGCCCGAAGCGCAGGGACCAGCCCGACCAGGATGGCGGTCAGCAGGGAGACCGCCGCGGCGAAGCTCAGTACCCGGGCGTCGAGACTGATGTCGAGCGGAATCGCGGCGCTGCCACCGCCCGCCAGCCGGAGCAGCGCGGCGCTTCCCCACAGCGCCACCAGGAGACCCAGCGCTCCGCCCGCAACGGTCAGCATCACGCTCTCGGTCAGCAGCTGCTGCACCAGCCGGGCGCGCCCCGCGCCCAGCGCCATGCGCACGCTCATCTCGCGGCCCCGGGCGGCGGCGCGGGCGAGCATCAGGTGGGCCACGTTGGCGGAAACCACCAGCAGCACCAGCCCCACCGCGGCCATGAGGGTCACCAGCGACTGGGCGTAGGCGCTGCGGTAGTAGGAAAAGCCCCGGGCACCCGCCTCCACCCGGATCGGATTGTTCCGAAGCTCGCGCTCGATGTCGCCCAGCCCGGTCGCGGTGGGATTCCGGGTGAGTGAAGTCCGGAGCAGGTCACTCAGCTCGAGCCGGGCCCGCTCCAGTGTGACGCCGGGAGCCAGCCGTCCCATCATCAGGAGCCAGCTGGCGCCCCGGTCCGCCAGCCAGGGATGATGGGGCAGCAGCAGCTCTTCCATCATCAGCGGAATCCAGAGGTCGGTGCGCTGTCCCACCACGTCGCCGGTCCATCCCTCGCGCGCGACCCCGATGATGGTGAGCGGGATCCGGTTGACGACGATGGTCCGGCCGACCACCGACCGGTCACCCGCAAAGCGCCGCTGCCAGTACTCGTGGCTGATCACCACGACCGGATCCCGGCCCGGTGCCTGGTCCTCGGCCCGGGAGAAGGTGCGGCCCGCCGCCGCCGGCACCTGCAAGACGTCGAAGTAATTTCCCGACACCAGCCGTCCGACCGGATGCTCCGCCG
>Ga0209818_1000156_pt1 | contig 15954 bp, 11 predicted proteins | sample NCAS200_FD_187517 | JGI IMG/M metagenome (GOLD analysis project Ga0209818, IMG submission 187517) | Agricultural soil microbial communities from Utah to study Nitrogen management - NC AS200 (SPAdes) (version 2) | ecosystem: Environmental > Terrestrial > Soil > Agricultural land | place: USA... | reverse complement strand
GGCCACCGTGCCGCTGGTGGGCCCACGGCTGCCGAAGGGGGGCGACGCGTCGGTGGATCTGGCCCTGGAGCTCGATGCCGACCGGACCCGGGTCACCATCCGGGCCGGTGGGAGCACGGTCGAGGTCCGTCGGGGCGAATGGAGCGGCTGGCTCAAGGTCAAGTTCAAGCTCGGCATGCTCCAGGGCGTGGCCGGCGCGGTGCGGTTCTTCCTTCCGGGTCCGGTCGGCGGGTTCGCGCTCTACGCATCACCGGTCAACTTCACTCCCGATTCCCCGCCCTTCCCGATCAGCGCGCCGTGGGACTACGCCGGCGAGCTGGAGAAGGTGGTGGGGACCTATTACACCACCGGCATGGTGGAGGATCACACCGGGGTGGTGAACGGCAGGATCGATGAGGAGGCCTTCCTCACCCAGTGTGATCTGGTGATGCGGGAACGGGAGGCGATGCTGGAGCACGAGCTGGCCCGGTTCAGCGAGGGATTCCTCTTCTGCCTCTTCGACACCCCGGACCGGCTGCAGCATCTCTTCTGGCGATTCCGGGAACCCGATCATCCGGCCAATCGCCCCGGCGACGCGGGCCGGTTCGCGAGCACCATCGAGGAGCACTACCGCCGCTGCGACGCGGTGGTGGAGCGGGTGCTGGCCCGCGCCGACGAGGAGACCCTGGTGATCGTGATGAGCGATCACGGGTTCACCAGCTTCCGGCGCGGGGTGCACCTCAACGGCTGGCTCCGGGAGCAGGGATTTCTCACCCTCACGAACGGGGTCGAGCCCGCCGAGGCGGGAGAATTCTTCCGCGGGGTGGACTGGAGCCGGACCAAGGCATACGCGCTCGGGCTGGGAGGGATCTATCTCAACCGGCGGCAACGGGAGGGCGAAGGGATTCTTTCGGCCGAGGACGCCGACAGCACCGCGGCGGAGATCCAGGCGGCGCTGCCGGGACTCCGGGACCCGGCGAGCGAAGTCCTGCCGGTGCGGGGGGTGCGCCGCAAGGAAGAGATCTACAGCGGCCCCTTCACCGCCGAGGCCCCTGACCTGCTGGCGCTGTTCGAGCGGGGTTACCGGGCTTCCTGGACGACCGGGCTCGGCGGAATCGGCGCCGGCGTGCTGGAGGACAACACCCGGCGCTGGGGCGGCGACCACATCGTGGATCCCGCGCTGGTTCCCGGGGTGCTGTTCATGAATCGCCCCTTTCGCACCGCGAATCCCCGCCTGGTCGATCTCGCGCCCACGATCCTCGCAGCCTTCGGGGTGCCGCGGGGCGCCACCATGGAAGGAAATGATCTGCTGACATGAAGCTCCTGGTCATCGGACTCGATTGCGCAGCGCCGGAGCTGCTGCTGGGCGACGAGCGCCTGGTCAACCTGCGGCGGCTGATGGCCGCCGGCGCCTACGGCCGGCTGGAAAGCGTGATTCCCCCGATCACGGTTCCGGCCTGGATGTGCATGGCCACCAGTCAGGACCCCGGCAGCCTCGGCGTCTACGGATTCCGCAACCGCACAGACCACAGCTATGCCGGGTTAGGGATCGCCAATTCCCGCTCCATCCAGGAGCTGGCGATCTGGGACCAGCTGGCCCGGGAGGGCAAGCGCTCGGTGATCATCGGGGTGCCGCCGTCGTTCCCGCCCCGCAAGGTGAACGGCATCTGCGTGGGCTGCTTCCTGACGCCGAGCACCACGAACGACGACTACACCTGGCCGGTGTCGGTCAAGGCGGAGATCGCGTCGCTGGTGGGCGAGTACGAGGTGGACGTCAAGGGATTCCGCACCGATCAGAAGGCCTGGCTCCGCGACTCGGTGTTCCGGATGAGCCGGAAGCTGTTCCAGGTGGTGCGGCACTACCTGGCCAGCACCGAGTGGGACTACTTCCAGTTCGTGGACATCGGGCTCGACCGGGTCCACCACGGGTTCTGGCGCTATCACGACCCCGAGCACGTGCTGCACGAGCCGGGCAGCGAGTTCCAGAACGTCATCCGGGACTACTACCTCCATCTCGACCAGGAAATCGGCCGGCTGCTGGAAGGCCTGGACGACGAAACCGTGGTGCTGGTGACGTCCGATCATGGCGCCAGGCGGCTGGACGGCGGCTTCTGCGTCAACGAGTGGCTGGTCCGGGAGAAGCTGCTGACGCTCAACGAATATCCCAAGTCGGTGACGCCCTTCGGCAAGCTGTCGGTGGACTGGGGCAGGACCCGGGTGTGGAGCGAGGGCGGCTATTACGCCCGGGTGTTCTTCAATGTCCAGGGACGAGAGCCCGAGGGCACCATCCCGGCCGCGGAGTACGAGACCTTCCGGGACGAGATGAAAGCCCGGCTGGAAGCCACCATACCGGGGACGCTGGTGTTCAAGCCGGAGGAGATCTACCGCACCGTACGCAACGTGGCGCCGGACCTGATCGTGCACTTCGGCGGGCTGTCCTACCGCTCGGTGGGGGGGGTCGGATATCCGGAGCTCATCGTGGTGGAGAACGACACCGGCCCCGACGACTGTAACCATGCCCAGCACGGATCGTTCATTCTGGCGGGGCCGCGATTTCCCGCGGTGGGCGAGCTCTCGGGGGTCAGGCTGCTCGACATCGCACCCACCCTGCTCGAGCTGGGCGGTTACGATGTGCCTTCATCGATGCAGGGGCGGTCGCTGGCGGGGGGTACGAAGGCGGTGGAGGGACTCAGCGAGGATGGCGAGCGGATAATTCGGGATCGGCTCAGCGGATTAGGCTATCTCGGATAGCGGATAGCGGGTAGCGGATAGAGGGAAGCGGGACCCGCCCCATAAGGCTGGTCCCGCTCTCCGCTTCCCGCTCTCCGCTTCCCCTTGCTATCCGCTATCCGCCGGACACGCGCTTCACCGCGTCGGCGAGCTCGGTATACGCCATGGGATCCACCTCCCGGAACGGCGCCATCACGTGCGCGATCTTGCCGGCCGGATCGATGATGAACAGGGTCCGGTTGTCGAGCACCATGCCGTTGGGCAGGGCCCGGATCGATCCGTACCTGGTTCCCACCACCGCGCCCACGTCGCTCAGGAAGGTGACCGGATACTTCCCTTCCTTGGCCCACGCCGCCAGCATCGTGTCGGGATCGACGCTGATGGCAAATACCTTGACCTTGCTGGTGTCGCCGAAGAGCTTCGCGTACTGATCACGGTACGCGTCCATTTGGACGGTTCAGCCCTTGGTCCGGGCCCTGAAGAAAAAGGCGAGCACCACGGTCTTGCCCCGATAGTCGCTCAGCTTTACCGGCCCGGTCACCCCGGCCATGGTCGCGGCCGGCAGGGTGAAATCGGGCGCCTCGGTACCCACCGCGAGCGGTGTCGGAGCGGGCGGAGGGGGCGGAGCCGGCTGCTGGGCGGCCAGGGGTACCCCCATCAGCGCCAGCGCCGCTATTGCTGTCTTGCCAGTCAGGTGCATGATGCCTCCAGGTTATCCTCTCCTCTTCGCTACTCGCTACTCGCTACTCGCTACCCCCTCGATAGAACACCCGCCAGATCTTCCCTTCCCTGTCTGCCCCAATATACAGTGACCCGTCGGGACCCACGGCCAGACCGGTCGGCCGAATCGAGATCGGATCACCCGAAGGCGCGGCAAAGGTCTCGTAGGTTCCCACCGCTTTCCCGTCCTTGAACGGGGCAAAAGCCACCCGGAAGCCCTGCTGGGGAGCGGGCGCCCGGTTCCACGATCCATGGAAGGCCACGAACAATCCGTTGCGGTACGCGGCGGGGAACTGGGTCCCGCTATAGAACATGGTGCCGTTGGGCGCCCAGTGGGCCGGGAATGCCACCGCCGGCATCGCCTTGCTCCCGCAGTCGCCCGCCTTGGTACCGTCTCCGCCGTATTCGGGAGTCAGAAGGTTCTTCTTGGTGGTGGGATCGAAGTAGCAGTAGGGCCAACCGCCATCGGTCCCCTCCGGAAGCGCGAAGACGACCTCGGCCGGATTCTCCCGGGCTGCCTCCGCGGGCCAGCCCCAGTTCTCGGTGAGCTGATCCCGTCCGTGCACCCCGGCGTAGAGGGTGCCGGTGGTCGGCTCAATTGACACCGCCATCGGATTGCGGAGGCCGGTGGCGACCCGCGCGCCCAGATGGGCCGCCTGCCCCTCGACCTTGGGATCGAAGCGCCAGATTCCGGCCCGCTGTTCCAGCTCGAGGCAGGGCTGGTGTCCCGCGGAGCGATTCTGCCGGTCCCGCATCTGGCAGCTGTTGGTGAGCGACCCGATCGAGACGTAGAGCCGGCCGTCCTTCCCGATCGCGATGCCCTTCGAGGCATGGCCGCCCACCGGGAGGCCCCGCACGATCACTTGCGGCACCGAATCGGGCTCCGCTTTCCCCGCGGGCCAGGCGAACCGGAGCACCTGGTCGTTGGACGCGAAATACAGCGCGTCGCCGGCCAGCGCGATTCCGCTCCCCGCCGCACCCTGCCGAGGGCCCCAGAATCGCTTCACCAGGTCGTGCTTGCCGTCTCCGTTGGTATCGCGAATCAGCACCAGGCCGCCCTCGGCGCCGTTTCGCGCGGCCCACAGGTCGCCGTTGGGCGCCACGACCAGGTGGCGAACCGGTCCCAGGCTCTCGGCCACTACCGTGGCGCAAAAGCCCCGGGGCAGGGTGAGGCCGCCGTTGTCGGGGGCGCAGGCGGGAGACTGGGCTGACGCGGGCCCGGAAGCCACCGACAGGCCGAGCGCCGCAAGGAGGGACAGGTGTCGCATGGGAATCCTCGGAGATTGGAAGAACCTGCCGGGCAACCGGGCCCGCGAATTCTGGAGACGAATCTAGTTACTGTTGTTTCACCACCCCACAGCGACGGATCCGTGACTGCAGCACCCGATCGCACCGAAGCAGCGGAATACTACTTCCGATACATCGATCTGGTCCCCGCCGGCGATATTTGCGATCAGCTTGTTGCCCAGGGCAAGAAGACCCTGGCGCTGCTGCGCGGCATCGATGCCGAGCGATCGCTTTCCCGGTACGCGCCGGACAAGTGGAGCATCCGCGAGGTGCTCAACCACCTCAACGATACCGAGCGGCTCTTCGCCTTCCGGGCGTTCTGGTTCGCCCGGGGATTCGACAGCCCCCTGCCCAGCTTCGACCAGGATGTGGCCGCTGCATCAGCCGCCGCGGATGAGCGCAGCTGGATCAGCCTGGTGGAAGAATTTGCCGCGGTCCGAGCCGCCACGGTGACGTTTTTCCAGACCCTCCCCGCGGAGGCCTGGACCCGCCGGGGCATCGCCAGCGGGAATCCCTTCAGCGTGCGGGCCCTGGCCTTCCTTTCGGCGGGGCATGTCACCCACCACGTCGCGATTCTGCGGGAACGTTACCTCCGCTAGCTTTCCGCAAGACATCTCACCGGACCGACCGATGACCGTTCTGCTCCCGCTGTTGCTGCTGGTCAGCGCGCCCCCCGCCGATACCGTGGACGTGCTGCTCTTGGGAGGCACGGTCCATGACGGTAAGGGCGGCGCACCCCGGCGGGCGGATCTCGGCATCCGGGGAGAGCGGATCGTCTTTCTGGGCGACGCGGCCCGGGCCGGCATCGTGGCAGGTCGAACCATCGAGGCGGCGGGATTCATCGTGGCCCCGGGGTTCATCGACCCCCACACCCATTCGTTCGAAGGGCTGCCGGCCCTCAACGAAGAGCGCCGCCGCAATATCGGGGCGCTCATGCAGGGTGTGACCACGGTGGTGACCGGCGCCGATGGCCGGGGCCCGCTCGAGGTCGCCGCGGTGCTGACCGCGGCCGAGCGGCTGGGGATCGGGGTCAACACCTACGCACTCACCGGATTCGGGAGCGCGCGAGTCAAGGTGATGGGCAGCTCCTCCGCCCCGGCGACCCCGGCGCAAATCGACTCGATGAAATCGCTGATCGCCAAGGCGATGCGCGAGGGCGCGTTCGGGGTGGGCTCGGGGCTCTTCTACGCCCCGCAGAGCTACGCCAGTACCGAGGAGGTCATCGCGGTGCTCAAGGGCGCCACGCCCTACGGCGGGGTCTACGACACCCACCAGCGGGACGAGAGCTCCTACACCATCGGGCTGCTCAACTCGGTGCGGGAAGCGATCCGGATCGGGCGGGAGACCGGTCTCACCACCAACCTGGGCCACGTGAAGGCGCTGGGGGTGGACGTGTGGGGCAAGGCGGACAGCGTGCTCCTGCTGATGCGGGAGGCCCGGGCCTCGGGCCACATGGTGGTGGCCGATCAGTACCCCTGGACCGCCAGCGGCACCGGGCTCGGCTCCTCGTTGCTTCCCCGCTGGTCGCAGGCGGGAGGAAGAGATTCCCTGTTGCTGCGGATCGCCGATCCGGCCACTCGCGAAAGAATCCTGGTCGAGATGCGCGACAATCTCCGCCGCCGCGGGGGAGACAGCACGCTCCTCCTCACCGGCGGCGGCGCCGCGGCGCAGCCGTACAAGGGAAAGACGCTGAAGCAGGTCGCCGCGGAGAAGGGCGCGGGCGCGGTGGAGACGGCGCTGGAGCTGATCCGCACCGTGGGAGACATCGGGGTCGCTTCGTTCAACATGAATGAGCGGGACATCGAGACCTTCATGAAGGATCCCTACGTGATGACCGGGTCCGACGGCTCCGGGGGACATCCCCGGCTCTACGGGACCTATCCCCGGAAGATCCGCCGCTACGTCCTCGACAAGCCGGTGATCACCATGGAGCGGATGATCCGGGCCTCCTCGGGACAAGTGGCGGAGGTCTACGGCATTCCGGACCGGGGAACCCTCGAGGTGGGCCGCTTTGCCGATGTCATCGTGTTCGATCCCAAGACGATTCGCGAGGAAGCGACCTACGTGGAGCCGGAAAAGCTCTCCACCGGGATGCGCTGGGTGTTCGTGAACGGGAAGGCCGCCGTGGCCGACGGGACCCCGACCGGGGCGATGGCCGGGAAGGCACTGAGGAAAGGGGTGAAACAGTGACGCAACTGTAGTAGCTTTCCCGACTTATGGCCAATCCTCAGTACATCTATACGATGGCGAATCTCCGCAAGGTCGTCCCGCCCAGCCGGGAGATCTTGAAGGGGATCTATCTCGCGTTCTTCCCCGGAGCCAAGATCGGCGTCCTGGGCGCCAACGGCGCCGGCAAGAGCACCCTGCTCCGCATCATGGCCGGGGTGGACAAGGACTTTCAGGGCGACGCCCGCCCCGCCGACGGGATCCGGGTGGGTTTCCTGTCCCAGGAGCCGGAGCTCGATCCGTCCAAGGACGTCCGGGGCAATGTGGAAGAGGCGGTCAAGTCCCAGCGGGCGATGCTCACCGAGTTCGAGACCATCAGCGCGCGGTTCGCCGAGCCGATGGACGACGACGCGATGAACAAGCTGCTGGAAAAGCAGGGCGCGCTTCAGGAAAAGATCGACGCCCTCGGACTCTGGGAGCTGGATCGCACCATCGATATCGCGATGGACGCGCTCAGGCTTCCTCCCGGCGATGCCGACGTCTCCCGGCTCTCCGGCGGCGAGCGGCGCCGGGTGGCGCTCTGCCGGGTGCTGCTGGAGCAGCCCGACCTCCTGCTGCTCGACGAGCCCACCAACCACCTCGACGCCGAGTCGGTGGCCTGGCTGGAGCGCCACCTGCGCGACTTTCCCGGGACCATCGTCGCCGTCACCCACGACCGGTACTTCCTGGACAACGTGGCCGGATGGATCCTCGAGCTGGACCGGGGCGCCGGCATTCCGTGGGAGGGCAACTACTCCTCCTGGCTGGACCAGAAGCGCCAGCGTCTCGCGGTCGAGGAAAAGCAGGCCTCGGCCCGCCAGAAGACCCTGGAGCGCGAGCTGGAGTGGGTCCGGATGGCGCCCCGGGCCCGGCACGCCAAGCAGCAGGCCAGGATCCGGGCCTACGAAGAGCTGCGGGACCAGGGTGAGCGGCAGCAGGAGGGCACCGCCGAAATCCTGATCCCGGTTCCGCCCCGGCTGGGCGACGAAGTCGTGATCGCGAAGAACGTCGCCAAGGGCTACGGTGACCGGCTGCTGTTCGAGAACCTGAGCTTTGCCCTGCCCCGGGGCGGCATCGTCGGGGTGATCGGTCCCAACGGCGCGGGCAAGACCACGCTGTTCCGGATGATCGCCGGCACCGAGCGCCCTGATGCCGGCGAGCTGGTGGTCGGCTCCACCGTGCAGATCGCCTACGTGGATCAAAGCCGCGATTCGCTCGGGGCCGACAATTCCGTGTACCAGGAGATCTCCGGCGGGCAGGAGCAGCTTCAATTCGGGAAGCGGACCGTCAACGCCCGGGCCTACTGCGCCGGCTTCAATTTCCGGGGCGCCGATCAGCAGAAGAAGGTGGGTCTGCTCTCCGGCGGCGAGCGAAACCGGGTGCACCTGGCCAAGCTGCTCAAGAGCGGCGGCAATCTCCTGCTGCTGGACGAGCCCACCAATGACCTCGACGTCGACACCCTTCGCGCCCTGGAAGACGCCCTGCTGGGCTTTGCCGGCTGCGCGGTGGTGATCAGCCACGACCGCTGGTTCCTCGACCGGATCGCAACCCACATGCTGGCCTTCGAGGGGGACAGCGAGGCCTACTGGTTCGAAGGCAACTATCAGGAGTACGCCGCGGACTACAAGCGCCGCAAAGGCGTCGCGGTGGATCAGCCGCACCGGATCCGCTACAAGAAGCTCGTGCACTAGGAATCCGAATCCATGCCGCTTCGTCGCGCCCCGGCCGTGGTGCTCCCGCCGCGCCTGGAAGGGCTGACTGCCCTCTCGACCAATCTCTCCTGGAGCTGGAACCGCGAAGCCCGCGAGCTGTTCCGCTCGATCGATCCCCCCACCTGGCGCCGGGTGCGCCACAACGCGATCGAGCTGCTGCGGGAAACCCCGCACTCCCGATTGACCCAGCTCGCCAAGGACCCGGCGTTCGTGCAGCTGTACGACCGGGTGATGGAATGGTTCGCCACCGATCAGCAATCGGAGCGCACCTGGTTCTCCCGCCGGTATCCCGAGCTGCTGCATCGCCCGGTGGCCTACTTCTGCGCCGAGTTCGGGCTCCACAACTCGGTGCCGATCTACAGCGGCGGCCTCGGCATCCTGGCCGGGGACCATTGCAAGACCGCTTCGGACCTGGGCATCCCCTTTGTGGGGGTGGGGCTCAGCTACATGAAGGGCTATTTCGACCAGCGGCTTCGGGGCGACGGGTGGCAGGAGGACAGCGACGACCACGTGGATCCCTCGCTCACCCCGCTGGTCGAGCTGCGCGGCCCCGGCAACGAGGAGTGGCTGGCGGTGGTGCAGACCTTCGGCCGGCCGGTCCATGTGCGGGTCTGGTCGCTCCGGGCCGGCCGGGTGCCGCTCTACCTGCTCGACACCAACCTGGAAGAGAACCACCCCGAGGACCGCACCCTGCTCAACAAGCTCTACGGGGGCGGGCCCGATCTCCGGCTCCGGCAGGAGTGGCTGCTCGGGGTTGCCGGGGTCCGGGTGCTGCGCGCGGTGGGTGTGGACCCCGGGGTGTGGCACGCCAACGAAGGCCACGCGGCGTTCATGATGCTGGAGCGGCTGCGGGAGCTGACCGCGGGCGGGATGCCCTGGGCCGAGGCGCTCACCGAGGTCCGCTGCAACACCGTCTTCACCACCCACACCCCGGTGCCCGCCGGCCACGATGCCTTCGACCCGGAGCAGATGCTCCAGTGCACCGGCCCGATCTGGGAGGAAATGGGCACGACTCCCGAGCAGGTGGTGGGGCTGGGACTCCACCCCGGCCGCCCCGACCAGCGCTTCCAGATGACGGTGCTGGCCCTCAACCTCTCGGCCCGGGTCAACGGAGTGTCGCAGCGCCATGGCCAGGTGTCCCGGGATATCTGGCACGACCTCTGGCCGGGGCGCTCCCAGGACTCGGTGCCGATCGGAGCGATCACCAACGGGGTCCATCTGGCCACCTGGATGGCCAACCCGATAATGAAGCTGCTCGACCGCCACTTCGGTCCCGATTGGGGCGCCCGGCTGGATGACCCGGGTCTCTGGGACCAGCTCCAGCACCTCGATCCCGGCGCGATCTGGGCGGTCCACCAGGAGGTGAAGGGCACCCTGATGGGATTCATCCGGGAAGAGGCCCGGCGCCGCTTCGCCGACGAATGGACCGAGGCCAGCCAGGTGGTCGCGGCCGGCACCCTGTTGCATCCGTACGCGCTCACCATCGGGTTCGCCCGGCGGTTCGCGACCTACAAGCGGGCCTCCCTGCTCTTCCGGGACGAGGAGCGGCTCAAGCGGCTGCTTTGCGACAAGCGGCGGCCGGTGCAGATCATCTTTGCCGGCAAGGCCCACCCGGCCGACAATCCGGGAAAGCAGATTCTCCAGGAGGTGTACAGCTGGGCCCACAATCCCTTCTTCCAGGGCAGGATCGCGTTCCTGGAGGATTACGACATGCACCTCTCCCACGTGCTGGTGCAGGGGGTGGACCTGTGGCTGAATCTGCCCCGGGTCCCGCTGGAAGCTTGCGGCACCAGCGGAATGAAGGCGGCGCTCAACGGGGTGCCCCAGCTCGGCACCATCGACGGGTGGTGGGAAGAGGGGTATGACGGGACCAACGGGTGGACCGTTCCCCTGGCGCCCGACACCGAGGACCTCGAGGTGCAGGACGCCCACGACGCCGAGGAGCTGTACCGGGTGCTCGAGGAGGAGATCATTCCCCTGTATTATTCGACCGACGGCGCCGGGGTGCCGCAGGGGTGGACCGACAAGATGCGCAATGCGATCCGGGTAGCCGGAAGCCGTTTCACGGCGCGCCGGATGCTGCTGGAATACACCGACCGATACTACGTGCCGGCGATGCGCGGCGATCCGCTCACCGACGACCCGCCGCGAGGCGCGGGCCATGCGTGAGCGCCGGAGCCCCGCCCGCGAGCTCTATCCCCACTCCGCCCTTCACACCCGGGACGGCACTCCGGTAACGATCGCGCACCTCGCCGCCGAGTATTACCCTTACGCCCGAAGCGGGGGGCTCGCCGAAGCCGTCGCCAATCTCGCCAGGTTCCAGTCCGCCGGGGGCGTCCGCAGCCTGGGCTTCCTTCCGCTCTACCGGTCCGCCCGCGCCGCCGCCGGCCCGCTCACCCAGGTCGGGGAGCCTTTCATGGTGCGGATGGGCCGGACCGAGGTGGAGGTGCGAGTCCAGCGCCAGGCCGAGGGACGGGACGGCACCCAGCTCTACTTCATCGAGCAGGACGGCTATTTCGACCGGGAGCGGCTCTATGGCGACACCCGGGGCGACTATCCCGACAACCACCTGCGTTATGCCTGCTTCGCTCTGGCGGTGCTCGAAGCGCTCCCCCGGGTGGCCGACGGTCCCCTGGTGCTGCACGCCCACGACTGGCACGCGGCGCTGGCGCTGGTGTACCTGCGCACCCGCTGCGCCGGCATCCCGGGTTATGCCGGGATCCGCTCGGTCCTCTCGGTGCACAACGCCGGGTATCAGGGACACTATCCGCCGGAGGTGATGGAAGAGCTGGGCCTTCCCTGGGAGCTGTTCGACTGGCAGCACCTCGAATGGTACGGCAAGGTCAACTTGCTGAAGGGGGGCCTGGTCGCCGCCGACCAGGTCGTCACCGTGAGTCCCAATCACGTGCGGGAGCTCCGCACCGCAGGCGGTGGGTTCGGGCTTCAGGAAGTGTTCACCTGGCTGGGGCGGAGATTCTCCGGCATCCTCAACGGAATCGATCAGCAGACCTGGAATCCCGCCACGGATCCCCAGGTACCGGAGAACTACACCCTGGATGCGCCGGCCGGGAAAGCGGCCTGCAAGGCGATGGTGCAGCAGGTATTCGGGCTCACCGTGGCGCCTCAGGTGCCGCTGTTCTCGATGGCCGCCCGGCTGGTGACCCAGAAGGGCCTCGACCTGATCCTGGAGAGTCCGGCGCTGTTTTCGCTGGATGCCCAGTTCGTCTTCATCGGGGCCGGTGAGCCCCGCTTCGAGGAAGCGCTCACCAGCCTGGCGGCACGCTATCCCGACCGGATCGCGGTGAACACCAATTTCACCGACCGGCTGGAGCATCTGCTCATCTCGGGCGCCGATTTCCTGCTGATGCCCTGCCAGTACGAGCCCTGCGGCCTGACCCAGATGCGGGCCCAGCGCTACGGCGCGATCCCGGTGGTGCGGCGGGTCGGCGGGCTGGCCGACACGGTCTCCGACGGCGCCACCGGGTTCGTGTTCGAGCCCTACCACGCCGAACCGCTCCTGGGCGCCGCGCTTCGGGGTCTCGACTGCTACGCCAATCCTACCGAGTGGGCCCGGATGCAGCGCAACGCGATGCGGCAGGACTGGGGCTGGGAGCGCTCGGTCGAGCGCTACCTCGAGGTGTACCGGAAGGCGATGTCGCCGTGATGGACTTCATCCTCACCCTCCACAGCCACCTCCCCTACGTCCTCAACCACGGCCGCTGGCCTCATGGGAGCGACTGGCTGGCCGAGGCGGCGGTGGACACCTACCTCCCGCTGATCGAGGCGCTCGACCTGCTGGCGGAGGAGGGAGTCCCCGCGCCGGTCACCCTGGGGGTCACCCCCATCCTGGCCAATCAGCTCGCCCACCCGTCGTTCGGCAGCGAGCTCTCCGCGTTCTTCACCCAGCGGCTGGAAGCCTGCGACGAAGCCGAGACGGCATTCGCGGGCGGCCCCGACCAGCATCTGGTCCCGCTGGCCGGCTACTGGCGGGAGCGCTACCGCCGCCTGCTCCGGAAGTACGAGCATTACGGCGGCGACCTGATCGGCGCGTTGCGGGGGCACGCCGCGGCGGGCCGGCTCGAGCTGCTGAGCTCGGCGGCCACCCACGGGTTCCTCCCGCTGCTCGGATCGGAAGAGAGCATCGCCTTCCAGCTCGCGGTGGGCCGGGCCGAGCATCAGCGACTCTTCGGGCGGCCGCCGGCCGGTTGCTGGGTTCCCGAATGCGCCTACCGTCCCCGGGGCGACTGGCAGCCCGATCCCGCGGCGCGGTTCATGGCCAACCGACCCGGCATCGAGGAGCACCTCGAGACCAGCGGCTACCGGTTCTTCTTCGTGGACGCCCACCTGGCCGAAGCCGGACGGCCGCTCGGACTCTACCGCGAAGGCGGCAGGCCCGACGGGATCCCGCTCAGCGACGAGGACTGGAGCAATCCGGTGGCGCGCCGGTCGCCCTACCAGAGCTACGAGGTGTCGCCCCAGGCCAATCGCCGAGGGGTGGTGGCGTTCGTGCGTGATCCGCTTTCCACCCGGCAGGTCTGGAGCCGGCACGGCGGATTCCCCGGAGACGGCGGCTACCTCGAGTTCCACAAGATCAGATTCCCCGGCGGGCTCAAGCTCTGGCGGGTGACCCATCCCCAGGCCGACCTCGGCCTCAAGCAGCCGTACGAGCCGAACGTGGCGCGGGCCCGGGCCTGGGGACACGCCGGACACATGGAGTGGATGCTCCGCAATCACGCCGCCGGCCCGCGCACCCCCGGGGAATCGGTGATCGTGGCGCCGTTCGACACCGAGCTGTTCGGTCACTGGTGGCACGAGGGGATCGAATTCGTCGCCGATCTCTACCGCCACCTCGCGGCCCGCGGAGGGGTCGTCCCGCGGACCGCGTCGGGTCACCTGACCTCACATCCGCCGGAGCGCGCCATCGCGCTGGCCCAGGGCTCCTGGGGTGCCAACGGGGATTTCAGCATGTGGCTCAATGCGGAGACCCGGTGGACCTGGGTGCAGCTCTGGCAGCTCGAGTCGCGCTTCTGGGAGGTGGCGCGCCGGACCATCGCCGAGCCGGCCTGCGAGCGGGTGCTGGCGCAGGCGGCCCGGGAGCTGCTGCTGCTCCAGTCGAGCGACTGGCAGTTCATCATCAGCACCGGCGCCGCGGCGGACTACGCCACCCGGCGCTTCAACGGCCACGCCGAAGACCTCGACCGGCTGCTGCGCGCCCTGGAGAGCCCGGTCCGGACCGACTGGTCCGCTGCGGAGCAGGACGCGGAGGCGCTGCGCCGCCGGGACGACGTGTTCCCCGGAATTCTTCCCGTGCTGGCGGCGGTGCTGCGGTGACGGCGGCTGGCCATTCGGTCGTCATTCATGCCCATTTCTATCAGCCGCCCCGCGAAGAGCCGTGGCTCGAGCAGGTGGAGGCGGAGCCCAGCGCGGCGCCGTTTCACGACTGGAACCGCCGGATCGAGCGGGAGTGCTATCGCGCGGTGGTCGCGGCACGGATTCCCGGGCCGGACGGACGCATTGCCCGGGTGGTGAACACGCTGGAGCAGATCAGCTTCAACGTGGGCCCCACCCTGGCGGAGTGGCTGGAGAAGGAGGCCCCGGAGACCTGGAGCGCGATGGTGGAAGCCGATCACAACAGCCGGCTCCGGCTGGGCGGCCACGGCAATGCGCTCGCGATGCCCTACCATCACAGCATCCTTCCGCTCGCCTCCCGCCGGGACAAGACCACCGAAGTGCGCTGGGGAATCGCCGATTTCCGGCGCCGGTTCGGGCGGGATCCCGAGGGGATGTGGCTGCCCGAGACGGCGGTGGACGACGAGACCCTCGACGTGCTGGCCTCCGAGGGAATCCGTTTCACGGTCCTGGCGCCCCACCAGGTAACCGGCGCGCCGGCCGGCGGGATGCCCGGCCGCTACACCACGTCGGGGGGACGGAGCATCGCGCTCTTCGTCTATGACGGCCCGCTCTCCCATGACGTGGCCTTCGGCCCTCTGGTGACCGACGGCAGCCGCTGGGCGCCGGCCATCCGGAGCCGGATGCCGCGCGAAGGACCGGGCCTGGTGTCGATCGCGACCGACGGTGAGACCTATGGGCATCATCACCGATTCGGCGAGATGGCGCTCGCGGCCGCGCTGGACGGGCTGGGACGGGACCCGGGGACCTGCGTCGAGAATTACGCTTCATTTCTCGCCCGGCATCCCGCGACCTCCGAGGTCGGCCTGGTAGCCCCCAGCTCGTGGAGCTGCATTCACGGGGTGGAGCGGTGGAGGGCCGACTGCGGCTGCCGCACCAGGGAAGGGACCAGCCAGGCCTGGCGGAAGCCACTGCGGCAGGCGCTGGACGCGCTCGCCACCGAGCTGCACGGGCGGTTTGCCGAGGAAGCAGCCGGGTTTTTCCCCGATCCCTGGGAGGCGCGCGACTCCTACGCGACCGTGGGCCTGCCCTCGCACCTGCCGGTACGGGCCCGGGAGCTGCTCGAGCTGGAGCGGAATACCCTCCGGATGTTCACCTCCTGCGGCTGGTTCTTCGATGACCTCGCCGGACTGGAGACCGTGGTCTGCCTTCGCTACGCCGCCCGGGCCATCGAGCTGGCCGGTCCCGATGCCGCGCTGCTGGAAGCGGGATTCCTGGATCGGCTGGAGGAAGCCCGGAGCAACGACGCCGGCGCGGGCACCGGGCGCGAGGTGTATCTCAACGCGGTGGCGGCGTGGCGGCCCGGCCACCTCCGCGCGGCCGCGGGTTATGCGGCACTCCTCTCGGTGGCGCCCGAGGCGGTGCGGTCCGCCGTCGGCGCCTTTCTGGTGGGATCGGACGGACCGGGCTCGCTGTCAGTGCAGCATCGCCGCACCGGTGCCACCTGGAAGGTGCGGGCCCAGGTGAACCGCCCCGACGGGGCGACGGTGGAAACCATCGCCCAGGCGGATCGCGCGGGGAACGGCAAGACTTTCCCGCTTGGCTGGCTGCCGGAGTACGAACAGGAGCAGATCCGCCTGGCGCTTCGCCGGGAGCTTCGCCGGGGAGTGCTCACTCCCGAGGAGGACCGCCAGATTGCCGAAGGGACCCTGCGATTCGACCGTGCAGTGGCGTTCTCGCTGGTGCGGCAGCTACCGGCCGATCCCCGCGAGGCCCACGGGCTCGACTTCGACCGGCTGAGCCGGACCCTGGACCTGCTGGCACTGGAGCGGCTGGCGATCCCCTTCGACGCCCAGACCCGGTTCTACCGGATCCTCACCAGGGGGCCGCGGGAGACCCGTCGCCGTTTCGGCCAGCTGGCGGGGCGGTTCGGCTTCGTGACCAGCCTGACGGATGGCGGATAGCGGATAGC
>Ga0209818_1000152_pt1 | contig 16492 bp, 13 predicted proteins | sample NCAS200_FD_187517 | JGI IMG/M metagenome (GOLD analysis project Ga0209818, IMG submission 187517) | Agricultural soil microbial communities from Utah to study Nitrogen management - NC AS200 (SPAdes) (version 2) | ecosystem: Environmental > Terrestrial > Soil > Agricultural land | place: USA... | reverse complement strand
GATGCATCTGGTCTCCGAGGTCGAGGGCACCCTCGCCGAGGGGCAGGACGCCCTGCACGCGTACACCGCCGCGATGAACATGGGTACCCTGGTCGGCGCGCCGAAGATTCGCGCCGCGCAGATTCTCCGGGAGGTCGAGACCTCGCGACGGGGGGCGTACGGCGGAGCGGTCGGCTACCTGAGTCACGACGGCGCGATGGATACCGCCATCGTGATTCGGGCCGCGGTGGTGCGGGACGGCACCGCGCAGGTCAGAGCCGGCGCGGGGATCGTGTTCGACTCCGACCCGGCCGAGGAAGCTCGGGAGACCCGGCGCAAGGCGGAAGCGGTGCTCCGCGCCATCGCGGGAGGATCCGATGGCTGACCCGCTCCGCCTGGTCTTCGTGGACAACTTCGATTCCTTCACCTGGAACCTGGTGGACGAGTTCGCCCGCCGCGGTGCCGAAGTGGAGGTGTGGCGGAACACGGTGGCCGCCGGCCACCTGCTGGCCCGCGCGCGGGAGCGGCGGCCCAGCCTGCTGCTCCTGTCCCCCGGTCCGGGGGCGCCCGCCCAGGCCGGGTGCTGCATCGAGCTGATCCGGCAAGCGGCCGACGCGCAGGTGCCGCTGTTCGGGGTCTGCCTCGGCCACCAGGCGATGGTCGAAGCGTTCGGGGGAGTGGTGGGACCGGCCGGCGAGGTGGTTCACGGCAAGACCTCGAGGGTGCGCCACCAGGGCGGAGTGCTGTTTGAGGGTGTCCCCTCGCCCTTTCCGGTCGGCCGCTATCACTCGCTGGCCGCGTCGGTGACGCCCGGGTGCCTGGTCCCGGTTGCCGAAACCGGCGGCATTGTCATGGCGGTGGCCCACAGCGCCGCGCCGCAGCTGGGAGTACAGTTCCATCCCGAATCCATCCTGACTCCCGACGGGGGCCGGATCATCGACAACGTCATGCAATGGGCAATCCATGCGCGCGGGTGAAGTGCTCGAGGCCCTGAGCCGCCGGTCGCTGACCCGCGAGGAAAGCACGACGGCCTTCAAGCTGCTCCTGGCCGGCGACTACTCCGAGATCGAGGTCGCCGCCGTGTTGGTGGCGCTCAAGACTCGCGGGGAGACTCCCGAGGTGATGGCCGGTGCGGTGGAAGCGCTCCTGATGGCCGCGCTTCCCTTTCCCCGTCCCGAGTATCCCTACGCCGACTGCTGCGGAACCGGCGGCGACGGCGCGTCGACCGTCAACATCTCGACCGCGGCCGCGTTCGTCGCCGCGGAGCTGGGCATCCCGATCGCGAAAACCGGTAACCGCTCGGTCTCGTCCCGCTGCGGCTCGGCCGACGTCCTCGAGCGGCTGGGGGTCCGGCTCGATCCTTCCCCCGAGGTGGGGCGGCGCTGCCTCGACGAGCTGGGCATCTGTTTCGTGTTCGCGCCGCAATACCATCCCGGGGTCCGCCACATCGCCCCGGTCCGCCGAGCCCTCGGGGTTCGCACCGTCTTCAACCTGGTCGGGCCGCTCGCCAACGCGGCGCGACCTCCCTGGCAAATGATGGGGATCTACGATCCCGCGCTGTGCGAGGCCGCGGTCCGGACCCTCCACCTGCTGGGGCGCGAAGTGGCCCTCGTGGTGCACGGCAGCGGCCTGGACGAAGTCGCTCTGCACGGACCCACCACCGGGGTCCTGCTCCAGGGCGGAGAGATCCGCCGTATCACCATCACGCCCGAGGAAGCGGGGCTCACCCCTGCTCCGGTGGAGCTGCTCGCCGGCGCGGGTCCGGACGAGAATGCCGCCTGGCTGCTCGAGCTGCTCGAAGGAAAGGGACGGCCGGCGCAGGCGGACGCCGTCGCGCTCAACGCCGGGGTCCTGGCCTGGGCGACGGGCCATGCGCCGACACTCCGGCAGGCGACCCGGATGGCGCGGCAGGCCCTCGACGGCGGCGGCGCCGCGGTAAAACTTGGCCGGCTGGCGGAGCTCTCCCATGGTGCTTGACGAAATCCTCGCCCACAAACGGAGCGAGATCGCGGCCCGAAAGACAGCCAACAGCCTGGAGTCGCTCCAAGCCCGGGCGGTACCCGCCAGCAGGAGTCTCGCCCAGGCGCTTCGCGCCGGGCGTCCCGGATTCCTCCTCGAGATCAAGTTCGCCTCCCCCTCGGCCGGAATCATTCGTGCGGGGAGCGATCTCACGCCGGTGGTGGCGAGCTACGGCCGCCATGCCGACGCGGTCTCGGTGCTAACCGACCAGCGATTTTTCGGCGGCTCGCTCGACCGCCTCGCCCAGGTGCGTGAACGCCTGGAGCAGCCGATCCTCGCCAAGGATTTCATCCTGGAGCCGTACCAGGTGGTGGAAGCCCGGGTCTACGGCGCCGATGCCGTCCTGCTGATCCTGGCCGCGATCGACGATCAGGCCTGGCGGGCCTGCGCGGACCAGGCCGGCCGGCTCGGGATGGAAGTGCTCACCGAGGTGCACGACCAGACCGAGGCATCCCGCGCCGCGGCCCTGGGCGCCAGGATCATCGGGATCAACAACCGCGACCTCCGCACCCTCGCGGTGGATCCCGGCACCACGGCACGGGTCTCACCCCGCATACCTACGGATCGCCTGGTGGTGGCCGAGTCGGGGATCGCTTCGCGGGAGACGGTCGTGCGGCTCCGGCCCCACGCCGACGCATTCCTGGTAGGAAGCGCGCTGATGGGGGCCCCCGACCTGGATCGCGCGGTGCGGGAGCTGGTCTACGGGCGGACCAAGATCTGCGGCCTGACCAGCGCGGAGGATGCGGCCCGGGCCTTCGAAGCCGGAGCGACCCATGGTGGTCTCATGTTCGCCGCCGGCTCGCCCCGCCGGATCTCGGCTTCGGAAGCACGGCAAGTTTCGGCCGGCGCGCCCCTGTCGTGGGTGGGCGTCTTCGCCGATCAAGCCCCCGAGGAAATAGCCGCGGCCGCAACGGACCTGCGACTCGACGCCGTGCAGCTCCATGGGCACGAGACCGCGGATCAGACCGCCTCGGTTCGCAGGCAGGTACCGGCGGCGATCGCGGTGTGGAAGGCGGAACGGGTCCAGGAGCGGATTCCGGAGCGCGGTGGGGCGGATCGCCTGTTGCTGGACGGCTGGACGGCTGGACGGCTGGGAGGAACGGGCCGGACGTTCGACTGGTCCCTACTGGAGCATTTTCCCGAGCGAGCGGAGGTAATTCTCGCGGGAGGCCTTCGCGCTTCCAATGTCGCCGCCGCGGCCGCGCTCGACACCTGGGCGCTCGATGCCAGCTCCGGCGTGGAATCGGCGCCGGGCCGGAAGGATCCCGGCCTGTTGCGCGACTTCTTCACCCAGCGGAGACGCCTGCCCGGGCGGGGAGATTCCCCCGAATGAAACTCGCCGGCCGCTTCGGTCGATTCGGAGGCGCCTACGTCCCCGAGATTCTCATGCCCGCGCTGGAGCAGCTCGAGGCGGCCTTTCTGGAGTCGAAGGACGATCCCGGGTTCACCGCCGAGCTCTCCGGTTTGCTGCGCGACTATGCCGGGCGCCCGACCCCGTTGTACTGCTGCCGCAACCTGACGGCCGGCTCCCCGGCCCGGATCTTCCTCAAGCGGGAGGATCTCCTCCACGGCGGAGCCCACAAGACCAACCAGGCTCTGGGCCAGGGATTACTCGCCCGCCGCATGGGCAAGCGCCGTCTGATCGCCGAGACCGGAGCGGGTCAGCACGGGGTGGCCACGGCGCTCACCGGCGCGGTGCTCGGGCTGGCAACCCGGGTCTACATGGGCGCGGTGGACATGGAGCGGCAGAAGCCCAATGTCTTCCGGATGCAGCTGATGGGAGCCGAGGTGGTACCGGTGACCACCGGTTCGCGCACCCTCAAGGACGCGATCAACGAAGCGCTACGGGACTGGTCGGCGAGTTATGAGGATACCCACTATCTCCTCGGCACCGTCGCGGGCCCCCACCCGTTCCCGCTCATGGTGCGGGATTTTCAGCGCATCATCGGAGACGAGGCCCGGCGGCAGATGCTGGACGCGGAAGGTGCGCTGCCCGACCTGGTGGTTGCCTCGGTCGGCGGAGGGTCCAATGCGATGGGCATCTTCACCGCGTTTCTGGGAGACCCTGGCGTCGGGCTCATCGGCGTGGAAGCGGCGGGCGAGGGCCTGGAGACCGGCCGCCACTGCGCCACGCTCACCACCGGACGTCCCGGCGTGCTCCACGGGGCCTACAGCATGACGCTGCAGGACGAGGAAGGGCAGATCGGAGAAAGCCATTCGATCTCGGCCGGCCTCGACTACCCCGGGGTTGGTCCCGAGCACGCCCATCTCCGCGAGATTGGCCGGGCCGGATACCTCACCTGCGACGACCAGGAAGCGCTCCAGGCGTTCTCCGAGCTGGCCCGGGCGGAGGGAATTCTGCCCGCTCTTGAATCGGCCCACGCCCTCGCCGTCGCGTTGAGGCTGGCGAGAAGCGCGACCGCGCCGGAGCGCATTCTGGTGAATCTCTCCGGCCGGGGCGACAAGGACCTGGAGACGGTGCTCCGTCACCTGAGCCCTGGAGGAGCGGCATGAGCACCCGCTACGCCGCGATGTTCGGCCGGCTGGAACGGCAGGGTGAGGGCGCGTTCATCCCCTTCGCCATGCTGGGAGATCCCGATCCCGACCGCAGCCTCGCCGCCATCCGGATTCTCGCCTCCTCGGGAGGTGACGCGCTGGAGCTGGGCCTTCCGTTTTCCGATCCGGTGGCGGACGGGCCGGTGATTCAGGCCGCCGCCGCCCGCGCGCTCGCGAATGGGGTCCGGCAGGCCGATTGCTGGCGGGTGGTGACGGAGCTGCGGTCGGAATTTCCCGAGCTTCCGATCGGACTCCTGGTGTATGCGAACCTGGTCTGCCACCGGGAACCGGAACACTTCTATGCCGCTGCCCGGGCCGCGGGAGTCGACTCGGTGCTGGTGGCGGATCTGCCGGTCCTCGAGTCGGCCGGCGTCGCGGCTGCGGCCCGGGCCCACGACATCGCCCCGGTGTTCATCGCGCCGCCCAATGCCGACGACGAGCGCCTCGCTGCGATCGCGGCCGCGGGCGAGGCCTACACCTACGTCACCTCACGCGAGGGAGTGACCGGGGCGGATGAGACCCTGCGTCGGGATCAGACCGCGCTGATCGCGCGGCTCAGGTTCCATGGGGCGCCGCCGCCGGTTCTCGGATTCGGCATCTCGACGCCCGCCCACGTCCAGGCCGCGCTGGCCATGGGCGCCGCCGGAGCGATCAGCGGGTCTGCGATCGTGAAGAAGATGGTAGGCGGAGAGGATTTTGCTGAGTTTGTGCGTGAGATGAAGAGTGCAACAAAGGGATTGAGTTAGGTTGCCTGATCATCGAGGCCACCCCGCGGGCCTCTGCTCCATGAGCAAAATGATCGGGGCCCGCAGATCGCCGGAGAACACGGTGGACTCGAGCGGCATGGTGCGCTCGTAGTCGTCCGGGGTCATGCCGATCGAGCAGGTGAGCGACACGTGGAGCACCGGCTGGTCCAGCAGCGCCGCGGGCGGAATCCGGCCTGGCGCCGAAGTCATGCCATCCCGCACCGTGGCGGGGACCCGCCCCGAGACATGAACCGTCTGGCCGAGGAGTGAGTGCAGCATCCGGTAGGTCAACGTTGTGGACTCACCGCCACGGGTGACTACCCCGAACACCGGCGCGTCGAACCGGCCGGTGCGGCCAAAGAACGCGATCCCGTACCCGAAGTCGAGGCCGTTATCTTGCGCAATGGCAATGGTTTCCGTCAACAGATCGTGGACGGCGATCAGGTTTTTGGGAATCGGATCCTTGTTCATGGCGCAGCTTCGTCGGAGGGCCCTTCCGAAGCAGGGGCAGGTCCCGGGCCATCCGAAGCGCCCTCGGCCGCCAGCAGGTCCAGCCGGACCACCGTGCCCCGCCCTTCGGAGCTCTCCACCACCACCTTCCCTCCCCACCCCTCCACCAGGCGCTTGACGATGGCGAGCCCGAGCCCGGAGCCGCTGGTAGAGGTTGAAAATCGCGGCTCGAAGATCATCGGGAGCAGCGCGGCGGGAATCCCCTGCCCGTCGTCGTGCACTGCCAGCGTCGTCCCGGCGATCAGGATGCGAATCTGCCGGGCCTCGGCGTTGCGGGCGTTCTCCAGGAGATTGACCAGCGCTTCCTTAACCTCATCGGCCCGCGCCGCCACCGGCACCGGCGCACTGCTCTCCACCGCGATCTCGGCGCCCTCCGGCCCCAGCCGGTAGAGCTCGGCGACGTCACGCACCACCGAGGTGAGCTTCACCGCTTCCATCGGGCCCCGCTCCGAGGCGGGCACGCCGAAGCGGCTGAAGGAGCGGGCGATCCGGTCGAGCCGGTCGATCTCCGACAGGATCCGCCGGGTGGTCTCTTCGAGCACCGGACCGATCGGGGTGCGTCCGTCCTGATGGACCCGGCGGAGATGCTGGACTCCGAGCCGCATCGGAGTGAGCGGGTTCTTGATTTCGTGCGCTACCTGATTGGCCATCTCGCCCCAGGCCACGATGCGGGCGACCCGCTCCTGCGCGTCCCGCGCCCGCCGTACGTCGGCGGTCATCTTGTCGAACGCGGCAAACACCGGGGCAAATTCCGCCGACGGCGGCTGTTCCAGCGAGCGAACCGGCTCGCCCCGGCCGAACGCCAGCGCCGCGTCGCGCAGCTCGGCCACCGGCCGGGAAAGCGCACGAGCCGAGAAGCGGGCGGCCAGCAGGGACGCGGCCACTCCGGCGAGGCTCGCCAGCAGGAGCAGCATCGCGAGGTCGCGCTGGCGGCTCCCCAGCATCGGATCGGCGGCGGTCTGCGGCAGCGCCAGCACTCCGGCTCCGAAGTCTGCCAGGGGCACGGCGCGATACCCCACCCGGGTCGCCACCGCGCGGGACGGGCCCCGGGTGGAGGCCACTTCGCCGCCGTGGATCTCGATGGCGTGGAATGCCTCGGGATCCATCAGCGGAGGGAGCACGCCCAGTGCCTCGAGCAGCTCTCCGCTGGAGCCGGCCACATGGGAGCCGCGCTGGTACATCGCGAGGTCGGCGTCCACCCGCTCGGCGAGGGCATCCAGCTCCCCGCCCAGCGCCGGCTGCGCGGGGAGCGCCGTGCCCGGTGGCACGATGTCCCGCAGGGTCTGCTCGATCATCCGGTCCCGGCTGCTGGCGACCTCGGCGCCCAGGCGGCTCACCCCCCACGCCGCGAACAGCACGGTCGGCGCGAGATAGAACACCGCCAGCGCGGCGCCCAGCTGCGCTTCGTAAGACCGGAGCTCCGGCATCCAGGTGGGGCGGCGGGGAGCATGGCCCCCGAGAATCGCGGCGAACGACCAGAGCAGCGCCAGCAGCGTCACGTCGAGCGCGATCACCAGCGCACCCCGCACCGCGAGCGAAGACGGCGATCCCAGCTGCACCGTCCCGGTGATGTCGCGGGGAACCCCGGCGATGGAGACGGTGCGCTCCCCGCGCGCCAGCCACCCTTCTCGCCGCCAGAGCGCCATGTCGGGCGTGGCGGCTCCGGCCGATGGCGCGGGAGCGAGAGTGAGCCGGTAGAGCGCCGAATGGGGCGTGTCGCCGGCCAGCAGCCGCCCGAGGCGCGAGGGCGGCACCAGCACCGAGCGGGGGCCCAGCGCCACGCTCACCACGGTGTAGTCGTCCCGGCGCACCAGCAGCAGGTAGCTGGTGGCGGGCTCGCGGGGCTCGGCGCTCACCCGGAACGAGTCGGCCGGGGAGAGGGTGCGAATCCGGGCCGCCACCGAATCGCGGGGGAGATCGAGCTGGTCGAGGGCCAGCTCGACCAGCGGCACGCCGTCGGGCCGCCACACCCCTAACACGCCTCGCCGGCCGGCCTCGAACAGCGGGGACGATCGCCACAGCGCGAACAGCTCGGGGGCCGAGCGCGGCGCGGGGCGGCTCAGCACCGTCCGCGCGAACGACTGGAGCACCGCTTCGGCGGAGGGATCGGGGGAATCGCCCAGCGCGGCCATGTCGGCCCGGGCCGCCTCCATCCGGCCTTCGACCTCCGCCCCCCAGGCCAGCAGGGCCGCGGCGGAGCCGGCCACGATCCCGATGCCCACGATGGAGGCGCGCCGGTCGGCGGGACGGGTGACCAGCAGCAGCGGCGGCAGCCAGAGCAGGGTGTACCAGTCGGGCCAGCCGTATCGCGCGTTCCACACCACGGTCCCGATCGCGGCCGCGGCCAGCGCGATCGCCGCGCCGGCGACCGGCGCCCACCAGCTTCCCGCGGGCGCTTCCCGGCCCCGAAGCAGCGCGGCGGCCAGACTGATCACACCGGCGCAGACCAGGAACAGGGTGAGATGCCAGGCCAGCCAGAGGCTCATCGACACGCCGGAGAACGGGGGAATGATCCCCCGTCCGAGCTCGGCCAGCAGATAGGGAGCTCCGGTGAGCAGCAGGAGCGCGACCAGCACCCCGGGCCAGCGCCGGGATGGGGCGCGCTCCCAGAGCAGCGCCCCGATCAGGACGATCACCAGGCCCACCAGCGCCAGCGGACCGGCAGCGGACGACACCGGCCCCAGCACTTCGCTCTTGAACACCGCGGGATCGAAGGGAGCGGGTAGGCCGAGCAGCCGGCCCAGCGGTGACCGGAGCGCGAGACCCAGCGGAAGCAGCGCCAGGGCCACGCGACCGGCACCGGCGGGGACCAGCCAGATCGCCATCACCAGCGAGGCGAGTAATGCCCACGCCACGCCCCGGGATCCCGACCCCCGCGCCCGCGCGATTGCTTCGCCCTGCTCCGGCGGCACGAACTGGGCGCTGAACAGCACCCGGGTGCCGAGCGTAGTCGGCTGCTGGTAGTCGAAGACGTCGGGACTGTTGGGTGCCGCCTGCGGCGGGGTGATCGAGAGTCCCACTTCGGTCCGCTCCCGGAACCGCGCCGCGAGTCCTCGATCCTGGTCCGGCACCGCGGGATCCGCGCCCAGGAGGACCGCACCGATCCCCACCCGGCCGTCAGCCGCATGGCGCCTCACCTCCAGCACCGCGTAGTATGGGGTGAGCCGCACGTCCACCGAGTCGCCGGAGGGGTCCGGCGGCAGCCGGAATCGCCCGCCCCAGACCCGCGGCGCGCCATCGGGCTCGTAGACCGCGAGACCGGCTTCGAGCCCGGTGTCGCTGATCCGCCGCGCCGCCGCGGCAAAGCCTTCTTCGCGGGAGAGCCCGGCCAGCTGCACCGCGCGAGACGCCAGGGTGTCGGCCAGGTGGCGGGCCCGCTGGAGCTCGTCGGCGAGCTTGCCCGAGGCGGACTCGATCCGCCGCTCCCGCTCGGCCGGCCAGGCGTTGGCCAGCCGCTCCAGCCGCCACTGTGTGTGCCCGAGCAGCAGCGCCGTCACGGCGAGAGGAAGGGCAATCCAGCGGCGACGGCGGAGCAGCACTGTGAGCAGCAGGAGACCGAGGGCGGCGGCCGCCACCCCCCGCGACGGGGTGCGAAGCCACTCGCCGGTCGCGATGGCCGCGGCGGCGAACGAGAAGACCCACCAGGGAAAGGCAGTGCTCAGATGACGCGTCCACTGCGGTTGAAGGAGATGTCGCCCGAGCGCGCGGCCCGGCTGCTGGCCGCCACGCCTCGGCTGCTCCTGCCGGCGGGAACCCTGGAGAATCGCGGACCCCATTTGCCACTCGGATGCGACACGGTCATCCTGGAGCGGCTGGCCGATGACCTGTCGATCCGGACCGGCATCGTCCGCGCGCCGGCGCTGGAGTACGGGGTCCACGCCGTGCCCGACGACATGAGCTTCGGCACGGCGGCGCTCACCCGGAAGACCCTCCACCGGGCGGTCAACGAACTTATCGCGATCTGGGAGGAGAAGGCAGGCGTGCGTGACACGCTCATCCTTACCGCCCACGCCGCGGACCAGCATCTGGAAGCCCTGTCCACCATCCGGACCTGCGGCCGGGTCCGGGTCGCCGACATCCTTTCGCTCAGCGTGCTGGCACCGCTCCGGGAATCCCACCGGGGGCCCTGGCACGGCGGAGAGGTGGATACTTCACTCATGCTGCACCTGGCTCCCGAGCTGGTAGACCTGCCCCATTTGCCGGCACAGCTTCCGGCATCCTCCGAAAAAGGGGCCCGGTTCTACGAAGCGATTCTCGCAACCCTCGAAAAAGAGCTGATGCGAGAGGCGACCGTCAAAGCCACTGCAACAAGTGAGCTCGCAGAAACGTAACTGTCTGTATTACATTGCGTTAGATTGTGTTTGTCGCAAGCTGAAACCTTTGGACGCATCCCGTCGTTATATGGGATGCTCAACCGTCCGCTACCTGACAAGGAAGATCGCCATGACTCGCTGGGCCCGCGCCCTTCTGGGACTTTGCTTGGTCGCGCCGACCGGGGCATTCGCCCAGGTGCCGACCGTCCAGGCGCCGGTCACTCCGGCCCGTGCCGCGCAGACGGCGCGTCTCACGCTGACCGAAGCGCTCGAACTCGGTCGCCGCAACAGCCCGACCTATCGCCAGTGGCTCAATGACGCCGGCCCCGCCAACTGGGCGGTGCGAAACGCATATGCCAACCTGCTTCCCTCGGTGGATGTCAGCGGGGGCATGGGCTACACCGGCTCCGGCGCCTCGACGTTCGGCGGTTCCACCTTCAATCAGTCCTCGCCCTCGTTGAGCTCGAACTATTCCCTCTCCTTCGCCTGGCAGCTCTCCGGGGCGGAACTGTCCGCCACCGGGCAGCAGAAGGCGAGTCGCCGCGCCACCGAGGCGGACATCACCAGCGCCGCGGAGCAGTTGCGTAACGACATCACGGTGCAATACCTGAGCGCGCTCCAGGCGGTGGCCCAAACCGAAGTCGCCCGGGTCCAGGTCCAGCGCAACACCGACTTCCTGGCGCTGGCGCGGGCCAAGTACACCGTGGGCCAGTCCACCATGCTGGACGTGCGGCAGGCTGAGGTGCTCAAGGGCCAGTCGGACGTGGCGCTGCTCCGGGCCCAGCAGACCGAGAACGAAGCCAAGCTGGAGCTGTTCCGTCGCATGGGAGTGTCGCTTCCCGGACTTCCCGAGACCATCCAGCTTGCGGATTCCTTTCCGGTGACCGAGCCGCAGTTTGACCAGCAGCAGCTCCTGGCGATGGCCCAGGAGGAGAATCCCTCGCTCAAGGCGTTCCGCGCCCGTGAGGTAGCGGCCACCTGGGGAGTGCGCTCGGCCAAGTCGCGCTTCCTGCCGACCGTGAGCGTGAGCGCCGGCATCCAGGGCTTCACCCAGGAATTCACCAACGAGAGCCTGCTGCTCAATCAGCGGCTGGCCGGGGCGCAGAGCACCGCCGAGAACTGCCGGTTCCAGAATGCGCTGATCGCTACCCTGCCGGGCGGCGGGGTGCCGGGCTTTCCGAATGGCGGCATCATCAGCGACTGTAACGCGTTCTCCAACCTGGACGCTACCGGCGACGCATTGCTGCCGGGCTTCCGCGATCAGGTGATCGGCACCAACGACGTCTTCCCGTTCAGCTTCACCAAGCAGCCGTTCGCGGCCCGGCTCACCATCTCGCTGCCGATCTTCGACGGCTTTACCCGGAATCTCCAGGTCGCCCAGGCCCAGGCGACTGAAGACGACCTGACCGAGAGCGTGCGGGCCCGGAGGCTCCAGGTCGAGGCGGAAGTCGCGGCCCGGTTTCTCGGGGTGCGGAACTCCTACCTGGCCATCCAGGTGCAGGAGCAGAGCCGCCAGTCGGCGCGGGAACAGCTCCGCCTGGCCCAGGACCGCTACCGGCTGGGCGCCGGCTCGTCGCTGGAAGTGTCGGACGCGCAGAACACCGTCACGCGCGCCGAAGGAGACTACGTGAACGCCGTTTACGAATACCACAAGGCCGTCGCGGCACTCGAGCTCGCGGTCGGCCGCCCACTGCGCTGAAAGAGGATCGATCATGTCACGTCGTGCCAAGTGGACGCTGGGCCTCGCGATCGTCGTCCTTGTCGGCGGCGGCCTCTTTGCCCTGACGGCGGCCAAGAAAGGCAGCCGGGCCACCGAGGTTCGGCTCGAGCCGGTGTCCGCGCGCGACCTGGTCGCCGCGGTCACCGCCAGCGGCAAGATCGAGGCGGAGACCAAGGTCGACGTCAGCGCCGATATCACCGGGCGGATCACCCAGATCGGGGTCAAGGAGGGGGACCTGGTCAAGAAGGGCCAGTTCCTGATCCAGATCGACCCGGCCCAGTATCTCTCGGTGGTCAGCCGGCTCGAAGCACAGGTGGCGCAGATGGACGCGTCGCTGACCCAGGCCCGCACCAATCGTGACCAGGCCCGGCGGCAGCGCGACCGATCGCTCGAGATCCAGAAGGCCAATGCCGAGCTGATCGCCCGCGAGGTGGTCGAGCAGGCGGTCCAGGCCTTCGACGTGGCCGATGCGAACTACAACGCGTCCAAGGCCGGAGTGGACCAGGCCCGCGCCGCGCTCTCGGAAGCCCGGAGCAACCTGGCCAAGACCCGGCTCACCGCCCCGATTGACGGGCGGGTGGTCCGGCTCGCGGTGGAAGAGGGCGAAGTCGCGGTCCCAGGCACCTTCTCCCGGGAAACCGGCCTGCTGCTCACCATCGCAGACCTCTCGGTGGTGCTGGCCCGGGTGCAGGTGGACGAGACCGACGTGGTGCGCCTCCACCTGGGCGACTCGGTCTCCGTCACCATCGACGCCTTCCCCGACACCTCGTTCGTGGGGCGGGTCACCGAGATCAGCAACAGTGCCAAGCTGTCGCAGACCGGCGCCGCCAGCGGCGGATCCACCGACCGCGCCGTGGATTTTGACGTGGAGATCACCCTCGACAAGCCCCCGGCCGGGATCCGCCCCGACCTGTCGTCCACCGCGCGGATCGTGACCGACACCCGGAAGCAGTCGCTTTCCATCCCGATCATCGCGCTGACCGTGCGGGCCCACGAGGATGTGCCCAACGAAGTGAAGACCACCGAAGGCGCCGCGGTCGGGACCGGTGGCACGGCCAAGAAGCCCAAGGATCGCGAGGGCGTGTTCGTGGTGGAGAATGGGGTCGCCATGTTCCGCCCGGTGAAGGTCGGGATCGCGGGCGACGAGCACTTCGAGGTGATCGAGGGCCTCAAGGCGGGCGATACCGTGGTGGCCGGCCCCTATCAGTCGGTCCGCGACATGAAGGACAGCACCAAGGTGCGCCAGGCTCGGGAGACCGGCGCCGGCGCGGCGGGCGCGCCGAAGAAGGCTCCATGAGCGACCTCGTGATCCAGATCCGGGACCTGGTCCGGACCTACGAGATGGGCGTGGAGACGGTGCACGCCCTCCGGGGCGTGTCGCTGGAGATCCGCCGCAACGAGTACGTGGCGATCATGGGACCGTCGGGCAGCGGGAAGTCGACGCTCATGAACCTGATCGGCTGCCTCGACACTCCGACCTCCGGAGAGTACTGGCTCAACGGCCAGGAAGTCTCCCGGATGCCCGACGACGCGCTGGCCCGGGTGCGCAACCGGGAGATCGGGTTCGTGTTCCAGACCTTCAACCTGCTGCCCCGGGCCTCCGCGCTGGCCAACGTGGAGCTCCCCCTGGTCTACGCGGGCGCCGCCGCGCGGCAGCGGCGGCAGCGGGCCGAGGCCGCGCTGACCCGCGTGGGGCTGGGAAACCGCATGGATCACCGGCCCAACGAGCTCTCCGGCGGTCAGCGGCAGCGGGTCGCCATCGCCCGGGCGCTGGTGAACGAGCCGGCCATCCTGCTGGCCGACGAGCCCACCGGCAATCTCGACAGCACCACCAGCGAAGAAATCATGCGGGTCTTCGAGACCCTGCACGACCAGGGACAGACGATCATCATGGTGACCCACGAAGCTGACATCGCCGCCCATGCCGAGCGGGTGGTGGTCCTCCGGGACGGCCGGATCGCGAGCGACACCCGGCGCCGGGAAGCAGCGGCCTGACATGATGCTCAAGGACGCGGTCGGCATGGCGCTGACCACGATTCGCACCCAGAAGCTCAAGAGCTTTTTCTCGCTCCTGGGCGTGCTGATCGGGGTCACCTTCCTGATCGCGGTGGTCTCCATCGTGCAGGGCATGAACGTGTACATGGAGGATCAGTTCGCCAACAAGCTGGTCGGGCTCAACACCTTCCAGCTCCGGCGGATGCCCAATTTCACCGACGCGTCGGAGGAGCAGTGGCGGGAGTGGTCCCGCCGGCCCCGGATCAACTACGTCGAGTCCGATTTCGTCGAATCGAGGATGGAAACGCCGGCGATCTTCTCCCGCTTCTGCAGCGAGCGGCTGCCCCTGGTGTGGAACGGGACCACCGCCAAGGATGTCGACGTCTGGACCGCGGACGCGCCGATGTTCCGGATCAAGAACCTCGACCTCGAAGCCGGGCGGGTGTTCACGCCCCAGGAGGCCGAGGCCGGGGTGGCCGTGGTAGTGATCGGCTGGGAAATCGGCGAGAAGCTGTTCAAGGGAGCGGACCCGCTCGGCAAGAGCATCGCGATCGAAGGGCTGCCCTACCGGGTCATCGGGTTGCTGACCAAGCAGGGAACCCTCTTCGGGATCTCGCTCGACAAATTCGCCGTGGTCCCCTTCGAGTCCCCGGTCCACCGGGTGGCCTGCCGCGCAGGCTTCATGGACGAATTCCATGTCAAGGCCGACAACGTGGCGGGGATGCAGGCGGCGCTGGCCGAGACCCAGGAAGCGATGCGGATCCAGCGGCGGCTCAAGCCGGCCCAGGAGGACAACTTCGCCATGCAGACCGCGGAGGGCGCCCTGGAGGGGTGGAAGAAGATCTCCGCCATCCTGATGACCGCGCTCCCCATGCTGGTGTCGGTCAGCCTGGTGGTGGGCGGCATCGTGATCATGAACATCATGCTGATGGCGGTGGCCGAGCGGACGGTGGAGATCGGCATCCGCAAGGCGCTGGGCGCCAAGCGGCGTGACATCATGGCCCAGTTCGTGGTCGAATCGGCCACCCTCTCCACCCTGGGCGCGGCGATCGGAATCGCCACCGGGATTGGCCTCGCCTTTGCGGTCCGCTCGCTCACCCCGCTGCCCGCGGCGGTCGCGCCCTGGTCGGTGCTGCTCGGGGTGTCCCTGGGGGTGGCGGTGGGCATGATCGCGGGCATTTACCCCGCCAGCCGCGCCTCCAAGCTCGATCCCATCACTGCGCTTCGGGCCGAATGAAAAAATTCCTGAACAGCGGCGCGCGTCTCCTCGAGGGCATGGGCATGGCCCTCGACTCGGTGCGCGCCAACAAGGTCCGGGCGGCGCTCACCATCCTGGGCGTGGCGATCGGCGTCATGGTGGTCATCGCCATGGCCTCCGCCATCACCGGGATCAACCGGGCGGTGTCGGCCCAGCTCGAGACCCTGGGCCCCAAGACCTTCTTCGTGTTCCGCTTTTTCCAGGGCGGGCTCAACATCTCCGACGGCTCCGACGAAATGTCCCCCTGGCGCCGCAATCCCTGGCTCACCACCGACGAGGCCGCGCTGCTGCGGTCCCTGCCGACCATTCGGGACGTGGGCTACCGGGAATCCACCGGCGCGCCGATGGCCTACGGGGATTTCAAGCTCTCCAGCGTCCAGCTGATCGGCTACACCACCAACTGGCCCCAGGTCTCGGGCGGCACCATCATCGGCGGGCGGAACTGGACCGACATCGAGTTCGCCGCCGGCGCCAACGTTGCCGTCATCAACGACAAGCTGGGCCAGACCATGTTCCCCGGGGTGGACCCGATCGGCAAGCGGATCAAGATCTACGGCCAGCCCTTCCAGGTCGTGGGGATTTATGCCGAGGCCTCCAGTCTCTTCGGGGGAGGCTCGAGCTCCCTGGCGATGATTCCCCACACCACCTTCACCAAGGTGGCCGACTGGTTCAAGGGCTGGCTCGACTTCGTGGTCCTTCCCACCGACCTCGCGACGGTCGCCGAGGCCCAGGACGACGTGATCGCCGCCCTGCGCGCCCGCCGGGGGCTCCGGCCCAGCCAGGAGAACAACTTCGCCGTCGTGACCCAGGACAAGCTGATGGAGACCTTCAATTCGGTCACCAGCGGATTCTTCCTGGTGATGCTGGCCCTCTCCAGCGTGGGACTCATGGTAGGCGGGGTCGGAGTGGTGGCGATCATGATGATCTCGGTCACCGAACGGACCCGGGAAATCGGGGTCCGCAAGGCCCTGGGCGCCACCCGGCGGGAAATCCTCTTTCAGTTCCTGGTCGAAGCCGCCTCGCTCACCATGATCGGGGGGGCCATCGGCCTGGCGGTGGGCGCCCTCCTCGCCTGGGCCATCGCGTCCTTCACCCCGGTGCCCGCCGCGGTGCCGCTCTGGTCGGTCGTCGCGGCTCTCGGTGCGTCGGCCATCACCGGCATCTTTTTCGGGATGTACCCGGCCACCAAGGCGAGCCGACTCGATCCGGTTGAGGCGCTGAGATACGAATAGGGGAGCGGAGAGCGGGAAGCGGATAGTGGGGGGCCGCTCCCCCTACCCCCGCTTCCCGCTATCCGCTATCCGCTTCCCGGTTTCCTGCTATTCTTCCCGCTCACCGATCTGAGCGAACATGTCCGACCTCAGCGAATCACAGGCCAGAGAAATCCTCGATCGCG
>Ga0209818_1000150_pt1 | contig 16559 bp, 18 predicted proteins | sample NCAS200_FD_187517 | JGI IMG/M metagenome (GOLD analysis project Ga0209818, IMG submission 187517) | Agricultural soil microbial communities from Utah to study Nitrogen management - NC AS200 (SPAdes) (version 2) | ecosystem: Environmental > Terrestrial > Soil > Agricultural land | place: USA... | reverse complement strand
GCCCGATGCCGAGCCGTCCCCCGAAGACGATGGCGGTGGAGAGCTTGGTGGTCTGGCTGTTGAATTCGATCAGGTCCGCCGTCGGCACGATGACCCCGATATACGGCGTGAGGGAGAGGCCGGTGCGGGTTACCGGTGCGCCGCCCTGTGCCACCATCGGAGTGGATGCGAACGCGACCGCCAGAGCGAGCCCGGCACTGCGAACCGGAAGGCGCATGACCAACTCCTCGGATAAGGGTGGGGACCGGACTAAGTTAAGCGCTTTCATTGCCCGACATGATTTCCGGAGCACAATGCCAGAATGGCGTGAGTATCCCCTCGCCGGGACCGGAGCGCCGGGACAGGTGGCCCTGCGCGTCCTGCCCGGGGTGCTGAGTCCCCAGCTCCGGAACTACCGTGACCTGCTGGTCGCGCTCCCGCCCGGTTACGCCGGCTCGACGACACCCCATCCCGTCATCTACCTCCAGGACGGGCAGAATCTGTTCGACCCCGCCACCAGCTATGCCGGGGACTGGAATCTGATCCCCGCACTGGAGCGGGGGGGCGGCGAGGGCGCCGCCCCGATCCTGGTCGGGATCCCCAACATGGGGCGCCGGCGTCGCTATGAGTACGGCCCATTTCGCGATATTATCCATGGAGGAGGGGGCGGCGACCGGTATCTCGCCTTTGTGGCCGAAACGGTCAAACCGCTGGTGGATGCGTCCTTCCGGACCCGCCCCGAGCGCTCCCATACCGTCATCGCCGGCTCATCGCTCGGCGGCCTCATCAGTCTGTACGGTCTGTTTCGCTACGCCGATGTCTTCGGCGCCGCGGGGGCCCTGAGCCCCGCCCTCTGGTTTGCCGGCGGGGCCATCCTCCGGTTCGTCGAAGAGCTGGCCGATCTCTCGGTGGGCCGGCTCTATCTCGACGTCGGGACCGGGGAAGGCAGCGAGACGCTGCGCGATGTCCGCCGGCTCCGCGAGGTGCTCCTGGCCGCCGGCCGGGTTCCGGGCCGGGACTTCTCCTATGTGGAGGAGGCCGGCGGCGAGCACGACGAGCTGGCGTGGGGGCGGCGCTTCGGCGCTGCGATCCCATTTCTGCTGGGGCTGGGGAGCTAGCGAGCTAGCGAGTTAGGGTCTGACTGATGGCTGAAGGCTGAAGGCTGAAGGCTAGAAAGGAACCGAGGATTCCTGGATGCATCACGCGCACCACAGCTGGATGAGCCCGTCGCTGGGCCGCGAGATGCCCATCGAGGTCTTCGGGCACGCCGGCGCGCGGGTGTTGGTCTTCCCCACCACCCTGGGGAGCTGTTACGAGTGGCGCGACCGGCGCATGCACGAGGTGCTCTCCGACCACCTCGATGCCGGCTGGATCCAGCTGTTCTGCCTCGACCATGTCCACGACGAGAGCTGGTACAACAAGTCCATCCATCCGGGGGCCCGCGCCTGGCGCCATCTCCAGTACGACCGCTATCTGCTCACCGAGGTGCTCCCGTTTACCGAGCAGGGGAATCCCAACCCCTTCGTGATCGCGGTGGGCGCGAGCTTCGGCGCCTATCACGCCGCCTGCTTCGGCTTCCGGCACCCCGGCCGGGTCCACCGGATCATCGGGATGAGCGGGCTCTACGACGTCAAGTCCATGACCGAGGGGTATTCCGATCTCAACGTGTACAGCTGCAACCCCTTCGACTTCATGCAGCATGAGCACGACCCGGTCCGGCTCGCCGAATTCCGCCGGCAGGATATCATCTTTGCGATCGGGAAGGACGACCCGTCCCACGCCAACAACCTGGCCTTCTCCGGAATGCTGTGGAACAAGGGTATCGGAAACGCCCTCCGAGAGTGGGACGGCTGGGCCCATGACTGGCCGTACTGGGAGCGCATGATTCGGCTTTATATCGGGGGACACGACTAGGCGCGACGACGCGATGACGCGATGACGCGAATTACCCGCGTCCACGCGCCCCTCGCGTCCTCGCGTCCATCACGGAGTGATGCGCATGTCAAAGATCGGCTTGATCGTAGGAAGGGAATGGAGCTTCCCCCCGGCCTTCATCGAAGAGGTGAACCGGCGCGACCAAGGGGTCACCGCCGAGCTGGTGAAGCTCGGCGCGCCCCGGATGGACGATCCCGCGGAGTACCGGGTGATCATCGATCGGATCTCCCACGAGGTTCCCTTCTACCGGACCTACCTCAAGCACGCAGTGCTGGCCGGCGCCACCGTGGTCAACAACCCGTTCATGTGGAGCGCCGACGACAAGTTCTTCGGCGCCACCCTCTGTAACTCGCTGGGCCTCGCCAGCCCGAAGACCGTGGTGCTGCCCAACAAGGAGTATGTCCCCGGCATCGTGCACACCGAGTCGCTCCGCAACCTGACCTACCCGCTGGACTGGCAAGGCATCGTGGATTACGTCGGGCTGCCCTGCATTCTGAAGGATGCCCACGGCGGCGGCTGGAAAGAGGTCTATGTCTGCCAGACCATGGAGGAGCTGCTCCATCACTACGATCATTCCGGCCTGCTCACCATGATCGTGCAGGAGTTCATCCAGTGGGATGAGTTCATCCGCTGCATCTGTCTCGGCCAGGAGGAGATCCGCCCGATCAAGTACGACCCCCGGGCCCGGAAGTACCACCCCGAGCTCGATTTTCTCCCCCCCGCTCTGCTGAAACGGGTGGTCGACGATTCGCGGACCCTGGTCCGCGCGCTCGGTTACGACATGAATTCCATGGAGTGGGCGGTGCGGGACGGGATTCCCTACGCCATCGATTTCATGAATCCCGCGCCCGATATGGACATCTATTCGCTCACGCCCACCCACTTCGAATGGGTGGTCTCCGGCATGGCCGACATGGCGATTCGATTCGCCAAGCAGCCCAGGGCGCCGGGGAAGCCGTCCTGGGAGAATTTCCTCAAAGGCCGACCCAAGCCGAAAACCTCCAAGGCCGGTCCGGCGGCGTGACGGTCAAGTCGGATCTGGCGGGAGCGGTCGCCGCATGGCACACCGCGCTCACCCCTGAGCGGGCGGAAGAATCATCCGCCTGGCTCAACGGGCAGCTCACCCGCCGGGAGCTGTTCTTTGGAACCCGGCCATTGTGCACCGTGCTGCGGCCCAGGTTTCTCGCCCCGGCCCAGTACCGGCTGCTCCAGCGGCGGATCGCGGTCCTGCTCGGTGCCTTCGCCAAGGCACTCGAAGCCGCCCTCGTCCAGCCCTTGCTGCTGGATCAATTCGGTCTGCTCGATTGGGAACGCATCCTGGCCCTCGAGGAGCCCCGGATTCCGGCCTCACCGCTGTCCCGGCTGGACGCCTTCTTCGATTCCGAGGGCGAGCGGCTTCGGTTCACCGAGTACAACGCGGAGACGCCGGCGGGCTCGGCGTACAACGACGCGCTGAGCGAGCTGTTCCTCTCGCTCCCGGTGACCCGGGATTTCCTGCGCAGCCATGCCCTGCGGCCGCTGCCCGCGGTCCCCAATGTGCTGCACGCGCTGCTGGGGGCCTGGGAGCAGTGGTCGGGACGGCGGGACGCTCCGGTTATCGGGATCCTGGACTGGAGCGAGGTGCCCACCCGGAGTGAGTTTCTGCTCTATCAGCAGCGGATGGAAGCGATCGGGATCCGCTGCGTGGTGGCGGACGTGCGGGAATGCGAGCTGGTCGGGGGCCGCCTGGTGGCGGCGGGAACTCCTATCGACCTGATCTACAAGCGGGTGCTGATCCACGAGCTGGTGGGACGGGAAGGGCTGGAGCACCCGATCGTACGCGCGGTCCGGAGCGGGGCGGTCTGCATGGTCAATCCGTTCCGCTGCAAGATCCTCCACAAGAAGGCCTCGCTCGCGGTGCTCTCCGACGAGCGCAACGCCGGCCTGTTCAGCGCGCGGGAGCGGCAGGCCATTGGCGAGCATGTGCCCTGGACCCGGGTCGTGGAGGACCGCACCACCCAGAAGGACGGGGAACCGATCGACCTCCTGCCCTGGATGGCCCGGCACCGGGAGCGGCTGGTCCTCAAGCCCAACGATGACTACGGCGGCGCCGGCATCGTACTGGGATGGGAAGTGGACGACCAGGCCTGGGACGCCGCCATCCGCAAGGCGACCGCGGAGCCGTTCATCGTGCAGGAGCGGATCCCGCTCCCCAGCGAGAGTTTCCCCAGCTGGGCCGACGGCGCGCTGGTCTTCGCCGACCGGATCGTGGATACCGCGCCGTTCGTCTTCCGCGGCGCCTTTGCCGACGGCTGTCTCACCCGGGTCTCCACCGCGACCCTGGTGAATGTGACGGCCGGGGGTGGAAGTACGGTGCCTACTTTCGTAGTAGAGAAGCGTGAACGGTGAACAGTGATCAGTGAACGGGAACGACCGATAGCCTGACCGATAGCCGATAGCTGATAGCCAATAGCAGGAGTTCGCATGAAGGCGCCAAGTCTCACGCTGGGCATCGAAGAGGAATACCAGATCATCGACCCCGTTACCCGGGAGCTCCGGTCGTACATCACCGAGATCCTGGGGGACGAGTCGCTGGTGATGGGCGAGATCAAGCCGGAGCTGCACCAGTCAATGGTGGAGGTCGGCACCAGGGTGTGCCGGGCTCCGTCGGAAGTGCGGGCCGAGCTGGTGCGGCTGCGCCGCCTGGTGATGGAGCTCGCCGCCCGGAAGGGCCTCAAGGTCGCCGCGGCAGGCAGCCACCCCTTCTCCTCCTGGATGGACCAGGAGATCACGCCACTGGAGCGCTACATGGGGGTCCGGGAGGACCTCCAGGACCTGGCCCAGGCGCTGCTCATCTTCGGCACCCACGTCCACATCGGCATCGAGAACCGGGAATTCCTGATCGACGCGATGAACATCTCCCGGTACTTTCTGCCCCACGTGCTGGCGCTCTCCACCAGCTCACCGTTCTGGATGGGCCGCCGCACCGGGCTCAAGTCCTACCGCAGCGTGGTGTTTCGGTCCTTCCCCCGCACCGGCATTCCCCGGTCCATGGCATCGTGGGGAGAATTCGAAAGCGTCGTCAACGTGATGGTCGAGACCAACTCGATCCCCAACGCATCCAAGATCTGGTGGGATCTCCGGCCCAGCTGGAACTATCCGACCCTGGAATTCCGGGTCTGCGACGTCTGCACCAGGGTGGATGAAGCGGTCTGTATCGGCGCGATCTTCCAGGCGATCATCGCCAAGCTCTGGAAGCTGCGCTGCGACAACCTGTCGTTCCGGAATTATCCGGTGGCGTTCATCGAGGAGAACAAGTGGCGGGCACTCCGCTACGGTCTCGACGGCAAGCTGATCGATTTCGGCAAACAGCAGGAATACCCCGCCCGGGCCCTGATCCAGGAAATGCTGGTCTGGTTCCTGGACGACGTGCTCGACGACCTGGGCAGCCGGAAGGAAGTGGAATACGCCTTCAAGATCCTGGGAGAGGGCACCAGCGCCGACCGGCAGCTCGCGGTCTACGAGCGCACCGGCGATCTCAAGGCCGTCGTGGACCAGCTGATCCGCGAGACCGAGGAAGGGGTGCTTCCCTGACCCGTCCACTGATCGGAATTCCGGCCCAGACCCTCCAGGCCATCGACGACATCCCTGCGGTACTGCCCCACTCCTGGGTCATGAATTCCCGCTATTACCTGGCCGCCGCCGACATGGGCGCGGTGCCGGTGATGATTCCGCTCTTCGACCGGGATGAAGCCACGCTCCGTGCGGTTTACGACCGGCTCGATGGCGTCCTGCTTGCCGGCGGGGTGGACATGGAGCCCGCGACGTTCGGCGAAACGCCGCATCCCCGGCTGGGACGCACCGACCCCGCCCGTGACCTGGTGGAGCTGAAGCTGGCCCGCTGGGCAATCGCCGAGGCCAAGCCGCTGCTGGGTCTTTGCCGCGGGCACCAGGTGCTGAACGTGGCACTGGGCGGGACCCTCTATCAGGACATCGAGGCCCAGGTCCCCGGCGCGATCCGGCACGATTATTTCCCTGGTTTTCCTCGGGACTACCTCGCCCATCACGTCACCGTCACCCCGGGCTCGCGGCTCCATGCCGCGGCGGGAGACTCGACCATGCCGGTCAACAGCATGCATCACCAGGCTGTCAAAGCCCTGGCCCCGGGGCTGGTCGCTACCGCATGGGCGGAGGACGGAGTGATCGAGGCCATCGAGTCGGAAGGGCCCGGCTACCTGGTCGGGGTCCAGTGGCATCCCGAAGCCCTCGAAAGCCGCGACGAGCGAACCCGGCGTCTCTTCGAAGGCTTCATCGCCGCCGCCAGAGGGGAAGGCTGATTGATGCGGACTCCCGCGGCCCTGCTGACCGCCTGCATCCTGGTTGTTCCGGTCCTCGGCGCGCAGGAGTCTCCGGTTGATTCCACCAAAGTCCGAAGGCCGGCCCGCTCGATCCTGATCTGGGCTGAGCTGGTCGGGGTCGCCGCGCTGGCCGGGATGGCCTTCAGCAGCGATCAGAGCCTTCGCGACCGGATCGCCGATCCGCACGACCGGCTCGGGCGCACCCTGTCCGACCTGGGCAATGGGGTGGGCGACGGGGCAATCGTGTACCCCAGCCTCTTTGCCGTCGCGGTGGGCGGGCGCCTGCTCGGAAAGCCCGGGATGCAGAAAGTGGGAACCAGGGCCCTCGAATCCACCCTGCTGGCGGGGGCCGCGGCGCTGGCGCTCAAGTCGATCATCGGACGGCAGCGCCCCGATATCTCGGGCAGCAATGCCTACGTCTTCCGGCCCTTTCGGGCGAACGACATCTCGCTTCCCTCCGGGCACACCGCGGTCGCCTTCGCCCTGGCGACTTCCCTGGCCCGGGAAACCGGAGACCAGTGGACCGATGCGGCCTTTTTTGCCGCCGCCGCGCTGACCGCGTACTCCCGGATGCACGACGACAAGCACTGGGCCTCCGATGTGGTTCTCGGAGCCGGCATCGGGATTCTCTCGGCCCGTTTCGTCCATCGCTTCCAGGCCCGGGTGGCGGTCTCACCCGGCGGAGTGGGAATGAGTCTGGCCTTCTGACAGTCCTCTCGAGGTCCCTCCTGATGCGCTCCCCGGTGCTCCTGGTCGCGATGGTCACGCTGGTCTCCGCTCATCCGCTTCCCGCGCAGGAGCCCCGGCAGGATTCGGCGACGGTGCGCCGCGCCCGCCGGCCGCTGGTTCGCTGGGGCGAAGTCATCGGAGTGGCGGCCGCGACCGGCCTCGCCCTGGCAACCGACCAGACCATCCGGGACCGGCTCAACGATCCCCACGACCGGCTGGGCAGAACTCTCTCCGATATTGGCAACGGATTCGGAGATCCAGTGATCGTATACGGGAGCCTGCTCACCATTTCAGTGGGCAGCAAGGTCCTCGGCAAGAAGGGAGTGTACGGCGTGGCGTCGCGCGCGCTCAAGTCGGCTTTGCTGGGTGGGGGCACGACCATGGTGCTCAAGTCGATTGCCGGGAGGGACCGCCCCCTCAATTCGATCGACAATCCCTACAGCTTCCACCTGTTTCGAACCAGCGACGCTTCCTTTCCTTCCGGCCACAGTACGGTCGCCTTCGCCTTGGCCACCTCGTTCGCGCGGGAAACCCCGGACAAATGGACTGACCTGGGGTTCTTTACCCTGGCCACCCTGACCGCCTACTCCCGGATGCATGATGACAAGCACTGGGCCTCGGACGTGGTCTTCGGCGCAGGCATCGGGATTCTCTCGGCGCGTTTCGTCCATCGCTTCCAGGCCAGGGTCGCGGTATCTCCGGGCGGATTCGCCATGAGCCTGGCATTTTAGCGGCAGCTGCTGATGGCTGATAGCTGATAGCACTCCAACAAACAGGAAACGCCCCCCGTGCACCTATGGCACGACCTCACGCCCGGCCGCGATCCGCCGCACGATGTGCGCGCCATCGTGGAGATTCCGGGCGGCAGCCGGAACAAGTACGAGCTGGACAAGGCATCCGGCCTGCTGCGGCTCGATCGGGTGCTCTACTCAGCGGTACACTACCCCGCGGACTACGGATTCATTCCTGGGACACTCGCCGAAGATGACGATCCCATGGACATCCTGATTTTGCTGAAGGAGCCCACGTTCCCCGGGTGTGAAGTGGATCTTCGCCCCCTCGGTGTGCTGCATATGCTCGACCGGGGAGTGCCCGACGAGAAGATTCTCGCCGTTCCCACCCAGGACCCGCTTCAGGAGGAGTATCGAGAGCTGGAGGATGTCCCTCGGCACCTCCTGGTGGAGATCGAGCACTTCTTCCACACCTACAAGGACCTCGAAGGGAAGCGGGTCGAGATGCGAGGATGGGAAGACCGGGACGGCGCCTACCGGACCATCCTCGATTCGATCGTCCGCTACACCACCCGGTACCGCTAGCGCCCGAACCGCTTCGGCCGGGTGATCTGGGCCGACACCACTTTCCATTCATCGCCCGATCGGGCATAGACGTCCACATACCGGCTGACGCCCGGAATCCCGTCCTTGGCGGTCCAGGAACCCGTCGCACGCACCAAGCCGACCTCGCCGTACAACCGGATATCCACCCGATCCAGCCGGTACTCCACCAGGTCGGAGCCCTGCGCGGTCTGTCGCAGAAACGCCGCCTTGTCGAGCACCGAGCCATCGGATTCGATGCAGACGAACTCTTCGGCCAGCCGGCGCCGATACCATTCGACGTCGCCCGCCAGGGAGGCCTTCACGTACTGCTCGTTGAGCTGCTCCAGCTCCTCTTCCGGGGTCATGGGGTCCTCTGCGCAAGAGTGGGAGGCATCAGCAGATCACCGCCGGATTCCAGTCGGCGAAGAGTCCCCCCGGATTTTCTTCCCAGGCCCAGACGTGGAGATACCAGAGCTTGAGCTGGTCACTTTGCCGGAGCGCCTGGCCGAAGATGCGGGGCGCTTCCGATTCGGGGGGGAGAATCCGGTAGGGGATGATGTATTCCACCGCGACCAGCTTGAATTTCCCGCTTCCGTCCGGGGCGTACAGCAGGATCTCGGGACGCTCCAGCTCCAGCCGGCCGTCCACATGCGCCCGGTTCACGTAGTGATGTCCCATTCCGCCGGCCGGCGGATTCGCGAGGCAGGGCGGCGTGGCAGTCGGATACCCCGCGGCCTGTGCCGCGGCGATATCCCGGAAGCCCGCCGTTGCTGCTCGCAGCCGGGCCAGATCGTCCGCGACGCCCGGACCGGCTGCGTCCGGAGCCGCCTGGGCGTGTCCGCGCTGCACACCCAGGGCCGCCATTGCGAGCGTCACGAGCAATAGGGGATAGAACGGTCTCATGATGATCTCACTTTCCAGGTCGGGCGATACCAGGCTGGTGCCGACGGCAATGTGCCCCTCCAGTCGGCGCCGGGGGAGAGTCTCGAACAAGTCGGTTCGGTGAATGGCCACTGGTGAACGGCGAATGGTCTGTCCGGGCGGTGAATGGGGCGGTACTGGCGTGATCCGGGAGGGGGTGTCACTCTTTCACCACCCTCCCTAGAACAGGCCGCCGCGCATGCACGCCCCCGCCCCGATCACCGCGGTCATCGCCGAGGATGAGGCGCCTGCCAGAAAGCGGCTGCGCGATCTGCTGGGCGGTGTGCCGGGAGTCGAGGTGCTGGGCGAGTGCGCCGACGGACCGGCTACCATCCAGGCGGTAGACCGGCTCGAACCCGACGTGCTGTTTCTCGATCTGGAGATGCCCGGCTGCGACGGCCTGGAGGTGGCCCGCCGCATCACCCATCAGCCCGCGATCGTCTTCACCACCGCGCATAACCGCTATGCCGTGGCTGCATTCGAGCTCGGCGCGATCGACTATCTGCTCAAGCCCTTCGGCCGGGACCGGCTGACCGTCGCCCTGGAACGGCTGCGCGACCGCCGGAATCCGGCCTCGGAGCCGAGAGTCCTGGAGCGAACAGCCGAAGCCCTCGATCCCGCCGCCCGGCTTTCCCGGCTCTTCGTCCGGATTCGCGGGAAGATCATCGTCATCCCCGTCGCCGAGGTCCACCGATTCGAGGCCCGGGACGATTACACCGCCCTGTTCACCGGAGACCAGCGCTACCTGATCCACCTCCGGCTCACCGATCTCGAGCAACGGCTCGATCCCGGAATGTTCGTCCGGGTCCACCGATCCCACATCGTCAACCTGGATCGGGTCGAGGCGATGATTCCCGCGGACGACGGCCGACTCGAAATCGTGCTGCGGAACGGCGAACGGCTGATGGCGAGCCGGTCACGCTCCCGCGCCTTGCGGGATCAGAGCGTATGACCGGCGAGACGGGTCTGCGCCTGACCTGGCGCACCACCATCATCGTCGCGGGGATCTGGACTGCGGAATGCCTGGTGTACGCTCTGCAGCAGATTCTCTATCATGCCGCCGCGGGGGAGACAGCTCCGCTGGGCAACATCTTCTACCTCGGCTTCAAGTCGGCGGCCACCTGGTTTCCCATCACGCTCGCGCTGATCGGGCTCCGGGTGGTTCCCCGGCTCCGGGATCGCCCCTGGTCGATAATCCTCGGCGTGCATCTGGTGCTCGGGCTGGTGGCCAACGGCGTGGATGTCGGGGTGGATCTTCTGGCCGGCCGGCTCACCGGATTCCTGCCGCTGACCGGCTCCGTGGCCGCCAGCTATTTCCGCCAGTCCACCTTCAACATCTTCACCTATCTCCTGACCGCGGCCGTCCTCCACGCGCTCGACGCCAATCGGCTCTCCCGGGATCGCGCGGTGCACGCGGCGGCGCTCCAGGGCCAGCTCAGCCAGGCCCGGCTGGAGGTCCTCAAGATGCAGCTCCAGCCCCACTTCCTGTTCAACACCCTGCATGCCATGGCCGCACTGGTCCACGATGAGCCCCACTCCGCCGAGCGAATGATCCTCCGGCTCGGCGATCTGCTTCGCGCCGCGGTGGATCTGGCCGGACGGCCCGTAATTCCCCTGTCGGAGGAGATCGATCTGCTCCAGGCCTACCTGGACATCGAGCAGATCCGCTTTCGCGACCGGCTCACCGTGAAGATGGAGATCCCGGCCGACCTAGGCGGGACGTCCGTCCCCAACCTGATTCTCCAGCCGCTGGTCGAGAACGCGATCAAGCATGGCGCCGCAAAGCAGCTCGGCTCGACCGAAATCCGGGTCGCCGTCCGGCGATCCGGAAACGACCTCGTGCTCGAAGTGTCCAACACCGGCAACCCCGCCGTCGCGTCGTCCCCGCCGGTTGCGGGAGTGGGAATCGGCAATACCAGAGCCCGGCTGGCCGAGCTCTACCCCAATCGCCATGAATTCACCGTGGTGGTCCGGCCCGGGGGCGGTGCGGTCGCCACCATCCGGATTCCTCTCTCCCGCGCGTGGATCGCGGAAGGTCCGGCGGAGCCCCCGGCCCTGATCCTGGACACCGGGCACTATTCCGTTGCGCCACAATGATTTAGCAAAGGAGGACACCCGGCCCCTATTTTGCACTTATAGATGGCCATGCCCACGTCAGGCCGTCCGAAGCACCGCATCGCCGTAGTCCTCGGGACCCGTCCCGAGGCGATCAAGATGGCACCGGTCATCCAGGAGCTCCGCCGCCGCGCCGAGCTCTTCGAGACTGTGGTGATCACCACCTCGCAGCAGCGGGAAATGCTCGCCCAGGCGATGCACGCCTTCTCCCTGGCATCCGACATCGACCTCGGGCTGACCCACGCCAACCAGACCCTGGCGGATTTCACCGCCCGCGCGCTGATCGCCCTCACCGGGACCTTCCGCGAAGTGAAGCCCGACCTGCTGCTGGTCCAGGGCGACACCAGCACGGTCATCGCCGCTGCGCTCGCCGCGTTCTACAACGGGGTGCCGATCGGCCACGTCGAGGCGGGGCTTCGCTCCGGAGACGCGCGCCGTCCCTTCCCCGAAGAAGTCAACCGCCGGATGGCGAGCTGCGTCACCGATATCCATTTTGCCCCCACCGACCGGGCCCGCTGCAACCTGATGGCCGAGCGGGTTCCCGAAGAGCACATCTACGTCACCGGCAATACCATCGTGGATGCGCTGGCCTCGATTCGCCATGACGGGGTGTTCGACGACCCGGCCCTCAACTCGCTGGGCTGGGATTCGAAGCAGGTCATCCTGGCCACGGTGCACCGGCGGGAAAACCTGGGGCAGAATCTCCGGAATGTCTGCGCCGCGTTCCGGCGGCTGGTGGAGACCCATCCAGCGACCGAGATCGTGATCCCGGTCCACCTCAATCCCTACGTGCGGGAGATCATCTTCGAGGAGCTCCGCGAGGTCCCCGGCATCACCCTGCTGGAGCCGCTCGAGTATCCCGACCTGATCGAGGTGATGCGGCGCTGCGTGCTGGTGCTCACCGATTCCGGCGGCATCCAGGAAGAGGCCCCCGCGATGCACAAGCCGGTGCTCATCCTGCGGACCGTCACCGAGCGGCCCGAGGTGGTGGAGTCGGGATTCGGCAAGCTGGTCGGGACCGACCGGGAGCTGATCGTGGAAGAGGCGTCGCATATCCTCTCCGATCCGGTGGCCTATCGCGCCATGATCAGCGGCGGCAATCCGTTCGGCGACGGCCACGCCGCCACCCGGATCGCGGATATCATCGCGGAGCGCTTCCGCATCGGCCGTCTCTTTGCGGCGCCGGTGGTGGACGCTCCCGTCCCGCAGCATTGATCGCCATGAAGACCGCTCGGCGTGTCCTTGCCTCCTTGCCTCTTTGCCTCCTTGCCACCGCCCCTCGCCTTAGCGCCCAAAGCTGGCTCGAGGCCGGCGCCTTCTACCAGCAGGTGACCAACGATTTCGGTGACTGGAAGGGCGCCTATGCCCGGGCGGTGCTCGCCGGGTCCCGAAACGTCTGGTACCTCGACGCCAAGGCCCAGGAAGCGTTTCGCGACAAGGGCGTCTACGGCGCGCTGGCCAACGTCCACACCTTCTCGGACCGCTTCTACACCCAGGTCGGCATCGGCGCCGGCACCGGGGACTTCGTCCTTCCCGATCTCCGGCTCGATGCCAGCCTCAACCTGAAGCTGGGCTCGGCACGGTCTCTGATTCTGACCGCGGGCGGCACCCTGGTGGATGCCAAGTCAGGCTTCGAGGACCGGGCCCTGTTCGGCGCCCTCACCTGGTATGCCGGCAGCTCGGTGCTGCTGGAAGGGGGCGCCCGGATCAACTGGAGCAATCCCGGGTCGGTCTCCTCCGCGCGCGGCTACGGATCGCTCTCGGTGGGCCGGAGCGGCTCGAGCCTGCTGACCGTGCGGGGCAGCGCGGGCGGCGAGGGCTACCAGCTCGCCGGCCCCGGAGCGCCGCTCCGGGAGTTCAACAGCGAGGAAGCCGGCCTGTCGTGGCGGGTCTGGTTTGCCCGCTCCGTGGGCACAGTGATCGGCGGCGACTGGTATCACAACCCCTTCTACACCCGGGCCGGCGCGTCGCTCGGGCTCTTCCATGCCTGGTAAGCGGGCGCGCCCGGAGCTGGAGCGCACGCGCAAGCTCGAAGCCATGCGGGTCCGCGGGGTCCGCGGCGGCGTCATCACGCCGCACCGCTCGATGGTCGGGCTGCCCTGGACCGCGTTTCGGCTGCTGACCACCCTGCTGCTCTCGCTGGGCGGTCTGTTGCTCCTCTACGTCTCGCTTCCCGGGCTGGGCCGGTTCTGGCAGGAAATCTTCGAGCGGACCATCCAATTCCTCGGTCTCCAGGTGCCCCTGGGCAACCAGGTCTGGACCGTGCCCGGCGGCCTCGAGTTCACCCTGCCGGTGCTGGCAGTGGTGACGCCTCTCCCCGGCACCCGGGAGATCTGGATCGCGGTGCTGGTCTCCGTACTGGTCTTCGCCCTGAGCTTCCTGCTCCCGGTCCGGTTCACGCCGCTGCGCTACTTCCTCCGTCTGCTCGCGATCGTCGAAGGAAGCGCCATCGCGTTCTTCGCCTTCTCCACCGAATCGTTTCCCTACCGGCTCCAGGATCACGTCTTCATTCTGCTCTCGGCCGGGCTCGTGGTGATGGCGCTGGTGCCGCTGGTGCTGGGCCTCACCCTCCACGTTTTCGACCTCGCCTTCTGGAAGAAGCTGCTGCTCACCCTGGCGATCCTGGCGCACCTCGCGGTCTTCATTCCGCTCCAGGTGCTGGTGCACATCTGGCTGGTGCTCCACGGCTCGGCGGTGCTGATGCCGGTGCTCTTCCTGGTATTTGGTCTGCTCCTCGATGTGCTGGTCTTCGTGGCGTTCTACGGCTGGGCCCTTTCCTGGCAGGGTGAGCTGGAGCGCCGCGACCTCTCGCCTCCGGCGCACCTGGCCATGCCGGCCCGGAGGCAACCGGCGTGAGACTCGCCCTGCTGATTCCGCTCTACGCCATCGTGGCGGTGCTGATCATCTACACCGTCCGGCACTACCTCTTCACCCTGAACCGGTTGTTCGGCCGCCATCGCCAGCCCTACGTGGACATCGGGACCGCAGCCTGGCCCCGGGTGGCGGTGTTCGTGCCCTGCCACAACGAAGAGCGGGTGATCGCCCAGATGCTCGACGCGCTCCTGGCCTGCGATTACCCGGAGCGCCAGCTGGTCATCATTCCCATCAACGACCGCTCGAGCGACGGCACCAGCCGGATTCTCGCCGACTACGCCGGGCGCTTTCCGGTGCGGGTGGCGCCGTTCCACCGCAAGGGCGGGAAGCCCGGCAAGGCCGCCGCGCTGAAGGACGCGATGGAAGCGTCCGACGCCGCCATTCACCTGGTCTTCGATGCCGACTATCTGCCCGGGCGCGGTCTCATCAAGCAGCTGGTGGGGCCGTTCTTCGATCCCGAAGTCGGCGCGGTGATGGGGCGGGTGGTGCCGATGAACGTCAACAAGACCCTGCTCACCCGGCTGCTCGATCTCGAGCGCACCGGCGGCTACCAGGTGGACCAGCAGGCCCGGATGAACCTGGGCCTGATCCCCCAATACGGCGGGACCGTTGGTGGAGTGCGCCGCACGGCGCTGATTCACATGGGCGGCTGGCGTGACGACACCCTCGCCGAAGACACCGACATCACCTTCCGGCTGATCCTCGCCGGCTGGGAAGTAGTCTATCAGAACCGCTCCGAGTGCTACGAGGAGGTTCCCGAGAACTGGCCCAGCCGTATCCGGCAGATCAAACGCTGGGCCCGGGGACACAACCAGGCGCTGGCGCGCTACTGGTGGCCGCTGCTCAAGCGGCCGGCTCACCTGCGCCGCTGGGCGGTGGTGGATGGACTGCTGCTGCTCGGCGTCTTCGCGGTGGGCCCGCTCCTGCTGCTGGGCTGGGTCCTCGCGGTCGCGCTCTACTACATGGGCGTGCAGCTCTCTGTCGGCGTCTACGTGATCCTCGCGGTCGCGATGTACAGCACCCTGGGCAACTTCGCGGCGTTCTTCGAGGTGGCCGCGGGGGCCCGGCTCGACGGCTCGCGGGGCCGGATCAGGCTGCTGCCGTTCCTGATCGTGGGCTTCCTGGTGAGCCTGGTTTCGGTGTCGTGGGCGACCCTGGTCCAGATGGCCACCTTCTGGCGCAAGGACCAGCTCTGGGACAAGACCGAGCGCCATCGCGAGGCCGGCGCGATGATTCCCAAGGAGACCGGCTGAGATGCTGCCCTTCCTGGCCCTGCTCGGGCTCACCCTGCTCTGGCTGCTGCTGCCACTGCTTCCCGCGTTCCGGGAGCTGGTCCGTCCCACCGACGTCGCGCCGCTCAAGGTGGTGGACCGCTCTTCCGGCTACGTGGCCTACTTCGCCCGGAACTTTCGCCAGTACCTCGACCGCCAGATGGCAGCGCTGCCGGGCGAGGCGCAGGTCGGCGACTACGTGGGCAAGCTACCCGACGGCACCCAGTTCATCCGGGTCCGCAAGTCCTCCCAGGGACTGACCCACGAGGTTGAGCCGGGGACTCAGAACCGGCTGGTGGTGGTGGATGGCGCGATGACCCTCCAGGACGGCGAGACCTTCCTGATGGAGGTGTATGCCCGCGCCCCGATGATCGGCGGAGCCGGCTCGGTCTACCGCGCCATCTATGCCGACCGGGAGCTCGGCCTGGGCGAACGCAGCACCGTGCTCCGCTGGGCCCACGCCGGCGGCACCATGGGGGTGGGGTCGCATTCGGTGCTGCGGGGCCGGATCACCTCGGACCAGGCGGTGGTGCTGGGAGCCAACGTGGTGTTCGAGCGGATCGGCGCGCCCCGGATCTCGGTGGGCACCGAACACGGGATTCCTCCCGGCGACGGATTCGCCGCCCATCCGTTCGCCCTTCCCGAACACGCCCACCCGATTGGTGATCACTATCGGGTGGAGGGAGATCTGGAAATCCCCGCCGGGGCCCGGGTGACCTCCAGCCTCGTGGTGGCCGGCAGCCTGACTATCGGACCGGGCGCGGTGGTGGAAGGAAGCGTCAAGGCGCATCGCGACGTCGAGCTGGCGGATGCGGCGCGGGTCCGGGGAAGCGTGGTCGCCCGGCGCCGGGTCATGGTCGGTGACTCGGCCTGGATCGGGGGACCGGTGATCGCGGAAGAGCGGATCAGGCTCGGGCAGCGCTCCGTGGTCGGCGGGCCGGAGCTCCCCGCCACGGTCAGCGCTCCGCTGATCGAGCTCGCCGCCGGCGCCACCGTGTACGGTCAGATCAGCGCGCCGCTCGGCGCGAGGACTTTCTAGCGGCAGGGTGACACGCTTAATACAACTCCAGGGTCAGGTTGCG
>Ga0209818_1000146_pt1 | contig 16796 bp, 7 predicted proteins | sample NCAS200_FD_187517 | JGI IMG/M metagenome (GOLD analysis project Ga0209818, IMG submission 187517) | Agricultural soil microbial communities from Utah to study Nitrogen management - NC AS200 (SPAdes) (version 2) | ecosystem: Environmental > Terrestrial > Soil > Agricultural land | place: USA: Utah... | reverse complement strand
AGATCTGCGTGTAGAACGGGATGTGTGCGGGCGGAAGTTCAGCGTCGGCGTCGAGCCCGTTCGCCGTTAGATTGACGGTCGAGCGTGTAGATACAACCGCGGCCGTGAACTTAGCAGCGTTGGTTTCATATATGCGGCCGGTGCCTGGAGCGGTGATCGTCGGAGCATTGAAGTCGTCATTCGGATCTTCGTTACTTAACCGAATATCGCGGCGAACTCCGCGTGAAGAGAAGTCAGCCAGATCGCCTTCTTTCGAACCTGCCGCAACGCCGATCACCCACGGAGCTTTCGCATAAGTGTTGTATGTGTCCTTCGTGGGCCCATCGTTTCCGGCGGCGAAGATGACGGCAATATTCCGATCATGCGCCATTTTTGAGGCGATGGTGATCGGGTTGTCGGGGTTGAATGCACCCGAGCTGCCGTAGCTGTTCGAAACAACGCGGATGTTGTAGCGGAATTGATTTGCCAGGCCCCATTCCCACGCGGCGAGTCCGTTGATTACAAAAAGTCCCGCGCCCAGCCCCGCACCGATGATCTTCGCGCCCGGGGCTACGCCCGTATAAAGGCCTCCGGAACGCAATCCCGTTCCGCCGATGATCCCGGCGCAGTGAGTGCCGTGGCCGACGGTTTGATCCGTGTTCGGCACGTTTTCGATCGAGACGTGCGGAGTAAAACCGGGCAGTGTTCCTGCCGCGACGGGCGTCTGCACATTCTGAATAACTTTGGTCCCGAATTGGAGATCGGCGTGTGTTGCGTCGACGCCGGAGTCGATCACTAAGACCGAAAAATCACCCGCGCCCGAAACCGGCATCCCACCGTTTCGCAGCGTCATTGCAGCGTCGGTCTGCAGTTTCTGGACACCGCCCAGGACGCGTGCCTGATGCATGTAGTACGTCAAGCGGTCGTTGGACCACAGCGATCTTACTGCGGAGTTCGCGGCAAGCGCGCGGACCTGGCCCACAGTCATCGGCTGCGCGACCATCCCAAGCGTCGGGAATGTTTGGCCTCCGGTGACGCCGACTGCGCGCAGTACATTAAGATGATCGTCCCGCAATCCGTTCGACGACTTGAATGCCACTATCACCATTCCCGCGTCGGCGTCGTTCGCGAGTCCGGCTAGACGGGCGCTCAGCGCCGGGCTAAGCGTCGCGCTTCCAGCGTGCGGCGATTCAGCAGCAGTGAGGTGCGCGTTTGGGATTAGCCCGGCGCTCAACGCAGACAAAACCAAAACGATGAGCATCCTTCGTAACAGGGTCCTATTCTGAAAGTTCACTCGCCTTTGTCTCCTTGACGATGATTCGAGAAATCAACTGTCAGCGAAGATAAAGGAAGGGCTTTGAGAAAAACTTGAGCGGAGATCTTAGGAGTTGAGGCGAACTTGAGGCTCGAGGGTGCTTTACTTTATAAGTTCTGCAAACAAACGCTTTGTTTCTTCGGCGGGCTCGATGCCGAGGTCGGTGTACAGGTTCTTTTTCATTCTTTCAAAATGCTTCTTGACCGACGCCGGTTTGCCCTGCGCGGCGAACGCTTTCATTGTCAGCCGGTGCATGTCCTCGCGAAACGGATCACCTGCGAGGGCTTCGCCCGCATACCTCAACGCATCGGCCCAGTGTTTTTCTGAAAGGGAGAGTTTTGCGAGAGCGGCAATGACGCGCGCGGCCTGTTCTGAGTAGAACTGGCGTCTTTCCTCCGCCCAATTTTCATAAACGCCGGACATGAATTCCCCGCGGTAGATTTTATGGGCGGATTCGAGACTTGCCCGTTGACGCGCCGCGTCTTTCTCGCGTTTTGCTTTTTCCGCTTCGACGATCCACTGCTCGAATTCTTCTGCGTCGATGGAATATGAAAGCTCGGGATTGAGCTGATATGCGCCGTCGCGAAAGACAAGAAAGTTTTGCTTGAAAGGCTGACGGCTGTTGAGCGCTTTTCGGATATGCGAGATCGTCGGATGAAAATTCTTCTCGACGGTTTCTAGGTCTTCATCGCGCCAGAATGCCTCGATCAGCACCTCTTTCAGAACGCGTCGATTTTTGCTGGTTGCTATGTAGCAAAAAATGTCTCGTGCGCGTCGCGTGGTCCAAGCGTCGGTGGCAAACTGAACGGAAGGATCGCGGAAGATCTCCACTGGACCAAGCACGCGTATCGTCAGATCGGTGATAGGCGCAGGCGGTTCTGACTGAGGTGGGACTCGCGCCGGTCGCACCGAGCGTTCCGCACTAAGTTCCTCGCGCAGATCTACAGGAAGGCGGTCCGCAATGTCTTCATGTCCGAATATCGCCGGATTTCGCCGGATCTCCCGCCGCAGCCAGTACTCGTAATCGAAACGATTCGAAAGATCCAACGCGCGCCGTGCGGACTCGATCATGGCTTTCGTGTTTCCCTGAACGGAGTACGTCTCCGCCATGAGCACCGCTGTCAACGCTTCGTCGTAGTATTGATTGTGGAGGTTGAAATAATCGAGCAGTTCACGGAGGTGAACGTCAAGGCCTGCTGAAACGCCTTCCTCAAGATCAAGTTGATAGCGACGCAGACGCGCGGTGCGGACGCCGTGTTCGTTTCCCTGCCGTTGACGTGCCGTGATCAAAGCGTCGAGCAGCGCGCGCGCTTTCGGGAGCTCACCACGCATGCGGAAGAAGGCGGCGCGTTCTTCGTTCAACTCCTTCGACGTGATATCGATCTCGGCTTCATCATATGCATTCGCGGCCCGCTCGTAGAATTCCTCAGCGTGAGCGAAGTCGCCTTTCTCACGATAGAAATTCGCGTAGGCTTCGAATATTTCGCCGCGCAAAAACCGAAGATTATAGAGCTGGCACAACTCGAGTGAGCGGCTAAGGTGTTTTTCGGTGTCCTCGAATTCGCCGCGGTAAAGATGCAGGCGTGCCACGTTCAAGTGACCGATCGCTTCCTGCGGCAGTTGCTTGTCGGGCTGGCCCTCGCGAAAAATGCGTCTGAACCAACGCAAAGCCTCGCCGAAATCTCCGCGAAAGCCTGGCGCAAGCGCAAGATTGTGGGTCACGAGGCGAACGTATTGGTCGTTTCCAAGTTTGTCCGCAAGTTCGAGGGCGATCCTGAACTGCTGTTCCGCCTCGGTCCATTTCCCTTGCACGATCAGACACAGGCCGCGTGTGTTGGCGCACTTCATGAATGTTTCCGAAGTATGCGAGACGAGAGTTTCGGCACGCTCGATAAGCGAGAACGCCTCCGCGTATCGACCGCGGCGACGCGAAAGACTGGCAAGAGAGTGAAGAGCTTCGCCTTCTCCGGTCGAATCGCCGGTCTTGTGTAAAAGCTCGACGGCGCGGTTTAGAAGTTTCGACGACTTTTCAAGTTCGCCGTGAAGCCGTGCAACCTCAGCCTTATGCAGCAGCGAGCGTGGATGTTCCTCCAGCGATCGGTCGGGTATCTGTTCCGCGAACAACCCAAGTGAAGTGAACGCACCGGCGGCGATCCACTCGTTCCCCGTTTCTGCGATGACGGACGCTGCGCGATCGAAGTTTCGCGCTTCAACGAGGTAGGGCAGGGCCACCTCCCACTTTCTGCTTTTCAGAAAGTGGTCGGCGATCCGGTTTCGTTCTTCCGCGACGCGTGCCTGGCCCACATCGGATCGCAGGCGACGGACAAGGAATTCGCGGAACAGAGGATGGAATCTGTATTCCTCGCCAGTCTGACGATCACCGGCAACGGTAAGAAACACGTTCTTCTGCGCGAGTTCAGGGAGTGCCGCCGAGCAGCGCAACTCCGGAAACAGCGTGCTGCATAGATCGAGCTGCAGCGATTCGAGCAGAGAAAGATTCATCAGCAATCTCTGCGTCTCAGCCGTCTCCCGCGAAAAAACCTCTTCGGCGAAATAATCAAAGATGTCGCGTTCCGATTGCTGCAGAATGTCACGCAGATCCAACGCCGCCGGTCCATTTGCAGAATGCATCTCCTGCTCGGCGACCTGACGTACAAGCTGAAGCGCAGTTATCCATCCCTGGGTCCGCCCGCGATACTCAACTATCTCTTCAACTTTCAGTTCGACGTTGAGCGTTTGTTTGAACAGCTCTTTGACTTCGTCGTCGGTAAAAAGAAGATCGTCGCGCGTTATCACCAACGCAGCCGACTGCGTCTTTCGGCGCATGGTCGCGAGCGGCGGAAGGTCGCGGGTCGTTATGATCAGATGGACCAGGTCGGACGAATATTGCAGGAGTCGATCGACCAGCTTGTGAACGATGGTATCGCGCCCGATATGGTGATAGTCATCCAAAACAAGAATGAATGGTTGCTCGACCGATTGAAGTATCTCGTTTATCAACAGGTCGGCCGATCGTTCAGGAAAGCGAAGCACCTCTTCGTTAGCTTCGCTCAGGTAAGGAAAGATAGCTTCGCCGAATGCCGGATAGAGATTCTTGATACCGTGCGCGACATAACCGAGAAAGACGACTGGATCCGCGTCAGTATGGTCGAGTTGGTACCAAACTGTGGGCCGTGTCTGGCTACGAACAAAGTCAGCAATCAGGGTGGTCTTGCCGCATCCGGCATCCGCCGCAACCATTGTTATGGGAGAGCCCAGGTTGGCTTGCAGCTTTTTGGTAAGCCGCGGGCGCTGGAGTAATTCGGTAACAGCGCGCGGGGGAAGCAGTTTTGTGCGAAGAAAAAAGTTTCTGTCCTGCATCGCTTCGACGACACCTGTCGATAAGGCTGTATTATGCCACGCCGTTCGGATGCAGATCGAAGGGCTCAGTGATAGGTTAGGTGTTTGATTTGAACTCTGCCTATCTTGCGTTGCTCTCCGTCTCTGCGGTTATCTTGCCTTTACTCCACATTTACCGCCGAAACAAAGAAGAACGCAAAGAAGATTTCCAAAGTAAGACACCACCACTTATAGCCGGGGCTTAGATGGCTTGCCGCCGTTGATGAACGGAAGGAGTTTCGAAACTCGCCCGAACGTTTCGGCGTGAAGGCGCGCCGCTTCGGCTGGCGAACGCCCGACCTGCTTCAGGAGCAAGATCGTCTCATCCCGGTCAAAGGCGAGCGTTTTCTCATCGATAACGTCAAGCTGCTGTTTCGAACGCAAACGCCATAACGGATTCGGCGGCTTACTCCGGCACAAAAGAAGCAGATCCGCAGTTTCGGAAAGCGACGGCTGCAGAATACTGAAGAACCCACCGAACCAATCGGCGTCGAACAAATGGTGTATGCCGTCAAGCACGAGCAATGGCCGATGATCCTTATCGGCGGTTTCCAACTCGGAAAATATATTAAGGAAGAATAGCGCCATCGCGGCGGGCGATGAATTAGTAACGGCCGGCAGTGAATCAGCAACAGCTTTCTTGCTTCCAACCACTCGAAGCACGCTCGCTGCGAGGTAACTGGCGAAAACATTCCAATCGATGTCTGACGATTCCACCGTAAACCACGCCGTGGTTTTTCGCGTTCGGGCATATGCCGCGGCGGTTGACGTTTTACCGGTCCCCGCACGACCGGAAATCAGGGTCGCGGCGAAGCGGGTAAGAGATTTGTCGAGTTTTTGAATGAGCCTGGGCCGTTCGATCAGTCCAGTACAGTGCGGAATTTCAAGCTTCTCATTCAATATATGCACGTCGTCGCGTTCGGCTTTTGAAGGCGTCGCGGCGGTGGTGCGGGCCGCCGGAGAATATCGTTCCGTCGAATCAAAATGGTCTTGGAGGATGAAGCTCATACTCATCGTTCAGAGCATACAACCCCGTCCTTGAGAAAAACTTGACCCACACTCAAGTTTTTCTCAACCAATCCACCATAGAGTCCGTTCCAAGTTAGGAAGCCCCAGTTAACCGCGTTCGAGAATCGGCACCGTTCGATGCAATACAAAGGCAAAGATTGGACAACTGCATTCCAACGCTGGACGCATATAATACGCCCGCTCTTGGCGTCCATTATGAGTCTGAATTGCGCGCGGAAGCGCGGATCCCGACCAAATCAGATGAGTAGGTTCCTGGCACTCCTATTACTATTCCTGCTGACGGCACATCCCGTGTTGGCCGGCCTTTTTGTCGTCAAGTCAAACGGAATCACGCTAACCGGCGCGGACGGCATCCAGTATGTTGGGATGAACGGAATTACGCTCACGGGAGCAGACGGGATCTTCAACTACAGTTCGAACGGCATCACGCTTACCGGTGCGGACGGTATTACGTTGACGGGGGCGGACGGCGTCACGTCAACAGGTGCCAACGGCGGGACGTATACGGGACCGAACGGTATCACGCTGACAGGAGCAGACGGCATTACTCTGACCGGAGCTGATGGCATCACGCTGACGGGTGCCGACGGCATAACATTAACTGGCGCCGATGGTCGGCAGTACACCGCTGACTCGATCATCATTCGCCGCCCGAACGGAATAACTTTAACCGGAGCTGACGGCATCACGCTGACAGGAGCCGACGGCATCACGTTGACAGGAGCCGACGGTGCCACGCGGGTCGGCGTAAACGGGATTACACTTACCGGCGCGGATGGGATCACGTTGACCGGAGCCGACGGCATAACACTCACGGGTGCTGACGGCATCACTCTGACCGGCGCCGATTCGCTTACGGGCTTTGGAACGACAGGCGTCCTTTTCGACCACACAAATCCAACAGGCATAACGCTGACAGGAGCCGACGGCATCACGCTCACCGGTGCCGATGGAATTACGCTCACCGGTGCAGACGGCATTACGCTAACCGGTGCGGATGGCATAACGCTCACCGGCGCGGACGATAATATGGGGCTTCAGGGTGTAGATCCTGAGCTTGTCGTTGTCCTTAATAACGCGACGGACGACAGCAACATAAACGCAGTGATCGTCTATCACTCATCGGTGACCGACGCTGACATCGCGCAGCTTCAGCAGCTCGGCATCATGGGCGGAACGCGTTTGCGTATGCTGCCGATGGTTTACGTCACGGCAACAAAATCGCAGCTTCTCGCGGTTTCACGGCTGCCGGGAGTCCGCTCGCTCTACGGTAACCGCACGCTGACGTTCAACTCCGATCCTTACTTCAACACCACGGGTGTACAGCGTGTTGCGCCGGACGACGACCTTCGTCAGGAGAACGGTGCTATGCCCGTGACCGGCCGCAATGTGACGGTCGCGGTGCTCGACACGGGTCTCAACGGCCAGCATGCCGATCTTGCAGGCCGAGTAGTTCAGAATGTTCGCTTAGCCGATACGCAAAGCGTCCCCGCGTCGTTTACTTATCCAGCTCCGGTCGAGAATCTCACGAACACGGATCTCCTGAGTGGCCACGGAACTTTCGTCGGCGGCGTGATCGCCGCAAGCGGAGCAAACTCGTCGGGACGGTTCGCCGGTGTTGCTCCAGGCGCGAGCCTTCTGGGACTTAGTGCCGGCGATCTAAACCTGATGTTCGTCCTTTCGGGATTCGATTATCTTCTCGAGAAAAGTGCCCAGTACAACGTGCGGGTAGTGAACTGCAGCTTCTCGGCGAACACGGTCTTCGATGTTAACGATCCCGTAAACGTGGCGACCAAAATGCTGACTGACACGGGCGTTAACGTTGTATTCTCGGCCGGCAACACCGGGTCCGGAAACGGAACGATGAACCCGTATGCGATGGCTCCGTGGGTGATCGGCGTCGGCGCGACCGATGCGGCTGGCACGCTTGCGGTCTATTCGTCACGCGGCAACTTCGGCGACGCTTTGCAGCACCCGTCGCTCGTCGCTCCTGGAACGAACATCATCAGCCTGCGGAGTGCGCCGACTGTTACTGGAGTCTCGGGGATCGCGGGTGCGGACCTTCAGCGTCTGTCGGTAACCGAAATGCCGTACTACACGACGGCGACAGGCACATCGTTCTCCGCCCCGCAAGTTGCCGGTGCCATCGCGTTGATGCTCGAAGTGAATCCGAACCTGACTCCGGCAGACGTCAAGGACATCTTGAGTCGCACGGCAACGCCGATGCCTCGATACTTTTTCCACGAAGCCGGTGCCGGGATGCTCAACACGTACGCCGCAGTGCTCGAGGCCGCGTTTCCGGAACGCCATATGGGTGGATTTCGCTCAACGCTCTCGCGCAACGCCATCCGGTTCGTAACGCGCACGTTGCAGACGTTTGAGCAGACCGTGTTTCCGAACGCTGCAAGCTCGGTCAACGTCGCGATCCCGCAGAACACAATTCAGGCCGGCGTCAATATCTATTGGGACCTCAGTGCAAACGATTTTGGACTGAGAGTTTATGATCGGTCGAACTCATTACAGGGTGAATCGAATTATCTCAACCTGCCTGGCTTCACCGGACGCCGTGAGAAAGTAGTGCTGCGCAATCCGCTAAGCCAAACGTTTCGTGCGTCGATATCGCATTCAGGTTATGTGGGGACAAGCCAGCAAGTCTTCGGCGCGGTCGATGTAACGCAGGTTGAGTATCCGGTCATGCTCGATCTTTCGACCCTCTCGCCTGAACACGCCGCACAGGTCGAGAAGAGCTTGCTCGCAAATCTGATGCTGCCGGAAGGCCGAAAATTCCATCCAAACGCAGCCGTCAGCCGCCTCGAACTTGCTGAGTCACTGCTCCGGGCGGGGTTGGTGCCGCAATACATGGCGGCAACTGCGATGTTCACTGATGTTCGCGACGTGAACTGGCGGAACGCAGTTGAGAGCACACACGCGTTTCCGTCGGGTTCACTGTTTTATGATGCGACGCTCGGCAGGAATTTCTATCCATTCAACGGAGCCACGAAACTCGCGGCAGCGATCGCGTTCGTCAGAGCTGCCGGCCTCAAATCTCAGACCGCCACCGCTTCGCTTCCGCTGACCATCACCGACGCCTCGTCGATACCTCTCGCGTGGCGAGGCTACGTCGCCGTCGCTCTGCAGCGCGGCTTTCTTTCCCTCGACGGCAACGCCTTCAACCCCTCGCGGAGCCTCACGCGGGTCGAACTCGCAACCTCGCTCAATACCCTCGTATCGCAATAACCAACATAGTCTGACTTCTTATGTGTACGGTGAAAGCGTTGTGTGATTGGACCGCCTTCAAGAGTTAGCGGATCCACTCCCTCTTCTCTGCTTGAACAACTGCTATGTATTCGAGCAATGCCCACAATGGAAGATGGTTGTTATAAAACTTGCTGTAATCTTCCTTGTGCTATATTGCACTCAAGTGCGTTATGTTCTGCTCAAACGACTGTTTCTCGCTGAAAATGCTAATTTTTACTTGGGAAGGCACTGTATGCAGTGGCGAATTCAGGATTCATAACCCCAAGGTCGGCGGTTCATCCCGCCCCCCGCTACCAATTACCTCTTAATATTCAATATCTTATAAGAATTGCCTCTCCCATCTGAGTACAGGTGTGTGGACGCTTTGTGGACAGAACAAACCAGCAGAGGACGCATTACAAACTGTAGCGCATGCTAGGGAACGGTAGAGGATGTGAAATGCTCGACGATTCAAGGGCTCTGCCAATTGCTCTAAATTAAAGACGTAAGAGCGTAGCCGACCATGGTTGAAACGCCGACGCTCGGTGGTTGAACTATTAACGTTCAAATTGTTCACTTCCCGAGTGGTGCCGGTGAGCAGTTTCTTCGGGACCGAGTTGGAGAGTGAACCTTGAGTGGCCCAGTTTTGTGCCAGGTACTAAGGTCATTAATGAACGGACATAGCCTGGCAAATGAACGTGAAACTGCAAACAACACGATTGGCCCACAAGCTACACGGCCACAAACTCAAAGCTGGTGCGAGTGTTTCTCTCATTTTTATAACATGTGGCGTGTCATGAATGAAGGAGAAGCTGCAGAAGAAGCGTGTTGAATCAGCTCCTATGGGGTGAGGTTCATCTGTGTCAGCAGCTTTGTGTACCGCGGGTCATCACGTAAGTTGTCATATGCCGGCTGAATCTTGATTAGGGCAACCCAGCCGTCGCGCGCATCGACGGCCTTTTCAAGCCAGGCAAAGGCTGCATCTTTCTCCCCAGCGAGCGCGTACACACCCGCCAGCAGAGTCGGTGGAAGATGTTCGTTTTTAGACTTCTGCTCCAGCAGATTTATCCGCATTCGCTCGAAACCTCGCCAGCCCAACTCCTTGAATGCTTTCCGCAGTCTCTCGATCTCTTCGCGCTCCAAAAACCCTCTGATCCGTCCGTCTTCTAGAAACTCTTCGACCGCTTCCTTGTGCAAACCCGTGCGCTCATACACTATTGACATAGTCCATTGGTTCCTATGGATTGCCGCCGGCTCCACTTCGCGCATCTTCTGATAGTGACTAATCGCTTCATCATACTGCCGGCGGAAGAGCAAGAGTACTCCCTGAGCTTTGTTTACACGGATAGATCCGGGAGCTAGTTCTTGAGCTCTGTCCAACTCGAATTGCGCCTCATCGAAACGTTCCTGACACATCAGGTACCAATGATAGGCTAAGTGAAAATAAGAGACGTTCGGGCGGAGCTCAATGGCTCGTTTGAATTCTGTTCCAGCGCCTGTCCAATCAAACTCATACTGGTACTTAAGTTCGGCAAACGCGTTGTGTGCTTCGGCTAAACTGTTGTCTAACTCCAGCGCTTTTAAGATAGCCGCCTTCGCTAGTGTCACTCGCTCAGGAAGGTGAACTGTCGGGTCGCCTGCGGATATATAGAATTCGGATATGCCGATATAAGCCTTTGCGAATTTCGGATCCTTTTCCACCGCCTTATGGTAATACTCCAGACCCTTTTTCCAGTTATCGGTTCTATTCCCGGTTTGCTTTTCAAGAAAATAGTCACCGAGTAAGGCGAGTTGGTATGCTTCCGAATCATTCGTGTCGTGCTTGGTCAGTTGTGCTCGCTCCTCACCACTTAGCTTGAGCGATAACGCTTTTGTCACACGCTCGGAAATGGAGTCTTGCAAGTGGAAGATGTCGCTAAACTGCGCATCGAACGGCTCTGAGAAAATGGTCGCGCCAGTCGTTACGTCTATCAACCGCACGGTCACCCTTACACGATCGCCGACTTTTTGTATGCTGCCGTCCAACACGGCGTCGGCCTCGACCTCCTGCCCAACCTTAACAGGGTCCTGCTGAGCGTCAGCGTACTTACGCACGGAGCTCAGCGGTTGCACGACAAGCTGGTTGATATTGCTGAGTTTGGTAATCAATGCCTCAGCCATTCCCATTTCCAGGGATTCATGACGGCTCTCACTACTCAAAGGCTTAAACGGCAACACCGCAATTGTCCTAGCTTTTCCTGGCGCTAGCGTAGCAACACGTCGACTCCAGGCCCCGTAGCTAAAGACAAGCATGCCCGTAATGATCAGGCCAACGACAATCTTCAAACTCAGTGAGTAAAAGTGCCAATGAGCATGCTTCGTCTTCTCCTCATGCAGGCGTGAGGGCACAGCTTGCTTTTCGAGAGGCGCCTCCAACTGAGCTACGAAGCGAAAACCCTTCTTTGGTACGGTCTCGATGAATGATTCTCCGTTTGGTGCTTGTCCAAGAGCTTTCCTTAGAGTTGAGATGGTGAAGGACAAATTCGCTTCCTCAACAATCTGGTTCGGCCATAAGCGCTCGATCAACTCTTCCTTTCCAATTAGGTGACCGCTGTTTTCGACCAATATGACTAGGAGGTCAAAACACTTTGGTGTGAGTGGAACTGGTCTCTCGTCACGCAACAATCGGCGCTCCGCAGGGTCTAAACGGAACGCTCCGAACTGGTATTTGCGTTTTGCCTCCATAAAAAACGCTCTAAAGTATTTCTAAGGAATTTCTATCAAGCCTCTAAAGATATTTCTTCGCCCTCGCTGTAACAACGTCGGGCGAACGTACGCGGTAGGAGAGTCGGCTCGATGTTAGATCCGACAGAAGAAGTGATTGTACTTCTGGACAGTTGCCACAACAACAAATTTCCCAACACGTCCTAATGAAAGAAGGCGTCATGTCCTGGATAAACATGCTCCAACCAACCAGAAAGGTCATCAGAAAACCAATCATTCTTTCCATATTTTTCGTCGCGGTAATTAATTCAGCCTTAGGACAAGCTGTAACACGCGAGCGCCAGCCGTCACGCGAAGCTGTGGCGCTCACAAATCTTGGGTTCACTTTTAGTAAGTCAAGTCAATATACGAAAGCAGTCGCGGCGCTGACGCGAGCAATCGAGCTTGAGCCTGAGTTGGCAGAGGCCCATTATTTGCTCGGCGCAGCGTACAACAACATGGGCCTGCACTCAGACGCAGTCAAGGAGTTTTCGGAGGCTATCCGCCTAAAACCCGGGTGGGGGGAGGCGTACAGTGGGTTAGGTGTGGCGTATAACTGCCTAAAGCTTTTCGACGAGTCTGTCAAAACACTCCAGCAAGCGATCAAGCTCGCACCTAGTTGGGCACAACCTTATGTCAATCTGAGTGTCACCTACGCTAATCAGGGACGTTTCCAAGAGGCAGCAGAAGCGAGCCAGCATGCGATTCGGCTTGACCCGAATCTGCCCGAAGCTCATCACAGATTGGGAATTGCGTATGGACACTTGCGCAAGCACAAAGAAGCAGTCATTTGCCTCAGACGCGCAATTTTCCTTCGGCCGGATTATGCCGAGGCTCATATGGATCTCGGTGCTATCTATCTGCGACTCAGCAAGAGAGCTGAAGCGATTGAGCAGTATCGGAAGCTTCAAGTTCTGAACTCCAGCTTGGCGACAGAGCTATTCAAATCTATCTATAAAGGTAAGATTCTTACTGTTTCTCAATAACGCGGCTGCTAGGCACCAACAACGATCCATGATAGTGCACCGTTCCTCAGAATGCATCATTGGGGCAAGCAGGAGGGGCTTTGAAGCTGGGTGTAAGGATCGTCGAGGTGGCGACTCGCTTCGTTGGCCGCTTTATTTTCCCGGGTTCAGCCTTGATTCTTCTCGCGGATCCGCTTCACAAAAGTTGTGGCCAATTTGTGGACGGAATAAACAGCACGTGAGGAATAGGGAACAGTCACCATTGGGAAGGGATGTAAAATCATCGCAAATTCTTGGCGGCTGCAACTTCCAAAAAGGCAAAGCCTTGCTCTTTGCCGACGTCTAATTCATAACCCCAAGGTCGGCGGTTCGATCCCGCCCCCGCTACCAATAAAGTCAATAACGTACCTTGGTTGTATTATCAGACTTGGAGTTCTAACCAACGCCACTCTCTTACTGTTATTCGCTGCAATTTAGCCGAAATCAGAATTACAGCAACTTTACAACAACGTGACGAATGTCTCCGTCGAAAGCAGTTGCCCATTCTGTGTCGTCTGCCTCTTTATGGTTAATGCGGTGTGGCCAACGCTCGTTCCAAAATTATTGATTTCCCGGTGGGCACGCCTATTATCTTTGCCGGCTTAGAAATCGATCCGCAAGTAATTAGTTCGTATACCCAGACCCCGTTAACCTCTCGGTTAGAAACATCCATTTTCGACAGGTAATGAAATGAAAAACCTCCCACTATCCCTACTCGTATTGATCTTTACTCTGTTCGCAACGACCGCTTCGGCGCAGGTTGATTCAGAACAAAGCACGCAATTTCCAGATAGACGCGACCCACACAGGTTCAATTACTACGCAGCACGTGATACCGCCTCTGAAACAGCGATGGGTCGTTGATTTCGGACAAAACATTTCCTATCCGCTGATCGCCGATGGCAAGGTCTTTGTCACTATAAGGAACGCGAGTTCCGGAACGACGCTCTTTGCACTCGAATCGCAGTTTGGTGGACTTCTCTGGTCGTTTGAGCTCGGCGGATTCTCACAATGGTCGGGAAGCTGCTACGAGAATGGACGCGTCTTTTCCGTGAATGGCAGTGGTCTGTTACGCGCCTTTGACGGCGCGACGGGCGACGTTATCTGGAACGTCCAGCTTCCCAATCAGCATGTGTTTTCTGCGCCGCCAACAGTTTCCGACGGTGTGATCTACGTCAGTGGTGCTGGATCAGGTGGAACTGTTTACGCCGTCAACGCAGGTTCTGGTTCTATTTTATGGACCAGGCAAGTCGCGAATGGAGACAAGAGTTCTCCAGCCGTGACCGGCGATGGAGTTTACGTTGCGTATACCTGCCCGAACGTTTACAAACTGAATCCCGCAACAGGCACACCGATCTGGCAATTCTCTACCGGTTGTTCGGGAGGTGGTGGTAAAACTCCCGCGCTGTACAACGGGCGCCTTTATGTCCGCGATTTTTCGGACGTTATCTTTGACAGCCAGACAGGAACGATTGTAGGCAACTTCAATGCGAAGAATACGCCTGCCTTTTCCGGTAACAGGGGCTTCTTTCTAAATGGTCCAAAGTTTTTCGGCTCATTTGGAACACTCGAAGCTCGCGACGTAAACACCAATTCAGTCCTCTGGAGCTTCTCGGGAGATGGGTCCTTGCAGTCTGCCGTGCTCGCCGTCAATGACTATGTTTACGTCGGTTCGGCGCAGGGAAATTTGTATGCGGTTAACGCCGCAACCGGTCAACAGGTCTGGGTCACGAATACCGGCGACAGCATACCTTTTGTTGACGAACTGAATGTGTCGCAGCCTCTGACAAGCTTTGCCGCAGGCGAGGGTCCATTAGTCGTACCTACGAACACAAAACTGATCGCGTACGAAGGCGACTCAACGCCGCCCACGCTGACATTCGGCGCGCGAACACCAGCACCGAACGGCGCAGGCTGGAACAACACGCCAGTCGATATACCATTCACGACTGCTGACGATTTGTCGGGAGTGCAATCGTCTAACCCAGCGAGTCCGCTACAATTTACTGCAGAAGGAGCGAATCAGACTCAGCAGGTGACAGTCACTGATAACGCGGGAAACACGGCCACGTTCACCTCGCCCGCAGTCAACATCGACCTTACTAAACCATCAAGCACCGCTGTGATTCCGGGGGCTAGCCAGGACCAGGAATGGTTTAGCGGACCTGTGCACGTGACGCTGAACGCTACAGACAATCTTTCGGGAGTGAAGCCAGGCAGTTTCTTTAGGCTCGATGGAGGCGGGCCGAACTTAATCTTCGGCCTGTTTCTTATCACAAGCGCCGGCACTCACACTCTCCAATACGCGAGCGAGGATCGCGCCGGGAACGTAGAAGCGTTTAAAACGCGGATCATTAACATTGATCCGACGCCTCCCGTAACTCAGGCGGCTGCTTCGGGCATCCTCGGAACGAATGGCTGGTATCGCAGCGCAGTGCAGGTTTCGCTGAGCGCTGCTGACAATCTGAACGCTGTGCTGGGATCGTTCTACCGAATCGATGGCGGTGTTACACAGACCTACGCCGGTCCTTTCGTTTTCTCGACGCCGGGCGTGCATACGATTGAGTACTGGAGTATCGACCACGTCCACATTGAGGCGACGCGCATGCTGTTGGTGAAGATCGATACTGTCGCTCCGGTTGTCACGGCGGCAGCAAATCCATCGACTGCGCCGAAAGGTCCGAAGCCGGTCAATGTCACGATCTCCGGAAGTGTGACGGACGGGGTCAGCGGAATTAGCAGTGCCAGCTTCAACGTGATTGATGAATATGGTACGACGCAGCCGAGTGGACCAGTTACCGTGCAAGCAAACGGGAGCTACTCGTTTACCCTCGCGTTGCCCGCGAACCGACCTGGTAAAGACAGGGACGGTCACCTGTACACCATCGTTGTGAGTGGCTTTGACCACGCGGGAAATTCAACAATCTCGACAACAACGCTGCGGATCAATTAAAAGACGGGCGCTAACGGGGCAACTGTTGGGGCGGCCCTCCGTCGCCGCCCCTACAACGCATCCGGTAAAGCAGTTTTGTTTTCGCTTGTCGGGTGCGTAGCGATCGTGTAAGTCTACTGGCGACGATGTTGTTCCGCAGGCGCAGGTTCAGTAACTCTCTACGAAGACCTAGAATCCCATCGCGAAATAGATGTAGCCCTTTGGAAAGTGAACGTCGAACGCCTCGACAATCAAATTTAGTCCGATCAGCAAAAGGAAACTCAAAGCCAGCATCTTGATCGTGGGATGTCTGGAGACGAATGCGCCGACTGGACCGCAAAGAACATCATGAATGCGATTGCTACCACCACCGCCCACGGTCATGATCCAAAACGTCGTCAACGATACCGATGGCAGTAATAACTGAGTCGAGTGAGAACACTACGTCGAGGATGAGATCTAGGTTTAGAGATTATGATGTTGCTACACGAGCAGTCCTGATATAAATAAGTTCGGTTGCTCTGGCATTCAAATAGAGAGTTGGTCTATGAAACGTTCACTTATACTGCTTGTGCTAGTGTTCATCTCCTCAGCTAACGCAAGCTCCTTTGGACAGTCGATCGTTAATAGCGAATTTGTCAAACTGAAGGGCGACGACGGGATAACCTTGCATGGTGTGTTGTGGTCACCTGCGAGCGGTAAGGCACGCATAGGAATTGTGATCGCTCCCGGCGGAGGCTCAGAGTTTTACAATGACTTGCTCGTTTGGTTGGGTGAGCACTTCGCCCGATCCGGCTACATCGCGCTTACGATGAACCGCCGTGACCACGGGTCGGAGCAGTGGTATCACAATTTTGAGCCGTCTGCCATGGATCATAAATACATGATCGACTTCTTAGCAGCGCGCGGTGCTCAAGTCGTGATTCTAGCCGGGCACAGTTATGGTACTGTGACCGCCCCTTACTACCTGATGGCGTCCGATGACTCCCGCGTGAAAGCGATCATCCTCTACGGGGCGCATGGTTACAAGCGCGACGGACTCACGAGGGCGTTCGCCTCCCAGGCCGAGTATGACCAAGTCGTCGCTAAGGCAAAGGAGATGGTCGCAGCAGGGCGGGGCAAGGATACATTTCTGCTGCCGCCAATATTTCCCGGGGGACAGCCCAGGCCCAGCTCTTAC